>LNFM01008570.1_pt1 | contig 17050 bp, 18 predicted proteins | sample 596031 | NCBI WGS metagenome assembly LNFM01 (sample SAMN04254537, study PRJNA301005) | activated carbon metagenome | isolation source: dual media filters at the Ann Arbor, Michigan drinking water treatment plant | place: USA: Ann Arbor
GCCTGACAACTCTTGACAAGCCCGCCCCGCCAGCCGACCCATGGGCCAAACCGAGAAAAAGGCCGACCATGACCAAAACCATCCTGCGCGCCCTGAAGGGCGAGGTTCTTCCCACCCCGCCGATCTGGATGATGCGTCAGGCCGGCCGCTACCTGCCGGAATACCGCGCCACCCGCGCCCAGGCCGGCGATTTCCTGAAGCTGTGCTACAATCCCGAACTGGCCGCCGAGGTCACGCTGCAACCGATCCGCCGCTACGGCTTTGACGCAGCGATCCTCTTTGCCGATATTCTCCTGCTTCCCCAGGCTCTTGGCCCGCAGCTCTGGTTCGAGACCGGCGAAGGCCCGCGCATGGAAACCACCACCACCATTGGCCAGGTCGCCAACCTGAAACCAACCGAAGCGATCCACGACACCCTCTCGCCGATCTACGAAACCGTTCGCATCCTCGCCCGCGAACTTCCCAAGGAAACCACTCTCATCGGTTTCGCCGGCGCGCCCTGGACCGTCGCCACCTACATGATCGCCGGCAAGGGATCGAAGGATCAGGCCGCCGCCCACGCGCTGAAAGACAGCGACCGTTCGACCTTCGAAGCGCTGATCGACCGCATCACCGAGGCCACCGTCGAATACCTGTCCGCCCAGATCGAAGCCGGGGCCGAGGTCGTCAAGCTGTTCGACAGCTGGGCCGGCAGCCTGAAAGGCCAGGATTTCCGCGATTTCGCCACCGCCCCCACCGCCCGCATCATCTCGGCGCTGAAGGCCCGCCACCCCGACACGCCGATCATCGCCTTCCCGCGCGAGGCGGGGCAGGGCTACATCGGCTTTGGCCACCAGACCGGCGCCGACTGCGTCGCGATCGACAACTCGGTCAGCCCGGAATGGGCCGCCGCCAACGTCCAGATCGACGGCTGCGTGCAGGGCAACCTTGCCCCCGAACACATGGTCACCGGCGGGCAGGCGCTGGTTGCCGCCACCCAGCACGTCGTCCGCGCCTTTTCCAAGGGCCCGCACATCTTCAACCTCGGCCACGGCATCACGCCAGACGCCAACCCCGACAACGTGCAACTGATGATCGACACGGTGCGCGGCGTCTGACCCCCGCGCACCGCACCATCAGAACACCGTCGCGACAGATTCGCCCAGCGCCAGCGCGCCCGCATACTGCGCCTGCGGCCCGCGCTGCATCGCATGGAACCGCGCGCCCTGAATGTCGCGGAACCGCCGCTCCAGCCCGGCGGCGCGATAGAACCCCGCCCCGCTTGCCAGTTCCATCGCCAGTTCCACCGCCCTTATCGCGTGGTCGGCCCCCAGCACCTTGCCCATCATCACCGCGTTGACGGTTTCGGCTGACGGCGCGTTGCGGTCCACCGCTGCCAGCATCTGCTCATGCGCCGCTTCGGCACCGCGCAGCTGCGTCATCATCTGCCCGGCCAAGGCCCGCGCGTCATGCGTGATCGGCCGCTTCTGCGCCAGGTCCAGCGCAATCCGGCACGCACTGTCGGCCACGCCAAGATAGGCCGCATAGATCAACGGAAACGCAATCGTCGAAATGACGTGAAACAGCGGATGCCACTCCCCCGCCTTGCGCTTCAACGCGACCGCAGCATCCGGCACGAACAATTCGTCCAGCACCACGTCATGCGACCCCGTCCCCCGCATCCCCAGCGTGTGCCAGGTATCAAGGATCCGCACCTCCGCCGCCTTCATCGACGCGCCGAAATGCAGGACGAACTTCTCACCGTCCTCCTCCAGCACCGCGCCGGTCATGAACACATCGCCCGCCGCCGCGCCCGAGGTGAAGATCTTGCGCCCCGAAACCCGGTAGCCGCCCTCCACCTTCGTCGCGACGCCCGACCCGTTGATCCAGTCCGACCCGCCGCTGGACAACAGGATGATCTTGTCCGCCGCGATCCGCTTCAACAGGGGTTCCACCGCCGCCACCTTCTGCTGCCGCCAGCGCCACGCCGGAATCGCCACCTGATGCGTGTGCATCGCAAAGGCAAGCGCGGTCGATCCGCAGGCCCGCCCCAGCACCCGCAACATGGCTGCCAGGTCGCGCACATTCGCCCCGCCGCCGCCAAGTTCCGTCGGCACACCGGCGTCAACCAGCCCGGCGGCTTTCAGCAAGGCGTAATTCTCGGCCACAAAGCGGTCCTCGGCATCCGCCTCCGCTGCCCCCGCTGCAATCTGCGCGCTCAGGCTTTCGGCGGTCGCCACCGCATCAAACCCCGCCTCGACCGGTCGTTCTGCTGTCAGTGTCATGGCTGCACTCCTTTTCTGGAATGCCCCCATCATCCGCCCGATCCCGTGGCTCTGGCCAGTCCACGAACTGTACTGGGGCGCGCGGCGAAATCGTGCTACGCTCGGCCATTGTCAGGAGGATGGTGCGATGCCCGAGTCTTCCAGCTACGGCCAGTTCTGCCCTGTCTCGATGGCCGCCGAAATCCTCTGTTCGCGCTGGACGGTCGTGCTCTTGCGCGAGCTTCTTTGCGGCAGCACCCGCTTCAACGATCTGCGCCGCGGCCTGCCGCGCATGTCACCCACGCTGTTGTCAAAACGCCTCAAGGAACTGGAACTCGCCGGCGTGGTGCACACCGTTCCCAGCTCGGCCGGCCTTTTCGAATACCACCTCACCGAGGCCGGCGAAGACTTGCGTCCCATCGTCATGGGCATCGGCTTCTGGGGCCAGCGCTGGGTGGAATCGCGGCTGTCGCTGCGTAACATGGACCCCGCGCTGCTGATGTGGGACATGCGCCGCAACCTTGCCACCGATCCCCTGCCAAAGCGCCGCTGCACGATACAGTTTCTGTATCCCGAGCTTCCGATACACCAGCGCAGCTACTGGCTGGTGGTCGAATCGGGCAAGGTTGACCTGTGCAATTTCGATCCGGGCTTCGAGGTCGATCTTCTGGTCACCAGTTCGCTGCGCACCATGACCTCGATCTGGATGGGCGTCGCCCGCCTTGGCACCGAGGTCGAGGCAGGCAAGGTCCAGCTCGACGGCGACCCCGCGATTGCCCGCGCGATGCAGCAATGGCTGAAGCTCAGCCCCTTCGCTCCCGGTGAGCGGCGGGTGGCGTGACCGGTTAATCAGGCCCTAACGACCACAAACAACCCGTTGATATTGCTGAACAGCCCCAAGTGTCCCAGCGTGGACACTCTACCCTGCCGCCTGCCAGACCGGCCCCAGCATCGCCTCCAGCGCGGCAAAAGCCTCGTCCCGCCCGTCTGCCCCCGGCTTGATCCTGACGACAATCGAGGTCGCCCAGCCCAGCGCCGCCGCCTTCTCCGCCCGGACCGTGATCGCCAGCCCATCCAGCCCCGCAATCACCGCCTCAAGGGCATCCTCCGCCCCGAAGGCCTCGTCCGTCACCTCGAACCAGACCGGCCCGCCCTCAACCGCCTGCCGGAACAGGACGTACCCCTCGTCCTCCTCCTCGCCCTCGGCAAAGCCGACGAACAACTGGCCTTCATCCTCGACCACCGACCCATAGGCCGCCGTCACCTCGATATCGGCCATCTCAATACCACTTCGCGATGGGCGGCAGGCTCATCAGCACCGCGTTGGCATCATGCCCCGTCTCCAGCCCGAACTTGGTGCCCCGGTCGTAGACAAGGTTATACTCCGCATAAAGCCCCCGGTGGCGCAGCTGCTGCTCGCGGTCGTCCTCGCTCCACGCCGTCCCCTGCCGCCGCTCCGTTACCGGCACAAAGGCCGGCAGGAACGCCGATCCCACCGCCTGGGTGAAGGCGAAATCCGCCTCCCAGTCGCCGGTGTTCAGGTCATCATAGAAGATGCCGCCCACACCCCGCGCCCGTCCCCGGTGCGGCACGAAGAAGTACTCGTCCGCCCAGGCCTTGAACTTGGTGTAGTAGTCCGGCGAATGGGCATCACAAGCCGCCTGCATCTGCCCGTGGAAATGCGCCGTATCCTCGGCATACTCGATCGCCGGGTTCAAATCCGCCCCACCGCCAAACCACGAAGCCCCCGGCGTCCAGAACATCCGCGTGTTCATATGCACCGCAGGGCTGTGCGGGTTGACCATGTGGGCGACAAGGGAAATCCCGCTCGCCCAGAACCGCGGGTCCTCCGCCATCCCCGGAACCCCACGCGCCGCCATCGCCTTCTGCGCCCGCTCGCCCAGCGTGCCATGCACCTCCGAGACGTTGACGCCCACCTTCTCGAACACCCGCCCGCCGCGCATCACGCTCATCAACCCGCCGCCGCCATCGGCCCGTACAGTCGGCGTCACCTCGAACCGGCCGGGAGTGCCGGTCCCAAAATCGTCCTCCAGCCGCTCGAACTCGGCCACGATCCGGTCGCGCAAGACCCGGAACCAAGCGGCAGCACGGGACTTGTGGCTCTCATACGGATCGGTCATCGTCGAAGTCTCCCAAATCTGACGCGCCATGCCTACCACCCCGACGCGGCCCTTTCCAACAGGACATTTGGCCCCCCCGGCCCCGCAGAAAGCGAGCTGACCCATGAAACGCCTGATCCTGCCCGCCCTTCTCGCCCTCACCGCCTGCGGCACCCCGCAGGAACAATGCATCAACCGCAATACCCGCGACCTTCGCACCGTCGACCGCCTGATCGCCGAGACCAAGGGCAACCTCGACCGCGGCTTCGCCTATGTCGATGTCACCGTCTACCGCGATGTCTGGGTGTACTGCGACCGGCCGCCGGTTGCCGAAGGCGAGCCGGCCCCGCCGCCCCGCCTCTGCCTTGACGAGCGGGCCGAGACGGAAACCCGCCCGAAGGCCATCGATCTCGCCGCCGAAGCGAAAAAGCTGGAGGGGCTGGAGGCGAAACGCCGCCAGCTGGCCCGGGCGGCCGAACAGTCCATCGCCCAATGCCGGGCGCAGTATCCCGAATGATCAGTGCGCGGGCGCGGCGACCGCGTCGATCAGGCTGCGCCCGCCGTCGACCGTGATTACCTGCCCCGTGACGAACCCCGCCGCGTCCGAGGCAAGGAACTGCACGACCTCGGCCAACTCTGCCGGGGCCGCGATCCGGCCAAGCGGGGTGCCGCTTGCGATGCTGTCGCGGTAGTCCGGGTGTTCTCTCAGGCTGTTCTGCAGGCTGGCACTCATTACGCTGCCGAAGGCCACCGCGTTGACCCGGATGCCCTTCGGCGCCAGCGCCACCGCCATCGACCGGGTCATCTGGTCGATCGCCGCCGAGGCGATGGAATAGCCCAGAAGCTCGGGACGGGTGTGCTGCGCCGCGATGGACGAGATGTTGATGATCGAGCCCAGCATGGTGCCTGCCTCGACCTCGGCCCGCGCGCCATTCTGGATCATCCGCTTCGCCGTCATCTGCGACAGCCGCAGCGCCGTCAGCAGGTTTTGCTGCAAGAGGTCTTCCACCCCGTCCGCCTCGGGGTTCAGAAGGTCGGAAACCACCATCTTGCGGCTGGCATTGACGAGGATATCCACCCGGTCAAAGGCATCGAACGTCGCCGACAACAGGTTCGCGATGGTCAGCTTTTCGGTCAGGTCGCCGGCAAACATCCGCACCGCGCCCTCGGCCCGCGCCTCTTCGCCAACCTCATCCTCCAGCCGCGCCTCGTCGATGTCGGCGAACACCACGTTGGCACCCTTGTCGACCATGTGCCGCGCGATCGACAACCCGATGCCATTCGCCGCCCCGGTCACGATGGCGGTCTTGCCGCTAATGGAAAAGGACATCAGGTCGCTCCGATTACTGTCAAGGTTTGCTCCGTCGTGGCTTGGCGGCCCGGATCACCCGAAATGCACCGTCGCCGCCGGCATTTTCCACCGTCAGGAACAGTTCGTTCAGCACCGCATCATAGGGCAGGTGCCGGTTTGCGACCATCCACAGCACACCATCCGGCGCCAGCATCCGGCGCGCCGCGCGGATGAACGCCACGCCCAGCGCAAGATCGGCGTCGCGCGATGTGTGGAACGGCGGGTTCATCACCACCGTTTCCACCAGGTTCTCCGGCCGGAACGTCGTGGCGTCGGCCCAGTGAAAGCGCGCCCGCTCATCGGCAAGGTTGACCCGCGCGCAGTCGAGTGACGCGGCATCCGCCTCGACCACTTCCAACCGCTTCACACCGTCGCGCGCCAGCACCGCACGGCCAAGAAACCCCCAGCCCGCGCCCAGATCGGCGACCTTCGGCCCCAGCCGCGCCGGCAGCGCCGACGCCAGCAGGACCGATCCCCGGTCCGGCGCATCGGCCGAGAAGACGCCCGGCAGGGTCTGGAAGCCACCCTCGATCACCGTCGGACGCGCCGCCCAGTCCTCAAGCCCGGGGCCGGCGCGAAAAGTCGCCAGCTTGCCATGCGCCTTCGACAGGCTCTCCGATACCGCGACCCGCGCCCGCAGATCTTTCAGCACTGCATCGATGCCGTCGGTCTTCTGGCCATCAACCGCGATCACCCCACCGGGCACCACCTCGGCCGCTGCCTGCGCGATCAGCGCCCGCGCCTCGGCCTTGGCGCGCGGTAGGCAGACGACCGCCGCCGCATAAGGCGCGGCAGGCTCCACCCGGTAGCGCTGCGCGAAATGGTCATGGTCCGGCTTGAACCCGGTCAGCACCACCACCCGGTCTTGCGGCAGGTCTGACAGGTCGTCACCGATGCGCGGACGATAGACTGCGATCCAGCCCTCGGCTGGCACGGCCAGCGGGCCGGAGTTCAATGCAAGGGAAAGCCGAGCAGACCGCATGGGCAGGCGCAAAAGCGCCCTACACTCCCGCTCGGGCAGGGCGGGTCATTCCTTTTCCATCGTGCATTGCAGCGGATGCTGATGGCGGCGCGCGAAATCCATCACCTGCGCCACCTTGGTCTCCGCGACCTCGAAGGAAAACACTCCCACCACTGCCAGCCCCTTCTTGTGGACCGTCAGCATGATGTCGAACGCCTGCGAATGGTTCAGTCCGAAGAACCGTTCCAGCACATGCACCACGAATTCCATTGGCGTGTAATCGTCGTTCAGAAGCATGACCTTGTACAACGGTGGCCGCTCGGTCTTCGACTTCGGCTTGGTCAGCAGCGACGTGTCCTGCCCCGGACCATCCTTCTTGTCGGACATCATCAATGGGCGTTGCGACACGGGTCAGTGGCTCCGTCAGGGTGGATTCGGGTTCAAGCGCTTGTTTGTCCAATATAGCCGCTTTTGCCCCGGCGAAAAGGGGGCAGGCTTTGCAAGCCCCATTGCACAGCCCGGCCCAGGCGGGGCACAAGTCGGCAAGGGTGGGAAAATGCTCAGCACGATCGCCTTTGATGCAGACGACACGCTCTGGCAGAACGAGGCGTTCTTCCGGCTGACGCAGGACCGGTTCATTGCGCTTCTGGCCGATTATGCCGATCCTGCCCAGCTGCACGATCGCCTGCTTGCCGCCGAACGGCGCAACCTCGGTCACTACGGCTTTGGTGTGAAGGGCTTTACCCTGTCGATGATCGAAACCGCGATAGAGGTGACCGACGCCCGGGTTCCCGCTTCTGTCATTGCCGAACTGGTCGTGGCCGGTCGCGAGATGCTGGAACACCCGATCGAGCTCTTGCCCCATGTCCGCGCCACGGTCACCGCGCTCGCCTGCGATTACCGCATCCTCCTCGTCACCAAGGGCGATCTGCTCGATCAGGAACGCAAGCTGGCACAATCCGGCCTTGGCGACCTGTTCGACGCGGTCGAGATCGTGTCACACAAGACCGCCGCCGCCTACACTGCCATCTTCAAGCGTCACGGCACCGGTGCCGACCAGGCAATGATGGTCGGCAATTCCTTGAAATCCGACGTCATTCCGGCGCTGGAGGCGGGAAGTTGGGCTGTGCATGTGCCGCATGGCATGACCTGGGAGCTGGAAATGGCCGATCGCCCGTCCGATCACCACCGCTTTCATGAACTGGACGATCTTTCCGGCCTTCCCGGCCTCGTGGTTCGCCTCGCTTTACCGTCTACACCTAGGCGTTCTCCCGCTGAAACTAACTAGATGTGCCATCACCGCAGACACTGCTGCAACACTGCAACTGGGCGAGCTGTTCCGGCAAACCCATTGTAAAATGTGGGTTTTCGGATCGCGGCCACTGTGCTAGCGTCCTTGCGAGGCAGAAAAATCGACACCGGAAATTCGGGTCGGACAGGCAAAGGACAGCGACGTGGTATCGCTATTCGGGCGGCTCATCCGCACATACTCCATTTTGATTGCGGCTTTCGCCGTCATTTTCTCGTCGTCGCTTCAGGCAGCGCCCTACGCCGCGATCGTGATCGACGCGCGCTCTGGCGAAGTGCTTTACGAAAGGAACGCCGACGCGCGGTTGAACCCGGCCTCGCTTACCAAGATGATGACGCTCTACATTGCGTTCCAGGAAATCGAGGCGGGCCGCCTGTCACTGGATACCCGCGTCACCGTCACGAAATACTCTGCCTCGCAGCCCCCGTCGCGGTTGGGCCTCAAACCCGGCCAGAAGATTGCCCTGCGCCACCTGATCCGCGCCGCTGCGGTGAAATCGGCCAATGATGCCGCCTCCGCCATCGGTGATCACATCAGCGGCGATGCCGACGCCTTCGCCAAGCGAATGACCCGCACCGCCAAGCAGCTTGGCATGTCCAACACCACCTTCAAGAACGCCAACGGCCTGACCGCCAAGGGACACCTTTCCTCGGCGCGCGACATGAACACGCTGGGCCGCCACCTGTTCTACGATTTCCCCCAGTATTACAACATCTTCTCCCGCCGCACCGCCGATGCGGGCATTGCCACGGTCCGCAACACCAACTCGCGTTTCCTTGACAGCTACAAGGGCGCCGACGGCATCAAGACCGGCTACACTTCTGCCGCCGGCTTCAACCTCACCGCCTCGGCCGTGCGCGGCAACAAGCGCATCATCGCCACCGTTTTCGGCGGCACCTCTACCGCGCAGCGCAACGCCAAGATGGCCGAACTGATGGACATCGGCTTTGGTGCCGCCAAGAACCGCGTCAAGGAACAGCCCCCCGTCGCGCCGCAAGCCCCCGCCGATATGCTGATCGCCAGTGCCGAACCGCAGATCGATGTGCCCGATGCCGTAGGCGGCGCCGCCAAGACCGTCCGCGTGTCGGGCGAGGTGCGCGTCTCGCCCCGGCCCAAGGCGCGCCCGGATGTGCCGACCGTCCCGGATGCCGTCGCGCTTGCCCTGGCCGAAAGCATCGAAGGCGCGCTGGTCGAGGCCACCGCAGAACCTGCACCAGCCGGCACGCTCGACTTCCAGGCCGAGGCCATCGCCGCCGCCCCGGCAGCCGCAACCGATGCTACATCCACTGCCCTTGAACCGCCCGTATCGGTCGCCGAAGTGATCTCGGACGAAGCAACGGATGCCGCGGTAGCGCTGGCCCTGGCCGCCGTCCCCGCCGTCCCCGCCGTCCCCGCCGAACCCGGCACGCTGGATGCGCAGGCCGCGCAACTGGCCGCCGGCGAACCGAACGCCCAAACCAGCCCGGAGCCGGTTCTTCTTGCCGAAGTTGACCCGGCGCTGGCAGCCCTGCGCCCGAAGGCGCGCCCCGAACGTGCCGCCGAAACGGTCAACACAACCCTCGCCGACGCTGCACCCGAAGCCGCCGCAGACGCACCCGAGGCGGTCCCCGAGGCGGTCGTCGTCGCCGAGGCACAGCCCGACGTGGTGGTCACCGACCCAGGCACGCTGCTGAGCGAAGAAGGCCTGATCGCTGCCGCCGATCTGCAGCCGGAAATGCCGCAGCTTCTGGCCGACGGCCTGCCCGAACTTACCGATGTCGAAACCGTCGCCGCCGGCACCAGCATCGCGCCGCTCGTCACCGGCTCCAGCGCGGCGCTTGCGGTTGCCACCATCACGCCGCGCAAGGCCCCGATCTTCGACAGCACCGAACCCGCCAAGATCGAGGTCGCCGAAGCCGAACAAGAGGTCGTGGTGGTCAAATCCACCTCTGGTGGCCGGCATTTCGGCGTCAATGTCGGCGACTACACCTCGCGCTACGAAGCCGAGCGCGCGCTTCTGAAGACCGCACTGGCCGAAAGCGCAACCTTGAACGAGGGCTTGCGCAAGATCAGCCAGAAGGACGGCAGCTGGCACGCCAACTTCATGGGCCTGACGGAAGACCAGGCGAACCTCGCCTGCCGCCGCCTCAAGGCCCGCGCGATCCCCTGCGAAACCCTGGGAGGCTGACATGGTCGCACTTGTGTTCCCTGCCCTGCCAACGGTGACCCTGCCCGTCGCGGGCCGTGCCGAGCGCTTTCCCGTGCGCCGGATCTTCTGCGTCGGCCGGAACTATGCCGAACACACCCGCGAGATGGGCGGCGACCCGACCGCAGAGCCGCCGTTCTTCTTCACCAAGCCCGCAGACGCGCTGGTAGACAGCGGCAGCCGCATCCCATACCCGCCCGCCACGAAAAACCTGCATCACGAAGCCGAACTGGTCGTCGCCATCGGTCGCAGTGGGGTCATGCTGACAGAGGCGGAGGCAGAGGCGCTGATCTGGGGCCACGCCACCGGCAACGACCTGACCCGGCGCGACCTGCAGGCCGAAGCCAAGGCAAACCGTCGGCCCTGGGACATGGCCAAGGCCTTCGACAAGTCAGCCGTCATGGGCACCATCCGTCCCGGCCCGATCGGCGACGCCGCGCTCCGCTGCATCGTCAACGGCACCCAGCGTCAGTCTGCCCGGCTTTCCGACATGATCTGGCCGGTTCCCTCGATCATCGCCGCACTGTCGCGGCTGGTTTCGCTGGCCCCTGGCGATCTGATCTTCACCGGCACGCCCGCCGGTGTCGGCCCGCTGGTGTCAGGCGACACCTGCACGGTTGAAATCGACGGCCTGCAGCCTGCCACGGTCATCATCGCCTGATTGCAGGTCGATCACGCTTGCGGTCACGGCTTCGGCTTGTCGTCCCAATCCTTGGTCAGGATACGGTTCGCATCGCCGTCCGGATCGTCGAACTGCCGCGTCTTCATTGCCCAGAAGAACGCCACAAGGCCGATACCTCCCAGCAGCAGCGACACAGGGATGAGGATGGTCAGGATTTCCATTACTTAAGCCGCATCGCGTTCAGGGATACCGTGATCGACGACAGCGACATCGCCAGTGCTGCGGCCAGCGGCGTCGCCAGGCCCATCAGCGCCAGAGGCACCGCGACCACGTTGTAACCACCAGAGATGACAAAGTTCTCGACCATCCGACGCACCGCTTGTCGGCTGATCCGCACCGCATCTGCGATCGGCGCCATGTCCTGACCCAAAAGCACGATATCCGACGCGACCCGTGCTGCATCAAGTGCCGAGGCCGGGCTGATCGAGACATGCGCCGCAGCCAGCGCGCCAGTGTCATTCAGCCCGTCGCCCACCATAAGAACCTTGTGTCCAGCCGCAGCCAGCGCCGAAACCCGCGCCGCCTTTTCTGCGGGCAGCACGCCCGCCGACCATTCCTCGATCCCCAGCCGCGCCGCCAGTTCGGCCACAGCGCCAACCGCATCGCCCGACAGAAGGATGATCCGCCGACCATCTGCCCGCATCGCGGCCACCGCCGCCTCGGCCCCCGGACGCAGCGCATCTGCAAAGGTGAAGGCATGGGTCAGCCCGCGAAGGCTCAGATAGGTCGCCGTGACACCCAGCGCCTCGGCCCCGCACCACTCCGCCCGGCCCAGCCGCACGCGCTGCCCCTGCCAGACGCCTTCGATGCCGTAGCCCGGCACCTCGCGCACATCGCTGACCGCCGCCGGCATTCCAGCCGTGCCCGCCAATGCCCGCGCCAAAGGATGCGACGATCCCGCCGCCAGCCCCGCCGCAACCGCCACCGCTTCCGCCGGCAGATCGCCAAGGTTCGTCACCTCGGGCGCGCCCATCGTCAGCGTGCCGGTCTTGTCGAACACCACCGTATCCACCTCGGCCAACCGCTCCAGCGCCGTGCCAGCCTTGATCAGCAGCCCCTTGCGAAACAGCCGCCCGCTCGCAGACGTCACCACCGCCGGCACCGCCAGCCCCAGCGCGCAAGGGCAGGTGATGATCAGGACGGCCGCCGAGATGTTGATCGCATAGCGCACATCGCCGCCCGTCGCCCACATCCAGTACCCGAACGCGCCAAACGACAGGATATGCACCAAGGGCGAATAGAGGCCCGCCGCACGGTCTGCCAGACTGGTATACCGCGTCTTGGCCCCCTCTGCGACCGCCACCAGATCGGCCATCCGGTGCAGCGAGCTGTCCTTGCCCGCCGCCGTCACCCGCAGTGTCAGCGGCCCGGTCAGGTTCACCTCGCCCGCGCTGACGACGGTATCCACGCCCGCAAAAACCGGCAGGCTTTCCCCGGTCAAAAGGCTCCGGTCCACCTCGGACGCGCCCGCGATGACAATGCCGTCCACCGGCATCCGTCCGCCCGGCCGCACCACCACCGTATCGCCCGCCCGCACCGCCGAAATCGCCCGTTCGACCTCCACGCCGCCTTCGATAACCCACGCCCGCGGCACCTCAAGCGCCGCCAGCTCCTCCGCCGCCGACCGCGCCACCGCCCGCGTCCGGTGGTCCAGATACCGGCCAAGCAGCAGGAAGAACGCCAGCATCACCGCCGCATCGAAATAAGCATGATGCCCCGACAGCATCGTCTCGTAGACCGAGATCGACGAGGCAAGTATCAGCGCCAGACTGATCGGCACATCCATCCCCAGCCGCCCGGCCCTGAGCGACGCCCAGGCAGACTTGAAGAACGGCTGCCCGGCAAAGATCACCGTCGGCAAGGCAATCGCCGCCGAAATCCAGTGGAACATGTCACGCGTCGCGGCTTCGGCCCCCGACCATACCGCCACCGAAAGAAGCATCACGTTCATCATCGAAAAGAACGCCACACCCAGCCGCATCAACAGGTCGCGTCCCTGCTTTTCGGTCTCGGTCGTGCTCAGAAGTCCGGGGTCAAGCTCATGCGCCTCCTGCCCCTCGGCCTTCAGCACTTCGATCAGACCCGCTGCCGTCACATCCGGCGCGGCATCCACGCTGACGCGCTTGCGCGTCAGGTTGACCCGCGCCGACCGCACCCCCGGCACGGCCGACAGGGCGCTTTCGACGGTGGTGATGCAGGTCGCGCAATGGGCCATCGGCAACGACAGCATGATCCGCGCGTCGACCGGTTCGGCCAGCGCTGCCAGCCGTTCGGCACTCGGCACCGCTACGCAGGCCGGGCAGGCGGACAGACGGTTGGTCTCGTCAAAGCTTTCCGCCAGCGCCATCGCCGTCAGCCCCTCACATGCAGTTCCGAGCGCTGCTCGAACAGCACCCCATCCAGTGACCGCGCGGTGACCTTGACCATCCACTTGCCCCGCGCAAGCGGCACCTCTGCCTCATAGACCGGCCCGATTGCGGCGAAGGATGGCCACCGGTCCTCACTCGCCTCGGTGGTGCGACCGACCAGCACTTCCAGATCGGTCACCGGCATCGGCATCCCGTCCCGGTCGACGAAGGCCAGCGTCATCCGCCCGTTTTCATAGGCCGGCTGCATCTTCCAGCCCAGCGCTTCCTGCGCCGCCTTGCGGTCGTTGAAGCCCTGGCTTGCGACGTAGGAGTTCTTCACCTCCAGCCCCGGAAAGGTGCTGACCGCCTTGAACGCCAGAAGAAAGTTCACCCCGATGATCACCGCAAACGCGCTCACGGTGATCACCAGCACATGCCGCCCGGTCAGTTCAGTCATTTCCGTCATCCTTCCCGTTGAACACGGTATCATGGTGCACCCGGTTCGTGGTGCCCGCTTCCTCGACCCAGATCCGCACTTCGGTGCGGTCCTCTTGCGCCGCGTCCGACCCGGCCGCTGCCGTCAGATACACACGCTGCGTCATCGTCTCGTTCGCCGGAACCGTCACGGTCAGCCCGTCGACACCCTCCAGCGCCAAATCGAACGTCTCGTCCGACGTGGCCGAGATGGTAAACCCGGCATCCTCCCCGCCCTTGTTGCGCAAGCGCATTTCATAAGCGTTGCGGATACTGCCGTCCGACATTGTGACAAAGGTCGGGTTGCGTACCGGGGTCACGTTGATGTCGATCGGCGACCGCAGGAACAGTGCCACGATCAGCCCTATCCCGACACCGGCCCACAGCACCGTGTACATCACCGTACGCGGCCGGAACACATGCGCCCAGACGCTTTTCGGCGGCTGCCCCTCACGCTCGCGTACCTCGTCGGTCAGGGCCAGATAGCCGATCAGGTCACGCGGCTTGCCGATCTTGTCCATCACGTCGTTGCAGGCGTCGATGCAAAGCCCGCAGGTGATGCAGGCCATCTGCTGCCCATCGCGGATGTCGATCCCCATCGGGCAGACGTTCACGCAGGCCATGCAGTCGATGCAATCGCCGTTGCCCTCGACGGTCTGCTTGCCTCGCGGCTCGCCACGCCAGTCGCGGTAGCCGATGGTCAGCGTGTCCTCATCCACCATCGCCGCCTGAATGCGCGGCCAGGGGCAGGCATAGATGCAGATCTGCTCGCGTGCGAAACCACCGAAGAAGAAGGTGGTAAAAGTCAGGATCAGCATCGTGATGTAGGCGATCGGGTGCGCCTGCCCCGTCACCAGATCACGCAGCAGCGTCGGCGCATCGGTGAAATAGAAGATCCACGCCCCGCCGGTCGCCAGACCGATCACCAGCCAGATCCACCATTTGACGCCGTTCTTGACCAGCTTCTCCCAGTTCCACGGCTGCCGGTGCAGGCGTATCCGCGCGTTGCGGTCGCCTTCGATCCAACGCTCCACCAGGATGAACAGGTCGGTCCATACCGTTTGCGGGCAGGCATAGCCGCACCAGACCCGCCCCGCCGCGCTGGTGAACAGGAAAAGACCCAAGCCAGCCATGATCAACAGCCCGGCGACGAAATAGAACTCGTGCGGCCAGATCTCGATCATGAAGAAGAAGAACCGCCGGTTGCCAAGGTCGATCAGCACCGCCTGGTCGGGCAGGTTCGGCCCACGGTCCCAGCGCAGCCATGGCGTGATGTAGTAGATGCCCAGCGTTACCGCCATGATCCACCATTTCATTGTGCGGAACGCACCCTTCACGCGCCGCGGGAACACAGGCTCGCGGGCAGCATAAAGGCTCGGTGTTTCGGTATCAGGCAGGGTCACGAAAGGCTCCGTGTCATTCTATCTGGAAAACGTCGGATCGGCTTGGCCACGCAGCGTTTTCCGGTGCTCGGTTCGCCAGGAACCTCAAGGAATCAGCGCCTGCCTTGCGGCAGGCGCCCGGTGTCAGACTCTGCGCATCTTCACCCATGCACGATGTGGCGAAAGCACGCGGAGAGCGGTCATTCGCCACCGCCAAGACCGTGGACGTAATAGGCCACCGCGCGGATCTCGTCCTCGCTCAGCCGTTCGTTCCAGTTCGGCATCACACCATAGCGCGAATAGGTCACGGTATCCAGATCGCATCGGTCAGCATCGGCGCGCCCTGGGTGCGGTCGCCCGACCCGTCTTCCATGTGGCAGGCAGAGCAGTTGTCGGCATAGATCGTGGCCCCGGCTTCCGCCGCCGCCGCGTCATGCTCCTGACCCGAGATTTTCAGCACATAATCGGTGACTTGCCCGATCTGCGTTGCATCCAGCAGCTCGTCCACCCCGAACTTCGGCATTTCGGAATAGCGGGCGTCCCCATCGGTCGTGTTGCGAATGCCGTGGGCGACGGTCAGGTAGATATCCTCCATCGTCCCGCCCCACAGCCAGTCGTTGTCCAGCAGGCTCGGATAGCCCTTGCCTTCGAACCCCTGCGCGCCAGACCCGTGGCATGTCGTGCAGTTGGTCTTGAACACGGCCGACCCGGCGTTCGTGGCAAAGCTTGCCAATTCCGGGTTGTCCTTGATGGCGTTCACGTCGGCGGCCACCAGCTGTTCCTTGATCGCCGCATTCGCCACGTCGAACCGCTCGATCTCCGCCGCAACGTCGGCGCGGGTCGAAGCGCCCAGAACCCCCGGCGTCGCTCCGTTGATCAACGGCCAGGCCGGATAGGCCACGGTATACCCGATGCCCCAGACGATCGTCGCGTAGAACACCCAGACCCACCACCGCGGCAGGGGATTGTTCAGCTCCTCGATCCCGTCCCACTGGTGACCCGTCGTCTCGACCTGACGCGGCTCTTTCTTCACTTGCTTGGCGCACATGATTCACGCCTCCTTCGGGTTACGCGGGGGAAGGGCTTCCGCAGGATGGTCATCATTGCGGAAGATCGATTTGGCGACCTCGTCGTGGGTCTTGCGGCTGCCTGGCCGGAACGCCCAGACACACAGCGCCAGGAACCCCAGCGTCATCGCCAGCAGGAACCAGCTGTCAGCCATGTGGCGCAGGAAGGAATAGGTTTCCATCTTTTGCCCCCCTTACCGGTTCGCCACAGGCGTGAAGGTCGAGAAGTCGACCATCGTGCCCAGGACTTGCATGTAGGCGATCAACGCATCCATTTCCGTCAGGTCCGGCCTGCCGTCAAAGTTGCGCACGTTGATCGGCGTGCCGAAGGAAGCTTCGCCATAGCGTTCCTCAAGCCCGCTGGCATCGCCCAAGGGGTCGACCTGCGCCTTGAAGTCCGCCACCGCGTTTTCCAGCATGGCGTCTGTATAGGGCACGCCCACCATCGCGTTCGTCGCCATCGTGTCCTGGATGTATTTGCCGTCGATCACATGGTTCGCAAGGAACCCGTAGGGCGGCATCACCGATTCCGGCACCACGCTCTTGGCGTTGGTAAAGTGGTCGACGTGCCATTCATCCGAATAGCGCCCGCCCACCCGTGCCAGATCAGGCCCGGTGCGCTTGGAGCCCCACTGGAACGGCCGGTCATACATCGATTCCGCCGCCAGCGAGTAATGGCCATAGCGTTCGACCTCGTCGCGCATCGGGCGGATCATCTGGCTGTGGCAGCCATAGCAGCCCTCGCGGATGTAGATCGACCGCCCCGCCAGTTCCAGCGGCGTGTAGGGCCGCACGCCCTCCACCTTCTCGATCGTGTTCTCCAGGTAGAAAAGAGGCACGATCTGCACGATCCCCCCGATGGTGACGACCAGAAGGCTCAGCACCATCAGAAGCGTCGCGTGGGTTTCGATTGCCTTGTGCTTGTCAA
>LNFM01001128.1_pt1 | contig 17049 bp, 19 predicted proteins | sample 596031 | NCBI WGS metagenome assembly LNFM01 (sample SAMN04254537, study PRJNA301005) | activated carbon metagenome | isolation source: dual media filters at the Ann Arbor, Michigan drinking water treatment plant | place: USA: Ann Arbor
ACATCATACTTTTAACCTTAGATACATTCCAATTGGAGATATCTTTATTGAATTCAGATCCATAGAACATTCCCTCCATGTCATCAACATTAGATACATTCCAATTGCTAATGTCTTGATTAAAAAATGAGTTAAAAAACATACCGCCCATATATTCAACACTTGATACATCCCATTTTGATATATCTTGATTAAACTTTGAATCTGCAAACATACCCATCATACTCGTTACATTTGACGTATTCCAACTACTTATATCTCTATTAAAAAATGATTTATGAAACATTTTATCCATATTTCTTACATTACTAACATCCCAATCTGATATGTTGCCATTAAACTTGGAATCATAAAATAATTCTCCCATATCATCAATACGAGAAACATTGATATGACTCAAATCACAATCATATCCATTATTTTCTATACTTTCATTTATTAACTTTTTAAGATGATATTTACTTCCAGGAGTTACTTTTCTAGAATTAAATAACTTTTTTATAAATTTTAGATATTCTTTCATACCTTTATTTTATTGTTTTTAAGTTTTTTATCAACAAGGTTTGATTCTAGATCTTTATTGAGCCAATAACTTCTAACAGCAGCGGGTGTATTTTCTGCTTCTGCCCAGTAAGGAACAATGGCTGGACAAATTTTAAATATATCAACTTTAGATTTTAATTCTATTGGTTTCCAATCAGTTAAATTTTTCTTAAATATGGACTCAGAGAACATGTTATTCATATCTTGAACTTTACTTACATTCCAAGAACCAATATTCTGATTAAATTCAGATTTAGTAAATGTTGATTTCATACTGATTACATTAGAAACATTCCATTTTGATATGTCTCCATTAAATTTAGAATACATAAACATGAAGTCCATATTTTCTACATTACTGACATCCCAATTACTTATATTACCGTTAAAATATCGGATTTCTTTACCTAAATTAAATACAAAACTCATGTTTTTTAATTTTGAAACATCAATATGAAATAAATCACATTCATTTCCATATTGATTTATTTCACCTTTAATCAACTCAATTAAATCGCTTCTATTTTCAGCTATTATTATTGCTCTATTATTCATATTGATTATATTTTAACCTTATGTTTTGCTGGTCTATGATTATCTAACTTATCACTTAAAATTTTAACTTCATATTCTTTTATTAAATTCTTTATCTCACCATCTTTAGACCAATAAGGGATAGGTGCATCACAACCCATAAACATTTTACGTTTATATTTTAAAGATAATGGTTTCCAATTGGTCAAGTCTTGTTTAAAATTAGATTCATGAAAAATGTATTCCATATAATAAACATTAGAAATATCCCAATTACTGATATTTTGATTAAATTTAGACTTATAAAACATGGAGTACATATCTATTACACCAGAAACATCCCATTGAGATATATCTTGGTTGAATATAGATTCAGAAAACATATTCTCCATACTCTCTACTTTGGATGTGTTCCAACTTGAGATGTCTCCGTTAAATTGTGAACCTGTAAACATCGCCTCCATATTTTTAACACTTGATGTATTCCACTGACTTATATCTCCATTAAATTTTGAATTTATAAACATATGTCTCATATTTTCTACTTTGGATACATCTATATGATTTAAATCGCATTTATAACCATTCTTTTTTATTTCTTCTTCTATCAAAGCTCTCAAGTGCTGATCGTCTTTTGCAACAACTTTATCTGATTGTTTATAAGGCTTTTTGTAGTAATAAATGTCATATAAAAAAGCTACTATTTCTTTCATATTTTAGCCTTTCGTATTGATGTTTTATTAATGTTTAATTTAGCACTTAAAACTTTCACTTCATATTCTTTTATTAAATGCTTAATATCACCATCTTTAAACCAATAAGGAGTAGTTAATTTACATCCTCTAAGCATGTCATCTTTACATTCTAAAGATAATGGCTTCCAACTATTTAAGTCTTGTTTAAAACAAGAACTATAAAACATACAATCCATATATTTTACATTAGAAACATCCCAACTGGAAATATCTCTATCAAATTTAGATCCTGAAAACATATGTCCCATTGATTTAATATTAGATGTATTCCACTGACTGATATCGCTATTGAATTTTGATGAACCAAACATACAGTACATATTTGTAACATTAGAGACATCCCATTGTGATATATCTTGATTAAATTTAGATTTAAAAAACATATTCCCCATGTTTTTTACATTAGAAGTGACCCATCTAGATATATTATTATTGAAAATAGAATGGGCAAACATAGAGTCCATCTCTTTAACACTGCATATATTCCACTCACTTATATCTTTATTAAATTTAGAGTGAGCAAACATAGCACTCATACTTTCAACTTTTGATACATCCCACTTGCTGATGTCACCATTAAATTTAGAATCAGCAAAAATACAAGACATATCAACAACATTAGATACATTCCATTTACTAATATCTCCATTAAAAATGGTAGAATTAAACATAGAATTCATTGATTTAACATTGGACGTATCCCACTGACTGATATCACCGTTAAAAAACTTAATATAACGAAATAAATAATGCATTGTATCTACCTTAGATACATCTATATGATTTAGATCACATTTATAACCATTCTTCTTTATTTCTTGTTCTATCAATCTTCTTAAGTGCTGATCGTCTGTGGCAACTATTCTATCTGATTTATTATCAGGTTTCTTGTAGTAATATAAGTCATATAAAAAGGCTACTATTTCTTTCATATCTTCATTTTACTGGATTTTGTTAATTTATCAATCAAAGAAGATTCTAATTTTTTGTTTAGCAAATATTTTTTTACAGCAGCAGGTGTATCAGTTGCCTCTGCCCAATAAGGCACAGGTGCACTACAAATATTATACATATCATATCTGGTTTTTAATTTTAATGGCTTCCAATTAGTAAGATCATGAGTAAAACTTGCTCTCTCAAATATAAAACTCATATTTTCAACTTTTTCTACATTCCAGCTACTTATATCTTTATCAAATTTTGATCCATAGAAAATACCTCTCATAGTAATTACATTAGATATATCCCATTGACTGATATCTCCATTGAACTTAGAGGAACTAAATACATTATCCATATTACTTACGTTTGATGTTTTCCATTGACCTATATCTTGATCGAATTTTGAATCATAAAACATGGATTCCATAGTTTCAACATTAGATACATTCCAACGACTGATGTCTCCGTTAAATTCAGATTCTCTGAACAAATTGGTCATATCTTCAACTTTTGATGTATTCCATTTGGATATATCTCCATAGAATTTAGTACCTTTAAATAGTGAACTCATATCATTAATATTTGAAACATCTATATGATTCAAATCACACTCATTACCATATTGTCTAATATTGTCTTTCACAAGCTCTTTAAGACTTTCTAAACTGTGAACTTTAATCAAATTTTTCATATTATTATTTTATATTATTTTTAAAAAAATAATAGATATATAAAAATAGTACTTAAATTTACAACATTATTTAATCAATTTGTTACAACTTTAAATTTAAATATATAAAAGTTCAATAAAATCAAAGATTAAACCTTCAATATAAATTATAAAAATTTATTACATATACTTAATACTCTGTATCAAAAGTATTAAGTAATACAAAATGTAATAACACTTTTCATTTAATTGTAAATGACTTAATATATACTTCCCTAAAAAACCTGAAAGAATATATGGAAAATATATATGAAATCGCTAAAAAAGAATTTAATGAATACAAAGTCATTAAAAATAAAACAGAAGAGCTAAAAGATTCTATAGTTAAAAAAGCAAAAAATATATATAAAAGTTATCCTTGTCAAAAAAATACAAATTTAATACACCAGCACATAACTATGTGGATGATTGCTTTTGAATCAGATCAATCAATGATTCATAAGTTTTTGCTTTTAAAGAGTGAAGTTTTAGCACAAAAATATTTACAAGAATACATATATGATGGAACAAATCATTCCGTATTAATAAATACAATTACACAAAGTGCATTTATAGACATTGAAAACCAACAAGATACTCTTTGGTGTGAGGATAAAGAGAAAATTTGGATAAATGTTTTTAAAGATATTCCAGAGTTCTTTCCAGCCTTAGAACAAACAAAAAATCACTGGAAAAATCATAGGGCTAATTATCTTAAAGAGCACCTTGCCACGTACTCATTGATAAAAAAACCAACTGTAGAGCATTTTTTTATTAAGATTCCAATTAATTACTTTGAATCTATCAATGATAAAAAAACCCCCATTAAAATAGACAGAGTTAAAAATAAAGTACAAAATGCATTGAAAGATGTTCTTGAAAATATTGTTAAAGAATTTAATAAATTTGAATTGCAATCTTATATTGAAGACTCTTCAGTTAATGAAATTAATTTACAAGTTGAAAACCAAGATTGGTTATTTAATATTAAAACCAATAAACATACAAATCTAGTAGTGAGAGAAGAAATTGAGAGAAGTCTTATTGAACAACTCCATCAAGGTTGGTGTGATTTGATTACATGTCGTAAACATCTTCTTGATACAAGAGAGCTTCAAATATCTTTTGATTGCACTCACTCAACAGTTATTGAAAGCAACTTAAACAGAGAACCTTAAATTTACAATCAAAACTTGCGGTTCAATTTGTTGTATTTTAGCTAAATTTCTTATCTAAAAAACTCTTTTTATAAAATAAACCAAAAACTTTTCATATATGTTATAATTTCTTTTATTTACTAGAAAATATAACACCATGCAAAATGTAGAAAAACTGGAAGATAACGACTTTAAACTCTACTCCCTTATTGATTTTTCAAGGGTTAAAAAAGCCATTTCTACTTCATTCAAAGTAAAAAATTCTATTTTAATTCCTTTTATAACAATTCTTACTTCTGTTGTACTTTTACCTGGAATCTACTTTCAAATTGAAGAATTTGGCATGGAAAATCTTTCAATAATTCTAACTATTAATCTTTTGCTTATATTTTTCTTTACTACTTTTATGTCTTTAACTCCTGTTTTTGATATTTTTGCCGAAAAATTAGCTGTAAAATTTAAATCATATAAAAAATCATCAATTGAATTGGTATCACTATTTAATTCAAATAAAGTTCTCAAAAATATCTTTTTTAAAGTTGCATCACATCCGTATAAGGCAAATACAAAAGACCACTATTTACTTACTCTTCATACTCTTTTCAAAAATATTGATAATAATCAAGTAACATTTGAGGATATTAAATTTTTTACTGAAACCGTCAAATTCATTGAATGGATTGCTTCTATTGAATTGAAAGAAAAAGAAAAACAAGAAAAAATGGATGAACTTAAACATATGGCTTTTATTAAAACAAATAATACAGTAAATGGTAATTCTGTTAAAATTCAACCTATTTCTCATGCTGAACAAAACAAGAATGAAAATTCATTTCTCGAAAAGCAATTCAACTTCAATAAATAAAATATATGACCCAATTAACAAAAGAAGACTACTTGTCATACGAATCTCCTGAATTGAAGAAAATCAGAAAATCTATATGGAGCTATAGCAAGGTTATCTCATTCATGAATCTAACCATTCAAACAGCTATGGTTACGTCTCCTATTAGTATTATGATTGGTCTTATATTTCTAGGTGAATCTAATCAATATGCATTATACTATGCAATTGCTTCATTTTTATGGCTCGTTTTTTATGTTTACTATATTAGTGATTTACCAAGCAAAAATTACTTTTTTAAAAGCTTATTTCACAAATGGTTTTTAAAGTCATTCTTAGCAAATAAACTAAAACTTCGCTTTCATTCCTTATTCTATTCAAACAACAAGGTAAAATCTCTTTTCATTAAAAGAGCAAATAATTCTTATATTGACAAGGAAGAATATCTAGTAGGTCTTTATGATTTTCTTAAAAACATAGAGAACAAGAACCTGTCTCAAGAGGATATTTTTTATTTTTTAGATCAAGATGATTTTTTCTGTGCAGCACATGATAAAATTATTTCAAAATATGAAAATCAACAAAAAGTTAAAATTATGGAAAATATTTCAAAAGAAAATGATATAATATCTATTCCAGATATATCAAATTCTAAAATTCAACATACTGCTGAAAACTTAGAACAAGAATTTAATTTTAATAAGGTTTGAAATTATGTCAATCAAAGAACTTACAGAAAATGATTATCTGAATTACAATTCAGAGGAACTTAGTGTTTTTAGAGCAGAAATAAATAATATAAATAAAATCCCATCAAAAATGTATAAAATTTTTGGTATTTTTGTTCATGTAAGTAGTGCCCTTAATGTAGCTAACTTTATTGGATTAATGATGAATTCAACATTTTTGAGTCTCTCATCAGTTCTATTCCTTACATTAATTTGTATATCTAGCATCTTTATTAAAGAAAAACACTTCAAATCAATTTTCAATAAATTTTATCCAAATTCAATTTTTAGTAAAAAATTAAATCTGTTGTTTTATATTATATTTAATTCAAATAACGAAAAATTAAAAATCTTTTTTGCTAAATTTAATGAACGTTACTCTAGATACCGTACACGTATTGAAACTTCAAAATTACATGATTTTTTTGAAAATATTGAAAAGAAAAATATTACCATCAAAGATGTAGAAATATTTCTAACATTAGATAATGCCATTATATCTAAAATAAATTCTGATATTAAAGCACAAGAAGAAATTAAAAAACAATATAAAGTTAATAATTTTGCCAGCAGAGACTTAACATCAATTGATAAAAACTCTAAAATTGTCAACTCAGAAAAAGAATTCAATTTCAATAAATCTTAAAATTATGTCAATCAATAAACTAACAGAAAAAGATTATCTAAATTATGACTCACAAGATGTTCGTATTTTTAGAGAAGAAATACAAAAAATAAATAAAATTCCATCAAAAATATATAAGTATTTTAATACTCTTGTGAATATGAGTAGTTCTATCCTAATAACTAATTTCATTTTTACTTTGATGAGTTTAAAATTTCTTATCCCATCATTAAGTTTATTATTTTTATCTATTGTTATTCTCAGTTTTTTAATCAAAGAAAGACATGTTAAATTAATCTTTAATAAATTTTTCCCCAATTCAAAATTTAGTAAAAATCTAAATATGATTTTTTATCATTTTTTTAACTTAAATAATGAAAAATTAAAAATATTCTTTGCAAAATTTGTTCAGGAATACAAAGATAATAGATATGAGCCACTTATTACAACTGAAAAGTTACATGATCTGATTGAAAATATTAACAATAAGACCATATCAATGCAAGATATAGATTTCTTTTTGGAAGTAGATAAGGCTATTATGATTAAGGTTGAATATTATAAAGAATGTTCAGATAAAATAAATAAATCTAAAACAATTAGTAATCTTGCTAGCAGAGATCTGGAATCATTTGATAAAGATTCAAAAATTGATTTAGAAAAAGAATTTAACTTCACGAAATGACATTTATGATTAAAAATAGAATAGAAGAAAAAGATTACCTGGATTATGACTCAAACGAGTTAATTACGCTTAGAAAAGAAATTTCTAAAATAGTTAATCTTCCAAAATATATATATGTATTTATAGCTACTCTTAGCATCTTTATAACTTCTCTCTTTTTAATTAACTTTTTTTATTCTGCTGTTAATTCAACTGTTCCTAACGATACATTAAGAAATATGATGATTATTAATGGATTTCTTTATTTTTGTATTTCAGAAAATCATATTAAATCAATATCAAATTTCATTTATATGAAATTATCAAAATTTAAAAAATTAAATTACCTCATGCATTCTTTATTTAATTCAAAGAATGAAAACATGAAAATATTCTTTGTTAAATTTTTAAGAACAGATTCTTCAAGTTTATTTGACACGAATGATTTATATGATTTCATTCAAAATATTGACAATAAAAACATTTCAATTGAAAATATTGACTTTTTCTCAGAAATTGATGAAGAAATAATGAATTACAGAGAAAAAATTATTGAACGTGAAGATCGATATAATAGATATACAAAAATAGATGATATTGCTAATAAAAAGTTAAACTCTGAAAATAATAAAATAAATTTGGAAAAAGAATTTAATTTTACTAAATAAATCTTTGATATTCACATCTATTCTTACATTTAAATAATTTCTAATATCCAAGGATTTTGAGAAAACGGACTAATTTATTCTCAATAAAAATCTACCAGATAAAAAATTAAAAATTTAATGTAGCAAAATAAACACGTATGACAATAAAAGTTATTCTACAACACCCAACTCATGCTACAATACATACATATTCTGAACAAGAGCATTACGAAATAAAAGAAACTTAATATTTAACTCATACGAGGTTTATAGAAAATGCAAAGCTCACATAGCGACAGTATCCAGAAGTTCACCAAGACCAAGAAAACTTTTGACGATGGTGTTTCCAAGAAAAAGAATTTCAATCCCAAGAAAAGCAAGTCAGGCTCTTACCAAAACCAACAAAAATCTCACTGATATTTATATCAACTAAAAACAACAGAGAATAATAAAAAACAATCTTTGTGAATTTTAGTACAGTATAAATGTTATAATACATACATGCGAGATTAGCTCAGTTGGTTAGAGCACACGACTCATAATCGTTAGGTCGCTGGTTCAAGTCCAGCATCTCGCACCAGATTAAAATAACTGGCTCTTTATTTAAAAATAAAAACATCTTGCCCGGATGGTGAAATCAGGTAGACACAGGAGACTTAAAATCTCCCGCCTTAATCGGCGTGCCGGTTCGATTCCGGCTCCGGGCACCAAGATTTAAATGACTAAAATCAGTTGAATTGCTTTCCTGAGGTCTTGAAAATTAAATCTTTTATCTGGGACTATCGTATAATGGATAATACAACTCTCTTCTAAAGAGTATATGTGGGTTCAATTCCTGCTAGTCCCACCACAAATTTTCTACTTAGAAACATAATTTATGCTATAATATAATTTTTCAAATACATAAACTATGAATAAACCAATATCCACTGCTGATTGTAAAGAATTCATTTCAAAACTATCTGATAAACTGTACACAGTTGATAGCGATAATAATTGGAAAAGAACAAGAAAATATAAAGAAAATGATCTCGTTTTGCGAGAGTTTAAAAACGACTCAGATGTCTGTATTACTATAGCTGAAGACAATAAAAAACTATTTCTTTACACTATTGTTCAAGCAGATACTTCAACAGATTCAGAAACTGAAGAAGAATACGGCACACACCAGCTTGAATCAACTGCAAAAGAAGAAGATGTGCTTGTTTTCATTCGTCAATGTGTAGAAGATGATAACAGCATTGTTTGGCCTGACGCAGTTCAAGATGCTCTTGATATTAAATCTTGGACTATTTTTTGGGCATATACCCATAAGAATAAAAACTTCTCTGGGGAAGTATTCCCTATGTCAGAATTCTTCTCTGATGGACAAACCTCATTCCCACTCCAATATACTGATCCCAATGGAGATGATGTAAACATTGATCGCAAAGATATTTTACAGGTTTTCTGTGTTGGTATGCAACAATATGAGACAGCATATAGAATCACTATTTTTGAAACAAAAAATCATACACTCCTTCTTGGATTGAATGACTCAGATTAAAACATAAACTTAAAAAAGTAGAATACAAATGAATCCATATCCAAATTTTATTGAACAATCCATTTCTGAAAATATTCAATTTTGTTCAGATTTCCAAAAATCAACTCAAGAATTTTATAATTCTATTGATGAAACATTTCTCGTTAAAGGAGATTCCACATATAAAATTTATAGAACTCCTGATGATACCAGTATTTATATTTTTGAATATAATCAAAAAGTTAGTTCTTTGACAGTTTATAAAAATAAAATTGAAGATTTTCAAAAGAAAACACCTACCGAAGAACTTACTCAATATACATCTGATGCCATCAAAAAACATAGTAAAGTTTATGACCAATTAATTATTTCATTTAGAATCAATTCAGATAAAAAACTTACCAATGATGAATTCCTTAAAAAATTTGAACCAAGCTTTAATGATCAAGAAAAAGAACTTTTTAAGTTAATCAAACGAACAGCTAAAGGATTGCTTAAAACCAACCCATTCTTTCTATTTGATAATACCAATAAAATAGTTTGTACATCTCAAGTTTCAGAAATTTTTTCTCTTATTCAACTTACAAATAAATCTGGAGAACTAGCCAAATATAATACCAACTTTCTCTACTCACTAACAACCAAACTAAATTCTTTTGTAGAAGAAAATATTGATACTATTTTTAGAGATTTTGAATACTTGTTGAAAATTTGTAAAGAAGAAAAATTCAATTCTGTAAAGAATGCATTCACCTATAACGACTTGGATAATCAAGTTTGGACTAAAGGCAAAAACCTCATTGTTTCAAGTCAAAATCTAGGTTTTTATATTGATATTCAAAATGATCAAAACTTCACAGTTTATTTTCTTGAGAAAGAATATAAGAGTATCAATAAAGAAATTCAGAGAATTAAAGATGCAATTGCAGATAACTCTGTTGATGTTTTTAAAGACATTACTCTCCAAGTAGAAAATAACAAAGTAATTTTTGCAAACGATAGTCTTCTCAGTAATCTAGAGTTCAATTTGCATAACTCTAAAAAAGCTCTCGCATTCAAGGGCTATAAAGCACAAGTCAATCCAGTTGATATTTACTCATATGATTATCAAAAAGATTTTTGCTATACAGAATATGGAATGAGTGAATTTGAATTCTTGGCACAAGCATTCTTGACTCTTGGGGGTGGTTTTGATTATGACTCAAAAAAAGGTGAGTTTAGATACTCCGATGTTAAATATATCAATAACCTGCTAAAATATGATGAATTGTCTGACATAATTGTTAAAAAAAGCCCTTACTGTATGCCTAAGAAAATTACACATCTTAATGAAGATTGGACTAAAGGTTTACAGCTTATGGTTGATATCCTCAAACGTGATAAACCAAAATTCACAGTTTTTGATAAAGCTACATCTAAAGAGTCTCTCGATGATGCAATATCTTACTTTGAAGGTGTTTTGTCTAAATTAAATAAAAAACCTAAAATCAAATAATATAATTATATAAAGAAACCAATTATCTAAATTAATAGTCTTTTAATAACTTTAAATATAGTTCATGAGATATTAATTTATCTTTTTCTAGTTTATTTATTTGTTCTTTAAAAGAACCTTCATTTATATCTATTAAAGAATTAACCATATTTTCCAATTTTTCATGGTTATCAATAACACTTAAAATTTTCTCAACAACTTTTGGTGAAAAAACAAGAAATTCTTGCAACAAAATTGGTTCTTTACTTATATCGCTTATGATTACTGTCTGATTAATTAATAAGTTTAAATTATCTAAAAATCTCTTAAATATATTATCTGTTTCAGATATGCTTTTATAATAAAGTAACGACTTTATTATACTTGACTGATTATCAGTTGTGTAAATATTATAACCACTTGAAACAGCCTGTACTACACTATTAAAAGTTTCAATATCCCTTAACTCACCAACTAAAATTCTACTAGGACTTCTTCTTAATGCGTTTCTTATTCCATCACTAAAAGATAATATATCTCTGCCTACTTCCATTTGGCTTACGTTTATATCATCATATGTATACTCAATAGGAGATTCATAACTTAATATATGCTCATTTTTATCTTTACCTATATCATTCATCACACTGTTTAAAAGTGAAGCTTTACCAGAACCATAACCTATACCAGAAACAATATTTAATCCTTTAGGTTTTTTAATATATTTTAAAATATTTTTATTTAATTTAATCAAATTCAAATCGAGAATTATTTTATTCATTCTAGAAATTGTTAAATCAATTCTTTTCTCATTATTTTTATTTCCACAGGTTGCGTTAATTCTAAAGTGACTTTCCTCTACTTTAAATCTATAATCTAAAGCGTTCCCACACATTAATTTACTTATTGCTTCCTCTCCCCAAGTGATTTTTAAAAAATCTTCAATTTGTTGAGGTGAAAAACAAATATTCACATAATTAATTTTATTACCTTTATCTTTATAAAAAACTTGGTCTTTAGATAAATAATATGTATCATCTTTTATATTTGAAAGAAAACTTAATATGGTAGAATCATCTGCATTTTCATTTTCAAGTAATTTTTTAAGCTCATGCCAATTGTTAAGACCAATAGTCCTGGCAAACATATTTTGAGATTCACCTAAAGTGAAATCTTTATCGTATTTCTTTATCTCTTCCAATAGTCTCTTGGAATGTCTCTTAATTGCATTTTCTGTTAGCACTATTTTTTTATCATTATTCATTTTATTCTCCAAAAAGTTAAGTTTCGCCTTTGCTGGCGGCAAGGTTTCAGAAAACCTAGTCACTAAGTTGCCAAATAAATTATTAATTGTCAAGATTATAAAAAAATCAATATGATTAACATTTTTATTTAAAAATTTATAATATGATGAAATTTGATTAGAATTCTTATATTTGTTAAAATTAATCATGGGAAATATTTATAAATTTATTAATGAAATAATTATATCAATATTAAACATTAAAAAATTAAGACATGAATAAAAAAATTATAGCTAAAGATAAATCTCATTTAAAAGAATTAATTCAAGAAGAAATTAAATTGAATGGCAATGAATGTGATTTGAATCATATTGATGTCTCAAATATCAAAGATATGGATAGTTTATTTTATAGTAAAAAATTTAATGGTGATATATCTCAATGGGATGTTTCTAATGTTGAAAATATGAAATCAATGTTTTTTCACTCTAAATTTAACGGTGATATAAGTCAGTGGGATGTCTCTAATGTAGAAGATATTAGTTATATGTTTGCTGGTTCTGCATTCAATAGAAATATATCCAAATGGAATGTTTCTAAAGTTAAAAACATGAAATGCACTTTTTCATCTTCTAAATTTAATAAAAATATTTCTATGTGGGATGTTTATAATGTAGTTGATATGAGCGGGATGTTTACAAATTCCCTATATAACCAAGATATCAGCAATTGGAATGTCTCTAATGTTGAAAACATGGATTGGATGTTTTATGAATCTCAATTTAATCAAGATTTGACCAATTGGAAACCAATAAATTTAAATCAAAAAACTGGTATTTTCCATGCTTCTTCTGCTCCCATACCATACTGGGGGAAAGTAAAAGATGTTCCTAGTGCTGTTAGAGCATATTTGCTAAATAAAGATTTAGAAACAAATATTAAACAAAAACATATATCTGTTAAGGTTAAAATATGAAAACAATAGTGGCACAATTTAAAGAGCAGTTAAAAGATTTGATTTCAAATGAAATAAAAATTAATGGGCACAAATGTAGTTTAAATCATATTGATGTATCCAATATAACCGATATGAGTAGCTTATTTTGTGACTCAAACTTTAATGGAGATATCAGCCAATGGGACACTTCAAAAGTTAAAGACATGTCTCACATGTTTAGATTTTCTCATTTTAATGGAGATATTAGTAATTGGGATACTTCAAATTTAAATAATATTTGTTATATATTCCATGCTTCTAAATTTAATCAAGATATCTCTAAATGGAATATGTCTAAAGTTCGTAATATGGAAGGAATGTTTCAAGGCTCTGTTTTTAATCAAGATATATCCCAATGGAATACTTCTAAAGTTCAACTAATGAACTCTCTTTTTTCTATTTCTCAATTTAATCAAGATATTTCCAAATGGAATGTATCAAATGTAGTTAACATGGATGAAATGTTTTTATCTTCAAAATTTACTCTTGATTTGAATATATGGACTCCTTTAAGTCTTAAATCTAAAGTAAATATATTCAAAAGTTGCAATGCACCAGCATCTTATTGGGCTGATGCTAAAAACACTCCAGAAGCAGTTAAAACTTATCTATTTAATAAAAAATTAAATGATAAACCAAGTAACAATATCACTTTAAAGAATAAAAATAAAATATGAGAGAAGTTTTAATTCCTAAAAATAAAGAAATTTTACAATTTCTAATTAGACAAGAAATATCAACATATGGAAATGAGTGTGATTTAAATCATATAGATGTATCAAACAGAGTAGATATGACTTCACTTTTTTATGGATCACCATTTAATGGGAATATTAGTAAATGGAATGTTTCTAACGTGGAGTGTATGGCATCAATGTTTGAAAAATCAATGTTCAAAGGGGATATAAGCAATTGGGATGTCTCAGATGTAAAAGACATGAGCAAACTTTTCTATGGATCAGAGTTTAATGGAGATATCAGCAAATGGAATACTTCTAAAGTTGAAAATATGGCATCAATGTTTGAATACTCCCAATTTAATAAAGATCTATCACTTTGGGATGTGTCTGAAGTCACAAATATGTTTTGTATGTTTTTACATTCACAATTTAATGGAGATATTTCTAATTGGAACGTATCCAATGTAGGAGATATGCGTCAAATGTTTAAAAACTCTAAATTTAATAATGATATATCCAATTGGGATGTATCCAATGTTAAAAATATGAGATTTATTTTTTCTCAATCTGAATTTAACAAAGATTTAAACAATTGGAAACCTATTAAACTTCGTAACAATGACAATACTTTTTACAGATCCAAGATAACTATCCCTTACTGGGCAAAAGTTGAAGTAGAACACATATCTAAAACCATTAAATCTTATTGGTTTGATAAAGAATTAGATTATTCTTTGGATAATAAATCAACAATTCATAAAAAATTAAAAATTTAATGTCGTAAAACAAACACGTATGACAATAAAAGTTATTGCACAGTAATTAACTCATGCTACAATACATACATGTTCTGAACATCATAGAACAAAAGACAAATTAGTAACTTTCAAACTTAGAGGCTAAATAGAAATGCAAAGCTCACACAGCGACAGTATCCAGAAGTTTACAAAACCCAAGAAAACTTTTGATGATGGCGTATCCAAGAAGAAAAACTTCAATCCCAAGAAGAGCAAGACAGGCTCTTACCAAAACCAACAAAAATCTCACTGATATTTATATCAACTAAAAACAACAGAGATAATTAAAAAATAATCTCTTTCATTCTTAGTACAGTATCAATGTTATAATACATACATGCGAGATTAGCTCAGTTGGTTAGAGCACATGACTCATAATCGTTAGGTCGCTGGTTCAAGTCCAGCATCTCGCACCAGATTAACAGTTTCAAGAGTTTTATGAACAAAATTATTGTCGAAGTAGATTTTCAAAATACTGAACTAACCGTCATTGAAAAAGAAAACGGTCTTTTTGATGTATGTGTAGGGGAAGAAGTAAAACACCCCAATGCAGATGCGAAGGCTGTTATGCGTGCTCTTGGAAACTACATTCACGGTCTTAACTATCAGATTCAAAAGCTAACAAAATAATACATCCTGCCCGGATGGTGAAATCAGGTAGACACAGGAGACTTAAAATCTCCCGCCTTAATCGGCGTGCCGGTTCGATTCCGGCTCCGGGCACCAAGATTTGACTAAAATCAGTGATTGAGCTTTCCTGAGGTCTTGAAAATTAAATCTTATCTGGGACTATCGTATAATGGATAATACAACTCTCTTCTAAAGAGTATATGTGGGTTCAATTCCTGCTAGTCCCACCAAACAAAAAGAGAGTATGATTTTCAAGTCATATTCTCTTTTTTCATATAGGAACAAACATTCTTAAATATATTACATCTTCAATTTCTTTGTTGGTACAGTAAACCTTAAGCTCTCATCTAAGAACCCTTGCTCAATTGCTCTTGCAGTTGCCTCAAAAAGCTCTTTTGAATTTATAGAATCACTTCCTCTCAACTCTAGAACAGCTTGAGCCAAAGACATTCCAGGCGTTTTTTCTGCAAATTCAGCAGCAGGGTATTTGACTGCAAAAATACCGCTAAAATAGTCACCATTTTCTCCAAACCTGGCTATTACAGTTGGATTCTTTCCATCTTGCTCACATACATAATAGTCAAGTGAATCCTTATTTTTGACTTCACTACCTAGATACTTACAACATTCACAATCATGCTCATGAAACTTTTCCATATAAACTCCTACTTTTATATATTTTACTCTTATCATTTCACTTGTCAAAAATAACTAGACTTTTATTTTAAAATTATGATAAAATAAAATTTAATAAACAATAAATAAACTCTAAAAAATGAACAAATCTATGCAATATCGTCAAATTTCAGGTCACGGTCCAGGTGGTCGTGATTGTTCTTGCTGCTTTCCTAAGGGTGGCTCGAAGGGACGAAAGATGGCAAAAAAACAAGATGAAAAGAAAGTTCGCAACTTTTTTACAGATTTGGTGAAAAAAGAGATCCAAGAAACAATTTAATATTAGAGTCTATGTAATTTTAACTTTTATAATTTACTAATTAAAAAAGAATATGATCTAATAAATCATATTCTTTTTTTACTTATAATTTAGAATATGTTAATATTAAATTATGAATAAAACAGTTATACCAAAAAATAAGGATGAATTATTAAACTTCATCAAAGAAGAAATTGAACTTTATGGTAATGAATGTAATCTAAACTATATTGATGTTTCAAATATTACAGATATGAGTTCACTATTTAAAGGTACTAAATTCTATGGTGATATATCAAAATGGGATGTATCGAATGTTGAAAATATGACATCTATGTTTAAAGACTCAAGGTTCAATGGCGATATATCTCAATGGAATGTCTCTAATGTAAAAAATATGATCTCTATGTTTGACTTTTCAAAGTTTAATGGTGATATATCAAAATGGAATGTATCCAATGTTGAAGCAATGTCTGGTATGTTCCTAAATTCTGTATTTAACAATGATATTTCAAACTGGGATGTTTCTAATGTTGATGACATGGAGGGAATGTTCTATGGATCTGAATTCAATAAAGATATCTCCAATTGGAATGTATCTAAGGTTAAAAGTATGATGT
>LNFM01023167.1_pt1 | contig 17048 bp, 14 predicted proteins | sample 596031 | NCBI WGS metagenome assembly LNFM01 (sample SAMN04254537, study PRJNA301005) | activated carbon metagenome | isolation source: dual media filters at the Ann Arbor, Michigan drinking water treatment plant | place: USA: Ann Arbor
ATGGGCGAGCCAGGCCCAGACGAACATTAACGGCACCAACGCCCAGGCAATGTGGGCGGTCGTGGCCCCGAACGCTTTCACCCCGGTGATCAGCCAGGCGGTGGATGCATCGCCGCCCCGTGAAATGGCCGTGTCGATGAAGTTCTTGGCCTTGTACTTTTCTTCGCGGCTGACGACAGTAAACAACACTTCGCGCGACGGTTTGGATAGCGCGTACTCCCCTACCCTTCGTAGGACCGAGAAGGCGACATAGACCGCCAGCGTCGGCCACAGGGCAATGCTCAGAAATCCCACCACACTGATCGCCGGGAGAAACAGCAAGCCCGCGACGAGACCGAACCGCCGGATTACCCGATTGGTGATGAAAAGCTGGGTCATCCACGTCAGCATGTTCGTGACAAAATCAACGCCGGAAAAGAGACGCGTCCTGGCTTCCGGTTGGTCAAGATATTCCGCAACGAGTCGGGTCTGCTCGAAGTAGAGAAATGTGGCCGTCGTGGTGAGAATGACCAAATACCCGCAAATCCCGAGCAGATAAGGGGAAGAAAATGTCAGGCGCACTCCCGCCAGGAAACTTCCCCTGAGAGGATCGCCGAGGTGAGGAGGATGGTGCTCGGACCGCTCACGCGCCCATCGTTCAAGCCGGGACATACATCCCAGGCACAACACCAGAAACGCCGCCGAAGCCAGCATGAGCACCGCCACCGGAAACACAAACGTCAGTCCCGTTGTGAGGAGCGGGCCGATCAACGCGCCGCTACTCCCTCCCGCGGCAATAACCCCGAACAGCCTGGCTCCCTGCTCCGGCGTGAAGAGATCGTCCATGAAACTCCAGAAGACCGACACGACGAACAGGTTGAACACCGACAGCCAGACAAAAAAACCACGGGCGACCCATTCCGGGGACAGATGGCTCGTCATCAAGACATAGAAGGCCAACAGATTAGTGATAAAGAAAATGTAGACGGTCAAAAAAAGGCGATAGCGGGAGCATCGCGCGGAAAGCCACCCGAACAGGGGCGTCGCGGCCAGCATGGTGAGAAACGTTCCGGGAAGATTCGTGAGGCCGCCTTCGATGGCCATTTCGTCGCGCACCGGACGAAGGATGGAGTAGCCGCAGAGCAGGCAGAAAAAATAGGCGAACGCCCAGGCCAACGGGACGAGTTCTTCCCGACTGGCTCCAAGAAAAACGGCGCACCGGGTAATGGCAGTGTGATCCGGTTCAGCCATGGATGCGCAGTGTAGCAGGTATGCGTTCGCCCGCAACGCGAATAATTGGCGAGAGGGCTCTCTAGGCATGCCTCAGGCATGCCACTGAGACGATCCACGAAGACACCCCTTGGCGTTAGACCGGCACTGTAATGATGTCGCAATAATTGGCGATTTCCTTAAATCTTTATCGACGGTCAGGAGAGGAAACCCCTACCGGCAGCATGCCGCCGCGATAAGAAAAACGGTTGGGCCGGCATTGACGCCTTAGACCTGTGAGACTTCACAGACGGGAAACTCCCGATGGAATAGGACGGGTTTGGCCGCTTAGTTCAAGAAAAAGTCTTGCCCGCTTATACTGGAACCGATGACACCAACGGTTTGAGAAGCCGGTGTGAAGCTGCAAGTCATACAAGACGGATCAGGAGTGAATGTGTATGTACCGTTTGGGACCACGAAGGTATAGAGACCGGTGTTATCTGTGGACGTTCGCCATGCCACTCCTCCACCAGAAATCTCGACTATGCGATTTTCCAAGGGGTCTCCTGTGGCAGTTTGAATCCTGCCAGTCACGGAAAACGCCGTCGTTTGAAAATCAAGGCCGAGGACATTTCCACCCGACACAGTAAAGCTTCGAAGTGGCGGCATGAAGGAATAATTGAACGTGTTGGTTATCATCGGCACAATCGTGTAGTTGCCATTGGGAAGGCAGGTGGCCTGAAATTGCCCAGCCGCTGATTGAGAGCTAGGGATAATTCTCCTGGTCGCACCGCCGGATACCTCTAGCTCAACACGCGATTCAAAATATCCCACTCCGATCCCCTCCAGGGTACGTAACGTTCCGGAAGCCGTGTAGCTTGGAGCAGGTTTATTGATAGTGATAGTATCGGTCCTCGCTGCACCGGTTTGAATGTCCGTGGCGGTCACAACGATACGGTTACTGCCGAGCACTAACGGAACGGTAGCACTCCAGGTGTGGTTACAGAGAGAGAAAAATGAACAAGCGACAACTGATTGAAACGCCTCCCCGGAATCCCCGCTGGCTGCATTCCTCCATGTGACTCGGGCTCCTGTCAACTCTACGACTGTTCCGTTGCAGCACCTCGCTGCTTCTCCAAAGCCTGCGTCACCGCTGATAAATTCACTTTCACAGACTGTCGTGAATGTCCTTTCGGTGGTTGGCTGCGTGATGGCAACAAACGGACTGGGTTGGGGTGAGATCGTAAGAGATTCCTCTCCTCCCCCACTGCTACAAGCAAAAAGGAAAGTGAGGCAGATCAAACCAACCGCACCGGCGATCTTCATTCTTGGCAAACCTCCACCAACAACTCGCCGCTCCCTTCAACATCCAGGGGCCGCAACTCCTGCCAGCACATAGGAAGGCGGGTCGAACCCACACATTGAAAACGCTCATAGGTGCCGGATCCAGCTTCGCAGGCACGAGGGTGTGCCTAGGAGAACTGGTGAAGCGCAACCCAGAACAAAGGCCGTTCATCAACTTCGTCCATGAAAAGTTCTTGGTGGGACATCCGTGCCGCCCAACTCCTTGTGGCGAGAAATGCTCGTCCAAGCAACAAGGCACCAGCCCATTGCATATTGGAAATGAAACAAAGGAAGAGAAGAATTGTGTGGCGACCTGTAACAGGATCATAATTGCCTCCTGCCTTGGCCTCTGAAGCGACATAATCCTGGACCTTTCTACACGGAAAAGTCTAGCCCCCCATAGGTATAGCCTAAGCGAAGAACCCCTCCCCGGACTCCTCTTATCATGGGAAAATTTGCTAGAATGCCGCGGCGGAACAGCGGACGTCCCGTTTAACCGGCCGATCCTGGCAATGTATGTGATCCTAAACCGACTGTCCTCTCCCATTGGAACGAGGCCTGCATGATCGACCTGCGCAGCGATACCGTGACGGTCCCCACCGACGGCATGAGAAAAGCCATGGCCCGCGCCGAGGTGGGCGACGATGTCTACGGGGGAAATGGCGGCGGCGCTGCTCAGCAAACGGTTTGCGCTGTTCGTCCCTTCCGGAACGATGGCGAACCAACTCGCCATCCGATCACATACCCAGCCGGGACAGGAAGTCATCGTCGAGAGCAAAAGCCACATCGTCCGCTACGAACAGGGCGCCGCCGGCGCCCTGGCAGGCGTGCAATTGCATTGGGTGCCCGGCGAGCGCGGGATCATGAGCGCGGAACAGGTCGAAGCCGCCATCAGGCCGACTGACCCGCACAGCATCTCCACCGCCCTCATCTGTCTTGAAAACACGCACAATGCCGGGGGCGGCACCATCTATCCGCTCGCGACCATCGAAAAAATCAGAGCCCTTGCCGCCAAACACAACATTCCGATGCATCTCGACGGCGCCAGACTGATGAACGCCGTCGCCGCTACGACGCTGCCGCCGGCGTCCTACGCCCAACACTTTGAAACGGTCTCACTCTGCCTCTCGAAGGGTCTGGGCGCGCCCGTCGGCTCCTTGCTGATCTCCAGCGATCGGCAGATCATCGACCGCGCCCGCCGTTTTCGCCGGATGTACGGAGGGGCCATGCGCCAAGCGGGCATCCTCGCCGCCGCCGGCATCTATGCGCTCGAACACCATGTGGCGCGCTTGACGGACGATCACAGCCATGCCAAAAAACTGGCCCGGCTGCTGCAACAAATTCCGTCGGTCCAGATCGCGCCGCAGCATGTGGAAACCAACATTGTGATCTTCGACGTGACCGACCAGCGACGCACTCCGGCCGAGATCGTCGCCGCCTTGAAAGAGCAGGGCGTACTCATCAATCCGATCGGGGGACTGAGCTACAGGGCCGTCACCCATCTGAATGTCTCTGCCAAACAGATCGACGAAGCCGGCGCGGTCTTTATGCGCGTCCTCACACCCTAACCCTTTTCATTGACACCACTTTGAACGGCACCTAGAATACCTGCGACGCATCGGAAGGAACAGCCCATGACTTCGCAAGCCGTGTCGTTTCAGCAAATCAGCAGAATTCTTGAAGTAACCGACGCCCTCGGATTAAATCGGGAATGGGTGGAAATTCCCCTGTCTCCGGAGCACCCTGGCGCCGTCCGCCGCCTCTCCAACGGCAAACTCGAAATCATCGTGGATGCCGGGCAATCTTTTGATCAATGGCTCACCGATCTCCCCATCCGAATTCAACAGGCGCAGGTCACCTAATGGACGCAACGACTGCCACGAACATTCCGACCCGAGAGGAACTCAACGCCGAACTGCTGGCGGTCCCGGAACCGCCGGAACAACCTGAGACGCCCCATCCTCCCGGGTTCGAAGACAGCCTGGAGGTCGCCTTGCGGCATATCAAGGGCCGGCGCGGCGGCGATCTTGTCGGCATCATCCTGGTCGGATCGGGAGCGAGACGAGCCATCACTCCCCATAGCGATATCGACCTGATCGCGCTGGTCAAAGGGGACGCCGACGGCCATGAAATCCTTCGAATCGGCGACCGTCTCGCCGATATCCGGTACCACGGATATCAGGCCGTTGAAGAAGAGCTCCCCCATTCACTCAGACTGCCGTCGCTGCTCAAGAAAGGACGCATCCTGTTCGACCACGAAGGGATCTGCGCCCAGTTGCTTGAGAAGGCCCACCATCGCTTTCGCCAAGGCCCTCCACAGGCTACAATCAATGAACAAATCCGTATGAAAGCCTCGTGCTTGCACTGGCTGGGAAAAGCACAGGATCTCACAGACAAACCGGGGACCGCGCACTACCTGCTGACCCTGTTCTATGAGGACTGCATCCTGGCATTTTTCCGGCTAAGAGGTTTTTGGATGACCGCGCCGGTAGATATCCATCGGTTCATGTTTTCCCGGGAACCGGCACTCGCGGACATTGCCGGACAGTTCCTAACCGCATCCACTCTGGCCGACCGGCTTAACTTTGGCCGGCAATTTGCCGATCTCCTATTTAAAGACGTTCCGAACCCCGCCCGCATCGACTGACGGGTTCGAATACATCCGGCCTCCGGCCGGGCTTGTACGCAACACTATAGGGACGCCGGCCGGCGCATGTGCATGGATGGGTCGGCATGCCTCCACTACATCGACACACACACTAAGGAGTCGTTATGGAGCTGGGATTCATCGGTCTCGGGAAAATGGGCATGAATATGGTCACCCGTCTGCGGCGCGACCAACATCGCATCGTCGCCTTCGATCGGTCGGCGGATCTTATCAAACAGGCAGACGCTCAGGGCTGCACCGGAGCCTCGTCGCTCGCCGATCTGGTCGGCAAGCTGAGTGCGCCGCGCGCTGTCTGGGTCATGGTGCCGTCCGGCGCGCCGACGGAAGAAACCGTGCAGGCCGTCGCAGCGCTCCTGCAACCCGGTGACACCATCATCGACGGCGGGAACACCCGTTTCCACGATGATGTCCGGCGTGCCGCCGAGCTCAAGACCCGCGGCATCCATTATGTAGACGCCGGAACCAGCGGAGGCATCTGGGGGTTGAAGGTTGGCTACTGCCTCATGGTCGGAGGAGAGAACGCCGCGGTCAACCGGCTGGCGCCGGTCTTCAAGACCCTGGCTCCGGACGACGGCTGGGCCCATGTCGGCGCCGCCGGTGCCGGGCACTATGTGAAAATGGTGCATAACGGCATCGAGTACAGCATGATGCAAGGGTATGCCGAAGGATTCGAATTGATGTCGAAGAGCGAGTACAAGCTGGATCTGGCACGTATCGCCGATCTCTGGATGCACGGCAGCGTCGTGCGTTCCTGGCTGCTTGAACTGGCCGCGGGTGCGCTCAAAGACGATCAAAAACTGGAAAAATTAAAGGGGTACGTGCAAGATTCCGGTGAGGGCCGCTGGATGATCGCCGATGCGATTGAAAAGGACGTGCCGGTTCCGACGCTCACCACCGCCCTCTTTACTCGTTTCCGGTCGCGGCAACAGGAATCCTTCGCGGAAAAAATGCTGGCCGCGTTACGGAACGCCTTCGGCGGCCATGCGGTCCGGCGATAACCCTGTATTGATTTTTGCAGAAGGACATCATGGCCTCACAGAATCAGCGAGTCGAGAATAGCCCCGCGCAAGAAACCTTGCCGCCTGTCGAACCCTGCACCCTGGTTATTTTTGGAGGGTCGGGCGATCTGGCCCGCCGCCGCCTGATCCCGGCGCTCTACAACCTGCTCCTCGACGGGCTGCTGCCTTCGAACTATGTCGTGCTGGGACTCGGCCGTACGCCGATGAGCGACGAAGAGTTTCGAGCCACCGTTCGCGACGGGGTCGTCAAACATTCCCGGCAAGCGTTGATCGAAGACATCTGGAATGGCTTTGCCCGGCATATCTTCTATCTGGCCGGCGAGAACGACGACCCTCAGACCTATGTGCGACTTAAAGCGCGCGCAGAAGAACTCGAACGCACATTCCAGCTGCCCGGGAATCGCATTTTCTATCTCAGCATTCCTCCCAGCTCCTTCACCCCCGTTTGCGAAGGCTTAGCCGGATCCGGACTCGCGGGCACTTCGGCCGCTCGTTCGCCCTATGCCCGCATCATCGTCGAAAAACCGGTCGGGCGCGATCTGGCCTCGGCGCAAGCCATCAATGCGGTGACAGGCCGGGTGTTCGACGAATCGGCCATTTTCCGCATCGATCATTACCTCGGCAAAGAAACGGTCCAGAACCTCATGGTCGTACGCTTTGCCAACAGCATTTTTGAGCCCATCTGGAACCACAAATATATCGATCACGTTCAAATCACCGTGAGCGAAGCGGAAGGCGTGGGAACCAGGGCCACCTACTATGAAGAAGCCGGCGCCTTGCGGGACATGGTTCAGAATCACCTGCTCCAGCTGCTCTGTCTCGTCGCCATGGAACCGCCGTATTCGCTGGATCCGGACGTGGTCCGAAACTCAAAAATGGAAGTACTGCGATGCCTCAGACCCATTACCGCAAAGGACGTGGAGCAGTACACGGTCCGTGCCCAATACACGGAAGGCACGGCGCACGGCAAACCGGTCCCGGGTTATCGGCGTGAGAAAGGCGTGAAACCCGATTCAATCACCGAGACGTACGTCGCCCTGAAATGTTTTGTGGAAAACTGGCGGTGGTCCGGTGTGCCGTTTTATTTGCGAACGGGAAAAGCCTTGCCGCTCCGGGCCAGCGAAGTGGCCGTGCAATTCAAGGAGATCCCGCAAATCCTCTTCAACGCGAACGCACAGGCGCCGCAAGCCCCGAACGTCCTGACCTTGAGGATTCAGCCGGAAGAAGGGCTTTCGTTACGCATCTCGCGCGCAAACTCATCCCGTCGAAATGAACTTCAAATATGGAGAAGTCTTCGGTCGTCCCTCGCCGGAAGCCTATGAACGCCTCCTGCTCGACGTCATGGCGGGAGACGCCTCCCGCTTCATGCGGCGCGATGCCGTGGAAGCCTCCTGGGCCTGGATCACCCAGATCCTTGAGGCCTGGGAAAAGCTGGGACAGCGCTGGCTACCCGAATATGAAGCCGGCACCTGGGGGCCGGTAGAGTCGGACCGCCTCATCCAAAACGACGGACGATCCTGGCGGGTGCTCTAACGGCCGTTCGCCGTCGCTACCGGCCTACCTCGCGCTCGAATTGCTTTAAAAGGTCGGCCTTCTTTCCCAAGCCGCCGATGAATTTCACGAAGGCGCCGTCGCGATACAACGCCAGCGCGGGAAGGGACGAGATTTCCAGTTCGGCGGGGATCTGAAACTCCTTATCGACATTCATTGCCAGGATGAGTACCCGCTCGCCCAACTCTTGCTGCAACTGCTCCAATTCCTTCATCAAAGCCTGGCAATGACCGCAGCCGGGCTTCCAGAATTCCACCAACACAGGGACGGAACTTGCCTCGATCACCCGATCGAACTCCCGATCTGTAACGGCTTGCAATTTGCCCCTCACGGTTCCAACTTACCCGACAGCAAGGGCTTCAGAACAAGGGCAACCTGTTCCGCAAACAGCCGATACCCGGCAGTGGTCAGATGAATCCCGTCGTTCGAATAGACCTGCGCGAGTTGGCCGCTATCAGGATCTACCGTAGCCGTAAACAGATCGACGCAAGCAATGGCCTTTGACATCGCATAACTCTGGATCAACTGGTTCAGCTCGTTTCGACGGGCCACATGACCGGCGATCCATTCTAGCCCTTCCCGGCTATCCTGGGCGTCTTCCACCCGAATCGAAGGAACCGTCACCGGAACCGGCAGGCCTCCAAGCGCAAACGTCTGCTCATACATCTTGACCAGATTGCGCATGATCTCCGTGGGTGCGGCATTCCAACCCAGATCGTTGGTCCCGCCTAGAATCGGCACATAGCCGGGCTTGTGCTCAAGCACGTCACGCCGAAACCGCAGAACCATTTCACCGGTCAGTTCGCCGCATATCCCGCTCGTGTGAACCTGCGCCGTTGTCCCAAGATGGTCCTGTAAAAATTGTCCATAGGGAGTGTCTTCTCCCGTTGGATGTTCCCTGCTCGGGGATTGGAAACCCGCCGTGAGGCTGTCTCCGAAACAGATGACAAGAGTCGATCGGGCCATCGCCTATGCATACCCCCAACGAGTAACTCACAAAGACGGACGATTGTAGCAGAAGCGCTCAATCCTGCGAGGCAAGTTTCCGACCATCCCTCTTCCCGCTGACAGTTTCACTGAATTGCCGTGGAGAATGGCGATTTTCTTGACGAATCCTCCATCTCACGGTAGGTGTAGCGTCATGACCGATCTCAAAACTGCGCAAGAAATGATGGCTGCTGCGGTAGCGGCAAAAGGGACGGAAGACCCGGAGATCGCATCCGTCAAACGAGTGCTCAAGCTGCTCGACAAAACCGCCAAATCAAACCGCACCTATGGATCGACAAACCCCGTAGCCCAAAAGTTTTCGCAACAGCTCTTTCAAGAATTGACCGGCCACCTCACCGCATATTCGAAACTCACCGTCCTCATCCAGCGGTCGGCTCTCCTGTTTCGAGAGTCTGTGGTATCCGATACGGATAAAGACAGCGGCAGCGAGAGTGTCGCGTTCAAACTCTACTCGGACGGCATCCGGGAGTTATCCCTGCATCAAGGACTCACAGAGGACGACCTCGCCTACTTTCTGGATTCTCTCTGGGGCGGCTTTGACCCCACATTGGATGATGATGACATCGTGACTCGCCTGTGGGCTCGCAATCTTCCGACTATTTCGATCGTCACGGCCGAAGAAATTGCACGATCGTCGGTCGATGGGGGCGGAGCCACACAAGCCGACGGGGGGATGAGCTCATCCGATTCGACACTTCGAAACCTGCTGGACCTGGAACGCAGTCGCAAGGGACGCGCGGGGAAGGAAACGGAAGGCAGCGGAGAGCCGGCCGGCCAGAAAAAACGGTTCCAGTCCGGTCTGGTCGGCTATGAAGTCAGTGAGGAAGAACTCGCCTCCCTGGCAGCAGAAGTCGACAACGAGAGCGGTCGGGACAACCTCCTGTACATCATGGACATGCTGACCGCCATCCTGGCATCGGAAAAATCTTCGTCGCTGCTGACCAAACTCTTCAGTATCTGGGGCGATATCCTGGACGCCCTGTTTCGCCAAGGGAAATGGTCGGTCATTGAACATGTTTTGCGTCTGCTCCATGAGTCCGACACCATTCGTCCTGATCTCAGTGACGAACATAAGCAACAAGTCATCTCTCTCTTACATGGAATCGGTCGCGCAGACCGGGTGAAAGCCATCGAGACGTTCCTCAATCAAACTCCCGGCGCATCTACGGAAGGATTGTCCGCCGTCCTACTGGCAATGACGCCGGACGCTGTACCGATCCTCTGCTCCCTCCTGGCGAATTTGAACACACCTTCGCATCAGGCCGTCGTCTCGGATGCACTGGGGGTCTTGGCGAAAGACCACTCCCATCTATTGATTAAAGGGCTGTTGGACCGGCGTCCGGCCTATGTCCGTAATCTTCTCGCGATCCTCATGAAATGGAATGATCCGAAATTCGCCGAACCGGTGGAAAAGCTGGTGCGGTATCCGGATACGCAGGTCCGCAAAGACGTCGTGCGGGCAATCAGTCTCTTCCGCCCAAGCGGCAACGGCGTCAAACTCATCTCCTTCATGGCTGATGGGGAGGAAAGCGTCCGGATCGCAGCCTTAAAGCTTCTCGTGTCGGGACAATACACGGCCCCGTTTTCCAGTTGGTCTCAGACCCTATCGGAAGATGAGTTCATGGACCGGCCGATGAGCGAACGCCGGGCAATCTTCCAGGCCGTTCGAGCGACATGCGGCGATGAAGCGGTGCCCTATTGGGAAAGCCTCTTGACGGAATGGACTTGGACCAACCGGAAGAAAAAAGAGGAACTGGCTCTGCTGGCGGCGGACGTCCTCGGCAAACTGGCCAGCCCCGCCGCCACAGCCGCGCTCGAGCTCGGAGCGAAAAAAGGCGGCACCGCGGTTCGTCAAGCCTGTACCCATGCATTATCGCACGCGCACCGGCGGCAACAGGGAAAACCCGCCGCCGAAGCAGAACGGTAGGGAGCGTCTATCGTGAACGAGTCTCATGCAGTCCAGTCGACGGCCGGCGAAGACCAAACACAGCCGATCCTGACTCACGAAAAATCGCTATCGAAAAAAGTCGGGCACGGCTCAGAAGCCAGCGATATCCTCGACCAGCAGCTGGTGATGTTGGGCTTCCAGCTCATCACCCAGCTGAATACGCTGATCAGGTCGCACCAATGCGGCTCTCGATAAGCCCGTCGACACCATGCTCACGCTCATTCAAACGCTCACACATGAAAAACCGGTGACGATACGGCTGCAGAATGACTTTCTCTTTCTGGGCGAGAGTCATCTCAAAGTGAGTGCGCAGCAAATGCTGGTGATCTCCAGTGTGATCGACACTATGAACCAGTGGAAAATCGGCGGCCTGACCTTCTCCTCGGCAACCAGCTCCAAAGACCTCCGTGAATTTGCCGCGCTCTTTGCCGGACTCGATCCCGCCACTAAGTCGATTGTGGACTTCCGGGAGGAATTGTCCAGCCTCGCCATAACCAGCATCCAGCTTGAAGATCCGCGCATGTTCGCAGTGAACGACACTGCAACAGAAACGAACCCAAAGCTCCGCCAGAAAGCCAAGTCGAAAGCCGCCTATGAAAAAGCATCCGATGCGGCCGGCCGCCTGACTCAGGCAGCCCGAGACGGCGGCACCTTGAGCTTCAAGCAGGCCAAGCGCGCCATTCAAAACATCGTCGATCTCATGAAGGCCGACGAACCGGCAATGCTGGGGTTCACGACGCTGCGTTGTCATGACCAATACACACAGAAGCATTCCGTGAATGTCGCACTCCTGTCGATCGCCTTGGCGAATCGAGCAGGTTACCCGAAGGTCGAATTGGCCGACCTCGGTCTGGCGGCGCTCTTTCATGACATGGGAAAAGCGGCTATCCCGCTGGAGGTTCTTAACAAACCGGGAGAGTTTACGGAAGATGAATGGGAGGCGATGCGCAGTCACCCGACGGAGGGGGTCTTGAGTCTTGCCCAGCTGCGTGGCATCGTCAACCTCCCGTCACGAATGGCTGCGGCATCTTTCGAGCACCATATGAATCTGGATTATTCCGGGTACCCCAAACTGAAAACCCCGTGGAAGCTGTCCTTGACCGGACGCATTCTCATGATTGCGGATTGTTACGACGCCATGACATCGTCGCGAGTCTACCGCCGAGAACCGATGGCGCCGGCGAAAGTCCTGAACATGATGTTTCAAAAGTCCGGGAAGAGCTTTGACCCGACGCTCCTCAAACTTTTCGTCACCTGCGTGGGGATCGTCCCCATCGGCAGCATCGTGGAGCTGACCAGCGATGAATTTGCGGTCGTCCTCAAACCGGCCGCCAGCACATCGGACGGCGAGCGTCCGTTGGTCAAAGTCATTGCCGACGCGCAGGGCAATCCGGCCGACAACGGACCGGAGCTGGACCTGACGGAGAAAGACGATACCGGAGAGTATCGTCATAGCATCATCCGGGTAATCGATAACGCCGAACACAAGTTCGATACCAGCCGCTATTTCGTGTAATCGATCCAACCGGCCCTGTCGCGTAAGCGTCCCGCATTCCTCTCCGCTTGACAGTCCGAAGTCCGCTCCTCGACAATGCCGCATGCCTGATCACATCGTGATCAAACGATTGGAATTCCGAGGACGCTGCGGGGTGACGCCGGAGGAGCGGTCCCGTCCGCAACCGCTGGCCGTGGATATCGAAATGCCCTACCATCTGGAATCTGCAGGGGTCTCGGACGATCTGGCCCATACCATCGACTATGCCAGAGTGGTGCAACGCGTAGTAGAGGTAGGAACGGCTCAGGACTCCAGTCTCTTGGAAACCCTGGCAGAGCGGCTCACCGCAATGCTTCTCGACGAATTCCCTATTGCGCATGTCACGCTCTGGGTACGGAAGCTCCACCCTCCGATCACTGCGGTCACCGGCTCAGTCGGAGTGACCGTTGAACGCACGAGACCGGCACAACAATTCCAGCACACACCCCTTGTCCCTTCCCGGTTTCTTGTCGAACAACTGCACCGGCTTCCAACGGGCAAGGCACTGGATGTGGCAGCCGGACAGGGCCGCCACTCGCTGTTCCTCGCCTCGCACGGCTATCAGGTCGATGCCATCGACCGTGATGAAAACGCGTTGGCGCAACTCACGGCAGCGGCAAAGCGCCGCGCATACCCCGCTATCACGACACGCGCGCTCGACCTCGAACAGCCGGCACCTTTTGACCCCGGCCTGGGGAAAGAGGCCTACGACGTGATCGTCGTCTTCTTCTACCTCCATCGGTCGTTGTTCGCTTCGCTCATCGACGCACTGAAGCCGGGTGGCATCCTGGTCTATGAAACCTTTACCATCGACAATTACCTACACCATCAACACCCGAAGCGCTGGGAGTTTTGCCTGACGCCCAACGAATTACTGCGCCTCTCCTCCGGTCTTCAGATTCTCCATTACGACGAGGGTGGCCATACGGGAAACCAGACTTCCAACCCGGTCTACACCGCGCAGCTCCTGGCCCGTAAACCAACGCGTTCGGGTCCATCGACATGAGCCGTCTGGACCTCCACTTGCACACCACTCATTCGGATGGAAGCTTCAGCCCGACTGAAGTGATTGATCTCGCGCACAAGGCCGGCGTCACAGCCCTGGCCATTACCGATCATGACATTACGACAGGAATACTCGAAGCCACTCTGGCCGGACAGGAGCATGGGATCGACGTCATTCCCGGCATTGAAATCAGCTCGATCATCGGAACGTCAGAATTGCATATTCTTGGATATTTTCTTGATTACCAAGATGCACGACTGAACGAACGGCTTGCTCGTCTTCGGGATAGCCGCCACCGCCGCAATCCGAAAATCATCGAGCGATTGCAAGCGGCAGGTATCGCGATCACCTATGAGGAGGTCCGCGCACTGGCCGGCACCGACTCTGTTGGACGGCCGCATATTGCGAGGGTCTTAATGGAGAAAGGGGTCGTCGCCTCGGCCAAGGAAGCGTTCGATCTATGGCTGGCCGACGGGCGACCAGCTTACGTTCCGCGTGAACTGCCGACTCCCTCAGCGGCGATGCAGTGGATCAGGGAAGCCAAGGGGCTCCCGGTCCTCGCCCACCCGACCTGGGTGAAACCCACGGACGGCACATTGACGGATCTGGTCCGCCAGCTCAAAGCCGATGGTCTGGACGGCGTGGAGGTCCATTACAGCACGCACACCCCGCGGCAAACACGCGAGTACTTGGCATTGGCCAAGCAGCTGGACTTACTCGTCACCGGCGGGAGCGATTTCCACGGCCTCACCAAACCCGATATCGATGTCGGTATCGGCAAGGGCACGCTGCATGTTCCAGGATCACTACTCGACAAGCTGAGGAATACGGCTGCCCAGCGTTAGGCTGGATACGCCGTCTGCGACTTTCCTGCTATTCGTTGACTCCCCTCCACTATCCGCTAGACTTTGATCAGTCTTGAAGCTCACACATCCATGATCAACGCATCCAGCTGGACGCTCCAATATCTTGTCGTCGTTCTCTTTGTCCTTCTTGTCGGTCCGGCATTGAGCAAACTGCCGGCCGCACAAGCGGCTTCTCTCACTCTGTTCGGCCTGGACAGTGCGCAAACCGTTCGCCTGGTCGTTGAGGGAAGCGGGCTGGCGACTCTCTGCATCCTCTCGCTCCGCGGATACCGACGGATGCCGGACAACGGCCAGGGCTTTTCGTTCATTCGCACGCTCGTCCTGCCGCTCACCGCCATATTCGTGCTGATCGCAACAGACAAAACACTCCGTGTGGCGGGACTCTCGCTCATTGATCAGATCGGATCACAGCGCTACGCCATCGCATACACCGCAAGTCTCGCATTGATGGCCCTCTGGGCTACCGCCGCCTGGCTGCTGAATTTTGATGCGCTCCACCGTTTCTTTTCTGCGTCCACGCAGAAAGAGGACAGCGACGAATCGGCCTCAGCCGAGGAAGAACACAGAGAGGTACAGCCGGATGAATCCAGCAGCGAAATAGAGGCCGGCGCCGCTATTCTCAATGCCAGCAAAAATCCCCCGAGCACGCTCGGCCGATACCGGGTCCTCAAAGAATTGGGCCGAGGAGCGATGGGCGTTGTCTACCTGGGAAAAGATCCCACGATTCAGCGGTTTGTCGCCATCAAGACAATGCGGCTCGACAAAATCGATGCGGCTGACAAATTGCAGGAAATCAAGACTCGGTTTTTCCGGGAAGCCGAGTCAACCGGCCGCCTGTCTCATCCGAACATCGTCACAATTTACGATGCCGGCGAGGAGGACCATCTGGTCTACATCGCAATGGAATTGCTTCAGGGCTCAACACTCAAGGAGTGGACACACACGCCCAATCTCATGGCTGTAAGCAAGCTGCTCCCGATTCTGGCCACCGTCGCCGATGCAATGGATTACGCCCATCGACAGGGCGTCGTCCATCGAGACATCAAGCCGGCCAATATCATGTTGACGACCGACCACGTCGTGAAAGTCATGGATTTCGGCATTGCCACGATGGCATCGTCGGCAAGAACCAAAACCGAAACCGTGCTGGGTACTCCCACCTACATGTCACCGGAACAGATCGCCGGGAAAAAAGTGGACGGGCGGTCCGATGTCTATTCGCTCGGCGTCGTAATGTTCGAACTTCTGACCGGCCACCCGCCCTTCAGGGCCGACAATCTCCCCGCCCTGCTCTATGCGATCACCCATACACCGCCGCTCCGCTTGTCGGCGGTCCGCGCCAACCTCCCTCCCCTCATTCAAGACGTCGTGACCTGTGCGCTTCAGAAAGATCCCGTGCGCCGCTATCGCACCGGTGGCGAATTCGCCCAGGCCCTCCGCAGCATCGTTGAACAGATCGCCGCGTAATCCCATTGCCGGGCGGATTGTTACACGCAGCATTCTCATCCGTTCGTCTTGATACAGCCTGAAAACGTGGACCCCGTGAAGCGTATCTTGTTGGAAAAAGAGCTGATAGCTAATGGCGTATAGCACGTGATCGGAGCAGGGCATAGGCTCGATTTGATTCCGGCTCCAGTCCCATGCCATAAGCCATACGCTATAGGCTCTTTCGACCGATTGCGCTTCACGAACGACGAGATACGACAAACGAGGATTACCGCGCCATCCGCTCGCGCACGATATGTTGGCAGGGTTGGGACAACTGCTTCAGATGCTGGGCCATGCATTGCAACCGCTCGGCTCCCATCAGCGAGTCCGGGCAGACTCGCTGCGCTTCCGCATCGCATTTCACTTCAGCGATTTGCTTGGCGCGAATCTCACGGGGCACGGAAAACCCGCCGGTTGTCGTTGGCACCGCCGGCGCACCTGGAGGCTTGGCGGGAACCCCCGGTATTGAGAGATCCAGCTCCGGCACGGCCGGCGCAGCAGGAATCGCCGGCTGCTCCGATAGTAGTTTTTCCCGTGAAGGCAGATTGGCCCAGACGATACTCCAGACTAAGGCCAACCCGACAAGAGACGCCACGCCCGCCATGGCTTTCCCGGAAGATGCTCGCTTCTCTTCTCTCCCCATGTCGCCGAGAATAAAACAAGGCCGCGAGAAAATCACTCAAACGCGCATTTCCCGCAGCACCCGGCAGGCAGCCTACTGGCACTCTATTGTTTTGTGCGAGAAGATGGGGCATCAGAGGACTGATGCGGGCTAGTTTTCAGGTGCTTCGACGATATGATTCTCGAACCTGGTACAGCCTTCGGCCAGCAAGCGATTCGTCAACATTTCGCCGGGCCACTCGATAGGCAGATCGGCTGTAAAGACCCACACATCGGAAGAGGTCCAGACCGGGCCATGCTCCTCAGGCAATTCGGGATCGAACAGGTCGGTCCATACGGGCATGTAGACACCATTTCCGCATTGCGTATGCAGATGCACAATAGTGCGAGACCGCACCAGCGGATCCAACTCCCGCCAAACCGCCGCCGTTTCATCGGCTAAGTGGTGAAGACGCACGGCATTCTGCGCATCAAACATCGCATAGGCGGCATAGACCGGCGCATCGATCGTATCGGGGGCATGCGCCAGTTCCGGACATTGTTCCACCAGCCCTTCCAGAATCGCGCGCCGATAACGATCCTCCCATGAGTCCGGCAAGCCGGGGTCCGGCGCTCCGATCAGTTCGAATAACAGAAATGCAGTATTTTCGACCGGCGGAAGCAGCCGCGCCGCCACCGACGGCGCGCGGCGTGAGTCGGCGACGGTTGCGAGGTGATCGTGGAGCGATTGAAGATTGAAAATTTCAAGCGTGGCATCGGTGAGCAAACGCGGCTCCACGCGGACAACAGTTCCCGGAGGAAGCTGTA
>LNFM01007505.1_pt1 | contig 17047 bp, 14 predicted proteins | sample 596031 | NCBI WGS metagenome assembly LNFM01 (sample SAMN04254537, study PRJNA301005) | activated carbon metagenome | isolation source: dual media filters at the Ann Arbor, Michigan drinking water treatment plant | place: USA: Ann Arbor
CGCGATGAACTTCTCGACCATGCCCTGCGCCAGCCTGGGCGGGTCCTTCTCGAGAAACATCGACGCGATCACCATGAGCCCGTCGATCGCGACGCCCCCCGAGTGATTGCCGATCAGCATCGCGCGTCCGCGGGTCGGAACGTGTTCTGCGCCCACGCACGCGACGCGAAAGTAGTATCGATACAGCCGCGAGAGCGTCGTGTAGAACCACGCCAGGTCGCTCTTTCGCACGCCGTACGGATCGACCCCTTGCGCGTCGAACGACAGCTCGAGCGCGTCGACTCTCCGCTCGATGTCGGTATTCACCAGCAGGGACAATGCCTCTCTCGCTCCTTTGGCCGCAGAGGGTCGCACAGCACCCCCGCAGAGATACAGCGGAGTTTGTCCCAGCTCAGGTCCTCGCCGCGGCGATGAAGAGCACGATGGCCGTGAGCTCGGTGTACGTGCCTCGATCGATCGCCGTCAGCTCGTCGCGCTCGGCCTTGGCGAGCCGCTCGTACGCTTCGTCCGCGCGCGCAGGATCCCCTCCGCCCGCGACCCAGTAGCGAGAGGCCTCGCGCCTCGACCAGCCGGCTTCTCCGCGCGAAACGCGGTCTCTCAGCCGCTCGATCTCGAGCTGCTCGGCGTCGGTCTCGTACGGCGGAGCCATGCGAAACGTGCGATCGCTGGTGTAGTACTGCGCGTCACGAAAGCGCGCAAAGAGCGCGGGGAGCCTCGCTCCGAGCGCGTTGTCTCCCTCGCCGAGGGCGCGCTTTCCGTCGATGATCCGCGCGAAGACCTCGGCGTACGCGAGGGCCTCTTCGAGCGATTGTCCCAGCGGTCGGTGGGCGAGCCGCTGCAACGCACCGTAGTTGTTCGGCTCAGCGGCGAGGATGAGCCCTCCGGGCGCGAGCACCCGCGCGAACTCGTCGAGCGCCTTCTCGGGGTCGCGCAAGTGCATCAGCACCGTCTGGCACGTGACGGCGTCGAACGAGCCGGACTCGAACGGCAGCGACTCGGCGGCGCCTTCGACGAAGCGAAGCGTCCCCTCGAGCCCCGTGCGCGCGAGAAAGGGCCGCGCGCGCTGCTCGGCCACGGCCACCCACCGAGGCTCGCGATCGACGCCCACGATTTCAAACGGGCGCTGTACGAGCGAGGCGATCTTGCGCGTGAAGTGACCTTGTCCGCAGCCGACGTCGAGCACGCGCGCGCAGCGATCGAGCCCGGTGCGCGCCGCGATCAGCGCGAGAAAATCATCGTTCCACCAGTGGTTGCGCGTGTCATCGAGCACGCGAGCCGAGTGCGGCTCCGAGCGCACGCTGTCGTTGCTCATCGGACCAAGGATGGTCTCACAGCGGTGGCTCGCTTGCTCGTTTACAGCGACAGCTCGAGCCCGACGCTCGCCTTGGGGATCACCACTGTGTGAAGCGGCACCGTCCCCAATTCGCTCGCGATGAACGCGGTGAGCTTCGTCGCCTCGCCCTCGATCGCCCTGGCTCGCTCGGTGCCCACGTCGGTCGCGATCCACCGCAGGTGCACTTTGCGACCGCCTTCGTCGTAGGCCCATCCTCCGAGAACCTCTGCGCGCGCGAGCATCGTCGCTCCGACGCCGTGGGCCCTGCTCGTGATGGCGCGCGCCACGGTCGAGGTGCTCATGAACGGGAGGTGAACGTCGGTGAGCGGATCGCGGACGGGCAGCAATCTGGCAGGCCATTCGCTCGCATCGAGCGCGCTCGGCGGCGAGAAGTCCGCGGGCACCCAGCAGGCCTCGTCGATCCCCTCGACGATGACCTCGCGCGCTCCGATGCTCTCGAGCGCGGTCTTCGCGCGCCCCGTGGCGAGGCCGAACGCGACCGCGAAGCTCTTGAGCGGCGCCGGCGCAAACGCGCCGAGCCATCGCGCTGCGACGAACCCGACCGCGTCCGCGCCCGAGGGAGTCGGGCGAGGGTTGGGGTCGATCTGCCAGCGCGACGTCGGATCGTCGCCGCGCGCGCTGGGAGGCACGCGCCACAGCTCGCCGTTGGCCCACAATTGCTTGAGCACCAGCGAGGCGAGGGTCGGGACTCCGTTGCGCTTTCCCACGTCGCCAAGGGGGCGAAGCGCGGCCTCGGGCAGCTTTCGGCGCAGCTCATCGGCGCTGTGCGGCTCGAGCAGAAGACCGCGGAGGGCGTCCCTCGCGCCGTCGAGGTCCCGCGCGGTGAGCGAGACCGACGCGGCGATCCTCGCTTCGCGTGAGGCCAGGTCAGCGACCGCGAACGCGCGGCACACGGGCGCCTCTTGCGCGGCCACGAGCCACGTCGAGCTCTTGGGCCCCGGAACGACCACGAGCGAGTGCGACTTGCAGACGGCCTCGTCGAACGGCGCTCGCTCCGAGAGCGCTCCGCGCGCGAAGAGCGCGAGGGGCGCGCTCGCCATAGAGGCGAGCGGAATCCAGCCGATCGCCGACACGACGTCGACGAGAGGCGTCTTCGCGGGCGGCGCGGTGAGCAGCCACTGCCGCTGCCACCAGCTCGCGCGCGCTTGCTCGAGCGTCAGTCGTTGCGAGGTCATTGCAGCGCTCTAGCGTAGGACGAACGCGCCGACATGCAACGCGGCAGAGCGGCGGTACCCCCGTCACTCGAACGCGTACACCGCGGCTTCGCCACGGGCGGTGATCATCGCGTCCACGTGCGCGACGAGGCGATCGCGACGCGCGAGGATCGCGGCGATCCCGTTGTCGCCCACCGGAGAGCCGAGCGGGTCGAGGCGCATCTCGCGCGAGAGTGAATCCGCGCTCATCGCGCGCAGCCGAGCGAGCAGCGACCGCGACACGCGAGAGATGCGCGACAGCCGCTGCGACTGGTCCGTCGGACGCGCGCCCATGTTGTCGCGGCCGATCGTGAAGGCCGCGCCGTTGTCCATGAACAGCATCGGAGGCGCGGGGTTTTGCGCGGTCGCGCGCTGACGAAGAATGTTGCCGCCCGACCAGCGATCGATGTTGTCGTTGATGAAATCGACGAGGATCAACGCCGACAAATCCGCGGCGAGCGCGCGATCGCCGTCCGCGAGAGGTTTGCTCGTGTCGAGCAGGTCGGGGTACCGCTCGCTGCCGGGCACGTTTTCGAGCCCGCCCGGCACCCAATAGATCATCGCTCCCGGAACGTTGTCGCCTCGCCCGAGCACCTCGCGCATCACGCGCTCGGAGAACGGCATGTCGCCGGTCGCGTCCGCCGTTCGCTGCAGCATCGAGCGCGGGAGCGCGCGCCCACAAGCGGGCGGCGCCCGGTGCAGCCCGAGGAAGCGAGACATTCGATACGCTGCGATTTCAGCGCGAAAGTTCGCGACGCTGTTGGTCTGCTGCGGCTTGAACAGCCCGCGCCCGCCGTCCGCGAACCACACCCGAAACGACAGCGTGCTGCCGCCGGTGTTGCGCTGCATGCGAACGACCTCGGCGTCGCACAGGCGCCGAAGGATCACCCGCTCGTCTGCTCCGAGAAACGAGCTCGACCCGTCTGCGCCCGCGACGCTCGGGGCGGCGCCGCCCTCGGCGCCGTCGCTCGCGTCCAGGGTACTGGGCGGCGCTGCGTCGGCGGTCGGTGGGGCGGCGCTGCTCGAGCGCCCCCCCGACGCGTCCACGGCGACGGGCGAAGCTGCGTCCGCTGGGGAAGCCGCGGGGGCGTCCCGGGCGTTGTCTGCGGGCGTCTCGGTGCGCGAGCAGCGGCCGCCGAGGAAGCTCGCCGCGAGCGCGACCCCGAAGACGCAGGAGAAAATGTGCCTTGGTTGACGGTCCAGAGTCACTGTGGCAACTCGACGCGGCCTCGTTTGTTGCTGAAGGGCGCGCCGCCTTCCGGACGTCTCACAGCACGAAGCGCGGCGGAATAGCAACTCTGCCGCCAGAGATTCCACTGAACTCCCACCATGACGCGAACAACGCCGCTCTCGCATCCGCGCCCCTCGTCGCACTTTATCTCGTACGTGTGGGCGGCCATTGTCGCGTTGGCGGTCGTCTGTTCGCCGCGCTCTGCGCGGGCGATCGACGTGATGACCCGGCCCAACGCGGGGATCCAGCACCTGCATCGGACGACCCCGGCGCCCGCTGAGTTTCACGCGCTCGTCATCGACCTGAACGTCCCGGGCGTCGCCATTCGTTGCACGCCCCTGCGCGAGCGGTGGAAGGCGACGAGCACCTTCGCGCGCGGCGCCAACCTCGCGGCTGCCATCAACGGCGGCTTCTGGGGCGGCTTGCAGGGCGCTCAGGGCCTCGCTGCGGGCAGCGGTCAGGTGTGGTCCAGCGACGACGCGGATTTCGGCTTCTTCGCATACACGCGCGAGGGCAACGCGATGATCTCGCGCCCGAGCGACGTGGTCGAAGCGCAGCGTCGCGGGATCACCGACGGCGTCTCGGGCCGACCGTTGATCGTGGACCGCGGGCGCATCTCCGATGAGCTGCACCAGTTCGAAAACCGCAACACCCGCGAGCCGCGCACGGCGGTGGGCGTCAGCGAGGACGGCAAGAAGGTGATCCTCGTCACCGTCGATGGCCGCCGCGCCACGAGCCACGGCGGGACGCTCTACGAGATGGCCGAGCTGCTCATCGAGCTCGGCGCGTATCGCGGGCTCAACCTCGACGGCGGCGGCTCGACGACGATGTACGTCGCGTCCGAAGGAGGCGTGGTCAACCGCCCCTCGCGCGGCTGGGAGCGCGAGGTCGTCAATCACATCGGCGTCGTAGCCCCTGCCGTCGCTGCGGTCGCCGCGACGACGGCGAGCGACGGCGGCCCAGCTGCCACGACGGACGGCGCGCTCGCCGTGGCACCTGTTCGAGAGGTGCGCGAGACGCCGCAAGCCGTCGTGCAAGCGGCCCTTCGCAATCGGTCGCACGCGACGGACGTCGAGGCGGGCGAGGGCACGGGCCTGCGCGGGTGGATTCGCGCGCGCGTTGGCAACGCGCTCTTCATCGATCGATTGGGGCTGGGGCGGCATCGAGAGATCGTCGTTCCGATCTTGTACCTGGCGGCGCTGTTGACGCTCGTCGGGACCGCGTGGCTCGTCGTGCGCCGCGTGCGCCGCAAGCGCGCCGCCGGAGTGAACAAGGCCGAGAGCAAGAGCGAAGCCGCGGCGAATTGATTGTGTGTGTCGGATGGGGAGGCGTGCTCAGACCGCGCTAGCGCCGCGAGGGATCGATCCCGTCCGCGCGCATGCGCGCCGGGTCCGCGAGGGTGGCCACGGTCCCCGCGGGGTGCGCAAACCAACGGCCGCGCTCGTCGCCCACGACGCGGTCGCGCACCTTCAAGATCGTGAACATCCCGCCCATGTCGATGTAGCCAAACGGCCCTGGACCGCCGCGCATCGGGAGGCTGTTCTCGGGCATCGGCATGGGCATCTCGCCCATTCCTCCCATGCCTGTCGCGCCCATCGTCATGTAGTCGGGCACGACCCTGCTCATCCGCCGATCGAGCGTTCTGGTGTTGGCCCCCACCATCGGCGGGGCGTTGTGCCCCATCTGCATCATCACGTGATGGGTCATGTGGCAGTGCATCGCCCAGTCGCCAGGCTCTTCGGGGACGAACTCGATCACCTTCGTGCTCCCCGTCTGCACGAGCGCCGTCGTCGCAGGGTGCTGCGCGGACTCGGGGATGTACCCGCCGTCCGTCGCGGTGATCTTGAAATTGAGCCCATGCAAATGGATCGGGTGGTGATCCATCGGGCTCAGGTTGCCGAGGCGAATGCGCACGCGCTCGCCCCTGGCGCACACGATGGGCTCCGTGGCAGGAAAAGCCTTGCTGTTGAACGTCAGCACGTTGAAGTCGGCCATCGCGTTCGGGTTGGGCCTGCGCGCGCCCGCGTCGATCTTCCACTCGTGCGTCATCATCACGAAGTCGCGGTCCACCCGAGGTCCGCGCGGCCTGCGCGGGTGCACGATGAACATGCCGTGCATTCCCAGGGCGATCTGCGTCATCTCGTCGTAGTGCGGGTGGTACATGAACGTCCCGGGGTAGCGCAGGACGAACTCGTACATGAACGTCTCGCCCGGCTGGATCGCGCGCTGGGTGAGCCCGGCGACGCCGTCCATTCCGTTGGGCAAGATGAGCCCGTGCCAGTGCACCGCCGTCGGCTCTGGCAGTCGATTGGTCACGTAGATCCGCAGTCGATCGCCCTCGATCGCCTCGAGCGTGGGCCCCGGCGTGCGCCCGTTGTAGCCCCACACCCTCGCCCGGAGCCCCGGCGCAAACTCGTGGTCGATCTCCTCGGCGACCAGGTGCCCGACCTTCACTCCGTCCACGATTCGCCAGGCAAGCGCCTCGCCGTTGAGCGTGTGCACCCGCGGCTGTCCGGGGGTGATGTCATTGGCTCTCGGCGGCGCTGCGCCGGCGTCTGGCGCGCCGCCGTCGACGCTCTGCGCGTTGGACTGCGAGGCCTTTACGAGCGCGGCCATTCCCGTCGCGATCGCGCCCATCGAAACAAACGATCGTCGGTCCATCGGTCAGTGTCCTCCGTGCCCTGCGCTCGGCGCGCTCGACAGCTCGACGCTGGTCATCATCGACGCGTCCGCGTCCACCGCGCGGCCCGCGAGCAGCGCTTCGAGCGCGGCTTTCGCTGTGTAGAACTCGCGCGCGGTCTCGATCGCCCGCATCTGCGCGTCGAGCTCGTCTCTGCGCGCTTGCAAGAGCACGAACACGCCGATCTGCATCGCGTTGTACTGCAGCATCCACTGCTCGAGCACGCGCCTGCGCGCCGGAACAATCACCGTCGCGTACTGCCTGGCGCGCAGGTGAGCGCTGAGCACACGATTTCGAGCGGAGCGCGCGCGCGAGCGCAGGTCGATCGACGCGCCGACGTAGCGCTCCATCGCGGCGTCGAAGGTGGCCTCGTGGGCGGTGAGCGTTCCCTGGCGTCGGTCGAAGAGCGGAAGGGTGACGCGCGCGCCGCCGCCGACCTCCCAGAATTGCCCGTCCTGTTCGATGTGAACGTCTACAGACACGTCAGGAATGAGCCCCTCTGCGCGCGTGAGGCCGGTGCGCCTCGCGTGCGCTTCGAGCGCGCTGCGCTGCTCTTGTAGCGCGAGCGACGCGGTGATCGCTCGTCGCTCGAGGTCCGGGACCACTTCGTACTGCTCGGGCAGCGCAGGCAGCTCGTCGCGCAGGCTCCACTCGGCCTCTTCTCCGTGCGCGCCCAAGAGCCTCGAGAGCGCCTCGCGTCGCTCGAGGACCTCGAGCTCGAGCTGCGCCACGGTGATCCTCGCGCTCTCGTACGCGGCCTCGTGCGTGGCGCGGTCGAGCGCGATGACGTTGCCGCTCTCGGTGAGCGCGCGCGCCGCGTCGCGACCGGCGGCAAACGTGTCGAGCGCGCGCGTCACCACGGTGAGCCGTGACTGAGACGCCTGCGTCGCGTACACCGCGGCGCGCACACGAAACCCGAGGTCGATCACGGCGCTCGCCGCGCGATGCCTGGCCGCGTCGAGCTCGGCGCGAGCGACTCCCGCCCGCACCGGGGCGAGCAGCGAGTGCGTCAGGTCCCACTCGAGTCCGAGGTCGAACTGCACGGGCTGCACGGGGTCGTTGGGGTGTCGAATGTCGAAATCGACCGCGGGATTCGCGACGAGCCCCGCCTGAACGAGCCTGCCTCGGTAGACGCCGAGCTCGCGCAGCGTGGCGCGAAGCGAGCGATTGTTGCTGATCGCGACGCGCACGGCGTCTTCGGCGGTCATGGGCGCGCCGAGGATCCTGCGCACGGTCTCGCGGGACTCTGTGTCGACCTCGGGTGTTTCGAGGGCCGGAGGAAGCTCGACGCGCGACCGGCGCGACACGCGGTCGAGGTCGTCGCGAATGGAGTGCGACACGCACGACGACGACAGCGCCGCGAAGAGCGCCGCGAGCGCGAGTGTGCGAGGGCGCTCAACGGCCATGATTGTGCGCTCCAGTTGATTGTGTGGGTGCTACGTTCGCCGCGGGTTGTGCGCCGCCCCAGCTCTCCCCCGGCTGAGCGGGCAGGGGAAACACCGACGCATCGGGGTCATCGAGCGCCCTCCACAGCGCGGCGTCCGAGGGCTCGTCGGGCAAGGGTGGGTCCTCTCGCAGGGAGACGGCGGCGGTGGGCGCCGGGCGCTGCGGCGACTCGGGCGACAGAGAGGAGTTGTGCGCGAACGAGTCGGGCGCCACGCGCGTGGCGCAGCGCTGGAGAGAGAAGAGCGCCAAGAGCGCGAAGGGCGCCAGGAGCGTGCGTTGCGAGCGAGGCATCGGGCGGCGGCGTGAATAGCGCGAACCGCGGTGGTTGTGACCGGCGTGACACGGGTGACACGCTGGGCCCGTTCGCTGCTATCTGCTCTCGATCACCACCATGCTCTCACTCACCCGCCGCACGCTCACCATCGCCGCCCTCGTCTCGATCTCGCTTTCCTCGCTCCCTGCGTGGGCGCAACAAGCGCCCCAACCGCGGGAAATCGAGGTCATCGTCGACAATCGCTACACGCCCAACGTGATCGAGGCGACCGAAGGCGAGGTGCTTCGGCTGCGCTTCGTGCGTCGGGACTACAGCCCGTGCTCGCGAGAGGTGGTCTTTCCCTCGTTCAATCTGCGGCGGATGTTGGCGACCAACGTGCCCATGGTGATCGAGCTGCCGCCGCTCACCGTGGGCGAGCACCCGTTTCAGTGCTGGATGAACATGCTGCGCGGTCGCATCGTCGTGCGCCCGAGGCCCGCTGCAACGCCTGCGGCCGTCGTGGACGCGGGAGCGCCCGACGCTCGGCCATCAGCGCCGCGCGCGCCTGCTACGGCGCGACCGCGTCCACGTAAGTGAAGCGATCGCGCTCGATGCGCAGCAGTTGAACGGGGCGCGTGAGCAACCGTCGCGCGTCGATCGTGAGCGGTCCCGTGGCTCCGTCGTCGAACTGCGAGCCCGCCATCGCGTCCCTGAGCGGCCTCGACTCGAGCGAAGGAACGCGCGTCGCCACCGACAGCACCCACCGCGCGGCGTCGAAGCCGAGCGCCGCGAACGTCCCTGGCTCTGCGCGAAATCGCTCGCGAAACACCTGTACGAACGCCTCGGTCGCGGGCCTCGGCGCGGTCGGCGCGAACGCGTCCGTCACGATCGCGCCCGTGACCGCCTCGGCGCCCACCGCGAACACCGCCTCGCTGCGCCACCCGTCAGTCGCGAGCAACTGTCCCGTGACCCGCGCGTTGCGAAGCGCCAGCGCCACGCGCGCTCCGTCCGCGGCTTGCGTCGGAACAAACACCACCTCGGGGTTGGCCCCGCGCAGTTGATTGGCGAGCGCCACCACGTCGGTGTCGACGTCGGAGAAGGTCTCGCGGACCAAGATCTCGCCGCCGTTGCGTCGCATCGCCTCTGCGAACGCGTCCGCGAGCTGCAGCTGCAGCACAGAGTTGCGTCGGTACAGCACCGCGACGCGTCGCTTCTGAAGGGTCTGCCTCGTGTACTTCGCGAGCGCGAGGCCGTGCTCGATGTCCATCGGCGCTACGCGAAACGCAAACTCGTTGGCCCTCGAGACGTCCCTCGCCGTCGATCCCACCGCGACGAACGGCACTGATTTCTCAGCGCTCGCGTTGGCGCCGCGCTCGCACGCCTGCGAGCCGAGCTCGCCGAACACCACCACCGCGTCCTCGCGCTCGACGAGCTGCTTGGTCATCGCCGCCGCTTGTTCGTCGCGGCTTCGACCGTCGACCACCGCGAGCCTGATCCTTCGTCCGTGCAGCCCTCCGCGGGCGTTCGCGCGCTCGACTGCGAGCTCGATTCCGCGCAAAAGATCATTGCCCCACACGCTGCGCGCGCCGGTCTTGGCGGCGAGGACTCCAAACGTCACCGTCCCTCGCCCGCGACCGCTGCACGCGACCGAGCCCAGAGACGCAGCGGCGAGCGAGAGCGCGCTCCTCCGAGAAAACGCAGGCGAACGCGCGATCGCGCCCGAGAGATCCCAGGAGCTCCTGCCGCGCTCTGCCTGATCGCCAACGATGGCGCCGTCCTCTCGATCGTCCTTCGATCGCTTCATGCTCGGTGTCGTCCGTCGGACCGTACGCAACGATGTTTCGATTCGGCAAGGGTTTGACCGCGTTTGCGCGCCGTGCTCTGTGTGACTTCGGCAGTCGAGCGATGACGTGGTTGCGGCAGTTCGCGCTCGTTGTGCACCTGCTCGGCCTGGCCTTGTGGCTGGGCGGAGCGCTCGCGGTCACGCGCGCGTCGTTCGCCGCGGACAACGAGCGCGACCCTGCTGCGCGCCAGCCGCTCTTCGCGCTGTGCAAGAAGCTCTCTCGCTCGCTCTGTGAGCCGTGGATGTTCGCCGCGATGGGCGCGGGGTTTCTTCTGGTCCTGCTCGGTCCTTCGAGGAAGACCGCGGCGCTCATGGGGTCGCGCGCGTTCTGGATCGAGCTCGCGAGCGGCGTCTTGCTCGTGCTCATGCAGCGCGCGCTCGATCGCCGCGTCGGGCGGGCCGCCAAGGTCGTCGTGTCCCCGCCCGAGCGCACACCAGTCGAAGAGGACTCGGGCGAGGCCGTCGAGCGGGCTGAATCACCGAGCGCTCCGAAGGCGCCGTACGTTCCGGAGCACGCGCCCAAGCTGCGACGCATTCAACGGGTGATCTTCGTGCTCGCGCTGCTCGCTGTGAGCGCTGCGGTCTCGCGGCAATAGCGCGTCGCCAACGGAAGGCGATGCGGTCGTCGTTCGCCCCGCTCAGCAGACGACGCCGCGCCCTGGGGCAGCGACGTCTTCGAGCAGGTCCACGATCGAGGGGATGGTCTTGAGCAAATCGCGCACTTTGTCGCGAGAAATCCTGCCCGCGAGGAGCGCGCGAGCCGCGCGCGCGCTGACGCCCGACGGCGTGCCCGTGACGGTGCTCGAGACGCCCACGAGCTCGCCGACCCGCGCGCGAACTGCCTTGCTCACGCCGAGCTCGCCGCCGAAACACTCGGCCTCGCCAGCGGCCACGAGGTAGAGCGCCGGCGCGGGCTCGCCTTCGACGAGCATCTCGTCGCCCTCGGCGAACTCGACGAACTCGCACGCGGCCATGAGCGCCTTGCGGGCCTCGTCGGACAGCCGTCGAAGCGACGTGGCGATGTGCGGGAGAGACTCGATCATGCGCTCGCGGACCGACTCGATGAGCGACTCGCGAAACGCAGGAAAATCCCTGGCCATCGAGCGCAACACCGAGGGCGACACGCCGACGAGCTCCATCGGTTCGCGCGCGACGACCGTGGCCGTGCGCGGCCCGCCGTAGAGCGCGGCGACCTCGCCGACGAAGTCTCCCGCGGTGAGCACCGCGAGCGGCGAGGCGCGACCTGCGACGCCCACCCAGGCGCTGCCCGAGAGGATGACGTACAGCGGGCCTTCGGGCGCGCCGGACTCGCACACGTTTTCATCGGCGCTGCGCGACTCCGTGATGAGCTGTCGCGAGAGCTGCCTGAGCGAATCCGCGGGAAGATCGCTGAAGAGCGGCAAGGCCGAGAGCCTCGCGGCGATCGACTCGCTCTCTGCCGCGCGCTGCGGAAGAAACGACAACGGGCGCTTGGAGACCGGCGCGGGGCTCGACGCGTCGGCCACCGGCTCGAGGTTGGCGACGGCCTCGTCGAGCAGCGACGCGATGGGCGACGCGATGGCCCCCAACGAGATGACCGACGTGTCTCCGCCGCCTTCTGCCGCGAAGGGGTTCTTGGCTGGTTCGGGCGCCGGTGGCGCAGTGGGCGCGGGGGGCGGATGGATCACCGCGCTGCGCGCCGCGGGAGAGGCAGGAGCGGCGAACGCCGACGGTCGCGTCGATGGCTGTTGCGTGACCGTGCGAGCGGGTCCTGCGACGCGGGGCGCGGGTCCAGGGACCGCGGACCGCGGTCCCGGCGGCGGCGCGACGCTCGTGGGCCGCGGTTGCGTGGAGGTCGCAGGGGCGGGCGCGTTGGACGTCTTCGAAGGGGCGACGCTCGATGGGCTGGTGATCGTGGCCCTGGTCGCGGTGGTGGGCGCGCTCGCGTGCGTCGGAAACACGCTCTTGGTGGCAGTGGCTGTGGCCGCGCCGCCCGGCGATGCAACCGGTCCTGTCGGCTTCGCGCCCGTGCCCGAACCGAAGACTTTCGCTGCTGCGCTGCCGGGAGCGGGCTCGGCGCCCCGGGACTTGCTCGGCTCTGGCGCTTGCGGCGCAGCGGTGCTCGGCAACACCGAGGGCGCGGCAGGAGGGGGAGCCTTCGTCGGACCGCGTTCAGATGCAGGACGAACGGCGGACTCGAGCGCGACGAGCTCTGCAGCGAGCTTCGCGACCTCGATCGCGCGCTCGTCGTCGCCGGCCTCCATCAAGTGGTTGGCGGCGCGCCGATACCAGCTCGCTGCGTCGGCGAGGTCGCCGCGCGCGCGCAGCGTCTCAGCCGTCGCGATCTCCCACGCGGCTTGACCTGCGGGATCGTCGTCGTCGAAGTCCGTCGGGGGAATCGTGCGCGAATCAGCCATCGCAGCGATGGGTGCATCGTACTGCACTCTGCGCGTAGGCCGAATGACTTTCGTGAGTCCCCCCCGGTTTGGGTCAACCGCTCACTGCAGCGCAGGCGGGATGTTGACCGGGTTCTTGAAGAAGATCGGCTGTCCGAGGTGCGGGTACGCCTTCACGGTCTCGTCGTGGGTGAAGATCATCGAGCCGAAGTGCGCGACGAGGCGCACGACCCACTGCAACAGCGAGACGATCGCCCCGAGCGCGCCGATCTCGAGGACGCCGACGAACAGCCACCAGAGAACCGACAGCAGCACGTACACGGCGATGTAGATTCCGAAGATCGCAAACGCGAGCTTCGAGCGGTTTTTGTCCTTGAGCATCAGCAGTCCGAGCCCAGGGAAGAGCCAGGAGACCACCGCCGCGGGAAACCAAGGGTTGGTCGGCGCTGGGCCGCCAGCGCCTGCCACCGGGGCGAGCTGATTGGCAGCCTGACCAAACGCGTTGCCTGCCTGCTGTCCCCAGCCGGCCTGCGGAGCGGGCTGCCCAAACCCGGGCTGCGCTGCAGGTTGACCGGGCGGGGCGCCGGGTTGCGGTTGTCCCCACGCGCCGCCGGGGGGAGCGGCGGGCGGTGGCTGCTGTCCCCAGCCTGCTTGCTGTGGTTGCTGTTGCGGTTGTTGCGGCTGTCCCCACGCGCCGCCTTGCTGTGGCTGCTGCTGCTGTGGCTGTTGTGGGGCTCCTGGTTGTGGCTGGCCCCATGGCCCGCCAGCGCCCGGAGGATTTCCACCGGGATTCCACCCGCCGCCGCCTTGACCGCCACCACCACCTGGATCGAACGCCATGACCGAAGACCTCGTGTTTGGGTTCGCGTCGCGTCGCGCGAACATCGGTCGCGACACGCGCTCACATTTGCTTCGGGAGTGACCCTATCACCCTTGTGGGACAGTTCGCACGTTTGTGTCCGATCAACGGTCTTCGGCTCGGCGCTATCCGCGCGTTCGCAGGGCTCCGACGAAGCGCTTCCACGCGTCTGCGTCTTCCGCAAGCGCCGAGAGATCGGCAATCGCCCCGTAAACGACGGAAAAATCCGCCTGCGGGTGTCTGATCGCCAGCCCTTCGACTTCGCGCTTTCGCGCCACGAGCGCGTCGCGCGCGGAGGCGCGGGTGCTCCACTCGCTGACGCCGAGCACCGCGAAGAGGTCTTTTCTCTGTGCGCTCTCGACCAGCGCGCGCACGCGTGCCCGCTCGTCAGCGATCGCGGGCTCTGGTTCGGACAGCGCCGCCGCGGGCCCCTCGACCCTGAGCAGTCCGAGCCACGCGAGCGCGAGCGCTGCGGGAAACACTGTAAGGCCAAAGGCGTCCTTCATGGAGGATGCCCGGGTGCTGCCTCGGGCGAGCTCGATCGCCTCGCGCTCTGCGCCGATGAGCTGCAACGCTTTGGGAATCGACGCGTCGGCGCGGAGCGACAGCGTCGCGTCTCCGCCGCCGAGCGCCGCGAACGCGTCTTCGGGCTCGATCCGCGCCCGGGTCGCGAGCAACAAAAGAGCGTCCAGCGCGCGCGGCGCGAGGGGGATCTCTGTCGCGGTTTCGAGCGGCAGCATCTCCCACGTCAGCTCGGGCAGGGACAAGAGGTCGAACACGAGCTCGCGCGCCGCGGAGGCGAGCGCGAGCGCGAGCGCGTCTGCCGCGAGATAACCGCGGGCCGCCAGGGGTGCGGCGGCTCTCAGCCCTCCGTCGAGCGGGACCATCGCGAATCGAGCGGCCTCGCGCGGAATCGCGCCGAGCCTCGCGAGCATCGAGCCCACTTCGTCGCCCGCGCGACGAGAAGCGATCGCGAGGAGGTGCCCGCTGGTGAGCGTGAGCGCAAACTCTCCTTCGTGACCGCAGCGAAGGACGAGCAGCCCTGTGGCGCGAACCCGCGCGGCCGCGCCGAGGAGCGCTCCTGCGCCGAACCGTCCGAGCGCGCCAGTGAGCCGGGCGTCACCGTTGATCGAAAGCGGCGTGATCGAAGGCGTGCCGGCGGCCGCGCGCTGGCCGGCGGGCGAGACCGCCGCCATTGTGCGCGACGAGCGTTTGGTCGGTTGATTCGGGGTCCAACCGGTGGGGGTGCTCTGCGTTCCGACCGCGAGGGCGTCTTCGCCGAGGGCGTCGGCGGGCGCTTCGAGCGGCTCGAGGAGCTCGGACGGAACGAGCTCGTCGACCGCGTCGTCCTCGAGCGTCGGCAGCAACAGCTCGCCGTCTCCGCCGACCCGCTGAACCGCGGCGCGCAAGACCTCTGTGAGCCCCGGCGAGAGCGCGGGCGGCGCGGGGGGCGGCCTCGAGTCGATCGGTCCCATGGGCGGCGCGATCGACGCGGGCAACGGCGGCTCGCTCTGCGCACGCGTGCGCGCGACCGGCGGCGACGAAGGAATGCGAATCGCCGTGGATTCACGGAGCTCGGGCTCGGGCAACACCGACAGCGGCCCCGAGGCGCTGTCGGACGCTGGCAGCTCGACCAGCGAGCGCAGCCGTGACGCGAGGTCACCTGCGTCGAGGGGCCTTGGAACAAACGAGTCTCCTCCGGCTTCGACCGCGTCCAGGCCCGTGCGCAACGACGCTCCAGGGACGCCCACCAGCACGATCGGCAACGTCGAGAGCACCGAATCCGACCGTCGAATCCGCGCGACCGCCGCGAGGGTGTCGGGCAGATCCGAGTCGACGAGCAGCACCTCGGCGCCGCGCGAAGACGCGGTGGACGCGAGCTCGTTGGCGTCGCATCGGCTCACGAGAAAGCCGTCGAACGACAGCGCCGCCAGGATCACGGCGTCGTCTTCGGGCAGACACGCGCACAGGCGAATGCTCCGGTCATTGGGAGGTCGGGAGAAGCGCTCGGCCGCGCGCCGCGTCGTCGTCTCGTCTCCCATCGAACTCCGTTGCCCTCTTCGCTCGACGTCACTTTGCCGCAGACGCCCTCAGAAAGAAAGCCTGTCCGTACACCGGCGGACGGGCGGAGGGGCTCGCTGCGCAAATGCGGGCCTCTCGCACATCGTCGACGAGAGGGAGTTCTCGCGGCTGGCGTTCGAGCGCTACGATCGCGGACCATGAAGCCTGTCGCGCGACCACGAGTGATCATTCGCCATTGCGATCGCTACGACGCCGAGCGAATCCGAACGATCGTTCGCGAGGGGCTCGAGACCCTCGGGCTCGAGCCGCGAGGCCGGACCCTGGTGAAGCCGAACATCGTGGCGGCCGGAGAGTACTTTCCCTACGCACACACCCGGCCCGAGTTCGCGGAGGGAGTTCTTCGCGCGCTCAAAGATCGCGACCGGGGTCGCATGACCGAGCTCGCCGTCGGCGAGCGCTGCGGCATCACGATCCCGACGCGTATGGTGTTTCGCGAGTCAGGCTTCGACGCGATGCTCGAGCGCGTCGCCGACGTGAAGCGCTACCTCTTCGAAGAGGAGCAGCAGGTCGAGATCAAGTACACGCACGCCTCGCGGCTGCGCGACTACGTCTTTACGCCAGAGCCCGTCGCCAACGCGGATTTCTTTGTCAACATGCCGAAGTTCAAGGCGCACCCTTGGACCACCGTCACGTTTGGCTGCAAGAACTACATCGGAATCCAGGACGACCGGCACCGACTGATCGACCACGATCACCGGCTCGACGAGAAGATCCGCGACCTGCAGTACATCATTCAACCGCAGTTCATCGTGATCGACGCGATCGTGGCGGGCGAGGGGCGGATGCTGACGCCCAAGCCCTTCGAGCTGAACCTCGTGATCATGGGCGACAACCAGCTCGCGTTCGACGCGGTCTGCTGCGCGATCATCGGCGTCGACCCGAGGACGGTCCCGCACATTCGACTCGCGCACGAAGAGGGCTTCGGCCCCATCGACCTCAGCGAGATCGAGATCGTGGGCGACGTCACGCTCGATGAAGCAAAGAAGCGCGCCGAGGGCTTCGAGGTGGGGTTGATCCGCGTCGAGAAGTACTTCGAGGGCAGCACGATCACGGCGTACGCCGGGCCTCCTCCTGAGAACGAGCACACGGATTATTGCTGGGGCGGGTGCCCGGGCGCGATCGAAGAGGCCATCGAGATCATCCGTCAGTACGACGCGACGGCGGACGCGAAGCTGCCGCGCACGCACGTCGTGTTCGGCGCGTACGACGGACCGATCGACGCCAAGCCCGGCGAGAAGGTGTTCTTCATCGGCGATTGCGCGCAGTGGAAGGGCGAGATCAACGGCTCGCTCGTCTCGGTCGAGTCCCTCTACAAGCCGCGCGAGACGAAGGACCCGCACCACGCCAAGCACGACGACATCTACGCGAAGATGGTCTCGGTGTTTCGCAAGCTCTCGCGCGAGAAGGACGCGCCCCACGTTCGTCTCACAGGGTGCCCCGTATCCGTGGCCGAGCACGTCCTGGCGCTCGTCGCGCACGGCGGACTGAAGAACCCCTTCTTCGATCCGAAGCAAGCCGTGGGCTTCAACCGCGCGTATCTATCGTGGCGCGCGGTGGACGCGTTCAACCGCGTGGTCGAAGAGAAGCCCTATCAGCGCGCGGGAGTCTGTCATCGCGGCCACGCCGCGCCCGAGCTCCCGAACGCTCCCGTGGTGCGGCTCGAGAGCGTCGAGGGCGCGCCCGCCACGATCGCGTCGATCACGATGAACTGCGGTTGAATGATGTACTGCA
>LNFM01007506.1_pt1 | contig 17041 bp, 14 predicted proteins | sample 596031 | NCBI WGS metagenome assembly LNFM01 (sample SAMN04254537, study PRJNA301005) | activated carbon metagenome | isolation source: dual media filters at the Ann Arbor, Michigan drinking water treatment plant | place: USA: Ann Arbor
CGGCACCGCGGAATTCGCCTTCCAGCTCCTGGATGATCTTGCCGTTGCCGCGCACGGGGCCGTCCAGGCGCTGCAGGTTGCAGTTGACGACGAACACCAGGTTGTCGAGCTTCTCGCGCGCGGCCAGGCCGATGGCGCCCAGCGATTCGGGCTCGTCCATCTCGCCGTCGCCGCAGAACACCCACACCTTGCGATTGGCGGTGTCGGCAATGCCGCGGGCGTGCAGGTACTTCAGGAAGCGCGCCTGGTAGATGGCCATCAGCGGGCCCAGGCCCATGCTGACGGTGGGGAACTGCCAGAAATCGGGCATCAGCTTGGGGTGCGGGTAGCTGGAGAGGCCCTTGCCGTTCACCTCCTGGCGGAAGTTCAGCATCTGCTCTTCGCTCAGGCGCCCTTCCATGAAGGCGCGTGCGTAGATGCCGGGGCTGCAATGGCCCTGGATGTAGAGCAGGTCACCGCCGTGGCCTTCGCTTTCGGCGTGCCAGAAGTGGTTGAAGCCGGCCGCGAACATGTGGGCCAGGCTGGCGAAGCTGCTGATGTGGCCGCCGAGGTCGCCACCGTCGGCGGGGTGCAGGCGGTTGGCCTTCACCACCAGCGCCATCGCGTTCCAGCGCATGTAGGCGCGAAGACGGCCCTCGAGCTCCAGGTTGCCGGGGCTGCGCTCTTCGTCTTCCGGCTCGATGGTGTTCACGTAGCCGGTGTTTGCGGAGAACGGCATGTCGATGCCGCTTTGGCGCGAATGCTCAAGCAGTTGCTCCAGCAGGAAGTGCGCACGTTCCGCGCCTTCGGCACCGATGACCGCCGTCAGGGCGTCCAGCCATTCGCGCGTTTCCTGCGCGTCTGTGTCTTTGGCGCTGCCGGCGGCAGCACTACCCAGGAAAGACTCCGGCAGAGCGGACATGCTTGTCTCCAGTTCGGTGTTTTTTGCGGTCGGCAGGGAGTGTGTCACAAGTCCGCATGATTTCAAACAGTGGATATGCATTCCGCAATGCGGAAGCCTGATGGCGCGGGATGCCAGCGCCCGATAATCGCTGCATGCCCTTGCCCGAGCCCTCTTCCCCGCCATCCGGGCTGCCCTTCACAGCGCCCGGTCCAGGCGACGCCGAGGCCCACATCTCGGAGGCGGCGCCTGCGACGCCGGCAGCGCATCTGCCAGCCGCAAAACGCCCGTTCGGCCGCTGGTGGCGCCGCCAGTCGCCGGCACGGCAAGACCGCTTCGCCACCCTGGGCCCGTTACTTTCGGTCCTGCTGTTTCTCGCGGCCATCATTTCTGCCTTCTGGTACCTGCGCAACGAGGAAATCGAGCGGGAAACCGAATCGGTCAAGCGCGACACCGAACTCACGCAGCAACAGATCGGCCTGCGCCTGATACAGAACCAGGAAGCGCTGATCCGCATGGCGCGCGACCTGATGGAACGCGAAAGCGACCCCGAGGAGTTTGTCGCCCAGGCGGAGGCCTTCGCGCGCGAAAGGCCGGAGCTCACGCACCTGAGCTGGCTGGATGCGCGCCGGCGTGTGCGCGCGAGCCACTGGGCCATGCTGTACCACACGGGGGCCAGCGGCGGACCGGTGGAACTGCTGCTGCCGGCCGAGACCGAACAGGGCGAGCCTGAAGTGACCTTCCGTGCGGCGCGCGACACCCGTTCGCCGGCCTATTCACGCGGCTTTCTCGACAGCACCGGCGCTGCCGTCTTCCAGCTGCAGGTGCCGCTGATCTCGCGCAACGCCTTTGCAGGCGTGCTCATCGTCGAGTACTCGGTCGACAGCCTGGTGCGCCATTTCGTGCCTGCCGACGTGGCACAGCGCCACATGATCTCGGTGGTCAACGAACAAGACAAGCTGTTGGCAGCCACCGTGACACCGATGCCGGGGCAGGCCGGCCGGCGTGCCCCCATCGTCAGCGACGCACCGCTGACACCCGCGCTCAACGGCCTGCTGCTGCGTGGCCAGGGCTGGCGCACCAGCATCGGCCTGGTCAACAACACCCTGTTCTGGATGGTCGTGGCGCTGAGTGTGCTGACCGTGTGGATGCTGCTGGGCACCTGGCGCCACATGCGCCGGCGCGGCCAGATCCAGGGCGCGCTGGTGCAGGAGACGAACTTCCGCCGCGCGATGGAAAACAGCATGCCCACCGGCATGCGCGCGATGGACCTGGAAGGCCGCGTCACCTACGTCAACGCGGCGTTCTGCCAGATGACGGGCTTCTCGAATGCGGAACTCGTGGGCCGCCTGCCGCCCTACCCTTACTGGCCGCCCGACCGCATCGAAGAAAACGGCCGCCTGCTGCAGCAGGAGCTGCAGGGCCGCAGCCCCAGCGGCGGCATCGAGGTGAAGGTCATGCGCAAGGAAGGCGTGGTCTTCGACGCGCGCATGTACATCAGCCCGCTGATCGACCCCAAGGGCCAGCAGACGGGCTGGATGACCAGCATCACGAACATCACCGAAGCCAAGCGCATCCGCGACCAGCTCTCGGCTTCGCACGAGCGCTTCACCACCGTGCTGGAGGGCCTGGACGCGAGCGTCAGCGTGCTGTCGGTGCAGCAGGGAGAACTGCTGTTCGTCAACCGCAGCTACCGGCTGTGGTTTGGCGGCGATGCGCGTGGCCACCAGCAGCTGGCCGGCGGCGTGGCCGGCGTGGGCCCCTACGGTGGCGATGGCGAGGACGACAACGACCCGCTGTCCGGCCTGCCGACGCAGGAGCTGACGGAAACCGGCGCCAACCCGCGCGAGGTGTTCGTTGAAAGCCTGCAGAAGTGGTTCGACGTGCGCGCGCGCTACCTGCAATGGACCGACGGCCGCCTGGCGCAGATGCTCATCGCCACGGACATCACCGCGCGCCTGCGCGCCGAAGAGCAGAGCGCGGCACAGGCCGAAAAGGCCCAGGTCACCAGCCGCCTGGTGACGATGGGCGAAATGGCGTCGTCGGTGGCGCATGAACTGAACCAGCCGCTCACCGCCATCACGAACTACTGCAACGGCATGGTCAGCCGCGTGAAGGCCGAGACCATCAAGCAGGAAGACCTGATCGCCGCACTGCAGAAGACCGCGCGCCAGGCCGAACGCGCGGGGCAGATCATCCACCGCATCCGGGCCTTCGTGAAACGCAGCGAACCCAAGCGTGAACCGGCCGAAGCGCGGCAGATCGTCGAAGACGCGGTGGAACTGGCGGGCATCGAGCTGCGCCGGCGCAACGTGGCCATCCACACCTACGTGGCGCAGCGTCTGCCGGTGATCATGGTCGACCCCATCCTGATCGAGCAGGTGCTCTTGAACCTGCTGAAGAACGCGGCCGAAGCCATCGACAGCGAACAACTGCCCACGCAGCGCCGGCACATCGAGCTGCGTGTGGTGCCGCGCCACACGCCCGACGAAGGGGGTGTGATCGAGTTCAGCGTCACCGACATGGGCCCGGGCATCAAGGACGAAGTCATAGCCCGGCTGTACGAAGCCTTCTTCAGCACCAAGGCCGAAGGCCTGGGCATAGGCCTGAGCCTGTGCCGCAGCATCATCGAGAGCCACCAGGGCAGGATGCGCGCACAGAACCTCTACAATGGCACCCAGGCCGTTGGATGCCGGTTTTCGTTCACCCTGCCGGTGGACACCACCGCCCGCACCGACGCTGCGATTGGTTCAAGCGAGCCTCCGAACGAAGCCTCCACCGAGGTCTCGAAGGTGGGCAAGACCACAGCAAACACCTGACCCGCGCGCCCGCACGCCGCCGATGTTTCCATGAGCCTGATCCCCAAGAAGGGCACTGTCTACGTTGTCGATGACGACGAGGCGGTGCGCGATTCGCTGCAGTGGTTGCTGGAAGGCAAGGACTACCGCGTCAAGTGCTTCGACTCTTCAGAGTCATTCCTCTCGCGCTTCGACCCCCGCGAAGTGGCCTGCCTGATTGCCGACATCCGCATGGACGGCATGAGCGGCCTTGAACTGCAAGACCGCCTGATCGAACGCAAGAGCCCGCTGCCGGTGGTCTTCATCACCGGCCATGGCGATGTGCCGATGGCGGTGACGACCATGAAGAAGGGTGCGATGGACTTCATCGAGAAGCCTTTCAAGGAAGAAGAGCTGCTCGGCCTCGTTGAGCGCATGCTCGACCAGGCGCGCAGCGCCTTCAGCCAGCACCAGGAACAAGCCAGCCGCGACGCGCTGCTGAGCCGTCTGACCACGCGCGAAGCGCAGGTGCTCGAGCGCATCGTGGCCGGCCGCCTGAACAAGCAGATTGCCGACGACCTGGGCATCAGCATCAAGACCGTGGAAGCGCACCGCGCCAACATCATGGAAAAGCTGAATGCCAACACCGTGGCCGACCTGCTGAAGATCGCGCTGGGCGCGCAGAGCAAGACCTGATCTCGCACCCCCACCGACAAGGCCGCTGCCACCACAGCGGCCTTTTTTGTTTCCAAGGAACCACCTGCCCATGACCGCCCAGATCCTCGATGGCACCGCCCTGTCGCAACAACTGCGTGCCGAGGTGGCCAGCCGCGCCGCCTTGCTGACGGCGCGCGGACGCCAACCCGGCCTCGCCGTGATCCTCGTCGGCGAAGACCCGGCCAGCGCGGTGTACGTGCGCAACAAGGTCAAGGCCTGTGCCGACCACGGCCTGCACTCGGTGCTGGAGAAGTACGACGCCAGCCTCAGCGAAGCAGCGCTGCTGGCACGCATTGCGGCCTTGAATGCCGATGCCCGCATCCACGGCATCCTGGTGCAGATGCCGCTGCCCCGGCACATCAACCCGCAAAGGGTCATCGAGGCCATCAGCACGGCCAAGGACGTCGACGGCTTTTCGGTGCACAGCGCGGGCACGCTGATGACGGGCCTGCCCGGCCTGCGCCCGGCCACGCCCTATGGCTGCATGAAGCTGATCGAGCGCAGCGGCATGGCTTTGAAAGGCAAGCATGCGGTGGTCATCGGCCGCAGCAATACCGTGGGCAAGCCGATGGCGCTGCTGCTGCTGCAGGCCCACGCCACGGTGACCGTGTGCCACAGCGCCACGCCCGACCTGGCGCTGCACACGCGCGCCGCCGACGTGGTGGTGGTGGCCGTGGGCCGGCGCCACACGCTCACCGCCGACATGGTGAAACCCGGCGCCGTCGTCATCGACGTCGGCATGAACCGCAACGACGAAGGCAAGCTGTGCGGCGACGTGGATTTTCCCGCCGTGCGCGAAGCACTGGGCAGCACCGGCTTCATCACCCCCGTGCCCGGCGGCGTGGGGCCGATGACCATCACGATGCTGCTCGTCAACACCTTGCAAGCCGCAGAGGCCCAGCCATGAACACCGCCCTGAACGACAACCCGCTGCTGATGGACTGCGGCGCGGGCGAACTGACGCCCTTCGACCAGATCCGCCCCGAGCACGTCGGCCCCGCGCTGGATGTGCTGCTGGCCGATGCACAAGCCGCGCTGGAACGCGCGGTCGGCCCCGAGGTGCCGGCCGACCACGACGCGCTGGCGCTGCTGCTGGACGTGCCGGTGGAGCGTCTGCGCCGCGCCTGGGCGCATGTCAACCACCTCTCGGCGGTGGCCGACAGCCCGGCGCTGCGCGCCGCCCACGCCGAGGCCCAGCCGCGCATCGTGGCCTTCACCACCCGCCTGGGTGCCGACCACAGGCTGTACGCCAAGTACAAGGCGGTGGCCAACAGCCCCGCGGCGGCAGCCCTCACGCCCGCCCAGCGCAAGGCCCTGGCCGACACGCTGCGCGACTTCGTGCTCGGCGGCGCCGAGTTGCAAGGCGCCGCGCGCGAGCGCTACGCCGCCATCCAGGACCGCTGCGCCGAACTCTCACGCCAGTTCGGCGACCGCTCGCTGGACGCCACCGACGCCTTCCGCCTGTTCGTCGACGAGTCCAGGCTCGCCGGTGTGCCCGACGATGTGCGCCAGGCCGCCCGTGATGCCGCGGCCAAGGCCGGCCAGCCCGGCTGCCTGCTGACGCTGCAGATTCCCTGCTACCTGCCGGTGATGCAGTTTGCGCAAGACCGCGCGCTGCGCGAGCAGCTCTTCCGCGCCTACAACACGCGCGCCAGCGAGCTGGGGGCACCGGAGTTCGACAACACCGCCATCATGGCCGAACTGCTGGCCCTGCGCGCCGAAGAAGCCAGGCTGCTGGGCCATGCCAGCTACGCCCATCTCGCGCTGGTGGCCAAGATGGCGCGCACGCCCGACGAGGTGCTGCGCTTCGTGCGTGAACTGGCGGCGCGCGCCCGCCCCAGCGCCGAGCGCGAGCTGGCCGAGCTGCGCGAGTTTGCCGCCGCCGAACTCGGCATTCCCGACCTGCAACCCTGGGATCGCTACTTCGCCGGCGAAAAGCTCAAGCAGGCGCGCTACGCCTTCAGCAGCCAGGAACTGAAGCAGTACTTCACCGAGCCCACCGTGCTTCAAGGTTTGTTCGGGCTCATCGAGACGCTGTTCGACGTGGCGATACGCCGCGAGGACGCGCCGGTCTGGCACGAGAGCGTGCGCTACTTCCGCGTCTGGCGCGGCGACAGGCCGGTGGCGGCCTTCTACCTCGACCCCTATGCCCGCGCCGGCAAACAAAGCGGCGCCTGGATGGACGACAGCCGCAGCCGCTGGCGCCGCCCGGAAGGCCGCACCCAGTTGCCGGTGGCGCATCTGGTGTGCAACTTCGCGGCCCCGGTGGGCGGCCAGCCCGCGCTGCTGACCCACGACGACGTCGTCACCCTCTTCCATGAGTTCGGCCATGGCCTGCACCACATGCTGACGCAGGTGGACGAACTGGCGGTTGCCGGCATCTCGGGCGTGGAAGGCGACGCCATCGAGCTGCCCAGCCAGTTCATGGAGAACTTCTGCTGGGAGTGGGAGGTGCTGCAGCGTCTCACCGCCCACGTGCACACCGGCGAGCCCCTGCCGCGCGCGCTCTTCGACCGCCTGCGCGCGGCGCGCAACTTCCAGAAAGGCCTGTTCCTGCTGAGCCAGTGCGAATACGCGCTCTTCGACATGCGTGTGCACCACGAGGCGGGCGCCGCCACGCGCGTGCAGGCCGTCTGCGAGGAGGTCAACGCCGAAGTGCAGCCCGAAGCCGCGCCCAGCTTCGCGCGCTACCCCTGCACCTTCGGCCATTTGTTCGACGGGGGTTACGGCGCCGGCTACTACGGCTATGCCTGGGCCGAAGTGCTGTCGGCCGATGCCTATGGCGCATTCGAGGAAGCCGGCATCTTCGACCCCGCCACCGGCCGGCGTTTTCGCGAGCAGATTCTGGAAGTCGGCGGCAGCCGCACCGCACTGGAAAGCTTTCGCGCCTTCCGCGGCCGTGAACCGCGCCTGGATGCCCTGTTGCGCCATCAAGGCCTTGCTTGAGGCGGCCCGGCGGCTGGGCTAGATTCCAGACTCAACTGCAGCCTGGCCGCAAGCCAACGCAACCATGAAGCCCACGCCCTCACGCCTGACCGGCCCCACGCCTTCACGGAACGGCCTGCGCGCGCTGGCGACACTGGCCTGCACGGCCTGCATCGCGGCGCCCGCTCTCGCCCAGTACAAGGTCGTGTCTCCCGATGGCAGCGTGACCTACACCGACCGGCCGCCAGCACAAAGCAATCTGCGTGTCACGGCCATGGGTCGCAACGCGCCGCCACCCACACCCGGGCTGGAAGTGGGCTTGCCACTGGAAGTGCGCCAGGCCCTGGCGCGTTACCCGGTCACGCTCTACACCGCCGCCGACTGCCCCCCGTGCGACAGCGGCCGCAAGCTGTTGCAGCAACGCGGCATTCCCTATACCGAGCGCAGCGTCGCCAGCGAAGACGATGGCGGGGCGCTGGAACGCCTGGTGGGTGGCCGCACCGTGCCCTCGCTCACCGTGGGCGCGCAGCCGCTGCGCGGCTTCAATGAACTGGACTGGGGCGGCTACCTCGACGCTGCCGGCTACCCCAAGGAGTCGAAGCTGCCACGCAACTGGCCCGTGCCCGTGGCCACGCCCCTGGTGGCACGCGCCGCAGCGGCGGCGCCCGGCACTGCACCAGCGCCCGCGCCCGAGCCGCCACGGCCCATCGAGGTGCCACCGGCCAGCGGGCCCCGCTTCTAGAGCCTGCCGCGCCCCGGCGCAGGCCTTCTTTGGCCGGCTTTCAGGTTCCCGCCGGCACCGGCGCCAGCCGGCGCGCGATCCAGGAACCGCTGCCGACCGCGGCGCCCACCACCCAGAACAGCACGCCCGCGCCCACCAAGGTGCCGGCAGCACCGAACGCCAGCGGCATCAAGGTGCTGCTGGCATTGATGGCCATCGAGCGGAAGGCCAGGGCCTCGCCGTGGCGGTTGTCGGGGGTGATGTGGTGCAGCATCGACATCACCATCGGCTGCACGCTGCCCAGGTTGATGCCCAGCAGCACCGCCAGCGCGCCCATCACCAGCGGGTGGGTGGCAAACGGGTAGAGCACGAACACGCAGCCCGCCCCCAGCATGGCGCCGCGCAGCACCGTGGTTTCGCTGAGCCTGTGGGCCATGAAGGGGATGAGCAGCCGGATGCCGGTGACGGCCAGCGTGAAGGTGCCCAGGATCAGGCCGATGGTGCTGGCGCTGAAGCCGCGTTCGTGGCCCAGCACGGGCACGGCGAAGGTGTGCACGTCCCAGCAGGTCGCCAGCAGCCAGTTCACGACCAGCAGGCGTTTCATGCCCGGTGCCTTCAGGATGTCCCAGGCGCGGCGGCCGGCCACCTGGGCGGCTGCACCCGCGGGCGCCAGGTGCGGCACCAGGCGCGCCGAGGCGATGCTCACCAGCGGCATCAGCAGCAGCAGGCCGTAGGCGGCCCGGTAGCCCCAGGCGTCGATGACAAAACCCGTGGCCACGGGCCCGATGACGTTGGAAAAGCTCGGCGCGATGCCCAGCCAGCTGAAGACACGCACGCGCTCGATGCTGTCCTTGGCCGCCAGGCCGGCGGTGCGCTGGATGGTCAACATGCCCACGTTGGTACCGCCGCCCGTGAGCAGCGCGCCGCCGCACAAGAGCGCGAAGTGCCAGGCGCCGGTGAACAGCGTCGACAACAAGGCCAGCAGGCAACCCGCGAGCGTCAAGGCCACAGCCAGCGCCACCGGGCGGTGGTAGCCCAGGCGGTCGGCCAGGCGGCCGGCGTGCAGCGCGGTGGCCACTGGCGCGGCGGCAAACAGCGCCAGCAGCAGGCCCACGCTCCAGGCGCTGTAGCCCTCGCTCAAGGTCTGCAGCGGTGCCGCCAGGCGCAGGCCGGCCATCGCCGAGTGCATGCCCAACTGCCCGGCGATCAAGGCCGCCAGCACCGGCGCGCTGCCGGCGGTGCGCGGGTGGGCAGCCGGCAGCGGCGGCTGCGACGGTTCCGGCTCCGCGTCAGGCATCGGCTTCGTCGTCGGCGGCCACGTCAGCCTGGGTGGCTCCCAGGCCAGGCAGCAGGCGCGCCACCTGCGCATCGGGCAGCGCCTCCACGGTCTTCAGGCGGCGTTCCATCGCGCGTGTGCGGGTGGCCGCGGCATCGATGGTGGAACTGGCCTCGTCCAGCTTCTTCTTGGTCTTGGCCAGCACCTCGCCGAACTTGCCGAACTCGGTTTTCACCGCGCCCAGCACTTCCCAGACCTCGGCCGAACGCTTTTCCAGCGCCAGCGTGCGGAAACCCATCTGCAGGCTGGTCAGCGTGGCCAGCAGCGTGGTGGGGCCGGCCAGCATGACCTTGAACTCCCGCTGCAGCGCTTCCAGCAATCCGGGGCGCCGCAAGGCCTCGGCGTACAGGCCCTCGGTGGGCACGAAGAGGATGCCGAAGTCGGTGGTGTGCGGTGGCGAGACGTACTTGTCGCGGATGCTCCTGGCCTCCAGGCGCAGCCGCGTTTCGATGGCCTTGGCCGCCGCTTCCACCGCCACCGGGTCGGCGCGTTCCTGCGCGTCGAGCAGGCGCTCGTAGTCCTCGCGCGGGAACTTGGCGTCGATGGGCAGCCACAGCGGCAGGCCGTCGTCGCGCTGGCCGGGCAGGCGGATGGCAAATTCCACGCGCTCGTTGCTGCCCGGCACGGTGGCCACGTTGGCCGCGTACTGCTCGGGCGTGAACACCTGTTCCAGCAGGCCGGCGAGTTGCATCTCTCCGAAGATGCCGCGCGTCTTCACGCCGTTCAGCACGCGGCTGAGCGAGCCCACGTCGCGCGCCAGCGTCTGCATCTCGCCCAGGCCCTTGTGCACCTGCTCCAGCCGGTCGGCCACCTGCTTGAAGCTCTCGCCCAGGCGCTGCTCCAGCGTGGCGTGCAGCTTCTCGTCCACCGTGGCGCGCATCTGGTCGAGCTTCTTCTCGTTGCCTTCCTGCAGCGCGTTCAAACGCGTCTCCACCGCAGCGCGCACCTCGGCCATGCGGCGGTCGTTGGCTTCGCTCAGGGCGCGCAGCTGTTCGGCCAGGGTTTCGCTGAAGCGGCGCAGCGCGCCGTCCTGCGCCTCACGCGCGCCCTGGCTCTGTGTGGCCAGGCCCTGCGTGGCTTGGGCCAGAGCGGTGCTCACGGCCTGCTGCGTGGTGGCGAGCTGGCTGCGGAAGCTGTCGATCTGCTCGTTCTGCGTGCGCGCCACCTCGCTGCTCTGCGTCATCAGCAGCTGCTGGAAGGTGCCCAGGTCGCTGCGCGTGGCCTGGCCCTGGCGGCCGAGTTCGTCGCGCAGCTCGCGTTCCAGGCGCTCGGCATGGGCGGCGCTGCGGTCGTTGTGGCTGTCGTCGGTGCGCCGCATCAGCAGCACCAGGCCCAGCAGCAGGTTCAGCGCCAGCAGTGCCAGCGCGGTGTAGGCAATCCAGTCAGGCATAGCCGCGCATTGTCGCCCGGCCTGCACGCCGGGCGCGCCGCACGGCCATCAGGCACGCGGCGTGAACTGGCCGGCGTTGATGGGCGTCAGCGGGGCCTTGCCACCCAGCACCGCAATCAGGTTGTCGGCCGCCAGCTGGGCCATCGCCAGGCGCGTGGCCACGGTGGCGCTGGCGATGTGCGGGGTGAGAACGACGTTGGGCACCGTCAGCAAGGCCGGGTTCAACGCCGGCTCGCCTTCGAAGACGTCCAGCCCGGCCGCCGCGATCCGGCGCGTGCGCAGGGCCTCGGCCAGCGCCGCGTCGTCGACGATGCCGCCGCGCGCGATGTTGGTCAGCGTGGCCGTGGCCTTCATCTGCGCGATTTCCGCCGCGCCTATGCAGTGGTGGTTCTCGGGCGTGTAGGGCAGCACCAGCACCAGGTGGTCGGCTTCTCTCAGCAGCGTGTCCTTGTCCACCCAGCGGGCGCCGACGGCGGCTTCGGTGTCGGCAGCCAGCCGGCTGCGGTTGTGATAGATCACCTTCATGCCGAAGCCGTGGTGGCCGCGCCGCGCGATGGCCTGGCCGATGCGGCCCATGCCCAGGATGCCCAGCGTGCTGCCGTGCACGTCGCTGCCGGCGAACATGTCGTAGGCCCATTTTGTCCACTCGCCGCGGCGCAGGAAGTGTTCGCTCTCGGCCATGCGGCGTGCCGTGGCCATCATCAGCGCGAAGCCGAAGTCGGCCGTGCTCTCCGTCAGCACCTCGGGCGTGTTGGTGGCCCACACGCCGGCGGCATTGAAGGCCGGGATGTCGAAGTTGTTGTAGCCCACGGCCATGTTGGCCACGATGCGCAGCTGCGGGTTGGCGGCGAGCACCTCACCGTCCACGCGGTCGCCGCCGGTGGTGAAGGCCCCCAGCTTGCCCTGCAGGCGTTGCGCCAGTTCGGCCTTGCTGTAGATGGTGTCGTCCGGGTTGTCTTCCACCTCGAAGTGCTGGCGCAGCTGTTCGATGATGGCCGGGAAAACGGCGCGGGCCACCAGGATGGCCGGGCGCTGGCTGGATGTGCTCATGGTCGGGTCTGCCCTTGGTCGAGAAAGCGTGTGAAGCCGGCCACCGGCTCGCGCTCGGTGATCAGGGTGTTTTCAATGGCCGCGGGGTCGGCGTGGCCCAGCGACATGCCGCACACCAGCATCTGCGTGTCGGGCAGTTGCAGGTGGCGCGCAATGATGCGGTGGAACTGCGTGAAGGCCGCCTGCGGGCAGGTGTCGAGCCCGCGCGCGCGCGCCGCGACCATCACGTTCTGCAGGAACATGCCGTAATCCAGCCAGCTGCCCTTCTCCATGACGCGGTCGATGGTGAACATCAGCCCGACGGGCGCATTGAAGAAGGCGTAGTTGCGGCCGTGCTGGGCGTGCATGCGGGCCTTGTCGGTCTTGCTGATGCCCAGCAGCGAATACAGGTCCCAACCCACCTTGCGGCGGCGGTCGATGTAGGGGCTTTGCCACTGCGTGGGGTAGTAGGCGTATTCCTCGCTGTGGGTGGCCCGCTCTTCGGGGTTGTTGTGCACCGCCACGATGTCGTCTGCCAAGGCTTGCAGCGCAGCACCCGTCAGCACATGCACCTGCCAGGGCTGGGTGTTGGTGCCCGAGGGTGCACGCGCGGCCACCGCGAGGATGTCTTCGATGACGCTGCGCGGCACCGGCGTGGGCAGGAAGGCGCGGATGGAGCGGCGCGAGACGATGGCGGCGTCCACCGCGGCCGTGCTGGCCGGCGTGACGGGGGCGGCCAAGGCGGCGGCGATGCTGGGAATGCTCATGCGGTGTCCTGGGCGGGGTTGGCGGGATTCAGGCGGTCAGAACCAGTGGGGCGAGCACCGCGCGCAGGGCCTCGGGCAGCGGCACGGGCCGGCGGGTGCCGCGGTCCACGTAGACGTGCACGAAGCGCCCCACCGCGGCCGACAGCGGCGCGTCGTCGGCGAACAGGCCCAGCTCGTAGGTGACGCTGCTGCTGCCCAGCTTGGCCACCGCCAGCCCGGCATGCACGGTCTGCGGGAAGGCGATGCTCTCGAAGTAATGGCACTGCGTGTTCACCACCAGGCCGATCACCGCCCCGGCGTGGATGTCCAGTGCGCCGGCCTCGATGAGGAACTTGTTCACCGCGGTGTCGAAGTAGCTGTAGTGCACGACGTTGTTGACGTGGCCGTACACGTCGTTGTCGGCCCAGCGTGTGGTGATGGTCTGGAACTGCCGGAAGTGCCCGCGGGGCAGCGGCTGCGGGCGCGGGTGGGTGTCGGTCATGGGCCCGATTCTTCCATCGCCTGCGCGGCGCCTTCCCCGGCCCAGGCCTGCCAGGCGACCAGCGCCAGTTCGAGGGTGCGGCGCTGGATCTCGACGGTGGTGTGGATGTCGCGCCCGTACCCGCCGGCCATGCTCAAGGCCACCGGGATGCGGCGCGCGCGCAGCGCGGCCAGCACGCGCCGGTCACGCTCGGCCAGGCCGCTGGCGGTGAGCTTCAGCCGGCCCAGGCGGTCGTCTTCGTGCGGGTCGGCACCGGCGAGGTAGAAGGCCAGGCCGGGCGGCGCGTCGCCATGGCGGGCCCAGGCCTCGGCCAGGGCCGCGTCCAGCGCATTGAGGTAGTCGTCGTCGCCACAGCCGTCGGGCAGTTCGACGTCGAGGTCGCTGGCTTCCTTGCGGAAGGGAAAGTTGCGCGCGCCGTGCAGGCTGAGCGTGAAGACCGTTTCGTCGTCGCGAAAGATGGCGGCCGTGCCGTTGCCCTGGTGCACGTCGAGGTCGATGACGATGACGCGCAGCAGGCGCTGGCTTGCGTGGCTCGGGCTGCCGCCAGGGTGCTTACGCCGGTTCCGGTCCCGGTGCCACTCCGCCTGCATCAGCCGTGCGGCCACCGCCACGTCGTTGAAGACGCAGTAGCCCGAACCCTTGTGCGCGTAGGCGTGATGCGTGCCGCCCGCCAGGTTGGCTGCCACGCCTTCGGGCGCGCCGCCGTCGAAGCCGAACAAGGCCGTGCGCGCGGCCGCGATGGTGGCGCCGACCGACCGCCGGGAACGCTCCACCATGCGCTCCGACCACGGAAAGCCGATCTCGCGCTGTTGCGCCGTGGTGGTCTGGCCCTCGGCGACGGCGCTGATCCACGCGGGTTCGTGCGCCAGCGCCAGTTCACCGTCGCTGGCCGGCGGGGCTTCCATCAGCCGCAACGCGGGCAGGCTGCTTTGCGCGGCCTCGCGCAGCAGCCGGTACTTGGGCATGGGGAAGCTGTGGCCCTGGGGCAGCGGCAGCACGAACTGGTCGGAATGGAAGGCACGCACGGCGGCGGATTCTAGGAAGCCACCCCTAGAATGCTGCAGCGCAACAAAAATGACTTGCAATGCCCGCGGGCCTGCCTATACTTCGGTTCATGTTGCGGCGCAGCAATTCAGCTGGATACGGCGCGGCACGGTTTTCCACCCACTTTTTACGGAGCACACCATGACCACGACTTTCACGCCTGAGCAATTCATCGCCGCCCAGAAGGCCTCGTTCGAAACCCTGTTCGGCCTCACCGCCAAGGCTTTCGAAGGTGTCGAGAAGCTCGTCGAACTGAACATGCAGGTCGCCAAGACCACGCTGAGCGAAGCCGCCGAGACCACCCAGGCCGCCCTGGCGGTGAAGGACGTGCAAGAGCTGATGGGCCTGCAAGCCAGCCTGCTGCAGCCCGCTGCCGAGAAGGCCGCCAGCTACAGCCGCCACCTGTACGAGATCGTCGCCGGCGCCAACGCCGAAGCCGGCAAGGCCGCTGAAGCCCACATCGCCGAGAGCCAGAAGAAGGTGCTGGCCCTGGTGGACACCGCTGTCAAGAACGCCCCCGCCGGTTCGGAAAGCGCCGTCGCGATGATGAAGTCGGCCGTGACCGCCGCCAACAACGCCTTCGAGACCGTGCAGAAGGCCGCCAAGCAGGCCACCGAAGTGGCGGAAGCCAACTTCACCACGCTGACCAACAGCGCCGTGAAGGCCACGGCCACCGCCACGAAGGGCAAGAAGGCCGCCTGAGTCGGCGTCAACGTCTTTCGGGGCAAGACCGACGGAACTATTCCGGGGGTCGCCCGCTCTACCTAGAGCCTGGGGGAACGCCAACCCCGGGTCTCTCGTGTGGAAGGTTGTTTTGGGCCCGGTGGCAACGCCGGGCCCTTTCTTTTTTCCGGCCGCGCCCGTGAAGCGCGGCCTCTGCCTCAGTGCGGCGAGCCACCTCGCTGCAACCACGCGGCGATGCGTGCCCGCAGTTCGGGCAGGGCTTTCAGCGCGGCCTCGCGGCCGGCGATGATGGCGCGGCGCCGCGCCGTGAAGTCGGCGCTGGACACCCCGGCAAGCGCCGGCCGCAGCACCAGGTCGGCCTCGCGCAGCTCGAACTGGTTGATGCTGCGGCTCATGATGGCGAAAGTCTGCAGCAGCATCTTCATCAGGTCGCTGGTCACCGCGCCCTCGGGCGGGTTGGAGATGTCCACGGCCAGCACCAGGTCGGCCCCCATCTGCCGCGCGTAACGCACCGGCACCGGTGACACCAGGCCGCCGTCCACGTACTCGCGCGTGCCGATCTTCACGGGCTGGAACACCGCCGGCACCGCGCTGCTGGCGCGCACCGCCACGCCGGTGTCGCCACGACGGAAAAGCACGCCGGCGCCGCTGTCCAGGTCGGTGGCCACGATGCCCAGCGGCAGCTTCATCTGCTCGATGCTCACCCCGCCTGTCTGCTCGCGCACATAGCGCGCCAGCGCCTCGCCGCGGATCAACCCGCGCGTCGGAAAGACCCAGTCGGTGATGGCACCCTCGTCCATGGTCTGGGCCAGGGTGCCCATGTCCAGGCCGGTGCGGCCCGACGCATACAGCGCCGCCACCAGGCTGCCGGCCGAGGTGCCCACCACAAGGTCGGCCTTGATGCCGTTTTCCTCCAGCACCTGGATGACGCCGATATGGGCGAAGCCGCGCGCCGCGCCGCCGCCCAGCGCCAGGCCCAGGCGGGGGGGCCGCAGCGCCGGCGCCACCCCCGGGGGCGGCGCGGTGACCGCCGGCGGCGGGGCCGCCACGACGGGCGCCTGCGCGGTGTTTCCGTTGCGTGCGGCGTTCTCAGGCACGGTCGGGGCGGTCTGACAGGCCATCAGGAGGCCGGCCAGGGCTGAAGTCAGGAGTGCGCGGGCGAGGGTGTTCAGGGTCATGGCGCGGATTCTAGAAGCCCTCGCACTGTTAGACATGAAAGACATAAGCACTTCACTTCAATGTACTTCCAAGAAATATCAGGGATTCCTACAGTTCGCCTCCTTGCCACCTGGCCCGACTCATCGCACCCCCTCCCCTCATGGACCCCCTTGCCATCATTGCCGGTTTCGGCGTCGGCGCCATCGTCGGCATGACCGGCGTCGGCGGCGGCTCACTGATGACACCGCTCTTGATGGGCGTGTTCAAGCTGAACCCGGCGCTGGCCATCGGCACCGACCTGTGGTTCGCGGCGCTGACCAAGTCTGGCGGCAGCTGGGCGCATTGGCGCCTGGGCCATGTCAACGCGCGCATCACGGCGCTGCTGCTGGCCGGCAGCCTGCCCGCCACGCTGGCCACGCTGGCGCTGATGCACCTGAGTGGCATCACCAAGAACGCGCAGCAAGGCTGGGCACCGTTGTTGTCGGCGACGCTGGGCGTGGCCCTGCTGCTCACCGCGCTGTGCGTGGCCTACCGGCGCGCCTGGCTGGCGCTGGGCCTGCGCCTGGAAAACGCGCTCACGCCGCGCCAGCGCAGCGCCTGCACCGTGGCCAGCGGGGTGTTGCTGGGCGTGATGGTGTCGCTCAGCTCGATCGGAGCGGGAGCCATCGGCGCCACGCTGCTGCTGTTGCTCTACCCGCGCCTGCCCGCGCAGCAGGTGGTCGGCACCGACATCGCACACGCCGTGCCGCTGACCTTGGTCGCCGGCATCGGGTACGCGACGCTGGGGCTGGTGGACTGGGTGTTGCTCGGTGCGCTGCTCGTCGGCTCGCTGCCCGGCATCTGGCTCGGCGCCCGCCTCACACGCGCCATGCCCGAGGGGCTGGTGCGCAGCGTTCTCTGCGCTTCCTTGTTGGGCGCCGGTCTCAAGGTCTTGATCTGAACTCACGATGTACACCTATACCGACTTCGACCGTCACTTCGTCCGCAGCCGCGCGGCGCAGTACCGCAACCAGCTTGAGCGCAACCTGGCCGGCGAACTCTCCGACGAGGAATTCCGCCCGCTGCGCCTGCAGAACGGCTGGTATGTGCAGCGCCACGCGCCGATGTTGCGTGTGGCCGTGCCCTACGGCGA
>LNFM01008380.1_pt1 | contig 17041 bp, 18 predicted proteins | sample 596031 | NCBI WGS metagenome assembly LNFM01 (sample SAMN04254537, study PRJNA301005) | activated carbon metagenome | isolation source: dual media filters at the Ann Arbor, Michigan drinking water treatment plant | place: USA: Ann Arbor
TGGCGTTGGTACCGCCTCTCGGTTTCGGTCAAGCTTGGGACACTTGGATTTACCGCGCGCTGGCGCTGCTGTTGATCGGCTGCCCCTGTGCGCTGGTGATTTCGGTTCCGGCATCGATCGCGTCGGCGCTTTCGGCGGGTGCGCGGCGCGGTCTGCTAATGAAGGGCGGCGCGGTCATCGAAGCTACGGCGAACGCAACGCGTGTCGCCTTTGACAAGACCGGCACGCTGACGATTGGCCGTCCGCTGGTTACTGATATGATCCCGCTGGCGGCAACAGAGGCAGAACTTTTGGCGGTAGCGGCAGGAGTCGAGACCGGATCGAGCCACCCGTTGGCCGAGGCGATCCTTCGTCGAGCCGAGGCCGAAAAGGTGACTGCGCTGCCCTCCTCGGACGCGAGGGCCATCATCGGCAAAGGTGTTACCGCTTCCGTGGCCGGTGCTCCCGCCTGGGTCGCGTCGCCGGACTATGCTGCGGATCTGGGCGCGCTGGATGGGCACGGCGTCAGCCGGGCCATGACGCTGGAGGAAGAAGGTAAGACCGTCGTGGTCGTGTTCCGTGTCCGCAGCGCCCTCGGTCTAATCGCCATGCGCGACGAACCGCGCGACGATGCTATTGCAGCGGTGGGCCAGCTTTCTGCGCTCGGAATCACCTCGATCATGCTAACTGGCGATAACGAACGTACCGCCGCAGCGATCGCGGGCGGACTCGGAATGCAGCATCGTGCTGGGCTGATGCCCGAGGACAAAGTGGCCGAGATCAAATCTATGGCCGCGTCCGGTGGCGTGATGATGATCGGCGACGGGATCAACGATGCCCCGGCCCTTGCCGCGGCCAATGTCGGCGTTGCGATGGGATCGGGCACCGATGTGGCGCTAGAAACCGCGGATGCGGCGCTTCTCCGCAACCGGTTGACTGACGTGGCGGCGCAGATCCGACTGGCGCGAGCGGCGATGACAAATATTCAGCAGAACGTCATCATCGCTTTGGGGCTAAAGGCCGTGTTCCTGATCACGACCCTTCTGGGAATAACCGGGCTCTGGATCGCCATCTTGGCTGACACCGGAGCGACCGTGCTTGTAACCATCAACGCGCTGCGTCTCTTATCCTTTAATCCCGAAAACCAACGTTGATGAGTTATGAAGTTGGGCCTTCAGAGAAACCGGCTACTGAACGGCTAGAGAGAGTTCAGCTGCCAACATGGGGCTGTGTCATGCAGATCGAGCGTTCCTCGTCGGTTCGACCGTCACGACGCCAAAGAGCGTTGCAATTCGGTATTCTACTAATGCTTGCTTCGCTAGCGGGCTTTCAATTCGCGAACGGTGTGGAGGCTGGCCAGAATAAAGGTCGTAAGCCGGGTGCCAAGCCAAATGCAGGGTGGGTTTGCAACGCTTATGGGTTGAGTCGGACGTGGCGCACCTTTACTGGTTCGCCTAGGCCCACGAAGGCTGCGGCAATTGCCAGAGTTCACATTTTGCCTGTCGCCCTACGGGGTGTTGGCCACGCTAGTGGATTGGATGACTACCCTAGCATGATTGGAAAAAAGAACATGCTTGCCGCCGCAGCTCTATCAGGTCTGGACTACAAAACCGCAGAAGGGCCGGCATCCATGTGGCGAGCATCGGATTCCGTGACGGCGCGAATACCCATTCGGAAGGTTGGCCACCGGTCGCCGGATCTTTTCGTTATCCTTGAACATGTGATGAATTTCGCCGCGCTCGGCCATTGTCGCGCTGTGCTGGCCGAGGCGATGATCGGCAACGCCGGCCTGAAAGACCCGCTGGCAAAAAAATGGGACGTCCGCAGAGGCGAGAGCCGTTGCGCGTCTGATGGCGGCGCGTCAGATGAGTGAGCGCGGGCTCGCCGGGTCGCCGTTGTCGAGCGGGCAATTGTGCGTTGCCGGTCGCGGCGACCGGATGATGCGGAGCATCGCGCTCGTCTACGAGCATTGGTATGAGCGCTGTCGCTTCGGCCACCGGCGTGTTCATATCCTGCTGCCCCGCGAGGGCTGGATCGTGGACCGGAAGCGGTGCAACGGCTCTACCAGGAGGGGCGGCTGATGGTGCGTAAGCGCGCGGGCCGCAAGCGCGCCTTGGGGCTTCGCGCGCCGCTGCCGGTTCCGGATCGCCCCAACGCGTGCTGGTCGCTCGACTTCTTCCACGACCAGATGATGGACGGTCGTCGCCACCTTCTGACGCAGCGTCTCATCGACATCATGCAGGCGTTGCCATTGCTGGTCATGGCCCTTCTGATGGCGGCCTGGCTCGGGCCGTCGCTCTCCAACACGATTGTCGCGATCTCGATACCCATCATCCCGCACGTCGCGCGCGTAATTCGATCCAACACGCTGGCATTAAGGGAGATGCCTTACGTCTAAGCGGCCCGCGCGGTCGGCATGAGCGAGTGGAAGATCACCTTCCGCCACGTCCTTCCCAACACGTTGGCGCCGCTGATCGTGTTGGCGACCGCCCAGCTCGGTTCGGCGATCCTTACCGAAGCGTCGCTGTCGTTCCTCTGCCTCGGCATTCCGGAACCGCATCCGTCCTGGGGGCGGATGCTGTCCGAGTCGGCAGCCGAGTACGTACGCACGGCCCCGAGGCTGGTGAACTTTCCCGGCATCGCGATCTCGCTCGCCGTGTTCGGAACCAACTTGCTCGGCGACGCCGTCCGCGACATTCTGGACCCCCGCGAGCGCAGTTAATCGCTGCATTCGAGATACCTGTAGGAACAGTTCGGGATTGCGGAGGGGCTCGAGAATCAGCGCTGCAGGTGGCTGATTGATCGCAGAGCGTGGAGTCCGGTGAACAGACATGCAGATCACTCGCCTCGATTTATACTCCGGGTAGAGAACCGCCAGATATGGATTTTTCAGGATCAGTCGACTGCCTTTGACATGGGTGGCAACACAGCGGTTGCGGAGACTAATATCACACCTGCCGCCGGCATCCTGAACGCCCAGTTGCAACTGCTGGGCAGGGGCCGCGTGTGCACCTCTCTGTGCGTTTGCATGGGCGCGTCAGTATTTTTTGGGGAAGGTGAACTGTTTCTGGGATATGGAGTAAGCCTTGTCGCACGGTGGTGCCAGTCGAACTGAGGACGTACGACGAAGGCCGATAGAGATCGGGGAACATACATTCATTAACGACGGCTCATTAACCACCGCACGGTCGGCCAACTTGAGCTCACTGCCTGCTCGGTCACTACCCATTCATTATGGACGACGGCTAGCATGACATCGCCCGGTACAACGAACTTCTGACATCGCGACGGGTGGTCACTGAGGACCATGTTTGTACCGGCTCGAAAGCGTGAGCCTTCTCGGAATGCGCCGCCTATGATCTCAACGAGATGCAGACGAGTCTGAAGCGCTTAATTGAGAGTCGCACACAGATGCTCGGCGCGATCTCCCATCACCTGAGGACGCAACTGACGTTGTTGCGACTGCGGGCGAAGCCGTCGATCAGCCCGACGACCGCGGTCGCATGCTGAAAACAATTGGTGAGATGGACGACATGCTGACGGCCACGCTTTCGTTCGCGCGCGATGAGGCGACAAGCGAGATCAGCAAGCGTATCGATATCGGCGCATTCGTCAGCAGCACTGCCGACGACATGACCGATGCTGGTATGGCCGTTCAGACGGGTCAGATCGAGTCGGGCGTCGTGGTTGAACAAGCCGCTGGCCCTGCGTCGCGCTCTGACCAATCTTATCGACAACGCCGTCAAGTACGGAAGCAATGACCGCCGCCATGCGTGCGGCGTCAACCCAAGTCGAAATCAGGGTCGATGACGAAGAGCCCTGCATACCCGAGGGTTAGCTGGGTCGAGTCATACAGCCATTTGTTCGTCTCGAAGAGTCCCGAAGTCGCGACACGGGCGGGATCGGGCTCGGTCTCGCGATCGCCGCCTCTATCGGCGCGGCTCACGGCGGTACGCTGACGCTAGCAACCGTCGCGAAGGCGGCCTTCGTTCTGCCGAGATAATGTGCCGAGTGGCTCAGCCGCAGGTATCTGCCGGCCAGTTCTTTCAACTCCCCCTTGGCGGCTGAGATCGCTTTCACTCCCTGCAGTAACGCTCGAAGGGACCAATGCCCGAATCAGCTCCTCTCGGTCGGCAATTTCGCCGCTCGCCACTCGGGCAAACCATCTTCCAGCCGCCGAACGCGGAATCCTTTGGCTCTGAGCAAGGCGACAGCCTCGAACGACAGGATGCACCAGGGGCCCCGACCCGCGAGCTTCCGGTTCAGCTTTCCGAGTGGGATATTGATAGCACCCGGGAGATGAGCGAGCGCAAACTCGTCCTCCGGACGAACGTCGAGCACTTGGACGTCGCCCTTCTTCATGCGCGACAGGAGATCTGATCGGGACACGGGTTCCATGGCGTCGCGGTTTACGAAATACAGGCCCACGATCTTGTCGACTTCAGCCACGTGGCGCTCGCCGATGTGTGCCAGCGCTGATCAAACTCGCGGTGATCGGTGCGCTCGGGGCGCCTGCCGTTGCCGTCCTCATCTTCGAGGTTCTTCTCAGCGGAACCGCGATGGTCAATCACTCGAATATCCGTTTGCCGACGTCCATGGATAGAGTGCTCCGTTGGATCGTCTTAACGCCTGACATGCATCGGGTGCATCACTCCGTCGTCGTTCGTGAGACCAACAGCAACTTCGGCTTCAATCTTCCTTGGTGGGACAGACTCTTCGGCACCTATCGAGACCAACCGGTGGCCGGCCACGAGGCGATGACCATCGGCATCGAGCAGATCCGTGATCCGGCTGAGCAACGGCTCGATCGCATGCTCACGCAGCCCTTCCGGAAGGGTGACCGCGCCTACTCGTTGGGACAGCGGGAGAAAGCGAAATGAACTGGGGCACCATGACACGTGTGTTGCTCACCCTGGGCCTTTTGGCCGCAGTCATTGTGCTCGCGCTGAACGGCAGCCGTTTGGATGTGTCGGCCGTTGAGCAATTCACGAACGGCCTCGGCATATGGGCGCCGATCGGCCACGTCGTGCTGTTTGCATTGGGAACGGTTCTGTTCGCGCCGGGATCGGTTTTTGGACTCGCCGGCGGGGCTCTGTTCGGACCGGTGTGGGGAATGCTGCTCAATCTCACGGGAGCTATGCTTGGGGCGACAGCCGCATTTCTGGTCGCGCGCTACATCGCAGCCGATTGGGTCAGGGCCGATTTTGTTGCAGAAGTGGGTTGAGCCGTTGATCGAACAGTGATTCCTTGTCGCCGACGCGATTATCTGCGGGGGCGGGCGATGATGGGGCGGGTCGAGCGCGATCAGGGACAGCTCTTCTATTCTTTCGATCTCGACGACGCGGTGCCCAAAGACCATCAGGTTCGTGCCATCGATCGCGTGCTCGATCTCTCCTGGGTTCGCTGTGATCTCGCCGCCTACTACTCCCACACCGGCCGGCCCTCGATCGATCCGGTGCTCATCATCCGGATGCTCATCCTCGGCTACGTTTTCGCGATCCGATCGGAGCGTGCACTCTGCCGCGAGGTGCAGGTGAACCTCGCCTACCGCTGGTTTTGCGGTCTCTCGATCGAAGACAGGATTCCCGACCACTCGGCTTTCACGCGCGCCCGCAACGAACGCTTCCGCGACGGGGATATTTTCCGGCGCGTTTTCGAGCGCGTCGTCGGGATGTGCATTGCCGTCGGCCTTGTGGGCGGCAAGGGTTTCGCCGTGGACGCGAGCTTGATCGCCGCCGACGCCAACAAGTGCCGCTCGACGCCGGGCGGTGAATGGAGCCATGGCATCGACCCCGAGACCGCACAGCGTGCCGTCGCCGACTATCTCGCCAACCTCGACGATCCAGCCTGGGGTGCGGCGACGGACGTGACACCGAAGTTCGTGGCACCGGCAGACCCGGCGGCGCAGTGGACGGGCGCACTCCGCAATGCTGCGTTCTTCGCCTATGCCGACAACTATCTCATCGACGTTGAGCACGGCATCATAATGGATGTCGAGGCTTCGCGCGCCATCCGGCAAGCAGAGGTCGGCGCCTCGCAGACGATGATCGAGCGCACCGAGCGGTGCTTCGGCCTCAAGCCCGACTGGGTCGTGGCCGATACAGCCTACGGCTCGGCCGAGAATCTCGGCTGGCTGGTCGAGGAAAAGGAGATCGCCCCACATATTCCCGTCATCGACAAGTCGAAGCGGGATGACGGCACCTTCAGCCGCGAGGACTTCATCTACGACGCCGACCGTGACTGCTATGTCTGCCCGGCCGGTGCCGATCTGCCGACGAACGGGAGGCTGCGCGATGACGACACGTATGCCTACTACTCGAGCGTCAATGATTGCCGCGCCTGTGCGCTCAAATCTCAGTGCTGTCCGAAGTCACCTCAGCGGAAGATCACGCGCAGCGTGCACGAAGCGGCCCGCGACGTAGCTCGCGCTATCGCCAAGACCGAGGCTTACGCAGTCTCACGACGGCTGCGCAAGAAGGTCGAGATGCTGTTTGCGCACTTGAAGCGCATCCTGCGCTTGAACCGGCTTCGGTTGCGAGGGCCTAACGGCGCCCAGTTCGAGTTCATGATGGCCGCGACCACACAGAACCTGCGCCGCCTCGCCAGGCTCACCGCGAGAGCGCCGCCAGCGCCAGGCCGCGCGTGCGTTGCGTAAGCGTCCTGTGCCGTTGCGTCCCGAGGATGCGTTGGTATCGCGTGACGAGGCTGCCGCTCAATGCGAGCGCGCTGCCATCAACGCTTTGACGTCGCGCTGAAAAGCCGCATCAAACGGGCGAAGTACTCGGATCGGCGACATTCACAACAACATCGGCCAGAGCCGGCGATCGGATCGAGCGCGTGATCTCGGGAGTTGAGGCCGAGGGCTGGCGTTTCGTTGTCCTCGCACGCCTTGTGCCGCTCGTGCCCTTCAATCTTTTGAACTACGCGCTCGGCCTAACTCGGATATCTCCTCTCCACTACGTCCTCGCGTCTCTCATTGCGATGGCGCCCGGCATCCTTGCCTTCACATGGATTGGTTATGCCGGAAAACGGACCCTCCATGGCGATGCGGCGGCGATTCGCTACGGACTTCTTGCGCTCGGCGTGCTGGTCGCAATTGCCTTCCTGCCGCGGTTGGTCGCAAGACTGCGCCATACCTGAGGACATCCGACCTGGATCGAGATTGAAGACTTGGCCAAGGAGCTGCTGAGCGGGCGTCCCATCACCGTTATCGACGTGCGCTCGCAGAGCGACTTCAATGGAACCCGTGGGCATATCCGCGAGGCTCGCAATGTTCCGCTCACCGAAATAGCGGATCACCTGCCCGAGATGATGGCCTTCAGGGACGAGCCGGTCATTCTCGTCTGCCGCATGCACAAGATGTCGTCCAGCGCAGCGGATAAGTTTGTAGCGGCGCGGCCAACTATGACGATCGCCGGTCGCGAATCGGAATGGTCGGGGGCGTCTCGTCTCGGCTCAATGCATATTCGTAGGAACCATGCGTCGCTGCCTGCGTTTGTTGTCTCATCCTCGCCGCTGCCATGGAACGCGACGCGCGAGGGCTTTCGACGTGCCCAAAAAGTGCTAAAATTGAAGCCGTGCTTGATCGGAGAGTCGGTGATCATACTAAGCGTTGCGCCAGTTTGGAAACTTGGTGGGACGACCAAAGTAACTTCTTCATGCTTGGCATAAATCAAGGTGCGGCAAATGCCAGAACGAAAGGGGCGAGAACAGCTGTTCTTGAAGATGGGCGACGACGTCGCCGATGGGTTGCGGCACGGCGGTGTCGGGGTGTGGCGCTGGAAGGTGGACTCCAACGAACTTCGCTGGACGGACAACTTGGCAGCGGTTCACGGACTAACTGACGAATCCTTCGACGGAACACTTTCCAGCTTTCAGCGTGATCTTCATCCAGATGATGCAGAGTCCGTGTGGTCGACTATCCGACAGACACTCGCGACGGGGCAGCCCTATCGTGCCGTCTATCGCTCGGCCCAGGCGCCGGAGCGGTACATTGAGGCCGCGGGCGGGATCACGGCAACGCTCGATGGAGGCCGCTATCTCACCGGCGTCTGCTTCGATGTCACGTCGCGCGTGCGCAAAGAACAGGAACTTGCACGTCGTCTGAGGCAGCAGCAAGCGGTGACCGATCTCGGCACGTTTGCGCTTGCCGAAACGGTCTTCAAAAACGTACTGACGCGATCAGTTATGACTGCCGCCGACGTTTTCGAGGTACCACTCGCCAAAGTGCTTCAGCTCGACGATGCAGCCGATCAGCTTCTGCTGGTCGCAGGCGTTGGTTGGAAGGACGGACTTGTTGGGCGGGCGATGGTCGGCACCGAGGAACAGTCACAAGCGGGCTACACGCTGCTCAAAGCCGAACCGATCCTCGTTGAGGACCTGCGCACGGAGAAACGCTTCTCTGGTCCTCCACTTCTGCACGATCATCGCGTGCGCAGCGGGATGAGCGTTGTCATTGCCGGAGCTGATCAGAGACCATTCGGCGTCTTCGGTATTCATAGCCCAGAACTCAGAGCATTCGACGGCTTTGATATCGGGTTGCTCGTATCAATCGCCAATATCATGGCCAATGCTGCGCGACAACACCGAGCTGCGGAACGGCAAAAGCTCCTCATGCGCGAAATGGCACATCGCTCCGGCAATCTGATGCAAGTGGTGACCTCGATCGCGCGGCAAACTTTCCATCCGGAAAGTGATCGATTAGCGTCGTTGAACGCATTCTCTGCACGGCTGGAACTCCTCGCGCGCGCCAACTACGCAGTTGCTCGCGGCGGGTGGAGCACCATCCGCTTCCGCGCCATCGTGAGCGAGGCGCTCAGCCCAATGCGCGAGCGCTTTGACCTTCACCGGTCGTGATATTGTGCTCCCCGCCGAGCTTGCATTTGACCTCAGCCTGGTACTCCACGAACTTGCGACCAACTCGACCAAGTACGGGGCTTTATCGCGAACCAACGGTACAATCGCCGTATCCTGGCAGTTGCATCGGACCGAGCCGTCGGATCGCGTACTCAAGATCGAATGGCGTGACCCCACACCATCTTCTTGGACGGCCGAAAAGAGCACACGATTTGGATCCACCTTGAAACGGCTGTTGATTGAAAAAAATGGAAGGGTCGGATTGAAGCGCAGCTGTCAATCGGCTATCGGTGGGCCTGCACAATTCCCCTTCCCGCATGACGCCTAAACTGGCCAGCAGAGCTGCGTCAAGCTGGCGATGCATGATCGGTGAGAGGCAGTTCGACTACAAACTCTGTTCCCGGCGCGTGATTCACGATCGTGAGTGTTGCCCGACATTGGCTAACGAGCGCCCGGACAATCTTCATCCCCAGCCCGCCGCTGGCATTCGTTGTGAAGGCTTCGGGCAACCCCGCGCCATGATCGCGGATCGTTAGAGTCGCGCTGACGTCGCCGTGTCGGACCAAACGGACGTCAACGACACCACCGCTATCACCGGGATAAGCGTGCTTGATCGCGTTGCTGATCAGCTCCGTGGCCAACAAACCCACGTGGACGGCGCGGTCTGTCACCAAGCTTACGTCAGCATCCGCGGCATATCGAATGTCACACTTCGTCGCGAGACCGGTCATATCGCTGCAAAGGTCACCGAGGTAGGCGGCCAGATCAACGCTTGCAACGCTCGCAGAGCGATACAGTCGCTCATGAACGCGTGCTACCGCCGATATCCGACCGATCGCGTCCTGCAAACTTTGACCAGCAGGACTGTCGCGCAACGTCGCCGCCTGTAGACTGAGCATACTGGCGACCATCTGAAGGCTGTTCTTCACGCGATGGTTGATTTCTTTCAGCAACACGTTCTGATGATCGACCGCCGCCGTCAAATCACGCTCGTAGCGCCGTCGCTCGATGGCCATGCCGAGGATGTTCGCGGCACCCTGCAAGAACGTCAGGTCATGGGAGGTGAATTCGCCCGTCGATCGACTGTCGACTTCGAGAACGCCGAAGGCAGCACCGTCACCTTGAAGAATGACGTTGATGGCACGCCGCACGCCGTGGTTCGCGAGGAGTTCGGGTGTGCGAAAACGCTCCTCTTGTTCCAGATGGTTGGAGATGACGGGAGTGCCGGTCTGGAACGCAAATCCTGATGGGGATGCAAGATCGGCAACGATGCGCGCTGAGCCGACAACGCCGAGACTCCACCCGACTCCGGCGCAGACGAGCAAAGAATTGTCATCCGGGAGATATTGCAGAACCTTGCAGAGCTCTGCATCGAGGCCATCAGCCGCAAGTTCAGCGGCCCGATGCAAAAGCTTTGTCAGGTCGTTCTGCTTGAGGGCGACGACACCAAGCTCTGCCAGAAGTTCCTGCTGCCGCAAGCGATAGCCAAGTTGTGTGTCATCGCGCGCAGGCTGCGATCCATCGGGCGGTGCCTCAACGACGGGCGCAGCATGGCGCGACGTCGGACTCTCAGCTGACCTCGCCACAGTACCTACCCTTTCCACCCAACGCTGGCATGTTACCGCCGCGGTCCCACGCGAAACAGGCAGCACTTATCGTCGGACTGAACAAACTATGGTCAATGGACCTGCACCGCATTGCAAGTCAACAAAGCCCTTCGTTCCGTGACTGCTCATCGCGCCGAGGAACGCAGCGGATCCACGCCATTAATATGTCGAAACCACGGCGTCTGAACAATGAATAACAATGATCGCGCCTGCCATCGGCCGGACAATACATATCACCTCGATCTTCTGCTCGTGACTTGGGGGATCTCGAGCAGAGGCGAAATGGACGAGCGTGTTTGATCCGCATTTCATCTGTCTCGGCGCCGAATCGCCAATCTTCAGCGTCAAAAGCCGAGCCGAGGCCTGTGGGCACAAAGGCCTTCCGTAACAATCAGTCAATCGGTGGTGATTCTGTGTGCAAACCTGCTGTCGCGACCGGCGCCCAGAAAATTCATTGCTTGGGCTTGGCTGCAGCGTCCATGGCTTCCACGATTGCCGTCCCGCATACCTTTGCGACCTGTCTTTGATATTTTTCGGTCACGTTGGTCACCCAGCCCGCCTTGATGACAAACGCTTCACGGTTCCAACTGCTCTCTTTCTTCAAGAGGTCAAGCTGGGCCGGCTGCTGTTCGGCTCTCGCGACACACAGCGGCGTGAAGGCTATAACGATGGCGGATTCAGCGCTGGTGTCCGCCATAACTCCCGCCTTGCCGCCGGTGACCCAGCCACCCCACGCGAAGCCAATGACCATTGCGGCGATTGCGCCTCCAATGGCACCCCAGAGGGCGGGCTTCACCGATGCTGAAATCGTCATTGCAAATCTCCCTATCGGGTTCCGCGATGGACCCGTACGTTCATTACTATCCCGCCAGAGTCATTTGATCGCTGTTCCATGTTAGCAGAGGCGCGATTTTCAGCCTCGTTGACCCGGTGCAATCCAATCCTTCGCTGGAAGTACGATTGCCTCATCGCTGGCGATGCTCTCCGCCAAGGAATGCCGCAACTGTCTGCCGCCGGGAAGATGACGCGTGCCGGGTATCAAACCTGGCTTCCCATCGCGCCGTGTTCGCACGCCTACCACCGAGCAATAGACACAATGAGAAAGCCCCCGATCGATCGGGGGCTTTCATTGTCGTACGTGTGTACGAATAGTGGAGGCTACCGACCCTTCAGGCCGAGCAGCGGCGTGATGCGACGGAATGCGACGCGGCGGTTCTGCTGTTCCGGTGCCTCCGTTTCCACCTTGAGGAATTGTTCGCCGTAGCCCTGCGTCACCAAGTTCTCGACCGGAATATTGAACTCCGACACGAGGATCGCGGCAACGCTTTCCGCGCGGCGGTCGGCGAGCGTAAGGTTATCGTCGTCAGAGCCAACGGCGTCGGTGTGGCCCTCGATCAGGAACACTTCCGCCTCGTTCCGCCTCAGCACCCGCTCGATGATGCGCGCCAGTCGCTCGAGCTTGGGGTACTGGTCCGGTGCCACCTCGAACGATCCGAACTCGAAATTGATCGTGTCGAGGTCGATGCGGCGCATGTACTCGCGCAGCGGACGGCTGTAGCGGATTTCCTCGAGCGAATAGGGCCGCTCGAGTCTCGCTACTGGGGGCGCCGACAGCGCCTCGTAGAGATCGTCTTCCGATGCATTGTCGTACTCGACGATGTACTTCTCGCGCGGGAGGCTGTACGCGGGCGGCGCCAGCGCGAGACCGACGCCGATTCCCAAGGCTGTCACGCCGATCCCGATGCCGACATTGCGATAGAATCGGCGGTTATCGATCAGCACGATCTCACGGCCGGATCGATCGCGGCGATAGCGGCGAAGCAACCGACCGTTACGGTCAACTTCGGAGATGACTCTCGAGCCGTCGGAGCGCTCGATCACGGTGCGGCGGCGACCTTCGCCGATATTCCGGGTGCGGGCGTTTGGTGAAAAGCGCTCCAAGGTACGGCTCTCATCACGGCGGATGATCGCACGCCCCTTGTCACGGATGATGAAGCGGTTGCCGGGCTCTTCGATCACCCGGCGTCCGCCCGCCTCGACCCGCTCGACGCGACCTTTCTTGACGTCCTCAAGGCGCCGCGGTTGATCACGTCGGACGCCGTCGCCCAATTCGTCTTTGCCACGTGGCCGCCCCTCGCGCACGGGCTCGCGCTGAGCTGGCCCATCTCGACGGGCGCGGTCGCCATCGATGCTCTTGCCGGGGGCTTCGCGCGGTGATGGTCGGGTCTGATCTGTCCGTGTGTTTTCCCCTTGCGTGGGCGGCTCCGCTTTGCCGAAGCCGGGAGCGGGGCGCGGGTCAGGCTGCGGGGCGGCCCGCTGCTGCGCGGGTTTCTCCTCAGGAGGTGCCGAGCGCTCCTGGGCCGGTCGATCGGGCCGGGCGCGGTCGCTGTCGCGACCCTCTTCCCGTGGCGACGGTCGGGCTTGTCCCTGGCCGCGCTGCTGGTCCGACGGATCCCCTTTTCCGAAACTGGGTTTGGGGGGCGACTCAGGTTGTGGGGTGGCACGCCGCTGTTGCGGCGGTTGTTCCGGCACAGGCGCAGTGCGCTGCTGACGCCGTTGCTCTGGCGCCGTACGATCCTCACGTAGCGGCGCGGACCGCTGTCGACCGCCTTCTCCTTTCGGCGTTTCTGCGTCCCGCCCTTTGCTGCGGGACGCCGGTGGCGACTCGGGTGAAGAGCGCGGCGCCGACCGTTCCGGACGCTTTTCCCCGCGCTTGCGGGGATCCTCGTCCTCTTTCGCTTCTGGTCGTTGCGCATACGCGCCGTTGACCAGCGTTCCCGCGGTGATGCTGTTTCCTATTGTACCTGCGAGTATCGCGATCGCGACCGGTCGCATCCCTCTGCCCCAATTTCCTCGTCTCATCGACTAACCCACCTTTGCGCTTGCCGCCTGTTGCCAGCTATTATCGCTATGCGGCCATAGAGATAAACGCTCGACGGACAATCAGGTTCCCGCACTCCAGAGATGCGCAAGTGGTCCGTTGTGCCCGTATCTGGCCGCCTCGTCTCCGCGAACTGTTCGAACACGAAGAGGACTAGATCCAAGCTAGACTTGCATGCCGCAATAGAGGCGACCCCGACCCTGTGAAGCGCGGGGCGTTCCGCTTCGGGATCGTTGAGCAACAGACCGTGCGTGCTGCTCTTAAGGTAGCTTGCTGACGACCGTTTCGGCCGGGAAGGTCGCAGATTCGGCGGGTCGCGAGAGTATCCGCCAGATTTCCAGCATCGCGCGCGTATCGAGCGCGCAGTAGCGCAACAGGTCTTCTCGAGCCTGCGCCGCATCGGCATCGACAAGTGCACCCGACACAATCCGATTCCACGTGTCAGACGCGGTGCCACCCTCCTGAATGGCGAGTTCCTTGTACGACAAGGCCGGGGCCAGCGCCTGCAATACCGCCTCGATCGAGGCGCTGCCGCGGAACACGGGATGCTGATAGGCTTGGCTCGTGTAGACCTCCATCAGGTCGACGACCCGATCATTCAGCGCCGCCAGGAATGCGGCGGCACGAGGCACCCGCCGCGCCAGCTGACCGTTGATGCCCATCTCAAAGCGCTTGTTCCAAACCACGATCGAACCCGTCGCCGGCAATGTCTGACCAAGAGCATCGGCAAAGGCCTCATCTGGGCAACCGGAGTCGGTGGACAGAAATTCGTGGTGGGCTATTTCGCCGCGGGGATCCGCGACGATGTCGAGCGAGAATTGGAACGGGATCTGATCGAACTGCTATAGCCGGCGAAGCGCGGCACGCCACAGGGATAGGTTTCGTAGTCGAGGAACGCGATCGGATAGTGCATCGTCGCGAGGAAGGCATCGATTGCCGCGCCGTCGATCACGGCACGCTTGCTGCGGGCCCGCATTCACTCGTCGGATCCGAGCCGCGGTCCGAAAGCGGTCAGCGTTGCGGAAGCGAGCCGAATCGGTGCATCCGCAAGGAAGATCGCCGTCAAGCGTGCCTATCGGCGCATGCCAGACGCGCCTTCGAATTTCCGCTTCAGCTCGAGGAGATGGTGATGGCCGACAATCCGAAGGTCAGGGGCAAAGCCGACCGCAGCAAGCTCAGCAAGCAGAAGCACGAGCTTGAATATCTGAAGGAGAAATTTGACATCACCGGCCAGGCGGCGGCCGCGGCTCAGCGCGAAGCCGGTCCCGACCGCAAGAAGGTCGAAGCCTACATCAAGCTGAAGAAGAAGATCGGGCACTACTGAGCCCGTCTCACCGACGACACGAGGTTGGGCATGGCCGCCCGCATATTCATATCCTACGCGCATAAGGACGAGGCGCTGCTCGCCGAGCTTGCGGCGCAGCTCAAGATTTTCGAGCGCAATGGCCTGATTGAGCACTGGCACGACCGCAAGATCGTGCCCGGCGAGGAATGGGATGGCAGGATCAAGTCGGAACTCGAGAGCGCTGACATCATCCTGCTGCTGATCAGCCACGATTTCATCAACTCCGACTATTGCTGGGGTGTGGAGGTTGCGCAGGCTATTGCGCGCCACGAGGCCAGGACTGCATGCGTCATTCCCATCATCCTGCGTGACTGCCTGTGGCAGGACGCGCCGTTCGCGAAGATCCAGGGCCTACCCAAGGACATGCGTCCTGTCGTAGACTGGCCGAGCCGCGATGCGGCGTTCGCGGACGTGGCGCGCGGCATCAAACGCTCGGTCGCGGAGCTCGACCGTCGCAAACCGCGGCCATCACCGCCTGCGGCGGCAACGAAGCCTGTGACGGCAAAGGCCGAGGCGGCGTCGGCAGCGCGCCCGAACCGCCCCCGGATACGGCGCGAGTTCACCGACCTCGACAAGGACGCTTTCGCCGACGAGGCCTATGCGGCGATCAAAGCGCATTTCGAGCGCGCGCTCACCGAGTTGACAGGACACGAGCCCAGCATCGACGGCCGCTTCAAGGAGGTCGACGCCCACCGCTTTACGGCCGCCGCCTATCGCAATGGGCGCAAGGTGGCGGCCTGCACGGTCTCCCTCGGTGGGATGCATCGCAGCACCTCGATTATGTATTCCAGCCAAGAGAACGCGCCTCCGAACTCCTGCAACGAGGACCTGCACATCGAGCACGACGCGACGTCCCTGCACCTGAAGCCGCTGATGGGCATGTTCCACGGCGGCCCCGACACGTCGAACGACAAGCTTTCACCGGAAGGAGCCGCGGATTATCTCTGGAGCCTGTTCATCGGGCAAATCCCGTAGCGGGCCATATTCTGCGGCGCCGCGCGTCAAACATGCGTTCCGACGGATTGCCCAGAGGGTCAAAAATTCGCGGCGGCCTAAATTATTGATTTAATTGGTGGAACCGAGGGAAATCGACCCTGACCTCTGCAGTGCGATGCGAAGCGGACATTCCTCACCATCGGATTCCGGCGGGCTCTCTATCGTTCACGATCTCCAGCAGTCGCGCTTCCCAAAGCTGCAGCGCACGCAGTCGCTCAGGCAGGAAATCGTACGCCGAATAGACTGTGTTCGCGAGCTGCTGCAGGTCACCTGTATGGTGCAGTGTGCGGCTGCGCAATTCGCTGGGAATGCCGAGCGCCGCCATCTGGTCGTTGATGAGGCCACGAAAATCATGAAAACGCACGGGTGGATCTGGCCATTTCCAGGCGCGTCGCGTCGTTGTCAATTCCTTGGAGGCCGTCCATCTGGTCGCTGCGCCGACGAACAGGGGCTCGTCCGGCTGTGACGTCGCGAGCGCGTCTTTGACGATTGTCAGCGCCAGCGGCGGCAACGGCACGGCGTCGTCGCGTTTCGGCTTGTTACCCAAGCGGTCGGCCGGGATGAACAAGCACGGGATGGTGGCATCGAGCTTGGCGTCGTCGCGGTTCGCAAGCGCGATCTCACTGATGCGCCGGCCGATAAGAATGGCCAGGCGCAGCACGCGTGTCTTTGCCGATGTCATCACGCCAGGACCGTCATTCCAAAGCTGACGCAGTTCGGGATTGGTCGGCGGACGGTGCTGCCTGCCCTTGGGGTTCGCGATGGGCACAGGCTTTTCAACACTGCGGCAAGGATTGCGGTCGATCCATTCTTGGTCGATGCACCACTCGCAGATGCTGGAAACGAGTTTCAAGGCCTTTGTCGCCTGCACGCCGCGATGCTTCTTGTCGGGGTTCGTCGTGGCCTTCTTGATCTTGGCCAGGGCCTCGTCGACCGTCTTACGGTCGAGATCCTGCAAGCGCATCTTCCCGAGATGCGGTTTGACGTGCAGTGCATACAATTCCTCGTAGCCCTTGCGGGTGGTCGGACTAAGGGGCTTTGAGCGGCGTTTACCGGTATGATCGAGCCAGAGCTTGAAGGCCTCGGTCAGCGTCGGCTGCGGCGTGTCCTTCTTCTCTTGCTCGGCCAGCGGATCGATGCCGTGCAGGCGGAGGTTGGTGAGAAGGTCGTGCGCCTTGGTCGCAATTTTCTCGAAGTCCGCATTGCGGGCATCCTCCGAGATCGTGAACCAGCGCTGATTGGCATTCGGTTTCGGCCGATAGCGGATGCGCCAGGACGCCCGCCCGCCGCCGAGGACATCGAGATAGAGGCGATCATGGCGCTCGATGGCATAAGTCGCCGCCGGGCCGTTGATGGCGCGCGTAATGTTGCGTCCGC
>LNFM01007507.1_pt1 | contig 17038 bp, 17 predicted proteins | sample 596031 | NCBI WGS metagenome assembly LNFM01 (sample SAMN04254537, study PRJNA301005) | activated carbon metagenome | isolation source: dual media filters at the Ann Arbor, Michigan drinking water treatment plant | place: USA: Ann Arbor
TGCGCGACCCGCGGGCAATCCCCGGTGCGCTGCTGAAGACCTGATGCGTCCGGGGCTCACTGTCCCTTGATGCCGGTGTTCGCGATCACCTCGCGCCAGCGCTGCAGGTCGACCTTCATGAACGCCTGGAATTCGTCCGGCCCCAGGCCCACCGGCTCCAGACCCTGGGCTGCGAACTGCTGCTTCAACTCGGGCGTTTCCATCGCGGTGAGGATGATCCTGTGCACCCGGTCGACGATCGGGCGCGGCGTGCCCGCCGGCGCCATGATGCCGAACCACGCGGTGAAGTCGAATCCGGGCAGCATGGATTCCGCGACCGTGGGCACCGCCGCCAGGCTGGGGACGCGCTTCACCGAGGTGACCGCGATCGGGCGGATCTTGCCGCTGTCGATGTACGGCCGCAGTGCCGGGATCGCATAGATCATCACCGGCAGGTGGCCACCGACGAAATCGGTGATCGCCTGGCCCTGCGCCTTGTAGGGCACGTGGGTCATCTTCACGCCGGCGCGCGACCACAGGAACTCGCCCGACAGGTGCGTGGTGGTGCCCGTGCCGGAACTGGTGTAGTTCATCGTCGGGTCGCGCCGGGCAAGTGCGACCAGGTCCTTCACCGTCTTCGCCGGCAACGAGGCATGCACCGCGATCAGTCCGGGGGCATTGGTGATCAGCGTGATCGCCTGGAAGTCGCGCACCGGGTCGTACGGCACGTTGGCCATCATCAGCGTGCCGGTGCCGTGGCTCGCAACCGTGCCGAGCACCAGCGTATGCCCGTCGGGGGTGGCCCGTGCCGATTCGGCGCCGCCGATCGTGCCCGCGGCGCCGGGACGGTTCTCGACCGCGACCGCCTGTCCGAGCTCCTTCGACAGCTGGTTGCCGACCAGGCGGGCGATGATGTCTGCAGTGGAGCCGGCGCCGAAGGGAACGATCAACCGGATCGGACGTGACGGCCATGCCTGCGCCATGGCATCGCCGCTGGTCGAAGCCAGCGGAACGAGCAGGGTGGCGGCAAGCGCGGCGGCAACCACGGGGCGCCGGCAAGGGGGAGAGGTCGGGTTCATCGCATGCTCCACGGGATCTGGGGGGAGGCAGTACCGGCGGGGCCGGGCCGGCACTGCCGGCAACGCTGGAGCGGCGGAAGCGGTGCCGGGTCCGGAGCCGGGTCCGGCAGCCGCCTCAGCGCGGCGGTTCGTACAGTTCGACCTTGGTGCCATCCGGGTCCGCGACATAGATCGTGCGGCCGTAGATGCCGTCGTGCACGTCCTGGAAGAAACGGACGCCCGCTGCGCGAAGCCGCACGGCCAGGCCTTCGACGTCGTGCACCGTGAACGCCATGTGGTCGATCTGCAGCGGCTGGCCGGGCCCACCGGTGGTCAGGGCGATCCCCTGCAGGAAAGGCACGAAAGGCCGTCCATCCGCCAGTGGCTTGGCCGGGCGGATGGTGAACCCGAGCAGGTCGACATAGAAACGCTTCGACGCCTCGATGTCGCCGACCTGCATCAGCATGTGGGCGAAGCCCAGCGTGCGGGGAGTCTCGTCGGTGGACATCAGTGGCCGTCCGGTTCGTTCTCGGTGCCCAGGCGCCCTGCCCGGCCCCAGCTGTCCTTCGGCACGTCCTGGATGATCACGTGCAGGTGGTCCGGCTTGCACCCGGCGTGCACCACCATCGCATCGGTGATCGCGGCGACGAGCTTGCGCTTCTGCTCGGTGCTGCGGCCCGTCCACATCTGTACCGTGACTACTGGCATGACGACTCCTGGAGGTTGTCGAACGAAATCGGAATCGGAATCGGGGTCAGACCCTGGGGTCAGACCCTGGGGTCAGACCCCAGGGTCGGCGCCGTGACGGGATGCGTCACGCCCCGCCGCGCAGCACCCGCTCGATGCGCGGACGCACGCCTGACCACTGGCTGGCGCCAACGGTCACCGGTGCGCGGCTACCGAGCCCGCGCGCCCACACGGCCTTCAGCCCAAGTGCCTTGGCGGCGTCGAAATCGACGCCGCCGGGCGGCGCGGCCAGGTCGGCGATGAACGCGTGCTTCGGCAGCCGTTCCAGAACGTCCCGGCCGACGACGCGCGAGGGAACGGTCGAGAACACCATGTCGAGGCCCGGCGCGAGCGCGGGCAGGTCCTCGAGCAGGTGCACCTGGGCGCCCGCCGCATAGGCGGCTGCGCGCTGCACCGGGTTGCGCGCCGCCACGTGGGTGACCGCGCCCAGCGCCACCATGTAGCGGGCCAGCAGGAAACCGATCGAACCCTGCCCCACCACCGCGACGTTGGCCTTGTGGATGGTGATCGACGTGTTCTCGATCACCACCTTCAGCAACCCCTCGATGATCGCCGGGCCCCGCAGCAGCATGAGGTCCTGGTCCCATTCGTACTCGTGCAGGGTGATGCCGAGCGCATCGCAGTGTGCCTGCAGCTTCGGATCTGCCCAACCGAGGATGATGTGCGCCGGCCCGGCCATCGCGGCAAGCATCGCGCGGTCGGGGATGATCGGCTCCGGGCACGCGGGGGCGAACAGCGCACCGGTCGGCGCGATGCCCGGGATCGGGAACAAGGCGAAGCGCGCACCCGCCAGGGCATCGGCCGCGCTGGCGGCCAGGGTGACCCCCGCGATGCCGCCTTCCGGCCAGGGAAACCCGAACGCGCGCACCGTGGCGCCGGTGGCGGCCGCTAGACGCGCGATCTCCTGCTCGCGGCGGTCACCGCCGACCACGGCGATGACGCAACCGCTCCAGTCTGCGCCCGAGGTGCTGCCGTCCGGCGCCGCCGCCTGCGCACCGGAACCCGCGCCAGCCTTCATGTCGCTGCCTTCATTCGCATTTCCTTGTCCGCCTGTCCGGCTCGATCCGATGCGATGAAGTGTGATCACAGCAGGCGGGGCGGTCAAGCGTCCCCGGCATGCCGGTGCCCCACTGGAGCGCCGTGCCGCCGTGCCCGGCACTGCCCGCAGGCCGCCTTGACACGACGACAGCCGCTGCGCACACTGAATGCATGGATGCATTGACCCGCGCGGTGCGCGAATCCACCGATTTTCCGTCGATACAGGCCCTGCGCGGCAGCAACGGCACGACGGGTGCATCCCGGCGCAGCACGCGTTCCAGCGCCGGCACCGACCGCGTGCGCCAGCGCGGTGAACTGCAGCTCCAGGTCGCACGCCTGCTGCGCATCGCCCTGATGACCGGGCAGTTCGTGCCCGGCCAGACACTGTCGCTGCGGCAGCTCGCACACAAGCTGGGCACGAGTCCGATGCCGGTGCGGGGCGTCCTCGGCCAGATGATCGCCTCGGGCGTCCTCGAGACCCAGCCGAACGGCTCGGTGGCCGTCGCCCGCATGACCGAAGCGAGGTTCGTCGAGCTCACACGGGTGCGCAAGGCCCTCGAGGGCATGGCCGCCGAGATGGCCTGCCGGAACGCCACGCCGAAGCTGATCGCGGCGCTCGAGAAGATCAACACGCGGCTGCACCGGTCGATCGCCAGCCGCGACATCCTGGCCTGCCTTCGGCTCAACCAGGCGTTCCACTTCACGCTCTATTCCGCCTCCGCCTCCGAGATCCTGCCGAGCCTGATCGAATCGCTGTGGCTGCGCGCCGGGCCGTTCATGTACTTTTCCCTGACCGCCCCGGCGACCCCCTGGGATGCGACCGGGCACCAGACCGTGATCGACTGCCTGCGCAAGGGCAATGCGCGGGCGACGCGCGCGGCCATCGAACGCGACATCGCCGGGTCCGCGACCTACCTGCTCAAGAAGTCCGGCGCGTTCCGCAACGCCCCGGGCGCAGGTCCGGGCGCGGCCACCGGTTTCGCGCCGGCGCCCCGCAAGCGCGCAGCCCGGCGCTGAGCGCGCAGGGCACGGACCCGATGCACCCGCCGCTCGTCGGACAGCCACTGCTGCGCCGTGAGGATGCGCGCCTGCTCACCGGCCGCGGCTGCTACGTCGACGATTTCAAGTGCGAAGGCCTGCACCATGCGGTGGTCGTGCGCAGCCCGATGGCGGCGGGCCGCATCGTGGCCCTCGACACCACTGCGGCGCGCGCCGCGCCCGGGGTGCTGGCCGTGCTCGTCGCCGATGACTTCACCGGCTGCACGCAACCCATACCGCTGCGCGGCGGCATCCTGCCGGGCCTCCACGATTACCTGCAGCCGGTGATCGCAAGCGCACGCGTCTGCTACGTGGGCGAACCCATGGCGCTGGTCGTGGCGACCTCGCGCGCACTGGCCGAGGATGCCGCCGAGCGGGTGCTGGCCGAGATCGAGGCGACGGTGCCGGTAGTGACCTTCGAGGCTGCCCGGACCGGCGCGGTGCTGGTACACCCCGCGACCGGCCGCAACATCGCCGAACGCTGGCTCAGCCGGCGCGGGGATGCCGACGCGGCGTTCGCCCGGGCGCCCTATGCGCGCAAGGAAAGCTTCCGCTGCCACCGGCACTCCTCCGTGCCCCTGGAGACCCGCGGCCTGGTCGCGCGCTGGGACGCCGCGCGTGCCCACCTCGAGGTGCTCGGCGCGGCGAAGGTGCCCCACTTCAACCGTGACGTGCTGGCCGGGATGCTCGGCCTCGATGCGGCCCAGGTCGACCTGGTCGAACTCGACGTCGGCGGCAGCTTCGGCGCGCGTGGCGAGTTCTACCCGGAAGACCTGCTGGTGCCGGCGGCCGCCCGCCTCCTTGGCGTCCCGATCAAGTGGATCGAGGACCGGCGCGAAAACCTGCTTGCGATGAACCATGCCCGCGAGATGGCGTGCGAACTCGAGATCGCCGCGGACCACGAAGGGCGCATCCTCGGCCTGCGCGGACGGCTGGTCGCGGACATGGGCGCCTATGTGCGTACCACCGGCGTGATCGCGCCCGCGAAGGCAGGAAACTTCCTGCCGGGTCCGTACGACATCGCCGACTATGCCTGCGAGATCGAAGCCGTGGTCACCAACCGAACGCCGACCGGCACCTACCGCGGCCCGGGCCGCTACGAGGCGAACTTCTTCCGCGAGCGGCTGATCGACCTGATGGCGGGCGACCTCGGGATCGACCCGTCCGAGGTGCGCCGGCGCAACCTCGTGCGCCGCGACCAGATGCCCTATGCGATCGGCAGCCTGGTGCCCTACGAGGGACCGGCCAGCTACGACAGCGGCGACTATCCGGCGGCACTCGCGCGTGCGCTGGAGGAAATCGACTATGCGGCCCTGCAGTCCCGGCGCGGACGGCTGGTCGACGGCCGCTACCAGGGCATCGGCATCGGCTGCTTCGTCGACAGCACCGGCCCGGGACCGGCCGAGTACGCACGCATCCGCGTGGTCGCCCCCGACAGGATCGAGGTCTTCACCGGGTGTTCGTCCAGCGGGCAGGGACACCAGACCACGTTCGCGCAGATCGCGGCGGACGTGCTCGGGCGGCCCTTCGACCAGGTCCATGTGCAACCCTGCTCCACCCTCGGCACCACGCGCGGCGGCGGCACGTTCCATGGCCGCGGCATCGTGATGGGCGGCAATGCGGTGCGCGTCGCCGCCGAGGCGTTGCGCACTGCCTGGATCGCACTGGCGTCCGCCCGCAGCGGCCTGCCTGCCAGCCGCCTGGCCTGCAGCGGCGGCAGGGTGTTCGAGCCGCGCGCGGATGGCGTGCCGGGTCCGGTGCTGCTCGACCTCGACGCACTCTGCCTTGACGCGGCCGCCGGCGATGCGGCGGCAAGGGCTGCGCTAGAGGCCGACATCGTCCACGAGAGCCGCGGCTGCACCTTCGAATACGGCACGCAGGTCGCGCATGTCGCGGTCGATCCCGAGACGGCAGAGATCGAGGTGCTGCGCCTGCTCACCGTGGAGGACTGCGGCAACCCGGTGAACCCGATGATCGTGCATGGACAGGTCATCGGCGCATCGGTGCAGGGCCTGTCCGGGACGCTGCTCGAGGAATTCGTGTACGACGCAGAGGGCCAGATGCTGTCGGGCACCTTCGCCGACTACCTGATCGCCACGGCCACCGAGTTCCCTCGGGTCGACGCGATCAGCGTCAACCTGGCACCGCCCGCGCACAACGCCCTCGGGCTGAAGGGCGTCGGCGAAGGCGGCACCGAAGGCGTCGGCGCCGCGGTGGCCAACGCGGTCGCCGATGCGCTGCGCGACTTCAGCCTCGCGCTGACCGAACTGCCGCTCAGCCCCGATCGGCTGGCGCGTGCGCTGAGAGAAAGTCGAGGATCGCGCGGTTGAACAGCGCCGGCTGCTCGACGTTGGACAGGTGCGACGCATCCGGGATGATCACCAGTCGCGAGCCGGGCAGGTTGCGGTGGATCTCGCGCGCCATCTCGGGCGGCGTGCCGTGGTCCTGGTCGCCGACCATCACCAGCACCGGGCAGCGGATCTCGTGCAGGCGATGCGCCAGGTCGACGCGGGAGATCGCCTCGCAGCAACCGGCGAAGCCGTCGACCGGCGTGCCCAGGATGTCGGCACCGATGCGCGCCATCACGTCGGGGCGCGCGGCGCGGAACGGCGCGGTGAACCAGCGGGCAAGCGTGCTCTCGACCAGTGCCGGCATGCCCTGTGCCCGGGCGATGCGGATGCGTTCGCCCCACATCTCGAGCGCGTTCGGCGGCCGCTTGCTGGTGGTGTCGGCCAGCACCAGGCTCTGGAACACCCCCGGGTGCGCGAGGGCATAGGTCTCGCCGATCATGCCGCCCATCGACAGGCCGATCCAGTGCGTGTGCACGACGCCCAGGTGCGCGAACAGGCCGTGCACGTCCTCGGCGAGTTCGTCGAGCGTGTAAGGGCCGGGCGGCGCGCTGGACTGGCCATGGCCCCGCGTGTCGAAGCGCAGCACCCGGAACCGCTCGGTGAGCACGTCCATCTGGTCGTCCCACATCGTCACGTTGCAGCCCAGCGAATGCGAGAGCGTGAGCCACGGACCGGTGCCGCCGGTGCGATCGTCGATCACGTAGTGGATGTCGATGCCATTGGTTCGAACCTTCATCATGGGCTCCTGACGTAAGATGGAATGATCTCACGGAGGATGGAGGCGGAAGAAGATGGCATACGATCCGAACGCCCGGCCGGCCGAGCGCCTGCCGCGCCTGCCGCAGGACCAGTGGACCGAGGAACAGCGCAAGGTGGCGGCCGACATCGCAGCCGGGCCGCGCGGCGAATTGCGCGGCCCGTTCATCGCGTTGCTGCGCAGCCCCGGCGTGGCCGGCCCGATGCAGGAACTCGGCGAATACCTGCGCTACCGCTCGCCGCTCGACCGGCGGCTGGCCGAGATGGCCACGCTGATGGCGGCGCGCCACTGGACGCAGCAGTACGAGTGGAACTCCCATTACCAGCATGCGATGAAGGCCGGCCTGTCGCCGGAGGTCGCGCAGGCCATCGCGGAAGGCCGGCGTCCGCCGTCCATGGCGAAGGACGAGGCGCTGCTCCACGACATGCTGACCGAGGCCCTGCAGAACAAGTGCGTCAGCGACGTCACCTACGACGCGGCGAAGGCCTTCTTCGGCGAGCAGCAACTGATCGACCTGGTGATCATCGCCGGCTATTACGCGATGCTGGCGATGCTGCTCAACGTCGCACGCGCGGCGCTGCCCGAAGGTCGGCAGCCACAGCTGCCGCCTTTCCCCTACTGAGCCGGGATGCCGACCGGCCCCGGCCGGTCAGCTGACGACCTGCAGCGTATCGGTGTCCGCGTAGTCCGACAGCAGTTCGCAGCCATCTGCCGTGACGCGGATCATGTCCTTCAACTGCATGCCGTAACCGAAGCCGGTGCGATAGCACAACGGCTCGATGCTGAACACCATGTCGGCCTCGATGACCTGGTCGCGGTCGCGGCCGATGATCGGGTTGTTGCCGAGGTAGGGTTCTTCATGCAGGTGCAGCCCGATGCCGTGGCCGACGAACGAGATCGGCGCCAGCTTGATCTCGGTCAGCTTGCGGATGAACGCGCCGTAGACTTCCCTGCAGCTCACGCCGGGCTTGATCATGTCGAGCAGCTGGTACTTGCATTCCACCAGGTGCTTCCAGATGCGTTCGGCATGCGGCGGCGCCTCGCCGACCACCGCGGTCCGGCAGACACCGGCCTGGTAGCCACCGATCACCGAGAAGATCTCGACCCGGCAGACGTCGCGCGCGAGCAGCTTGCGTTCGGTCGGCCCGACGTTGGGCAACTGGCTGCGTTCGCCGGTGGCCACGATCATCAGCTTGAACTGCTCGGCGCCCAGCGCATAGATGTTGCGCGTCAGGGCCGCGGCGATGTCCATCTCGGTGTCGCCCGGATGCACGGACGACAGGGCATCGGTGATCGCCTGGTCGGCGATGCGCGACAGCCTGCGCATCAACGCGATCTCGTCCGCGGTCTTCGACTGGCGCAGGAGCGCCAGCATCGCCTCGCAGGGCTCGAAGCGGGCACCGGGCATCGCGCGCACCAGCGTCGAGAAATCCCCGGCTGGCAGGTAGTCCATCTCGATGCCGACCTTGCCGGTGGCGAGGCCGAACTCGCCCAGCGACTGCGACAGGGCTTCCATCGGCGAATCGGTGAACTCGGCCCAGATGCGCACCGGCATGTCGGGTGCGCGGTTGCGCACCGTCGTCTCTTCCATGTCGACGGCCACCAGCGCGGTGCGGCCATCGGCGGTGACGATGCCCATCGCATGCCGATGGCGCATGAGCGGCTGCGACGGCACGACGAAGCCGTTGAGCCAGCCGAAGTTCTCCGGCGACACGGTGACCACGGCATCCAGCCCGGCCTTCTTCATTGCGGCCACCAGCCGCGCGACGATGTCAGCTCTCAAGTTCTGTCCTCACGGTTCTCTATTCGCGGACCCGGTACTTCTCGACCTTGGCGAGGTCGACGTCGATGCCCATGCCCGCGCCTGTCGGCACGTCGATCGCGCCGTCGACCAGGCGCATCGGCTCGACCAGCAGGTCGTCCTTGTAGTAGATGCCGCCCACCTGGCCCTGCTGCGACTCGGCCGGGGTCGACACCGGCACCACGCAGGACAGCGTGACCGCAGGCGCGGCCGCGGCGAGGTGGATGTTGGCGAGGTTTCCGACGCCGGTCTCGACCGACCCGTTGACGTTGCACAGGATGCCGGCCGCGCGGCAGACCGCTGCGACCTCCATCGCGCGATACAGGCCACCCGGCTTGGTGGTGTAGATCGAGACGATCTGCACCGCGCCCTGCGCGATGATCTGCACCACGTCGTGCGCGTTCCATGCGCTCTCGTCGGCCATCACCGGCGTGTCGATCGCGCGCGCGACCTGGGAGATGCGCTCGATGCCCATCACCGGCTGTTCGGCGTACTTCAGGCCGTAGGCTTCCATCGCGCGCAGCGTGCGGATCGCCTCGCCGGGCGACGCATATCCCTCGTTGGCGTCCACGCAGAGTTCGACATCCGGCCCGACCGCATTGCGGATCACGCGCACGATCTCGATGTCGCGCTTCGGGTCGACGCCCACCTTGATCTTGATCGTGCGGATGCCTTCGGCCGCGACCTTGGCCACCTCGCGCTCGGCTTCCTCGATGCCGATCAGGCCGATCGAATGCGTGACCGGGACGCGCATGCGCGAGGCACCGCCGAGCAGTGCATGCACCGGCACGCCCAGTCGCCGCGCGGCGAGGTCGTAGGCGGCGAATTCCACCGAAGCCTTCGCGTACGGATAGCCCTTGACCACCGCATCCATGCGCTGGTGGAGGGCGGCGAAATTGCCAGGCTCCATCCCCACCACTGCCGGCGCGAGGTAGCGTTCGATCACCAGTGCGACGATCGAAGACGACTCGCCGAAGTACCGGCCGAACTCGCCGCCCCAGTCCTTCAGCGCCGGTGCCTCGCCCCAGCCGACGACACCTTCGTCGTCGGTTATCCGGGTCAGCACGTAGCGGCCGATCGGTTCGGTCAGGCCCGTCCACTTGTGCTCGCGCCGGGTCGGCAACTGCACGAGCATGGTCTCCACCGATACGATCCTGCTCATCCCTGCCCCTGCACTGTCTGGCTTCCGTGACGTGACTCGACGCGACGTGACTCGGCGTGCGGTGGCCGGAACGGCCACCCCTCGTGATCACGAAGGTTGACCGTGATCACAACGGGTGTCAAGCCGACGCAGGCGTCACTCGGGCTGGATGCCCGCCTTGCGGATCAGCTTGCCGAATTCCTCGAGTTCGCGCCGCACGATGGCCCCGTACTGCTCGGGCGTGTCGCCGATCGTTTCATAGCCGAGCGAATCGAAGCGCGCGCGGATCTCGGGGCTCTTCAGCGTCGTGACCACCGCCCCATGCAGGCGCGTGACGATGTCCCTGGGCAGGTTGGCCGGGCCCATCAGGCCGAAGCGACCTTCCAGAGGCGTGATCTTGAAGCCGGACTCGATCACCGTCGGCAGGTCAGGCGTCGCGCCAATGCGCTTCGCGCCGAAGCCGGCCAGCATGCGCAGGCGTCCGTCCTTGGCCATGCTGATCACCGGACCGAGGTCGGCGATCATCATGTCGATCTCGCCGGCGACCACGCCGGCCAGCGCCGGTCCGGTGCCCTTGTAGGGCACGTGCAGCAGCGCCAGGCCGGTGGCTGCGGCGAGCAGTTCGCCGCCGATGTGCGACGTGGCCCCCGGTCCCGACGAACCGTAGCTGAGGAACGACTTCTTGCCCTTGCCCAGACGCTGCAGGTCGGCCAGCGTCTTCGCCGGTACGCGCGGGTTGATGGCGACCACATAGGGCGTGGTGACGATCGACGACACGGTCGTGAAGTCCTTGACGGGATCGTAGGCGAGCTTCTTGTACAGATAGGGTGCGAAGACGAAGCTGCTCTGGCTGGCATAGGTCAGCGTGTAGCCATCGGGGGCGGCCCGGGCGACGATCTCCGAGCCGATGGTGCCGCCGGCACCGCCGCGGTTCTCGAGCAGGATCTGCTGGCCGAGCAGTTCGCTCAGCCGCGGGCTGACGGCGCGCGCGACGATGTCCGCCGGGCCGCCAGGCGCGAAAGAGACGATCATGCGGATCGGCTTGAACGGGTAGTTGCCCGCGGATTGTGCATGCGCAGTGCCGGCCGCACCCAAAAGGAGCGCGGCACCCAGGGCCGAGACCGCGACGCCGGGTTGACGGGATGACAGGCAGGCCTTCCGGCGATGGCGGACGGCGGGAGCGGCGAAGCGTCGGGAAAACATTCCTGTAGGACTCCTGATGGATACGGGTGCGGTTTCTGCCGGCCACTATTTGCTGGCGCCGGCACGGATGCTTCCACTGAAGCAAGTTTCCTGCCGCCTGCACTTCAACGCAAGCCCCCCCGCCATCACGGTGTGATCACACGACGGGATCACGCCGCGCCGGCCATGCCCGGCAGGCCCGCCCGCGACCGGGTCGGAGGCGTCCGGTTCGAAGCAGCCGGTTCGATTGACGCACGAGCGGTGCCTCCATTAACCTCGACGAAGGATTCATGAGCCATCGACACCTGACGGTGACCTCCTCACGGGCCACGACAAGGAGCACACATGCCTGACGGTTCCATCAACGATCGAGGCATCGCCTCGCTGATCGAACCCGGGCGGGTGCATCGCCGCGTTTACACCGATCCGGCGGTGTTCGAGCTCGAGATGCAGCGGCTGTTCGGCCGCGCCTGGCTGTTCGTCGGCCATGCCACGCAGGTGCCCAAGCCGGGCGATTTCATCACCACCGACCTCGGCCGCCAGCCGGTGCTGATGACCCGGCACCACGACGGTTCGGTGCGGGTGGTGCTCAATCGCTGCACGCATCGCGGCGTGAAGCTGGTCGCCGAACGACAGGGCAACCGGCAACGGCTGATCTGCCTCTACCACGGCTGGACCTTCGACCCCGATGGCACGCTGCTGCGCGTGCCGGTCGACGAGGGCTGCGCGCCGGGCTTCAAGCTGTGCGACTTCAACCTCGCCGCCGCGCCGCGCGTCGGCATCTACCGCGGCTTCGTGTTCGCCAGCCTGTCGCCGTCGGGCGTGGCCTTCGACGACTGGATCGCGCCGATGAAGCAGAACATCGACGACATCGTGGACCGCGCACCGGGTGGCCAGATCGCGCTCGACGCCGGCGTGCACCGCTACATCGTGCGCGCCAACTGGAAGATGCAGGCCGAGAACGCGGTCGACTCCTACCATGTGCCGTTCAGCCACGCCTCCACCGTCAACCAGAAGGGCGTGCAGTTCTCGCGCCGCGAGGGAGACGAGGAGGGTGCGAAGGTGGTCGAGGGACAGCGTACCGCGCCGCAGTGGAAGCAGCGGCGCAGCTACTCGGTCGGCTTCGGCCACTGCTGGACGAGCAACACCGAACTGAAGGAGAACGAGCGCTCCAGCGCGGTGTACGACGAATACAAGCAGACGCTCGCCGCGGCGGTCGGCGCCGAGCGCGCGGAATGGATCCTCACCCCGCGCATGCACAACTCGCTGCTCTACCCGAACGTCTCTTTCATGGGCCTGAACATGCACATCCGCGTCATCCGGCCGATCGCGGTCGACATGACCGAGGTGAACATCTATCCGGTACGGCTGGTGGGCGCGCCGGACGCGATGAACATCCGCAACACCCGGTTGCTGAACGTGACGCATGCGGCGGCTTCGTTCGTGCAGTCGGACGACCTCGAGGCGTTCGCCCGGGCGCAGGCCGGGCTGCAGAGCCTGCAGACCGACTGGGTCGACATCTCGCGCGGCCTCGGGCGCGAGGAACCGATCGATCCTCCCGGCGCGCTGCGCCAGATGGCGACCGACGAACTCGTCGTGCGCGGCCAGTTCCGCGCATGGCTCGACTACATGGCGGCGGCATGATGGGGCTCGGGTCCGGCAGCGGGTCTGGCAGCCGGTCTGGCGGGGATACGCGCGCGGAATGCGAGCAGTTCCTGGTCCACGAGTCGCGCCTGCTCGACGAGCGGCGCTTCCGCGACTGGATGGCACTGTTCACCGACGATGGTTCGTACTGGGTGCCGGCCACCGTCGGCCAGCGCACGCCGTTCGGCCAGACCTCCCTGTTCTACGACGACCTCGAACTGATGCGCACCCGCATCGACCGCCTCGAGCACCCATTGATCCACGTGCAGACGCCGCCGTCGAACACGGTGCACCTGATCGGCAGCGTCACCGTCGAACCGGGCGTACCTGCGCCCGACCCGGACAGCGGGCTGCCTGCGAGCGACGTGCTGGTGATGTCCTCGGCGATCACCGCAGAGTTCCGCCTCGACCAGCAGCGCACGTTCGCCGGCCGCCAGCGGCACTGGCTGCGCCGGGTCGATGGCGCGCTGCGCATCGTGCGCAAGCGGGTCGACCTGGTCAACTGCGAGGCGGCGTTCGAAGCGATCGCGGTCCCGGTCTGAACGGCGCTGCGTTCCTGCGCAACTGGCGCCCGATCGCGGCGCTGGTGCTGGCGTCGTTCGCCTGGGGCTTCAACTGGGTCGTGATGAAGACCGCGATGCAGTACGCAGGGCCGTTCGAGTTCTGCGTGCACCGCGCACTGGTCGCGCTGGTGCCGCTGTTCGCCATCCTGGCGCTGACCGGCCGCGCGCGGCAACCGGTGCCCTGGGGATGGATTGCCTGGTTGAGCGTTTTCCAGACCCTGCTCTGGGGTGCCCTCACTTCCGGCAGCGTGATGGCGGGCCCGGCCGGAACGAGTTCCATCCTCTGCTACACCATGCCTTTCTGGGTGATGCTGCTCGCCTGGCCGATACTGGGCGAACGACTGCGCGGCTGGCAGTGGATGGCGGTCGTCCTGGCTGCGGCGGGGCTGCTGCTGGTGATCGCTCCATGGGCCCGCTCCACCACCCTCCTGTCGAACCTGTTCGCCACCGCCGCCGGACTGGTCTGGGCGATCGCCGCGATCATCACCAAGCGGATGCGTGCGCGGGTCCAGGTCGACCTCTGGTCGATCAATGCGTGGAACACGCTGTGCGGCACCGTGCTGCTCCTCGTGGTGGCGTGGCTTGTGCCCGAGCGGCAGACCGAATGGAGCACGCCATACATCCTGGCCGTGCTCTACAACGCATTCATCCCGCTGACCCTGTGCTGGTTCCTCTGGCTCTACGCGCTGGACCGGCTGGTCGCACCGGTCGCCGGCCTGGCGACCATGATGACGCCGGTGATCGCGATCACGCTGGGCTGGCTGCTGCTCGATGAATCACCGGCACGCAACGAACTGGCCGGCATGGTGCTGATCATGTGCGCGCTCGCACAGTTGAGCTGGATCGGCCTGCGGCGCGAAACCGTTCGCGCCTGATCAGCGCGCGGCGAGGAACAGCGCCGCCGCAGGCAGGCTGAAGCCGCGCCCCAGGAGGCCGTGAACACCGTCCCGGTCGAGGATCGCCAGGTTCACCTGCGGCAGGGTGCCGCTCGCCGCGATGCGAAGCAGGTCGACCAGGCCGCTCTCCGGGTCGACCACCCCCTGCCTGCGCGCCAGGGGATCGCCGTCCATCCAGGCCGACCACTCCGCGGCCAATGACGGCGCGAGGTGCATCGCCTGCCCGCCGAGCCCGCAGAAATCGATGACTGCGCTGTCGCCGATCGCGCCCAGCGGCACGGCTGCCTCGCGCCCCGGCAGGCGCGCGCCGATGGGTGGCGTCGCGGGGATGCAGGTCCATTCTCGGCGGCCATGCACGCGCAGGCCGAAGCGCAGCCCGTTGCCGCCCGCAGCCGCGATCCTGCCGGCGCGGGGTTCTCCCTCGCCACCGGCGAGCAGCCAGCCCGCTGCCGCCATCAGCACGGGCAGCACGAAGTTGGCGTTCGCGGCAGGCAGTGCAGCCTGTGCGTCATCGAGTCCCTCGATCGCGGCAAGCACGGCCTCGTTCGCCGCCGCCGTCCGGCCGTGGCATTCGTCGCCCGCCGCGAGTGCGCGTGCGATCACTGCGTCCAGCGGCACCGAACATGCGCGCAGCAACGGTCCGAGCACGTGCAAGCCGAAGGCGGACATTGCAGCCATCCGGGCAAGGCAGTCCGGATCGACCGAACCGAAGCGCAGCGCCGGAGGCGTGCCCTCCACCAGCGGCGCGAAGAAGGTGCGACGACCGCTTCCGACCACCGCCACCGGCATCGATGCAGACACCACCTGCGCCAGCGGCGTCGCCAACCCGGCGTCCTGGGCCGGCAGCAGCCGCATGTCCCCGGACGCGATCATCCGGGCAGCCTCGCCAGGGCTCGAGGCCAGCCGTTCGAAGCACAGGGCCTGCACCGCCGCGTTCAGCACGGGTGCCGGTGGCGATCCCTCGAATGCAGGCCCCGCGTGCAGCAGCACGTCGTCGGCCAGCGCCGGCAATGCTTCGCGTCGCGTCACCACGTCGCGCCACTGCGCACCCGAGAAACGCGCGGCCAGCGCACAGGGACCGTATGCGCTGCCGCCTGGCCCGTCGCTCACGCCGCGAGCCGCCCGATCTTGGGCAGGATCGCCGAAGTGGCCTCGTGGCGCTTGCCGTCGACCAGGCAGAAGTCCGGGGACAGCAGCCGGCTGCCCACCACCGTCGTCTGTTCGTTGTCGGTCAGGGGGAAACGTCCCGCTTCGTCGTGGAGCACGCTGACGTCCGCGGGATTCCCCGGGCGCAGCGTGCCCAGTGCGGCAGGCAGCCCGAAGATCTCGACCGGATTGCTCGTGACCATGCGCACCACATGCTCGAGCGGCAGGCCGAGTGCGAGCATCGAGGTCATCGCCGAGGCCAGCGAGAAGCGCTGCTTGCCGAAGAACATGTGGTCCTGGTCGGAATGCTGCTCGGGCGTGCCCGGCGGCGGCGGCACGGGCGTGTTGTAGCCGTGCATGTCGGCGCCGAGCGTGTGCGGCACGATGCCGGCATCGAGCGCGATGCGCGCCATGTTGAAGCTGAAGTGCGAGCCATGGCCGACGTCGATCTTCATGCCCATGTCGAGCGCCTCGCGCACCACCGGATGGACCTTGCCCTGGCGATCGACGAAGCCGCCCGGATGGCGCGTGAACGGGTGCGCGAGGATGTCGCCCGCGCGCAGCATCGGCACCACCTGCGCGAGGATGTCGTCGGCATCGACCGGCACCCGCCCGGCTGCCTCCTGCGCATCGGGCATCGGCCACAGCTGGCCGAAGTGGATGTACAGCGGCAGGTTCGCGCCACGTCCGATCTCGGTGCAGCGTTGCATGACCTCGTGGCCCCAGCGCGCGGCACCGCCGACTTCCGCATGCGCCTTGAAACCCTTGACGAGGTCGGCATTGGCCAGCGCCGACTTCACCGTCGCCTCGACGTCGATGCAGTCGGGCCGGTAGAGCGACGGATAGTAGTGGCCCTCGAGCCCGCCGACCAGGTAGGCCGAGAGGTAGGTGAAGATGCGCGACCGGCTGGTGGCCACCACGTTCTCGCGGAACGCCGGCATCGTGATGCATGACGGGCCACCCTGGTCGATCAGCGTGGTCACGCCGGAATGCACGCCGCACAGGTCGGCATCGAGTCCGAAGCGGCCGGTGACATGGCGGAACACGTGCGCATGTGTATCGATCATGCCCGGGATCACCAGCCGGCCCGACACATCCATCACCTCGCGGGCTTCGATCGGCGTTCCACCGGGGAGGATCGCCGCGACGCGGCCACTGGTGATGCAGACATCATGGCGGCCGTCCAGGCCCTGCGCGGGATCGACCAGGTGGCCGCCTACCAGTGCTGCATCGAACATCCTGCTTCTCCGTCGGTCTTCCGTTCGTGTGTCATGCGCCCCTGGTGGCTCCAGGCCGTGCGCTCATTCCGCCTTCGCACCCGAGACGCGCACGACCTCTGCATACAGGGTGATGGACTCGGCCAGCACTTTCGCGAACTCCGCCGGGGAATTGCCCAGGGGCTCGACGCCCATGGTGTCGAGCCGCTTGATGACCGCCGGATCGCGCACCGCCGCGGCGATCTCCTTCGCCACCCGTGCGACCACCGCAGGCGGTGTCTTGGCCGGGGCCAGCAGCCCGTTCCAGGTGAAGGCCTCGAAGCCCGGATACCCCTGTTCGGCCACGGTCGGCACGTCGGGCAATTGCGGCGAACGCTTCAGGCCGGACACCGCCAGCGCCCGCACCCGGCCGGAGCGGGCATGCGGGACGATCTCGGCCACGTTGCCGAAGTATGCGACGACCTGCCCCCCGACCAGTTC
>LNFM01009011.1_pt1 | contig 17035 bp, 14 predicted proteins | sample 596031 | NCBI WGS metagenome assembly LNFM01 (sample SAMN04254537, study PRJNA301005) | activated carbon metagenome | isolation source: dual media filters at the Ann Arbor, Michigan drinking water treatment plant | place: USA: Ann Arbor
TGATCGAGGTCCGGCCGATCTTCACGACGTCTCCATAGATCGACACCATGTCTCCCACCTTGATCGGCTGCACGAAGGTCATGGCCGTGATTGCCACGGTCGCCACCCGGCCCTTGGCCGCCCGTGCAGCCAGCGAACCGCCCGCAATGTCCATCTGGGAGAGCACCCAGCCGCCGAAAATATCGCCGTTCCCGTTCATATCCGCGGGCTGCGGCACTGTCCTTACGATGGGATCGCGGCGACTTTCAGACATCGTTTCCCCACCGGATATGGTTGATTTCGACCAATTTTGCTACCATACCCATGCCAGACCGGCCATCAAGTGATCCCCTCGCAAGGCCGGGAACAAAAGAAGCAAACATGGCCAAGAACGGCGATCTCTTCGGTCAGTCGGGTGGCGGCAAGCGCGCCGCGGCGACCAAGGACACCTCCTATACCGCGCGCGACATCGAGGTTCTGGAAGGGCTCGAACCCGTTCGCAAGCGCCCCGGCATGTATATCGGCGGCACCGATGAGCGGGCGATGCACCACCTCGTGGCCGAGGTGCTGGACAACGCCATGGACGAGGCCGTCGCGGGTCACGCCGACACGATCTGGCTGGAAATGCTCACCGGTAATCGCATCCTGGTGCGCGACAACGGCCGCGGCATCCCGACCGACCCGCACCCGAAATTCAAGAACAAATCGGCGCTGGAGGTCATCCTCACCACGCTGCATTCGGGCGGCAAGTTCAACAACAAGGTCTATGCGACGTCGGGCGGCCTGCACGGCGTCGGCGTCTCGGTCGTGAATGCCCTTTCCGACGAGCTGGTCGTCGAGGTTGCGCGCGACCGCCAAGCTTGGGTCCAGACCTTCTCGCGCGGCAAGCCGACGTCCAAGCTGAAGTCGGCCGGCCCGGCGCCGAACCGTCGCGGCACGACGGTCACCTTCCATCCCGATCCGGAAATATTCGGCAAGCATGCCTTCGTCGCCGAGCGGCTCTACCGCATGGCGCGCTCCAAGTCCTATCTGTTCCGCGGCGTCGAGATTCGCTGGAAAGCCGATCCTTCCCTGCTGTCGAAAGACAGCGCGATTCCGGCCGAGGAGTCGTTCCACTTCGCCGGTGGCCTGAAAGATTATCTGACATCGGAGATCGGGCAGCGGCCCACCGTCGTGCCGCAGCCCTTCGCCGGCGAGGCCAAGAGCGAGACCAACGGGACGGCAGGCGGCAAGGTCGAATGGGCGGTCTGGTGGCCTAACGACGAGGAAGGCTTCGTCCGCTCTTACTGCAACACCGTGCCGACGGCCGAAGGCGGCACGCACGAGTCGGGTTTCCGCAGCGCGCTGCTGCGTGGCCTGAAGCGTTATGCCGAGCTCACGGGCAACCGCAAGGGCTCGATCATCACCGCCGACGACGTGATCGAAGGCTCGGCGGGCCTGGTGTCGGTGTTCATCGAACAGCCGCAGTTCCAAGGCCAGACCAAGGAAAAGCTCGTCAGCGTCGAGGCGACCAAGCTGGTCGAGACCATCGTCGGCGACAATTTCGAGCATTGGTTGATTGGCGACAAGGAAGCCGGCAACGTCCTGCTCGAGCATATCGTCGCCAAGGCCGAGGAGCGGCTGCGCCGCAAGCAGGATCGCGAGCAGCAGCGCAAGACCGCGACGCGCAAGCTGCGCCTGCCTGGCAAGCTGGCCGATTGCAGCAGCACCGGATCGATCGGCACCGAGATCTTCCTGGTCGAGGGTGATTCGGCGGGTGGGTCGGCCAAGGCCGCGCGCAATCGCGAGACGCAGGCCATCCTGCCGTTGCGTGGAAAAATCCTGAACGTGGCGAGCGCCAGCGCCGACAAGCTGCGCGAGAACCAGGAGATCCAGGACCTCATCCAGGCGCTGGGTTGCGGCACCGGCACCCACTACACCGACGACCGGTTGCGCTACGAGCGCGTCATCATCATGACCGACGCCGACGTCGATGGCGCTCACATCGCATCGCTGCTTATGACGTTCTTCTATCGCGAGATGCCGAAGCTGATCGAAAATGGCCATCTTTTCCTGGCCCAGCCGCCGCTTTTCCGCATGAGCAAGGGTGGCCGGACGGAATATGCCCACGACGAAGCGCAGAAGGACGAACTCCTGCGCACCGTGTTCGGCGGCAAGGCCGAGATGACGCGCTTCAAGGGGCTGGGCGAAATGCAGTCGGTCCATCTGCGCGAGACCACGATGGACCCCACCAAGCGCATCCTGCTGAAGGTCGATGTACCGACCGCGGCCGACGTCGATGCCCGTCGCGAAGCCATGCGGACGGCGACGCTGGTCGAGGATCTGATGGGCCGGAAGCCCGAGAAGCGCTATGCCTTCATCCAGGAAAATGCCAAATTCGCTCGCGATCTAGACGTTTGATCCGACTTATCTGGGAGGCTCGCATCGCAGCGATCGCGGCCGTCATCGCCGTCCCCGCGCTTGCCTGTGCGGCGACCATCGGCGGCGTCTATTACGCGCCGCAGTACGACTACACCGATTTCTGGTCGGTGAGCGACAACAAAGCTTTCCAGGTCGTCCTGGAAGGTAACCCCTTTCCCAACATGGCCGCCGACGAAATGGCACAGCGCCTATTGCCGGTCATGCAGATTGCCAAGCCGCGCCCGAACCTCACCTTTACCTACGCCAAGCCGGCGGAAATGCCGCGCCCCTACTACCGGCTGGTCCTCGTGTTCGACTACGCCAACGATCTCCGTGCCGATGCCGTCTGCGAGGGCAAGATGCGCACTGCCCCTCCGGCACCCAATCTTTTCAAGCTCTTCGCCATCTATTGCCGCAATGACCTGGCGCTGTCGCAGACGACCGCCTGGACGCCGGCGAGCAGCCCGGACGATCCGCGTGTGCAACAGCTCTTCCGCGAACTGTTCATGGTCGTTTTCACCGATTCGCAGGCGTACCGCCCGCAGAACAACTTCGACCGCCGCTAGAGGAAAGCGCTCCACAGGGACTCTCTGCTAACCAGACGGGATGGCCGTCTGGTATTCCCTCGCCGACAAATTTCTTTCCCGCCTCGATGCGGAGACCGCGCATGGTTTGGCGATCCGTGCGCTGAAAAGCGGGTTGTTGCCGGGAGACCGCAAGGCCGACCCGCCGTCGCTCTCGGTCACTGTCTGGGGTCGCCAGATTTCCAATCCGATCGGCTTGGCCGCCGGCTTCGACAAGAACGCCGAGGTGCCTGACGCCATGCTCGGCCTGGGCTTTGGCTTCGTCGAGATCGGTAGCGTGACGCCGCGCCCCCAGGACGGCAACGAGCAACCGCGGCTGTTCCGCCTGGCCGAGGACCGTGGCGTCATCAACCGCATGGGCTTTCCGGGCCAGGGGCTGGACGCCGCCCGCTCGAGGTTGGCCGTCCGTCCCCGTCGCGGCTTCGTCGGCGTCAACGTCGGCGCCAACAAGGACAGCAGCGACAGGACCGCCGACTACGTGACCTGCAGTGTGGCGCTGGCGCCTTACGCCGACTATCTGGTCTGCAATGTCTCCTCGCCCAACACGCCTGGCCTGCGCAGTCTCCAGGGCCGCACGGAATTGGCCGGCCTGCTGAAGCGCGTGCAGGACGCTATCTCTGCCAGGCCGGTGCCACTCCTCGTCAAGATCGCGCCGGATGCCACCGACGACGATCTCGACGACATCGTCGCGGTCTGCCGCGATCTGCGAATGGACGGCATCATCGTCGGCAATACGACCCTCTCGCGGCCGGCGTCACTGCGGTCCGAGCGGCGCCGCGAGACCGGCGGCCTCTCGGGCGCACCGTTGACGACGCTCTCGACCGAGGTTTTGCGCAAGACAGCACAACGCGTGGAGCGGCAGTTTCTGCTGGTGGGCTGTGGCGGCATCGGCTCGGGCGCCGACGCCTATGCCAAGATCCGCGCCGGCGCCACGCTGGTGCAGCTCTATTCGGCCATGGTCTTCGACGGCCCTCCGCTCATCCGCCGCATCAAGGACGAGCTGGCAACTCTCCTCGCCCGCGACGGATTCGCCTCGATAACGGACGCGATCGGCGCCGACCTATGCTGACGCCTCGTCGAGATACTGGCCGGCGTCGAATTTGACGTAGGCGCTTGCCTCATCGAAGGCCACGCCAATCGGATCGCCGCCCGATGCCACGATGTCGATCTGCTTCTGCAGCAAAATGCGCAGCATCGAGACGCCCTGGTCGGACGACATCAGATGCTCCTCCGAATGGAAGGTGATCGCGCCCTGGCCCACCTGGGCTTCGGTATCGCCGGGGAACTTCTGGTGTTCCTCCGGTGTAAGTTCGGCCCAGGTCTTGCCGTTGTAGCGCGACTTGAACTTGGTGAGCTCGCCCTTCTCGCGGACGCGGCCGGCGACGTAGATGCGGTAGTGCGTGTCGTCGATCGGCAAGGTCCAGCCGATTGACTCGACCATGCCGTACTGCGCGACCTGCGGGTTGGGCACGACGCGCAAGGTCGGCACCACGGCCTCGGTGACGCGGCGAAACTTCTTGCCGTCCGCGCCCGGCCGGACCGACGTCGACTTCACGCCCTGGCGTCCGTACTCGAATTTAACCTTCGGAAAGGCGTTCATCTGCGCAGCGAACTGCGGCCCGCTGAATGAGCCGTGCAGGATTGGCACGTGATAGGGATCGACCACGTTCTCGAAATGCTGCAGCCAGTTGCAGGGCGCAATCGCGATGCCGCCGCTGCCGATGCTGGAATCGTCGGCCTCGACGAACTCGTCGGGCTTCAGCACCTCCAGGCATTCGTAGCGCGGCAGCACCGGCTTCCTCTCCGGTGGGCCGAGATAGGCGAAGACCAGCCCATAGCGCTCCTCGACCGGATACCAGGGCTGACGCACGCGGCCGCACTGCGCACCGGTCGGGTTGGGTTCGCACGGCATTTCCAGGCAATGCCCTTCGACGTCGAACAGCCAGCCGTGATAGCAGCAGCGGATGCCGCGCTCCTCGACCTTGCCGTAGTAGAGCGTCGTGCCGCGATGGCAGCAGCGCGGATAGACCAGGCCGGCCTTGCCCTGCCCATCGCGGAACAGGATCAACTCCTCGCCCAGAATCTTGACCGCGCGCGGTGTTGCGCCGGCGTCCGCGGCCATGCCGACCGGATGCCAGTAGCGCCGCAGCAGTTCGCCCATCGGCGTCCCGCGCCCGACCTCGGTGAGCTTCGCATTGTAGGTCGGCGGCGGCAGGCTGTAGGCGGAGCGGATATCCGTCGTTGCACTCATGCGAGGATCCCTACTCCACCTTGGCGCCGGATTGCTTGATCAGGTCGGCCCAGATCGGCGTCTCGCGCGCGAGCACCGCCGCGAGTTCGGCTGGCGTGGAGCCGACGGGCGTCTGTCCCTGGGCAATCATCTTTTCGGCAACCTCGGGCTGGGCGATGACCGCTTTGATTTCGCGCTGCAGGCGGCCGACGATATCAGCCGGCGTTCCGGCCGGTGCATAGGCCGCCACGAAAAGACTGAGGTCGAAGCCGGCGACCAGTTGCTCGGCGAATGTCCCAAGCTCGGGCATTGAGGCCGAACGCTTGGCTCCGGCAACGGCCAGCGGTTTCACCCGACCGGCAGCAATCTGCGGCTTGGCGCTGGTCGGGCTGGCCCAGGTGATGTCGAGCGTTCCGTTGGCCACGTCCTGCAGCGCCGGCACGTCGCCGCGATAGGGCACGTGCGTATAGTGACCGCCTAACGATTTTTCGAACATCAGCCCATAGAGATGGGCGCTGGAGCCGATGCCCCAGCTGCCGTAGGTCGCGGGCCGTCCCAGCCCCTTCACCCATGCCGCCATGCCCCTGAGATCGCTGAACGGTGCATCGGCCTTCACCACCACCAGGATGGTGCCGAGCGAGACCAGGGAGACCGGGATCAGGTCCTTGTCGGGATCGAACGGCAGCTTGGCGTAGAGCGTCGGGTTGTTGGTGTGGGTCGAATTCGTCGTGATCAGGAATGTGTAACCATCCGGCGGTGCCTTGGCCACGATCTCCGCGCCCACGATCGTGTTGGCACCCGGCTTGGGATCAACCAGGACCTGCTGGCCCAACCGTGTCGTCAGCCCGTCGGCGATCACCCGCACCAGGGCGTCGATCGCCCCTCCGGGATTGAACGGCACGACGATGCGGATAGGCTTTGTCGGCCAGGCGCCTTGCGCCCAGCCCGCCCCACTGAGCCCCGGTGATCCGAACAGGGGCGCGGAAAGCGCCGCCCCGACGATGCTTCGCCGACCGAGCGCTTTTCGCAGCATTGGCTTTCCCCTGGATGTCGACTGTTCTTCCCTGAAACTTAGCGACACGGGCGGCCGATAGATAGGTCACCTGCGGCCTGAAGGAGGCCTGCATCGCGGAAATCTGGGCGGCAGACGCGGCACGGAGGAGGTCATACACTCCCGCCAAGGGAGAAGACGCCTTGCCGCTCTGGATACCGATCACCATTGCCGCCGCGCTGTGCCAGAACATCCGGACGACGATGCAGCAGAAGATTCGTGGTCTGTTGAGCGTCGATGGCGCGAATTTCGTCCGCTACCTCTACGGTGCCCCCCTGGCGCTGGCCGCCCTCGCCTTCCTCGTCTGGGGCACCGGCCGAACGGTGCCCACGATCACGCTGGCCTTCCTCGGCCTGGTCACCATCGCGGGCGTCGCCCAGATCGTGGCGACGTCGCTGATGATCCACTCCTTCTCGCTGCGCAACTTCACCGTCGGCACGGTCTACTCCAAGACCGAGACGGTGTTCGTGGCGCTTTTCGCGACCTACATCGCCGGGGAACCGCTGGCCTTCGGCTCCTGGATCGGCATCTTCGTCTGCCTGGGCGGCGTGGCGATCTTGAGCGTGCGGGGCAAGCTCTCCGACATACGCGGTATCCTTGCCGACCTCACGCACAAGGGCGCGGTCTACGGCATCCTGTCCGGTGCGGTCTTCGCCATCGCTGCCGGCACGATCCGCGAGGCGTCGAAGCTCCTGACCGAGGGCGACTTCATGATCCGCGGCATCACGGTGCTCGCCTGCATGAACACCATCCAGGTCGTCCTGATGGCGCTGTACCTTGCACGACGCGACCGGCCGCAGCTCGGCAAGGTCTGGCATAACTGGCGTTCCTCGGTCTGGGTCGGCATCTTCAGCGTGCTGGGATCGGCCGGCTGGGCTCTCGCCATGACATTGGAGAACGCTGCCCTGGTGCGCGCCGTCGGCCAGATAGAACTCGTCTTCACCTTCATTTCCTCGCGCCTCGTCCTCAAGGAGAAGCCGTCGATCGGCGAATGGATCGGCAGCCTTCTCGTGGTCGGCGGTGTCGTTCTCATCCTCGTAACGCGGTGACCTCATGACCGAACAGACAAGGCCTCTGCACGGCCTGCGCATCCTCGACTTCTCGACCACCATCGCCGGTCCGCATTGCACGCGCCTGATGGCCGACATGGGCGCCGACGTGATCAAGATCGAATCGCCCGAAGGCGACCTGATGCGCTCGAGACCGGTGCAGCGCAACGGCGCCGGCACGATGTTCGGCCAGCTCAATGCCGGCAAGAGATCGATCGTGCTCGACCTCAAGCGCCCTGAAGCGATCGCTGCCGTGAAGAAGCTGGTCGCCATGGTCGATATCGTGGTCGAGAATTATCGGCCAGGCGTGATGAAGCGGCTGGGCCTCGACTATCCGGAGCTCGCTAAGATCAACCCGCGCCTGATCTACGGCGCCATCTCAGGTTACGGCCAGACCGGCCCCGGCGCCGGCCGGCCCGCCTACGCGCCGGTGATCCACGCCTCGACCGGCTACGACATGGCGCATCTCTTCTACCAGCAGGGCCGCGAGCGACCGGACAATTGCGGCATCTTCGTCGCCGATTACGCCAGCGGCGCCTACGCCATGGGCGGCATCCTGGCCGCGCTCCATCAGCGTCACGTCACCGGCAAAGGCCAGATGGTCGACGTCTCGATGTTCGAGACCCTGGTCGGCATGCTGCTGGGCGAGGTCAATCGCGCGCAGTTCGATTTCGACATGCCGTCGCGGCCGATGTACGGGCCCGTCGAAGCCAGCGACGGCTATGTCATGCTGGCGACGGCGAGCGAGAAGACCTTCCAGGACATGGCGACGGCGGCCGGCCGGCGCGACTGGCTGACCGACCCGCGCTTCGAGAAGTACCAGGACCGCCGCATGAACTGGGACAAGTTCGTCGACGAGTTCGAAGCCTGGTCCAGGACCATGACCGTCAAGGAATGCGTCGTGATCCTCGAGAAGCACGGCGTGCCCTGCTCGCCCTATGTCACCGTCACCGAGGCGCTAAAAGATCCGCAGGTCGAGCATCGCGGCTCGCTCTGCACGATCGAGGACAGCGCCGGCACTTACAAGTCGCCAGCGCCGCCCTTCCGCTTCTCGGGCTCGCCCCTGCAAAGCGGGCCGAAGGTTGCAACGCTGGGTGAGGACACGAGGAATGTGCTGGCCGAAGCAGGCCTCAGCGCGGCTGAAATCGAGGCTCTCATAGAATGATCAGGGGTAAAATGATCGATCCGCGTACCCCCATCCTGGTCGGCGCCGGCCAGATCACCGACATGACCGGCAAGCCGTCGAGCGAACGCTCGCGCGTGGCCTTCTGCACCGACGCGGCAAATCTTGCGCTCGACGACACGCAGGCCGCGATCGGCGGTCACGGCCTCGGCCATATGGTCGACGCCATCGCGGTGATGGAGTTCTTCAGCGACATCAGCCCGCGCTTCGCCTCGCCCTTTGGCCGCTCCAGCAATCCGCCTCAAAGCATCGCCAACCGCTTGCATGCCCAGCCGCGACAGCTGCTCTACAGCCATTCCGGCGGCAACATGCCCCAGTATCTGGTCAACCGCTTCGCCGAGGAGATCGCGCGGGGAGAGACTGAGCTTGCCCTGATCTGCGGCGCCGAGCTGCTGCGCAGCACGCAGATCGCGCGCAAGACCGGACAAAAGATCGACTGGAACGAGGATCCGGGCGGCGGCGATCCCGTGCGCATCGGCGACCCGCGCTGGGGCTTCAGCGAGGAGGAAGCCCGCCACGAACTGCGCGCCGCCATCCACTTCTATCCGCTGCTCGAGAACGCGATTCGTGGCGGCCTCGGACGCGATGTCGGCAGCCACATGAAGGCGATGGGCCGGCTGTTCGAGCGGCTTGCCGCCGTGGCCAAGGAAAATCCGCTGGCAACGCGGCGCGAAGGCTATGGCGCCGATGCCCTGTCGACGATCTCCGACGACAACCGCTGGATCTGCTTTCCTTATCCAAGGCTGATGAACGCCAACGCCATCATCGATCAATCGGCCGCCGTGCTGATGACTTCTGTGGAGAAGGCGCGCGAATGGGGCATCCCGCAGGACCGCTGGGTATTCCTGCACGGCTGCGCCGACGGCACCGACACCTGGGTCGTCTCGGAGCGCGAGAAACTCGACGCCTCGCCCGCCATTCGCGGCTGCGCGCGTATCGCGCTCGACATGGCCAACAAGAAGGTGGCCGACGTCGCGGCCTTCGACCTCTACAGCTGCTTCCCCTCGGCGGTGGAAGTCGCGATGACGGAAATCGGCATCGCCGAAGACGATCCACGCCCGATCAGCGTCACCGGCGGCCTGCCGTTCTTCGGGGGGCCGGGCAACAACTACGTCACCCACTCGATCGCCGAGATGATGAACGTCGTGCGCCACAAGCCCGGCTCTTTCGGAATGGTGACGGCCAACGGCAACTACCTTACCAAGCATTCGGCCGGCCTCTATTCGACCGAGCCCACACGCGGGCCGTGGCAGCGTGAGGACCCCAAGAAGTTCCAGGCCGAGCTCGATGCTCAGCCCAAACGGAAGGTCGAAACCCAGCCATCGGGGACCGGCACGATCGAAACCTACTGCGTCACCTACGGAAAGGATGCCCCGGAGCGCGGCTATATCCTGGGCCGCCTCGATGCCACGGGCGACCGCTTCGTCGCCATGGCGCCCCAGGAACCGGCAATCCTGGCCGACATGCTGACGCGCGAGCAGCTTGGGCGTAAGGTAACGGTCTCCGACGAGGGCGGTCACAACCTCTTCCGCCCGATCTAGGCGAGGAAGCCATGCCGAACGTTTTGAACCCGGCCCAGATGGCCGAATTCAACGAGAAGGGATTCACTTACGCGCGCGGCCTGTTCGCGCCCGACGAGGTCAAGCTCCTGACCCGCGCGATGGAGGAAGATCCCGCCGTCCGCGACAGCATCCTCGACCGCCGCGATGCCGAGGGACGCTCGACCCGCATCGCACTCTGGAATCGCGCCGGCGACAGCGTCTACGGTCTCGCCGCCCGCACGCGCCGGATGGTCGACACGTCCGCCGCCCTACTCGGCGGCCCGGTCTATCACTATCAGTCGAAGCTCACGGCCAAGGAGCCGGAGGTCGGCGGCGCCTGGGAATGGCATCAGGATTACGGCTACTGGTATTACAACGGCTGCCTTCGCCCCGACCTGCTCTCGGTCATGATCGCTCTCGACAAGACCGACCGGAACAACGGCTGCCTGCAGATCGCCACCGGCTCGCATCGCCTCGGCCGCATCGACCACACGCCGCTGTCGCCGACCCAGAACGAGGTCGACCCCAGGCGCATGCCGCACATCCTCGAGAAGTGCCCGATCGAGTATTGCGAGCTCGAGGCCGGCGACGCGCTGGTCTTCCACTGCAACGCCATCCACCGCTCCGACGCCAACCGCTCGGCCAACCGGCGCTGGACCTTGCTGATCTGCTACAACCGCGTCGACAACGACACCTTCACCCGGGTCGACGACCGTTACTACGTCCCGCTCGAGCCGGTCGACGACGATGCGATCCGCCGAGCCGGCCTGCGCTTCGCCCGCGGCGACGGCCAGGAGCACTTCACCAGCAAACCCTACGTTCCGGATCTGCGCAAAGCATCATAGCCTGATGGGGTTGCCATGGACGTCCGCAAAGCTGCTGCGTCCGACATTGAAGCAACCGTAGACCTCGCGGAGCGCAATCGGCTGCAGTACCAGAAATACCAGCCGACATTCTGGCGCAAGCACCCGCAATCGGCGGCGGTGACGCAGTTATTCTTCACCAGGCTGCTGGCGGAACCCGGCACCTACTTTCTGGTCGCAACGGAAGGTGGCCAGTTCCTCGGATTCCTGATCGCGCGGAAGTTTCCATCCTCTCCCGTCTTCGATCCGGGTGGCGACACCTATCTGATCGACGATTTCTGCGTGACCGAACCGCGCCACTGGATAACGATCGGCGAGGCGCTGCTCTCCCATGCCTCCACGCTGATCCACGAACATGGCGCGGTGCAGATCCTGGTGACCTGCGCCGATCGCGACCTCGCCAAGGCCGGGGTGCTCCGCCGCTCGGACCTGACCATCGCGTCGAACTGGTGGACGAAACCGCTGAAGTGAGTCTTACGCCCCCAGCCGCTCCAGCGCCGTGCTCAGCCGCTCGCGGGTCTGCTCGGCCTGGCTGCGGCGCTCGCGCTGCTCCTCGACCACCTCTTCCGGCGCCTTCGACACGAAGGCCGCGTTGCCGAGCTTGGCGTCGATCTTGCCCACCTCGTCGGCTAGCTTCTTAATTTCCTTCTGCAGCCGCGCACCTTCGGCCTTGAGGTCGATCACGTCGGTGACCGGGAGGGCATAAGTCACATCGCCCACAACGATCTGCAGCGCGCCCTTCGGCGCGGTCGCCGCCGCCTCGATCCCCTCGATGCGTGCCAGCCGCTCGATCGCGGCACGATGTGTTTCCAGCCGCTTCGCAGTGGTGCCATCGCCGCCCACCACCAGCATCCTGAGCTTCGCCGCCGCCGGCACGTTCAATTCGGCACGCGCCGAGCGGATGTCGGAAATCAGTTTTACGAGCCAGCCCATCTCGGCATCGGCATCGGGTGCGAGAGCTGGCGCCGCCGGCCACGGTTGGCCGATCAGCGCGCCATGTTCGGCACGGTGCCCGAGCTTGTCCCACAATTCCTCGGTGATGAACGGCATCACCGGATGCAGCAGCTTCACCGTCTCGCGCAGCACGAACGCCGTGACGGCGCGCGTCTCGTCCTTTTGCGCACCGTCAGCGCCCTGCAGGATCGGCTTGGTGAGCTCGACGTACCAGTCGCAGACGATGCCCCAGATGAATTCGTAGAGTGCGCTCGCCGCATCGTTCAGCCGGAAGTCCGTCAGCGCCTTGTCGATCGTCGTGTTGGCGCGCGCAAGCTCGCCCAGCATCCACTTGTTGACCGTGAGCTTGGCGGTCGCCGGATCGAATCCTTTCGGCAGCGCCGCGCCGTTCATCTCGGCATAGCGCGTGGCGTTCCACAGCTTGGTCGCGAAGTTGCGCGAACCCTCGACGCGCGCCGGTGCCAGGCGGAGACGCCCGGCTTGTGCGGCCGCCAGAGACGCCACCGTGAAGCGCAGCGCATCGGCGCCGTACTTGTCGATCAGCTCCAGGGGATCAATTACGTTCCCCTTGGACTTCGACATCTTCTGGCCTTTCTCGTCCGTCACCAGCCCATGCAGATAGACGGTGCGGAACGGCACTTCCTTCACGAAGTGCATGCCCATCATCATCATGCGGGCGACCCAGAAGAACAGGATGTCCCAGCCGGTCACCAGCACGCTGGTCGGATAGTACTTCGCGAGCTCGGGCGTCTTCTCGGGCCAGCCAAGCGTCGAGAACGGCCACAGGGCCGAGCTGAACCAGGTGTCGAGCACGTCGGGATCGCGCTCCAGCGCGACTTCCTTGCCGTAGTGCTTCAGCGCCGCGGCCCTGGCTTCTTCCTCCGTCAGCTCGACGAAGACCTTCTTGTCCGGCCCGTACCAGGCCGGAATCTGATGGCCCCACCAAAGCTGGCGAGACACGCACCAGGGCTGAATGTTCTCCATCCAGCGAAAGAACTCTTCGCGCCCGCGCTCGGGCACGAATTTTACGCGGCCATCGCGTGCCGCTGCAATCGGCGCCTGGGCAAGCTTCTTGGCGTCGGCATACCATTGCTCGGTGAGATAGGGCTCAACCGGCACGCCGCCGCGATCGCCGTAGGGCACGGAATGAGTATGCGGCTCGATCTTGTCGAGAAGTCCAAGTTCCTCGATCTCGGCTACGATCTTCTTGCGCGCGTCGAAGCGGTCGAGGCCGCGATATTTCTCCGGCGCGTTCTCATTCACCCGCGCGAACTTGTCGAAGATGTTGATGACCTCGAGCTTGTGGCGGCGGCCGACCTCGAAATCGTTGAAGTCGTGCGCCGGCGTGATCTTCACCGCGCCCGACCCCTTCTCCGGGTCGGAGTATTCGTCGGCCACGATCGGGATGCGGCGGCCGACCAGCGGCAGCACGGCATGCTTGCCGATCAGGTGCTTCCACTTGGGGTCGTCGGGATGAACGGCGATGCCGGTATCGCCCAGCATCGTCTCCGGCCGCGTCGTGGCTACGACGATGAATTCGTCGGCAGCACCCTCGATCGGATACTTCAGGTACCAGAGGCTGCCCCTCACCTCGCGCGACTCGACCTCGAGGTCGGAGATCGCCGTCAGCATCTTGGGGTCCCAGTTGACCAGCCTGAGGTCCTTGTAGATGAGGCCGGCCTTGTAGAGTTCGACGAACACCTTGAGCACGGCGTCCGATAGCCCCTCGTCCATGGTGAAGCGCTCGCGGCTCCAGTCGCACGAGGCGCCCAGGCGGCGAAGCTGTCCGGTGATCGTGCCGCCCGAAAAAGCCTTCCACTCCCAGACCTTGGCGAGGAATTCCTCGCGGTCGAGCAGCTTCTTGTTGGCGTCGCTCTGCGCGGCGCCCTCGACCGCCAGGCCGATCCCGTCCTGCTCGAGGTTGCGCACCACGACCATTTGCGTGGCGATGCCGGCATGATCGGTACCGGGCTGCCACAGCACGTCGTCGCCCTTCATGCGGCGCCAGCGGACCAGGATGTCCTGCAAGGTGTTGTCGAGCGCATGGCCCATGTGCAGGCTGCCCGTGACGTTGGGCGGCGGGATGACGATGCAGTAAGGCGGCTTGGCCGACTGAGGAGTCGCGCGGAAAGCCCCGGCCTGCTCCCACTCGGGGTAGCGCCGGGCTTCGATTTCCTTGGGGTCGTAGGTCTTGTCGAGCATCTGCTGCAACTTCTCTGGCCTTATAAACGAAAAAGCCACGGCGGGCGCCGTGGCATTGAACGACGGGTGGCGCCTGGGGTCAGCGGCGGGTCAGCCGGACGATCTCGCGTTCGACGAACCGCTCGACCATGGGCGGCAGGTTCTTGTCGAGCCAGTCCTTCAACATCGGCCGCAGCATTTCCTTGACCAGGTCTTCGACGGTCTTGCCGTTGGCGTCGATGGACGGGCCGGGATCGTGGGCCGCCGGCGCCGGCACGCTTTCCTGGACGGCCTGGTTGAGCCGGGCAAAGGCCGAGCTGGCGGCCCCGATCGCGCCCGACCCGACAAGCGCGCCGTCGGTTGGCTGTTCGAACGACGGTTGTTCGAACGACGGCTGAGGCATCTCCGACGCGCGCGCCGGGTCGATCCGGGGCAGCGGAAGCGGCACCGGCCTCGGTCCTGCGGCGCCGGACCTGGGTTCCTCGATGAGGTCGGTCAACATGAGAACATCGTCGCGGCCCGCGCCGCCGGTTGCCGGCGGCACCCGCGGTTCGACCGGAGTGACGACGGTCGGGCGGGCGGACTGACTCAACGCCTGCTGATTGCCGACCTGGGCGCGCGCTTCGTCGTCGGAAATGATCTTGCGGATCGAGGCAAGGATGTCATCCATCGACGGGTCGTTGTTCGCGTTCCTGGCATCGCTCATCTACTACTGCCCCCGGCGGCAGGACTGCCCGTGGACACATTGCCCGAGGCGGCAGGGGCTGCAGTGTCGCCGTTGCCCCAGCCAATCCAGCGGGAACCCACGTCGTTATAGTACCTCTCTTCGTCGTAATATTCGACAGGAAGAGTGAGAGACCGTGCCGTCAGGCGGCCGATGCCGGCAAGAACCCCATAGTAGGAAACCTGCACGTCGTGGCGCGCCTGGATGAGATTGACCTGCGAATTCAGCAGCTCCTGCTCGGCGTTCAGCACGTCGAGAGTGGTGCGCGACCCGACCAGGGCCTCCTGCCGCACGCCGTTCAAGGCCACTTCGTTGGCGCGGACCTGGGCTTCGAACGAGGTTACCCTCGAGCGCGACGAGTCGAGCTGCCGCCAGGCGCGGATGACGTTCTCCGCCACCGCCCGGCGCGCGCTGTCGAGCTCGTTGCGCCGTTGCCCGACCAGTTCCTTTGCCTGCCGGATCTTCGACCATTCGCCGCCGCCCTGATAAAGCGGAATCGTGGCCTGAAAGCCGAGGATGTAGTTATAGAATCTGTCGCCGGGCACCTGGACGTCGAACTGCTGCTGGACGGTGCCGACGAGGTTGATCTGGGGCAATAACGCACCTACCGCGCTGTTCACGCCGTAGGCTGCCGCCGAGATGCGATATTGGGCGGTGACCGATCGCGCGCCGCCGTCCATGGCAAGCGCCACGGCCTCTTCTTCGCTCCCCGGCAGCCCGCCGATCAGCGGTATTTCGCCCAGCTTGGCCGGTCTGACTCCCACGGTGCGCTGGAAGGCGGCTTCGGCGATGCGGACCTGGGTATCGGCCTGCACGAGGTCGGCCTTGGCCAGCTCGAGCCTTGCTTCGGCCTGCGACACGTCGGTGATCGTGAGTTCGCCGACGCGGAAACGCTCGCGCGTTGCGTCGAGCTGCTGGACGAGAACGTTCACGTTGTTCCGCCGCGCATCGGCGATGGCGATGTTCTGAACCAGGTCGGCGTACGAGGTCACCGCCGACAGAAGCACGTTCTGCTCGGTGTCTGCGAGCGCGGCGCGTTGCGCCTGAATGTTGGCCTGCGCCTGCTTCGTGTTGGCGACGGTTTGGCCCCCCAGAAAGATCGGCTGAGTGAGCTGAAGCACGGTGGACTTGCCGTTGAGCGTGTAGAAGGTCGGCGTCAGCGGCTGGCCTGGCGCCTGCATCGCGTAGTTCTGGTCGATGTTCTTGTTGTAGTTCATCGACAACGTCACCCGCGGCCGCCAGTTCGCCACTGCCTGCGCCAGCGTCTCGTCGGTCTGCCGCAGCAAAGCGCGGCTGGCCAGAAGATCGGGATTGGAGTTGTAGGTCGTCGACAGGACCTCGATCAGGCTCTGCGAGCGTGCCTCCGGTGGCGCCCCCAGCCCGACCGCAAGCGCGAGCCCTGCGGCTGCACAGGCGTGGCTCAAAGCTGGTCGAATACGCATGGGACTGACTCTCATATGGGCGGGGAGCCTAGCACTGCGGCAACGGACTTTGGTAGTCCCCGATGCAGCAGCCAACCCGCTGCAATTTCGTCAAAAAGTGAAGCGCGGCGGCGACGCGAACCCCGGCAGGAGCGGCGTGCCGGCCTCGAACAGGGGACGGCCCGACGTCACGCCGCCATCCTTGATGAAGATCTGGGCGACGCCCATCGCGCCCGCGCCTCCCGAGATCGTCACGGCAAGCCTGCCGCCTTCAGCCAATTGATCCAAGATCGCTTGCGGAACCTGCCGAACCGCCCCCTCGATCAGGATGACATCGTAGGGCGCCGAGCCCGGGACGCCCTGCTCCAGCTTGCCGGTGGTCCACTGGACGCCGGCGAGGCCGAGATCTCTGCCCGTCTGCTCGCCCGCGGCCGCCAGCGCCGGGTCGCTTTCGAGCGCCGTCACCGCCTTCGCGAGCCGTGCAAGAAGGGCCGCGCCGTAGCCCCGGCCGGCTCCGACCACGAGGGCCTTGTCCTCGGGCTGGGGCTGAAGCGTCTGGATCAGCCGGGCCAGAACCATGGGCTCCATCAGGTAACGGCCGCCACCCAGCGGCACATCTTCGTCGGCATAGGCGACGGACCGGACGGCCTCGGGCAGAAACCGCTCGCGCGGCAGCTCGCCGAGGACGGCCAGCAGCGCCGCGTTGGTCACCCGGTTCGGCCGGAGCTGGCCATCGACCATGTTGCGCCGCGCGAGAGCGAAATCCGTCATCAAGCAACCTCTACATGTAGCGGTGTTTATAGGCGGCGCGTGGCGACAGCGTCAAAGGGCGCTCCGGCCGCTCGGCTTGACCGTTCTGTCGCAGCATGAGTATA
>LNFM01010959.1_pt1 | contig 17031 bp, 13 predicted proteins | sample 596031 | NCBI WGS metagenome assembly LNFM01 (sample SAMN04254537, study PRJNA301005) | activated carbon metagenome | isolation source: dual media filters at the Ann Arbor, Michigan drinking water treatment plant | place: USA: Ann Arbor
GCGGTGCAATTGAAAAGGCAATTCGTGAGTCTGACTTGGGTTTAAATCCGATGCCGGTGGGTGAAACTATTCGTGTACCAATGCCTGCTCTCACAGAAGAGCGGCGCCGCGATCTTATCAAAGTGGTAAAACATGAAGCGGAAGCTGTCCGTGTTGCCATGCGTAATATTCGCCGCGATGCGAATGCTCACTTAAAAGAGTTATTAAAATCCAAAGAAGTATCGGAAGATGATGAGCGTCGTGGCCAAGATGATATCCAGAAGCTTACTGACCGGTATATCACAGAGATCGATAAAGTTTTACAAGTTAAAGAAGCCGAATTGATGGCTGTTTGATATGCCTCAAGGCCCGAGCTCAACCCGAGAGATACCTGAAACAGGATCAATCCCAAAACATATCGCTATTATCATGGATGGTAATGGCCGATGGGCTCAGAATCGCTACTTACCCCGTATCGCTGGACATAAACAAGGTGTTGAAACGGTTCGTGGTATTATTAAATCTTGCATGGAACGCAATATTTCCTATCTCACTCTATTTGCTTTTAGCAGTGAAAACTGGCGGCGCCCTACTGACGAAGTTACCTCATTGATGCAACTTTTCCTTAGTGCTTTAGAACAAGAAATTACAAAGCTCCATGAAAATGGCATTCATTTTAAAGTAATCGGTGATTTATCAAAATTTGATCCTAAGATTATAGAATCCATTCAGATTGGCGAACAACTGACTGCCGAAAATACACGCCTCACATTTACCATAGCAGCCAACTACGGCGGCCGTTGGGATATCATGCAGGCCATGCGAAAAATGATTGTGCAATCAACGAATTTACCACTTAATTTTGAAGAAGAAAACCTGGCGCAATACCTTTCTATGAGCTATGCTCCTGAGCCGGATTTGTTTATTCGCACTGGCGGAGAATGCCGGGTCAGTAATTTTTTATTATGGCAACTTGCTTATACAGAATTATATTTCACCAATACGCTATGGCCTGACTTTGACGAACATGAACTGGAGTTAGCCATTCAATCGTATCAGCAGCGAGAGCGCCGGTTTGGTTGCACAAGCGAACAAATTCAAATGGGCATATCTGCTAAAGATAAGAAGAAAATTTTAAATGCTTAAAGCCCGCATTCTCACAGCAATTGTCGCATTGCCTTTATTCCTCTCGGCATTATTTTTCCTGCAAGATATTTTTTGGGCTACTTTGTTACTTGCTCTGACGGTTATCGGATCCCGAGAATGGAGTCAATTGGCTAGATTTTCTGTCAGAAATACGATATTTTTTATGTTACTCACGACTTTGGCGGGTGGAGAATTATTGTTTCAATTAAGTGAATCTGTAAAAGTCGATGCCTACTCGTCAGATCCAATGTGGATATATATATTGTCAGCTGCATTCTGGATAGTATGTGCGCCGTTATATCTGAAGCAGCTCTTTCTTGTTAAAAGCCCATATATCTGGATGCTAATCGGCTGGATGCTGTTGTTACCAACCTGTCTTGCGCTCTATCAGTTACGTGCTATCAGTCCATTACTTTTACTAGGCTTTATGGCAACCATCTGGATTTCCGATACAGCAGCTTATTTTACCGGACGATCGTTTGGCAAGCACAAACTTGCGCCCACTATTAGTCCGAATAAAACTTGGGAAGGCGTTGCCGGTGCTTTAATTGCTGTATTAATTTATGGCTTGATTTGGGATTTCTGGCTTAATGAAGAATCTTTAGCTGCAAAGTTGCTACCACTGCTGTTATTGATGGCCATATTAGGCATCATCGGTGATTTATACGAATCATTGATAAAACGCTATGCCAATGTCAAGGATAGCGGAAATATTCTGCCAGGGCATGGTGGAATACTGGATCGGATTGATGCTTTGACTTCTTCACTGCCATTCGCCATATTGGCACTACTTATTTTTTATTCGCCTGATTTATGAAAACTGTCCGCCAAATAACGATACTCGGCTCCACCGGCAGCATTGGAGAGAGCACACTGGATGTGATAGCACGGCACCCTAACCGCTTTCGGGCATTTGCGTTAACTGCCAATCAAAATGTTGAAAAAATGCTCTCGCAATGCCAACGCTTCCAGCCGCGTTATGCGGTAATGCTGGATAGAGAGAGTGCGAAGCAATTAGCCAGTGCAATTCAGGCAGCCCGCATTGATACGGAAGTATTATCGGGTATTGAATCATTGGAAAAGGTAGCTTCTCTTCCTGAAGTGGATGCTGTGATGGCAGCAATTGTAGGTGCTGCCGGTATTCGTCCAACATTTGCTGCGGCTCGAACCGGGAAACTTGTATTGCTTGCCAATAAAGAGACTCTGGTGATGGCCGGACGTATTTTCATGGATCTGGTCAAACAAAACAACGCAACACTGCTACCTATCGATAGCGAACACAATGCAATTTATCAATCTCTACCACACCATTTCAATGGTAACTTATCCACGAACGGCATCAGCCGCATACTGCTCACTGCTTCGGGTGGACCATTTCGGTGCACACCGTTAGCTACGCTGGAAAAAGTAACGCCGGAACAGGCCTGTGCGCACCCCAATTGGGACATGGGACAGAAGATTTCCGTCGACTCTGCCACCATGATGAATAAAGGATTGGAAGTAATTGAAGCGCATTGGTTGTTTGATGCACCACCAGATAAAATTCAGGTCGTAATTCATCCACAAAGTGTGATTCATTCGATGGTTGCCTATGTCGATGGCTCTGTCATAGCGCAATTGGGTAATCCTGACATGCGTACTCCAATTGCGCACGCGATGGGTTATCCCGAACGGATAGAAAGCGGAGTGTCCGATTTAGATATGTTCAAAGTTGCGCATCTTGATTTTGAGGAACCTGATTTTAAAAGATTTCCATGCCTGGGATTAGCCTACCAAGCGCTTGCGTCAGGCGGAAATATGCCTGCAGTACTCAATGCCGCAAATGAGATTGCTGTAGAATCCTTTCTTAAAGAACGCATGAAGTTTACTGCCATCCCAGCTATGATTGAACATGTTATGCAAACAGTACAACAAGAAGATATGACAACATTAGAGGATGTATTGAAAACAGACACTCTGGCTCGCGACGTAGCACGCGAGTGGCTTGCAAATCTGCAGTAAAAAGTGAGAAAAACTGCCTGCCATGACTCGATTTAATTTTTCATTGATAATGATAGTATCGTGCAGTTAAAATCTTCCCATAGACGCACTTTTCACGTACTTACCTGATATGACAATAGCTTATACTATCATTTCTTTCATTATTGCCTTAGGCATACTGATTACATTTCATGAATTTGGTCATTATCTGGTAGCACGCTGGAATGGCGTAAAAGTATTACGGTTCAGCATCGGTTTTGGCCAACCCATTTTCCGCAAGCGTTTGGGAAAAGACAAAACAGAATGGGTCATTGCAGCCATTCCACTGGGCGGCTATGTCAAGATGCTGGATGAGAATGAAGGAATAGTAGCGCATGAAGATTTACCCCGCGCATTTAACCGTCAACCGGTAGCACGCCGTTTTGCCATTGTTGCAGCTGGTCCCATTGCCAATTTTTTGCTAGCTATTATCTTATACTGGCTACTCTTCATTCTAGGTGTGAATGGGATGAAACCAGTGCTTGGTCCAATAGAGCCCGCTTCTCCTGCTGCGTATGCAAATTTTGAGCAAGGTGAAACCATTGTCACTATCGAGAACGAATCGGTTGCCAGCTGGCAAGATGCTCGTTGGACCTTATTACGCTATGCCATTGATCAATCAGCAAACGTAAAAGTACAAACCATTAATAAAAATGGCGAAATCAATTGGCGGCAACTGGATTTAAGTCATATTGACCCGGATAAGCTCAATGAAAATTTCCTAGGAATTGTCGGTCTTAGCAGCTATCAACCTATTCTGAAGCCGGTTATCGGACAAGTAGTTGCCGATGGTGCTGGTCAGCATGCCGGTTTGTTAGCAGGCGATGAAATTTTAGCTGTCAATGATACTGAAACTCATACCTGGATGGACTTTGTTCAACAGATACGCACAAACCCGGAGAACACTCTGGAGCTAGATATTTTGCGTAATAATCAAGTCATATTAATTGCCATTACACCGGAGAAAACTACAGAAAATGGCAAGCAAGTGGGTAAGATCGGCGTAGCACCCGTGGTTAATCAGGCCGAATTTGAAGAATTGCTTGTCACAGTCAGCTATCCTCCCGGCAAAGCATTCCAGAAAGCTATTGAGAAGACTTGGGAAACAACCATACTGACATTACAAATGTTATCCAAAATGATTACCGGCGATGTATCTTGGAAGAATATCAGCGGGCCGATTTCAATTGCCGACTATGCCGGTCAATCTGCGCAGATTGGATTGGTATCCTATCTGGCATTTCTTGCGCTGATCAGTGTCAGTATCGGTGTTCTGAACTTACTGCCAATCCCAATTCTAGATGGCGGGCATTTAATGTATTATCTTATTGAAATAATTAAAGGAAGCCCGCTTTCTGACAAAACTATTTTGATTGGACAAAAAATCGGTTTAACCTTACTGTTTACACTCATGACATTTGCCATCTATAACGATATTAATCGGCTTATTACTGGTTAGATAATGAAATTCCGGTATCTTGTAGCACCCAGCGATTCTTTCATTGTTAAAGATATTCGCGTTGAAGGCATACAGCGGACTGAGGCCGGTACGGTATTCAGCTATCTTCCTGTTAAAGTAGGCGATACACTTGATGAAGAGAAAGCAACAGAAGCGATCAAGGCACTCTATGCAACCGGATTCTTCAAAGACGTAAAATTAAAATCTGAGAATGGCGTTCTAATCGTAGAAGTTGAAGAACGACCGGCTATCGCACAAATTAGTATTAATGGTGCAAAAGAGTTTGAGAAAGATAAACTGCTTGAAGGCTTAAAACAAGCCGGCATATCGGAATCGCGTATTTTCAGCCGCTCGCTTTTGGACAGAGCCGAACAAGAATTAAAACGCCAATATATCAGCCGAGGAAAATATGCCGTCAAAATCACGACAACGACTACCCCATTGGAACGTAATCGTGTTGCAATTAATTTTGATATCAGTGAAGGCCGGACAGCCAGAATTAAGAAAATAAATTTTGTCGGTAATGAAAAATTTAAAGATCGTGAGTTACGCGGTTTACTTGTGCTAAGGAAACCTGACTTATTAAGCTGGTTCACCAAAAATGATCAGTATTCAAAACAGAAATTATCCGCCGATTTAGAGACACTCCGGTCTTATTATCTTGATCGAGGTTATCTCGAATTTAATATTGAATCCACTCAAGTTTCCATAACGCCAGACTTGCGCGATATCTATATCACGATCAATATTACCGAAGGTGCCCAATACACAGTTTCCGATATTAATGTAGCCGGAGAACTCTTAGTGCCGGAAGAAGAGATACGTAAACTGATATTACTAAAGGCTGGAGAAGTATTTGCACGCCAAAAATTGACCGAATCCACTAAATTAATTACCGACCGCTTAGGTGATGACGGCTATGCATTTGCCAATATCAATGCATCACCGGAATTGGATCACGAAAAACGGCAAGTGGCATTTACATTCTTTATTGATCCAGGCCGACGTGTCTATATCCGAAGTATCAACATTACCGGCAATGATCGTACGCGCGACGAGGTGATACGTCGTGAGTTTCGTCAAATGGAAGGCGCTTGGCATTCCACTAAAAATATTAATATTTCCAGACAACGCGTTGACCGATTATTTTTCTTTAACAGTGTCAATGTGGAAACACCCGCTGTGCCCAATAAAACCGATCAGGTGGATATCAATGTCAAAGTAGAAGAAAGACCAACCGGATCAATCATGTTTGGTGCTGGGTATTCTGATCGTCAAGGCATAATTTTGAACGGCTCAATTTCGCAAAACAATATTTTTGGTACCGGCAACTTTCTTAGTCTCGATGTCAATACAGGCGCCATCAACAAAACTTATGCGGCATCATTTACCAATCCCTATTTTACAGTCAACGGAGTTAGCCTCGGCTTTGATGTCTACAAGCGCGACTTGGATACTCGCCCGCTGTCCCGTGTTGGTACATTTAAAACTGAAACAGTAGGTGCCGGCGTACGACTCGGTATACCGATCGCTGAAAATGATATTGTATCTATCGGTCTGGCAGCAGAAAATACCGTATTGGGTGTTTTTGATAGCAGCCCGCAACGTAATAAAGATTTCGTCACCGAATTTGGAAAATCGACCAATAATTTTCCACTCACGCTCAGTTGGGCACGTGATCGCCGTGATAGTGCTATTTGGACCACTTCAGGAACAACGCACCGGCTATTTGGTGAAGTCAGTGTACCCGGCGGAGATTTGGATTATTATAAAATAAGTTACCATCAGAAATGGTTCTACCCAATTACAGATAATCTTACTCTTATGCTGAATGGTGAATTTGGGTACGGGGACGGGTATACCGGACGTTCACTGCCTTTTTTCAAGAACTTCTTTGCCGGGGGTAATAATTCCGTGCGGGGCTATGATCTGAATTCCTTGGGTCCCCGTGATGATAGAAGACTTTCATTAGGTGGCAGCAAGCGCATCGTCGGTAATGTCGAAGTACTCTTCCCAGTTCCCTTCATGAAAGATGATAGATCACTTCGATTAAGCGCATTCCTTGATGGCGGTACCGTATTTGCAAGAGATATTGACTTTAATTTAATGCGTTATTCGGCTGGCATTGCGCTCACTTGGGTTTCGCCGATGGGACCGCTAAAAGTTAGTATTGCCGAACCCTTAAACGACCGGCCGGAAGACAGATTGCAAGCTTTCCAATTTATGTTTGGGCAACAATTCTAAAATTAGTTGAGATCCTATCCAGTGAATGGTCTAAAACGAATCAATCAGTGGGGCACTATGGTTATAGTTTTTATAACCATGGTATCAATCAATTTACCCGCTATGGTTTTTGCCGGGGATGTCAAAATAGGCGTGGTAAATACAGAGAAAATTTTGCGCGAATCCTTGCCGGCAATTCAGGCACAGAAAAAAATAGATCAGGAATTTGTGCCGCGTGATGAAGATATCAAGAAAATGGCTGTTCAAGCCAAAACATTGCAAGACAAGCTTGAAAAAAACAGCACCGCCATGGAAGAAACCGAACGGCGTAATTTAGAAAGAAATCTTGCCAATCTGAGTCGTGAATATCAACGCGCGCAAAGGCAAATGCGAGAAGACTTAAATGTACGCCAGAATGAAGAATACAGTGTCATTTTGGAACGAACCAATCGAGCGATCAGCAAAATTGCTGAAACAGAAAAATATGATCTGATATTGCAGCTCCAGGATTCCGTTTACAGAAGTCAACGTATTGATATTACAGATAAAGTTATTAAGGCGCTTGAAAATGAATAGGAAAAAATCCAATGCATTCTATTCCAGTGCCCTCACTAAAGATCTTGGGTTAAAAGGAAAATAGTATGAATTCCATGGATATTCACGAAATCTTAAAATACCTGCCGCATCGCTACCCGATTTTATTGGTGGACAAAGTAATCTCTTACGAAGTCGGCAAGGATATCGTTGCATTAAAAAATGTTTCCATCAATGAACCATTCTTTTCGGGGCATTTCCCGCATTATCCGGTCATGCCGGGTGTCCTGATTGTTGAGGCTTTAGCTCAGGCTGCAGCCATTCTGACGATGAGAACGGTAGATACGATCAACAAAGACGATACAGTTTATTATTTTGTCGGAATAGACGGTGTTCGTTTTAAAAAACCCGTGATGGCTGGTGATCAATTAATTCTTAAGGTTGCCATAGAACGGCAAATAAAGGGGCTCTGGAAATATTCAGCCCGCGCTGAAGTCGATGGACAGCTCGTCACTGAAGCTACGCTGATGTGCACTGCGAGAAATGTATAGCCGTTAAGCTATCGGATTGTAATTTGTATGATGCTGGTGCATATCAGCAGCACAATTAGCGGAGAAAAATATTGACACTTTCAGTGCAGTTGGTGTTATTTGCGGAGTAGACGAAGCTGGCAGAGGACCATTAGCTGGCCCCGTTTATGCAGCGTGTGTTGTGCTCAATGCTGCCCACAAAATAGCCGGATTAGCTGATTCCAAAGAACTGAGTGAGAAAAAGCGTGAAGTGCTGGCAATCGCTATCAAAAAATATGCCGAAGCATGGGCAATTGCTTCTGCCTCGGTGCAAGAAATTGATCAGCTAAATATTCTGCAAGCAAGTTTGCTCGCGATGAAACGCGCTGTAGAAAGCTTACCTTTCGTACCGGATTTGGTGCTGGTCGATGGAAATCAGAGCCCACGGCTAAAATGCTCAGTACGCACAATCATTAGAGGTGACAGCCTGATACCCGAAATCTCAGCAGCCTCGATTTTAGCTAAGACCGCACGCGATAAAGAAATGCAAAGACTACATGAGTGTTTTCCACTCTATGGATTTGATCAACACAAAGGGTATCCCACGAAAAAGCATTTGGCTGCATTACAAACGCATGGCGCATGTGAGATACACCGGCAAAGTTTTGCGCCTGTCAATGCATTAAGATTTAGTAAAATGCACTCCTAGATCAACGATAGCGCTGAACTGTTTTTATCTCAAAACAAGGAAGAAATCACTTTATGCGTATAATAAAATCTATTCAATTCGGTTCTGATAGCAGATAACAACCATGATTATTAATAATATTTAAATTTTTAATATCACTAAACAAGGATAACTTAATATGCGTATTGAGAAAAATACTGTCGTTTCACTCAACTATGAATTATCAGATGACACCGGAAAAATTCTGGAGAAAACGGATACACCGATCAGTTATTTACATGGCGGCTATGGCGGCATTTTCCCTCTGGTTGAGGAAGCGCTTCATGAAATGGAAATTGGTCATTCGTGCACGGTTTCAATGGACCCGGAAGACACGTTTGGTGAATATGATGCTGAGTTAATCCGCGTCGAGCCGCGCGACTCTTTTCCTGATAATGTGTCAGTTGGCATGCATTTTGAGGGAGGCGCAGAAGGTTCAGACGACATTATCATCTACCAGGTTACAGAAGTTGCTACCGATACCGTCATTGTCGATGGCAATCATCCGTTTGCGGGCATGAGATTGATTTTTGTCTGCACAGTAACTGAAGTCCGCCCTGCCACAGCGGAAGAAATTACCCATCAGCATGTGCATGGTGAGCATGGGCATGAGCATTAAAGAAATAGCGCATTCGATTATTCAACAGATTAACTGTTATTCGTCATATCCATCGCTTTTTTCAATAAATAAAGCTGCTCCAGTGCTTGCCTGGGGCTGAGTTCATCCGGCGAGAGGTTTTGTAACATTGCAATCACCGGATGTTCTTGCGGAATGTCTTCTTCCGGTTCCGGAATGGAAAAGGAAAACAGATCCAACTGTGGTTCTTTCTTTACGCTTTCCTGTTCCAGTTTGATCAAGTGCTTTCTGGCCACTTTGATCACCGGCTCTGGAACACCTGCCAATGCAGCAACTTGCAAACCGTAGCTTTGACTGGCCGGACCCTCGGCTACCTTATGCAGAAAAACAATACGGTGTTTATACTCCACGGCATCCAAATGGACATTTTGGATTTGCTTAAACTCCTCAGCCAGTTTCGTTAATTCAAAGTAATGCGTGGCAAAAAGTGTAAAGCTGCGATTTTTACTCAATAGATACCGGGCAATGGCAAACGCTAGCGCCAAGCCGTCAAACGTCGAAGTGCCGCGCCCAACCTCGTCCATGAGCACCAGGCTTTGTGCGGTTGCGTTATGAAGTATATTGGCGGTTTCCGTCATTTCCACCATAAATGTGGAACGCCCGCTGGCAAGATCATCGGCAGCACCAATGCGGGTAAAGATCTGATCCAGAACACCCAGACGCACTCTTTTGGCAGGTACATAACACCCGCAATGTGCAAGCAAAGCGATCAGCGCGATTTGTCGCATGTAAGTAGATTTGCCGCCCATGTTGGGACCGGTAATTATCAACATGTGCGGTTTCCCGGTATGATCAGCACCTAACTGAACATCATTGGCAACAAAGTTTTCTACCTGACTCTCCACAACTGGGTGGCGACCCGTATCGATCTCAAAAATTTCCTCATGCGACAAATACGGCGCAGTATAGTCAAGCGCTTGCGCGCGCTCAGCAAATGCACACAAAACATCAATCTCCGCAACACTCACAGCCATTTTCTGCAACGGATGGATATACTGCAAGAGTGCATTCAGGAGTTCCTCATACAAATATTTCTCCCGTGCCAATGCGCGATCTTGTGCGGATAATGCTTTATCTTCGAAAGCTTTTAGCTCTGGCGTGATATAACGCTCAGCACTTTTTAATGTTTGTCTGCGCCGGTAATCAGTAGGAATTTTTTCACTGTGCGCGTGCGTGACTTCGATATAGAAACCATGCACACGGTTATATTCCACCTTGAGATTAGGGATGCCGGTGCGTTCTTTTTCACGAATTTCCAGCTGCAACAGGAACTCACCGCAATTATTTTGCAGGGCACGTAATTCATCCAGTTCGGCATCATAACCATCGGCAATCACATTGCCTTCACGCAACACCACACCGGGTTCTTCCAGCAGAGATTTACTCAATAGCGCAACCAGAACCGGTTCAATCTGCATAGCCAGACTCAATTGACCAATTCTCTCGCTGGGACCATTTGCAATAGCTTGAATGACTTCCGGCAATAGTTTCAGGCTATCACGCAAACCCGATAAATCTCTCGGGCGCGCTGATTTAAGTGCAATGCGGGCAGTAATCCGTTCAACATCTACAAAATGCCGAAGCAGATCCCGCGCGACCCGATAATTATTCTGCTCACTTTCTCCGATTAAGGCTGCAACGCTATCGAGCCGCTTTTGTATAGCCGCATGATCCCGCAAGGGATGATGCAGCCAGAATTGCAACAAGCGGCTGCCCATATTGGTTGAGCACGTATCCAATAAGGACAATAACGTAGGTGAGCGTTCACCGCGTATGGTTTCGGAAATTTCCAGATTACGCCGTGTCGCAGCATCCATCCGAATATAAATACTATCCCGCTCAGCTTGTAATGATGTGATAGGAAGCGCAGCAGATCCTTGAGTCAGACGGGCGTATTCCAGCAGGGCACCGGCAGCGCACAGCGCAATGGGCAAATCCTCACAACCAAAGCCAGACAGATCATGCGTCTCAAATTGCCGCGTAAGATTACTCAGCGCGGTATCGCTATCAAACTGCCACACCGGTAATCGTTTTAACGCCCAATTTTTACCTTGCAGGTCAGCTTGTTTCAGTGATTCTGGCACTAGAATCTCTGACGGTTGCAGCCGTTCCAGCTCGCTCAGCAGATTTTGTGGTGACGTCTCCATCACGCGTAACTGCCCTGCTGCCAGATTCAGCCAAGCCAACCCCAAAATCGATTCCTGCACCCACAAAGCCAATAAAATGCAGTCGCGTTTATCCTCAAGTAATGCCGCATCCGTTAATGTTCCAGGCGTGATGATTCGGGTAACCTCACGTGCAACAGGGCCTTTGCTAGTCGCCGGATCGCCCACCTGCTCGCAAATGGCTACGGATTCACCTGACTTGACCAGTTTTGCCAAATATTGCTCTGCCGCATGATAGGGCACTCCCGCCATTTTAATCGGCTCACCGGCAGAAGCACCCCGTTGCGTTAAAGTAATTCCTAAGAGCTTGGCCGCTTTCTCTGCATCGTCAAAAAACAACTCATAAAAATCCCCCATGCGATAAAACATCAGCATGTCTGGGTGCTGCGCCTTAATACGCAGATACTGTTGCATCATCGGAGTATGTTGATCTTTCTGGGCTTTCATTGTGGCTCTACATCAGATTATTTACGCAGTGGAGAATACCTTATTGTGCTGCAATAATCTCATTTACTAAAGGGCACTTCTAAAAATTCAAAGTTCTAAACGAAACGAGGCGCGAGCAACAAAGTGTTGTGACGAAATTTGGATTTTTAGAGGGGCCCGGGTTATCGTTAAGAAAATTATGAATAACTCATCTTTGTCATTCCGAACGCAGTGAGGAATCTTGGCGAATCAAGAATCAACAGGATCGATTTCTCGCTATGCTCGAAATGACAGTACCGTTCGTCCTGTCGAAGGACTTAATCAGAGGCTCCTAAACTTTACTCTCGATTTTTCCAACTCTTTCGTTTCTATTCGCTTCGACTATGCAATTGTCTGGCTGCATTTCGTAGGCTTTTCTTAACACCGCAGATAGTCAGTTTATCAACTAAGCTGTTAATGTTTGTAATAATAAGTAATTGACAGTACAATGTTTTTACCGTTTTTATCACAAATTCCGGCTGAGGTTTTTAGAATTAATCCGGATTGAATATTTCGTGTCATTGAAAGTAATGATATCGAAATACCTCGGTAGCGTAGAAAAGCGCTACGTGTTTTTATCTTTTTATAAGGAATCGATATCATGACTTTCAGTATTAATTTATCCAGTCTCAATGGCAGCAATGGTTTTCGTTTGAATGGGGAGACGGCGTTTGATCAATCGGGCCTCTCAGTCAGCACTGCCGGGGATGTCAACGGCGATGGGTTTGATGATGTGATTGTCGGTGCTTTTGGAGCTGATCCGAACGGCTTTTACTCCGGCTCTAGCTACGTGGTGTTTGGCAAGGCATCCGGCTTCAGTGCTACGATGGATTTATCCAGTCTCAATGGCAGCAATGGTTTCCTTTGGATGGGGTGACGGCGTCTGATTTTTCGGGCGAATCAGTCAGCGATGCCGGGGACATCAACGGCGATGGGTTTGATGATTTGATTGTCGGTGCACTTGATGCTGATCCGAATGGCACCAATTCCGGCTCCAGTTACGTGGTGTTCGGTCAAGCATCCGGTTTCAGTGCTGCGATGAATTTATCCACTCTCAATGGCAGCAATGGTTTTCGTTTGGATGGGGTGGCAGGTGATCGCTCGGGCAGATCAATCAGCACTGCCGGGGATGTCAATGGCGACGGGTTTGATGATTTGATTGTCGGTGCTCGGTATGCTGACTCGAATGGCGTCAATTCCGGTTCCAGCTATGTGGTGTTTGGCAAGGCATCCGGCTTCAATGCTGCGATGAATTTATCCACTCTCAATGGCAGCAATGGTTTTCGTTTGGATGGGGTAGCGGATGATTTTTCGGGCGACTCAGTCAGCAATGCCGGGGATGTGAATGGCGATGGATTTGATGATTTGATTGTTGGTGCTCAGGGAGCTGGCTCGAATGGCCCTTACTCCGGTTCCAGCTATGTAGTGTTTGGCAAAGCATCCGGTTTCAGTGCTGCAATGAATTTATCCACTCTCAACGGCAGCAATGGTTTTAGACTGGATGGAGAGGTGGCGTATGATCAATCGGGCGTATCAGTCAGCACTGTCGGGGATGTCAACGACGATGGGTTTGATGATGTGATTGTCGGTGCTTCAGGAACTGACTCGAACGGCACCTGGTCCGGTTCCAGTTACGTGGTGTTTGGCAAAGCGTCCGGTTTCAGTGCTGCGATGGATTTATCCACTCTCAATGGCAGCAATGGTTTTCGTTTGGATGGAGAGTCGAAGTTTGATTTATCGGGCGAGTCGGTCAGCAATGCTGGGGACGTCAACGGTGATGGGTTTGATGATGTGATTGTCAGTGCATTTCGTGCAGACCCGAACGGCTCTTACTCCGGTTCTAGCTACGTGGTGTTTGGTCAAGCATCCGGCTTCAGTGCTGCGATAGATTTATCCAGTTTGGATGGCAGCGATGGTTTTCGTTTGGATGGGAGGACGGCGTATGACGGCTCGGGCCGATCAGTCAGCACTGCCGGGGATGTCAACGGCGACGGGTTTGATGATTTGATTGTCGGGGCTCCTGATGCTGACCCGAATGGTAACAACCATTCAGGTTCCAGTTACATCATCTTCGGCCGCAGTGATTTTCGCGGGCTACCTGAAATTTTAGGCACATCCGGGGATGACATTCTCAAAGGCACTTCAGCAGCGGAGCATTTTATAGCTGGTGATGGCAACGACAAACTGATCGGCCGGGGCGGCGCAGATAGCTTTGACGGCGACGCAGGCAATGACAAGATTCAAGTCGCCGATCTGAGTTTCGCCTCGGTTGATGGCGGCGCGGGCATTGATGTGCTGCATCTGGCCGGTACCGGCCTGAATCTGAACCTGGCGGATTCCGGCGATCGCATCAGCGACATCGAAATCATCTCCTTGTACAGCCAGGGCGACCGCAATACGCTCACGCTCACGGCAGCCGATTTGCGCGATCTGTCGACCACCACCAACACCCTGAAAGTAAATGGCAATGCCGGAGGTCACATCATTGTGGAAGACAGCGGCTGGATCGACGGCGGCAACCGTGGCGGAAACGGTTATTATCATGTGTATACGCAGGATGATGCGGTGTTGCTGGTCGGGCAGAACCTGACGGTGGATTTTGTGGCGGTTTGATTGTAATAAAGACGTCTGTGTCGCAATATCTGTAGGAAGTGCTGAGCAAGCGTCATTTCGAGCAAGAGCGAGAAATCTATTGCGTTGATTTTAACAGGCTGTTAAAGATTCCTCACTCCGTTTGGAATGACAAATGCGAGTTATTCAGAGTTTTCTATAAGGTGGTTTCTGGAATTAATCTCGATTGAATATTTCGTGTCATTGAAAATAATGATATCGAAATACCTCGGTAGCGTACAAAAGTGCTACATGTTCATTTTTTATAAGGAATCGATAGTATGACTTTCAGTATTAATTTAGCCAGTCTCAGTGGCAGCAATGGTTTTCGTTTGGATGGGGAGACGGAAAATGATCGATCGGGCAGATCAGTCAGCAATGCCGGGGATGTCAACGGCGATGGCTTTGATGATGTGATTGTCGGTGCTTTTGGAGCTGATCCGAACAGCATCTTTTCAGGCTCCAGTTACGTGGTGTTTGGTCAAGCCTCCGGTTTCAGAGCGACCATGGATTTATCCAGCCTTAATGGTAACAATGGTTTTCGTTTGGATGGAGAGGTGTATGATTTTTCGGGCCGATCCGTCAGCACTGCCGGGGATGTCAACGGCGATGGGTTTGATGATGTGATTGTCAGCGCATCTTCTGCTAATCAGAACGGCTACGAATCAGGTTCCAGTTATGTGGTGTTTGGTCAAGCATCCGGCTTCAGTGCTACGATGGATTTATCCAGTCTCAATGGCAGCAATGGTTTTCGTTTGGATGGAGAGGCGGCGTCTGATTTATCGGGCGAATCAGTCAGCAGTGCCGGGGATGTCAACGGCGATGGGTTTGATGATGTGATTGTCGGGGCTCTTTTCGCTAACCCGAATGGTAAAGACTCCGGCTCCAGCTACGTGGTGTTTGGTCGAGCATCCGGTTTCAGTGCTGCGATGGATCTATCCAGTCTAAATGGTAGTAATGGTTTTCGTTTGGATGGAGAGGCGAATCGTGATTATTCGGGCCGCTCAGTCAGCACTGCCGGGGATGTCAACGGCGATGGGTTTGATGACTTGATCATTGGGGCTTACGGAACTTCTTCCAGTTACGTGGTGTTTGGCAAAGCCTCCAGTTTCAGTGCTGCGATGGATTTATCCAGCTTGGATGGTAGCAATGGCTTTCGTTTGGATGGCGCAGCGGATGATTATTCGGGCGGATCAGTCAGCAATGCCGGGGATGTCAACGGCGATGGGTTTGATGATGTGATTGTCGGCGCTCCTTTCGTCAACTCGAACGGCTCTTACTCCGGTTCTAGTTACGTGGTGTTTGGTCAAGCATCTGGTTTCAGTGCGACGATGGATTTATCTACTCTCAATGGCAGCAATGGTTTTCGTTTGGATGGAGAGGCGAAGTTTGATTTATCGAGCTGGTCGGTTAGCACTGCCGGGGATGTCAACGGCGATGGGTTTGATGATTTGATTGTCGGTGCTTCAGGAACTGATCCGAACGGCAACCGTGACTCCGGCTCCAGCTACGTGCTGTTTGGTCAAGCATCCGGTTTCAGTGCTACGATGGATTTATCCAGTCTCAATGGCAGCAATGGTTTTCGTTTGGATGGGGTGACAGAGGGTGATCATTTGGGCGAATCAGTCAGCACTGCCGGGGATGTCAACGGCGACGGGTTTGATGATTTGATTGTCGGTGCATGGGGAGCTGATCCGAATGGTGGTGCCTCCGGTTCCAGTTACATCATCTTTGGCCGCAGTGATTTTGGCAGTGCGCTGCCTGAAATTCTAGGCACCTCCGGGGATGACATTCTCACAGGCACGACAGCAGCGGAGCATTTTAAGGCCGGTGACGGCAACGACAAACTGATCGGCCGGGGTGGCGCGGATAGCTTTGAGGGCGGCGCAGGCAATGACAAGATTCAAGTCGCCGACCTGAGTTTCGCCTCGGTCGATGGCGGCGCGGGCAGTGATGTGCTGCATCTGGCCGGTACCGGTCTGAATCTGAACCTGGCAGATTTCGGCGATCGCATCAGCGAAATCGAAATCATCTCCTTGTACAACCAGGGCGACCGCAATACGCTCACGCTCACGGCAGCCGATTTGCGCAATCTGTCGACTACCACCAATACCCTGAAAGTCAATGGCAATGCCGGAGGCCACATCATTGTGGAAGATAGCGGCTGGATCGACGGCGGCAACCGTGGGGGCGGTTATTATCACGTGTATACGCAGGATGATGCGGTGTTGCTGGTCGGGCAGAACCTGACGGTGGATTTTGTGGCGGCTTGATTGTAATAAAGATGTCTGTGTCGCAATATCGATAGGAAGTGTCGAGCAAGCGTCATTTCGAGCAAGAGCGAGAAATCTATTGCATTGATTTTAACAGGCTGTTAAAGATTTCTCACGCCGTTCGAAATGACAAATGCGAGTTATTCAGAGTTTTCTATAAGGAGGGTTTTGGAATTAATCCGGATTGAATATTTCGTGTCATTGGAAGTAATGATATCGAAATACCTCAGTAGCGTACCAAAGCGCGAACAGGCTGTTGAAAAACGTATTCGAGGCAGCCGATGC
>LNFM01013670.1_pt1 | contig 17031 bp, 14 predicted proteins | sample 596031 | NCBI WGS metagenome assembly LNFM01 (sample SAMN04254537, study PRJNA301005) | activated carbon metagenome | isolation source: dual media filters at the Ann Arbor, Michigan drinking water treatment plant | place: USA: Ann Arbor
GACGCTGCGTGAGATCGTCGATGACGTCCTGCTCGACGTCGCGGAAGGCCGCTTCGCCCCGTGCCGCGAACCAGTCGCGAATGGGCATGTCGATTCGGTGCTCGATCTCGGCGTCGCTGTCGACGAACTTCAGGCCCAGCTGGCGTGACAGGTGGCGCCCGACCGTGGTCTTGCCACAGCCGGGCATGCCGACCAGGGAGATTATCAGGGGGTGGGGCACGCCGACGGGAGAGCGAGATCACGGTTCACGTTGACCGAGAACGTCGTCGCGACTCCGCCGGGCGATCGAAAGGTAATGAAGATGACACCCGCCCTGACGAGCCCATCGGCGAAGTTGTAGCCGATCGAGGTGAAAGTACGCTCAGTCGTGCTGGGAACCGGTGATCCACCGCCAACAGTCACGGTCAGCCCAGTGGTTGGCGTCGTCGCGGTGATCGTTGTGCCTGCCGGCATGGGGTTGAGCCGGACCGGGTTGTTGTCGCCGACGATCAAGGAAAGCGAGCCGCTGGCGGCTCCGTCATACCACGTATCGTTTCCAACCAGGGTGTAGCGAGAAACGTTCGACGGCTGCGGGCCGAATTGCAGGTCGATCTTGGCGCAGCTTGAGTCCAATCGAGAGGTGTTGGCCCAAAGCGGCCGCGCAGCCGACGTGGAGAGCACCGTCTCGATGGCCCGACGAACGTAGACCTGGCCCGCCCCGCTCCACAAGCCGTCGCAGGTGGCCGGCATCGTCGGGATGCTGGGGTTCAGCCGCAACAAGGCATCGCCAGAATCGGCGCAACTGGACGAGTTGTTGATCGCCAAAGGAATGAATTCATCGTTGCTGGCATCGAACATGCCGTCAAAGAGGCGATCCTTGAAGATATTCCCCAAGTCCTGGAAAGGCTCGCCCGGATCCTTGGTGTTGTTGCCGTTCAGATCGATAAAGGACTCTTCGCCAAGAGCGTACGCAGTAATAGTTACTCGTCCGTCGAGAGGACGCGGTTCCGCAGAGACGAAGTTGGCCGTTGTCCGCGCGATGCCATTGACCAGCGCAGTCTGTTTGATGGCTTCGACCTGCCCACCCTCGGTGACGAAATTGACCGAGGTACCCGCCGGCACGGGGTTGCCGCTACGATCAGCGGCAATGATTTGGTATGTGTTGGGCGTTCCATCGATGTTGTAGCCCTCAATGTTCAGAGTGCCCTGGGACAAGGAAAAGTTCAGCTGTGAGGGCAGTCCCACTGCCACGCTGAGGTTGCTCGAAACGGTGGAGATGTTGGTGTTCTGCAGCGTTGCTGACACCCGAACAGGGGTGGGCAGGCTGCCAGAGTTAACCCGCACCGAGATTCGTCCGGAGGCGTCAGAAGTCCGCAGGACGTCTGCGGTACCGCCTTCCATCGTGACGCCTCCGGTCAGGGTCAGCAGCCGCGTAACCACGTTGCGGTTCGGCAACGGATTTCCCGCAGCATCACGTACCTCGAACGTCACGATGGAGGCCTCGGCGAATCCGGAGCCCCGCAGGAAGATCGTTTCCGGACTGGCGCCAATGAACGCAAGGCTAGATACCGAGGGCGCAGCAATAGGCAGGGACAGGGTGCGCGAGTTGGCCGAACCGACGATGGTTGCCTGCAACTGATCCGACACCTGGATGGCGCCACAACCGGCGTCGCGGTATTGCAATGCCACTATGGGCGTCGTTGCGGTGAAGGTACTGGGAGACACCACGGCCTTGTCGAGCGTAGCGCACGACGAGTTGATGCTGATCTGGACCGGCGAGCCGACACTGACCCCCGACAAGCTGAGCTGCAAGGTTGTCTGGCCATAGGCCGAAAGCGCACCTACAGCGGAAGAGAAGCTGTCGATGGTGACATTCGTTGCCTGCACCTGGAAACCACGAGTCGCAGCCAACTGCGTGCCGTTGACGTTCGCCGTGGCTCGAATCTCGTCAGCACCTGCCCCCGTCGAATTGATGGGAGCGAGTACGACGACCGCCCTACCCGCGCTATCTGTCAACGCGGTGCCGATGTTGGGTGCAGCGATCTGGCGCGCTACGCTGAACGTCACCACTTGACCCGCGATGGCACGGCCACTGGAGTCCTTCAGCGTAGCCGTCACCGTGGCAGGGGTAGCCGAACTGATTGACGTGCTGCTGAGTGCCAATTCGAGCGTACCTGCGCCGGAAATGGCGGAGCTGGTCACTGTCAGCGGTGCAGTCCTCGTAATGCTGCCGCTGCCTGCCGAAACGTTGATGCTGCGAGGCGTACTGTCGGCACCGATGCCCACAACGGCGGTGATCTTGCCTTCGGCATCTGTAACTGTGCCGGCGGGTGCAACGACACCACCGTTGTCGACGCGAAAGCTGACTGGAACGCCGCTGACGGCATTCCGATTGGCATCCAGCGCGGTGACGGTGGCCGTGACCGAGCTCCCAGCCGTGTTGGGCACGCTCGCCGAACTCAAAACGATGACGAGATCGGAGGCCGAAGAGCCTTGCGATCCGCCCACCAGCGGGCTGCCCGAATTGCCGCCGCCGCCGCCGCAGGCAGCCAGGAACGCCAGCGCCAGCAACGACAAGATTCTCGTGAAGTAGTTCATCTTGGGCCGTCAGGGCCGGGCTCGTGCCTCAGCGTGCCGCAGAGCGGTCGGTGACGATCTTCGGTGTGATGAAGACCAGCAGCTCGGTCTTTTCGGTGGAGCGGGCGCGGTTCTGGAACAGGTAGCCCACCCAGGGCAGGTCACCCAGCAGCGGCACCTTGTTGATTTCGTTGCGCTCGGTCTGGGTGAAGATGCCGCCCAGCACCACGGTGCCGCCGTTTTCGACCAGCACCTGGGTCTTCACGTGCTTGGTGTCGATGGCGAAGCCGGCCACCGTGTTGCGGCCGACGCTGTCCTTGTTGACGTCGACGTCCAGGATGACGTTGCCTTCGGGCGTGATCTGCGGCGTCACCTCGAGCTTCAGATTGGCCTTGCGGAACTGGATCTGCGTGGCGCCGCTGGACGTGGCGGCCTGGTACGGGAGTTCTTCGCCCTGCTCGATCAGGGCCTTGACCTGGTCGGCCGTGATCACGCGCGGGCTCGACACGATCTTGCCCTTGCCTTCGGCTTCAAGAGCCGACAGCTCGAGGTTGAGGAAGCGGTTGGCCGTGGCGCTGAACAGCGACAGAGCGAAGGTCGCTGCAGCAGCGCCGCCCAGCGAGCTGACGTTGGCCGGCAGGTTGACGAACTGCGTGTCGTTGTACTTGAAGTCGTCTCGCGCCAACTGCAGCGTCTGGCCACCGACGGCGTTGTAGTTGCCGCCGACGGTCGCGTAGTTGCTGCCGATGATGTTGTAGCCCGGGATGCCGCCGGCCAGTCCGCGGAAGTCGGAACCACCCAGCTTGACGCCCAGCGAGCGGCCGAAGGTGTCGCTGGCCTCGACGATGCGCGCTTCGATCAGCACCTGGCGCACGGGAATGTCGATCTTGGCGATCAGCGACTGCACCTCTTCGAGCTTGGACGGAATGTCCGATACGAAGAGCTGGTTGGTGCGCGATTCGAAGATCACGCTGCCGCGCGGGGACAGCAGGCGCGTGGCCTGGGCATTGCCGCCCGCCGCGCCCTGCACCTGGTTCTGGCCGGAGAGCCCCTTGGCGATCTCTTCGGCCTTGGTGTAGTTGAGCTGGAACGACTGCGTGCGCAGGGGCTCCAGTTCAGCGACCTTCTTCTTGGCCTCGAGTTCGACCTGCTCCTTGGCTGCGAGCTCTTCCTTGGGCGCGATCCACAACACGTTGCCGGACTTGCGCACGCCCAGGCCCTTGCTCTGCATGATGATGTCCAGGGCCTGATCCCAGGGCACGTCCTTCAGTCGCAGCGTGACGGTGCCGGTCACGGTATCGCTGGTCACCACGTTGAAGTTGGTGAAGTCGGCGATGACCTGCAGCAGGGCACGGACCTCGATGTTCTGGAAGTTCAAGGACAGCTTTTCGCCCTGGAAGCCGGGTCCTTGCGTCAGCTTGTTGGGGTCGACCTTCACCGGCCGCACTTCCAGCACGAACTGGTTGTCGGTCTGGTAGGCACTGTGCTCCCAGTTGCCGCGTGGCTCGACCATCATGCGCACACGGTCGCCGCTCTGGAAGGTCGAGACCGTCTGCACGGGTGTGCCGAAGTCGGTGACGTCGAGTCGGCGGCGCAGGCTGTCGGGCAGGGTGGAGCGCAGAAACTCGACCACCAGGGTCTGGCCCTGCTGACGGATGTCGACGCCAACCTGGGTGCTGGGCAGACCCACGACGATGCGCCCGGCACCGTCGCTGCCGCGACGGAAGTCGATGTCGCGCAGACCCTGCGGTTCGACGTTCTGAGCGGCAGAGAACTGCGAGGGTTCGCCACCGGCGCCCGGACCCGTGGCGTCGAGCACGAGCAGCAGCGCCTTGCCCTGCAACTGTGCGCGGTAACCCGAGGCCTGCTTGAGGTTCAGCACGAGCCGGGTGCGCTCGCCGGCCTGGGCCACGTTCACCGAGCGCAGGTTGCCCTGGTTGATCTCGACGGCACTGCGGCCCGTCGCATTGCCGACATTGGGCAGGTCGATGGCGATGCGTGGCGGCGACTGGGTCGAAAAGCCGTTCGGCACGGCGGTCAGGGCCTCGCTCAGTTCGATGCGGACCACCTCGGTGCCGGCCTGCTGCGTGCTGGTGATCGACTGGATGGCGTTTTGCGCCATCGCCACCGACGGCGCCAGGGCGGCAGCCGTCAACACGGCGAGGGCGGCGTGTGCCGCGCGCCACTTGAACATGGTGAACCTCTCCTCGATGATCCTCATCGCGCCTTCTCCTGCAGCTGCAGACTGCCGACGCGCTCGATCCACTCGCCTGCGGCGTCCTGGATCTCGGTCTCGGCGATCTTGGTGATACGGCCGTAGTTCTGGCCGAGGTAGTCTCCGACCTTCACCTGGTAAAGCAGGTTGTCGACCTTCAACAGCGCAAAGGGCTGGCCACTCTTGGCCAGGCTGCCCACCATGCGCATGTTGTCCAGCGGGTAGGCCTCAAGAGGCTCCTTGCGGCGGTTGAGTTCGCCGGACAACAGGGAATTCGGCTGTCTCGACTCCTGCTTGATGGCCACCGTCAGCTTCTGGCTGCTGAAGGGCTCCACGGCCTGCGCCGATGCGTAGGGCTGAGGGTCGAACTTCTTGGGTGGCTGCAGGGGAGTGACGTTCGGGCGCACTTCGCGGCGCTGCTGCTCCATCCACTGCTGCAGCTCCTCGTGGTTGGCCCCGCAGGCGGCCAACATCAGCGTCAGGCCCAGCAGGGCCCCAAGACGTGCCGCGCGCATCACTTCTTGGCTCCTGCTTTGGCAGCCGCCGCCTTCTGCTGCTCGGCCACTTCGGTCGGATCGAGGTAGCGGTAGGTGCGCGCCGTGGCTTCCATCGACAGGCTGCCTGCCGCATCGCGCGGGGGCTGCACGATCGCCAGGTTCTGCAGCGTCACGATGCGCGACAGGTTGGACACGTCGGCTGCAAACGAACCGATATCGTGGTAGCGGCCGGTCACGCGGATGGAGATCGGCAGTTCAGCGTAATAGTCCTTCACCTCGACCTGCCCGGGACGGAACAGTTCGAAGGACAGGCCGCGACCCAGCCCTGCCTGGTTGATGTCCGACAGCAGCGCATCCATCTCGGCCTTGCCGGGCAGCTGCTTCTCGAGCTGGGTCACGTACTCCTGCACCTGCAGCTTCTGCTTGCGCAGTTCGCTCAGGTTGACGGCCTGCCCCAGCTTGGACAGGTAGTTCTGCTTGAGCTCGGGCTCCTTGAGGCGCTCGGCTTCGAGTTCTTCGGTGGCCGTCGACAGCAACAGGAACCAGCCGATGAGCACGACCACGGCTGTGGTGAACAACCAGACCGCCAGCTTGGGCAAGGTGGGCCACTGGCCGGGCTCGCGGGTGTTCAGGCCCTTGAACTGCGACGAAGCCCGTTCGAAGGCGCTGTTCAGGTCGAAGTTGAAGGAAGAGGTGTTGGCTGCCATGCTGACCTCAGGTCGTCTTCTTGACGACCGCAGCTCCCGGCGCAGGGGCCGGCGGCGCGGCCTGCGGGCGCTTCAACGTGACGCGCAGGGAGAATTCGTACAGCCGTCGCGCTTCACGTCCTGCCGTGGTGATGTTGGCCGACTTGATCTCGATGAGCTCCGGGCGCTCGAGCCAGGCCGCGTTGTAGGCGGTGTTGCGAAGGAACTCGGAGACGCGCTCGTTGGTCTGCGCGACACCCGTGACGGCAACCACCTGCCCGGTCTGCTTGATCGAGGTGAGGTAGACGCCTTCAGGCGTCTGCTTGGCGAGTTCGTCGAGCAGGTGCACGGGAGTGTTGCGGTCGATCTGCAGGTCTTCGACCGATTTCTGCCGCGCCTTGAGCGCCTCGATCTCGCCCCGAAGCGTGGCGATGTCCTTGACCTGCGCGTCGAGCCGGGCGATCTCCGCCTTCAGGAAGTCGTTGCGCGAGACCTGGGCGTTGGTCATCTGCTGCAGCACGGTGTACCACGCGCCGGCAATGCCCACGCCGACCAGGCCGGCCAGCATCACTCCCGCGAAGAAGGCACGCTTGCGCTGCTGACGCTTCTCCTCGCGGTGCGGCAGCAGGTTGATCAGTATCACTGCACGAACCTCCGCATCGCCAGCCCGCAGGCCGTGAGATAGGCCGGTGCCTCCCTGCGCACGCGCCCTTCACGGATGGCAGACCCGAGTTGCATGTGCTCGAAGGGATTCACCACCATCGAGGCGAAGCCGGTCAGTTCGGTGACGCGGTCCTTCAGACCCGCCAGCGTGGCGGTGCCGCCGGCCAGCATCACGTAATGCACCTTGTGGTGCGGCGTGCTGGTGAAGAAGTACTGCAGCGCACGGCCGATTTCCTGGGACAGGCTGTCGACGAAGGGTCTTCAGGCAGGTCACCGGCCAGCTTCTTCTGTTCGGCTTCCTCGAACGAGAAGCCGTACTGTCGCGAAATGAGTTGCGTGAGCTGCGCACCGCCGAAGGCCTGGTCGCGGTCGTACAGCATGTCGTCGTCGCGCAGCACCTTGAGACTGGTGGTGTCAGCCCCGATCTCGAACAGCGCAACCAGCGCGTCGCGCCCCTCGTTGGGCAGCGATGTCACGACGCGGCTCATGGCCAGCCGGGAAGCGTGGGACTCGATGTCGAGCACGATGGGCTTCAGCCCGGCGGCTTCTGCCAGGCCCTGACGGTCCTGTACGCGATCCTTGCGAGATGCCGCGATGAGCACCTCGACATCACCGGCGGAGGTCAGGCTGGGGCCGATGACGCAGAAATCCAGACTGACCTCGTCGAGGGAAAAGGGAATGTACTGATTCGCCTCGGACTCGACCTGCAATTCCATTTCTTCTTCGCGCAGGCCGGCCGGCAGCATGATCTTCTTGGTGATGACGGCCGATTGCGGCATGGCCATCACCACGTTCTTGGTGCGCGTTCCGCTCTTGGACACGACGCGACGGACGGCTTCGGCGACTTCGTCGAACTTCTCGATCTGGCCGTCGGTGATCCAGCCCTTCTCGAAGGGCTCGGAGGCCAGGCGCTCGAGCACCATCTCGCCAGACCCGCTCTGTCCCAGCTCGACCAGCTTCACGCCGGACGAACTGATGTCGAGGCCGATCATTGGCGCATGCTTCCGGCCGCGCAGAAGGTCCATCAAGCTCACTTTGGACTGACTCCCGGTCACCCAGGGAAACCCTGGGCCGTGTTAAGAAGTTACTTCAATGCTAGCAGTAAAGCCCTTGTGCACCAAAGAAAAACGGCTCGCCAGAGTCTGCTGCACGTTGTCATTCGTTAACGGGTGAAACAGCGGCAGATTGGTCGGTCAGTTTCGTCGACAGCGGGTTCGTTACGACTCTGGCGTCCGACCGCAACGGCAGTGCCGGCACCCGACATCGACCGCTCCTGAGCGCCGCTATCATCGTCTCACCCCCCGGTCGGCGAAACCCGTCCGGGCCGCCGGAAGGCCGCCAGCCGTGGCGCCCTGCACGAAGATCGCCCGTGAGCCCCACCGATTCGTCCTCGTCGACAACACAACCCTCAGGCAAGGCCCACGGCATGGCGGCGGTCGTGACGCGCCGGTTGCTCACCGCGGGCGCCTGGCTGCTCGGCACGCTCGTCGCCGGCCTCGGGGCGCTGCTGCTGGTCATCGGCGTGGCGCTCGCCGTGGCCTACCCCAACCTGCCCGACATCTCCAGCCTGTCCGATTACCGGCCCAAGCTGCCGATGCGCATCTTCTCGGCCGATGGCGTGTTGCTCGGGGAGTTCGGCGAGGAACGCCGCGAGCTGATGCCGATCTCGCGTGTGCCCAAGGTCATGAAGGACGCCGTCCTGGCGGCGGAGGACGCCCGGTTCTACGAGCATGGCGGCGTGGACTACAAGGGGGTGGCCCGCGCCGCGCTGGAAAACCTTCGCGACGCCAGGAGCCAGGGCGCGTCGACGATCACGATGCAGGTGGCGCGCAACTTCTACCTGTCCACCGAGAAGACCTTCACCCGGAAGATCTACGAGATCCTGCTGGCGCTGAAGATCGAACGCCTGTTGAGCAAGGACCAGATCCTCGAGCTCTACATGAACCAGATCTTTCTCGGGCAGCGTGCCAGCGGGTTCGCGGCGGCGGCACAGATCTATTTCGGCAAACCCCTGGCGGAGGTGACGGTGGCCGAGGCGGCCATGCTGGCCGGCCTGCCGAAGGCACCTTCTGCTTACAACCCGATAGCCAACCCGAAGCGCGCAACGTTGCGTCAACGCTACATCATCGAGCGGATGTTCGACAACGGCTTCATCGACGAAGCCCAGCGCAACGACGCATTGGCTCAGCAGTTGCGCTACCGGACGCCCTCGGTACCCACCGTGCACGGCGATTTCGTCGCCGAAGCGGCACGCCAGCTGGTGTTCGCGCAGTACGGCGAGGAGTCGTACACCCGGGGCCTGAATGTTCACGTGACGGTGAACGCCGGCGAACAGGCCGTGGCCCACAGAGCCTTGCGCAACGGGCTGCTGGCCTTCGAGAAGCGCCAGTTCTATCGCGGGCCCGAGGCCTACGTCGACCTGCCCCGCGATGCGGCGCAACTCGACGCGCGCGTCGCCGAAGCATTGACCGAACATCCCGACAACGACGAACTGCGAGCGGCGGTCGTCCTCGAAGCCTCTCAAAGAGAGGTGGTCGCGATGCTGCAGAACGGCGACAGCATCACCATCACCGGCGCCGGGCTGCGCCCGGTGGCCTCGGGCCTGTCGGCGAAGGCTGCCCCCAAGGTGCAGATCCGCCGCGGCGCCATCGTTCGCGCCGTGCGGGACGGCAAGGGCGAGTGGGCCCTGACGCAGTTGCCCGAAGTGGAAGGCGCCGTGGTTGCGCTCGACCCGCGAACGGGCGCCATCCGCGCGATGGTGGGCGGATTCGACTACCGCACCAGCAAGTTCAACCACGTCACCCAGGCCTGGCGCCAACCGGGGTCCAGCTTCAAGCCCTTCGTCTACTCCGCATCGCTGGAGAAGGGCATCACACCGCTGACAGTGGTCAACGACGCGCCGCTGTTCTTCGATGCGGCAACCACCGGAAGCCAGCCTTGGGAGCCCAAGAACTACGACGGCAAGTTCGACGGTCCGATGCAGCTGCACACGGCGCTGGCGAAGTCCAAGAACATGGTGTCGATCCGCGTGCTCCGCTCCATATCGCCCGAGTTCGCACAGGAGTTCATCGGCCGCTTCGGATTCGAGGCCGACAAGCACCCTGCCTATCTCACGATGGCGCTGGGTGCGGGCTCGGTCACTCCCTTGCAGATGGCAGCGGCCTACAGCGTCTTCGCGAACGGGGGCTACCGTGTATCACCGGCACTCATCACGCGGCTGACCGACAGCAAGGGCCGCGTGCTTCTGGAAAGCAAGCCACCGGTGCTGGACGAGTCCATGCGCATGCTGGACGCCCGCAATGCCTTCGTCATGACCCAACTGATGCAGGAGATCACGCGCTCGGGCACGGCGGCCAATGCCCAGCGCATCCTGAAGCGGCCCGACATCTACGGCAAGACAGGCACCACCAACGACTCGATGGATGCCTGGTTTGCCGGTTACCACCCCACGCTCACCGCCGTGGTGTGGATCGGCTACGACACCCCGCGCAAGCTGGGCGACCGCGAAACCGGCGGCGGGCTGGCGCTGCCGGTCTGGATCGAACTGATGTCCCATGCGCTCAAGGGCGTTCCGGTGCAGGAGCCCACACCGCCGGAAGGCGTGACACTGACGGCGGGGTCCTGGGTCTTCAGCGAGTTCGCTCAAGGCGAAGGCGTGGCCAGCCTGGGCATGGAAGACGCCTTGCCGCAGCCGCCCGACGCCCAGGAACGCAGCAGCATCCTCGACCTGTTCCGGCGCTAGGAGTCTTGCGCCTGGACCGCCGGAGGCACGAAGCGCAGCGCCTTGCCACCCTGCAGCGTGGCGTGGTGAGACAGCACTTCGAAGAAGTCGCTGCCGTCGCGGGTATCGACCCAGCGCCCGTCCAGGTGCCTGAAGTGGAAGCCACCGCCGCGTGCCGCCAGCCAGATCTCCTGAAGCGGCGGCTGCGTGTTGACGATCAGCTGACTGCCGTCGGGAAAGCTCATCTGCAACAAGCCACCGGTGCGGCTGGTGTCGATATCGATGATGTCCTGTTGCAGCCACTGGTCCGCTGCGGTCTCCAGGCTGGCCAGAACCAGACGGGTGAGGCGGTCGTAGTCGGCGCCGCTCAGCGTCGTCGCGGCCGAGGGGGCTGGTCTGCCGGAGGCGGGGTGGCTGGTCATTAGAATCTCCCGCATGCGGAACAGGTGGAAAAGCAGTGTAGTCGGGCGCCTGCGGCAACTCGCCCTCGGGACGCTTTGGCTGGGATGCGCCGTGGGTCTTTCGAGCCTGGCGGGCTGCGGCCAGAAGGGGCCGCTGACGCTGCCCCAGCCGCCAGCCGCCAGCGCGGCGGCGTCCGCACCCGGCCGCTGATCTCACGGCCCAGCCCGGGCCTCACCTGGCCATCAGACGCGGCCTTCCTCCACCGCGTGACAGGCCACCTCGATGCCCTGGAAGGTCTTCAGCACCGGACGCTCGCTGGAACAACGCGCGTTGGCGTGCGGGCAGCGCGGATGGAAGGCGCAACCCGTCGGCGGGTTCAGCGGATTCGGCACCTCGCCCTGCACCGGCGTGCGCGCGCGACCCGACATGTGGATGTCGGGAATCGCGTCGAGCAGCATGCGCGTGTAGGGGTGGCGTGGCCGGGCGAACAGCTCAGCCTTGTCGGCAACCTCGACCAGCCGGCCCAGGTACATCACCCCGACCCGGTCGCTGACGTGGCGCACGACGGCCAGGTTGTGAGAGATGAACAGGTAGGTCAGCCCGCGCTCGCGCTGCAGGTCCTTCATGATGTTCAGCACCTGTGCCTGCACCGAAACGTCCAGCGCCGAGGTCGGTTCATCGCAGACCAGGAACTCGGGCTGCGTGGCCAGCGCTCGTGCGATCGAGATGCGCTGGCGCTGGCCACCCGAGAACTGATGCGGGAACTTCTCGACATCGGCCGCCGCCAGGCCCACCGAGCGCAGAAGATCACCGACCTTCACACGCAGTTCGTCGGGCGTGGCCACCAGGCCGTGCTCGCGGAGGGGCTCGGCGACGATGTCCAGCACCTTCCAGCGCGGATTGAGACTGGCGTAGGGGTCTTGGAAGATCATCTGCATGCGCCGGCGTAGCTGACGCAGTTCGCCGGCATTGCGCGCCGCATCGGTGGGCTGGCCGTCGAAGGTGACGCTGCCGTGGGTGGGTGCGTACAGACCCACCAGCAGCCGCGCCACCGTGCTCTTGCCGCAGCCCGACTCGCCCACCAGCGCCAGCGTGGTGCCGCGTCGGATCTCGAAGGAAACCCGGTCGACCGCGTGCACGAATTGCCGCGGCTTGCGCTCGACGACGCGGTTGAGCCAGGGCGCCGAGACGTCGAAGGTCTTGCTGAGTTCCTGCACGCTGACCAGCGGACCCGGCGCGACGTCGGCGGCGGGCCTGGCGCCCGACTTGGCTTCCATGTCAGCCCTCATGATGCGCGCCGCTCAGTGTCGACCAACCAGCACGATGCGCGCGTCGCGCCGGCATCGAGCAGTTCGGGCCTTTCCGTCCGGCAACGGTCCATCACCTGGGGGCAGCGCGGATTGAAGGCGCAACCGGCGGGAATGGCGTTCAGCCGCGGCATGGCCCCATCGATCTGCAGCAGCCGCTCGCGTTCGTCGTCCATCGCCGGGATGGAGCCCATCAGGCCGCGCGTGTAGGGGTGCGAGGGCCGATGGATGACGTCGTGGACCGGACCGATCTCGGCCACGCGGCCGGCATACAGCACCGCCACACGGTCGCAGGTTTCGGCGATGACGCCCATGTCGTGGGTCACGAGCATCACGGCTGCGCCGTGATCCTTGCACAGGCGCTTGAGCAGGGAAATGATCTGCGCCTGGATGGACACGTCGAGCGCCGTGGTGGGCTCGTCGGCAACGATGAGCTGCGGCTCGGCGGCCAGGGCCAGGGCGATGACCACACGCTGTCGCATGCCGCCCGAGAACTGGTGCGGGTACTGGTCGATGCGCTGTTCTGCGGCCGGGATGCCGGTCTCCTGCAGCAGACGGATGGCGCGTGCCCTCGCCTCCTCGGCACCCACGGGCAGGTGCGTCAGGATGGTCTCGGTGAGCTGGCGACCGATGGTGTAGAGCGGGTTCAGCGAGGTCAGCGGATCCTGGAAGATGGCGCCGATCCTGCGGCCTCGGATGGCGCGCATCTTCTCGTAGGGCAGGTTGTCGATGCGCTGCCCGTCGAGAAGGATCTCGCCGCCGGCGATGCGGCCCGGCGGTTCGAGCAGGCCGATGATGGCCGCGCCGGTGAGTGACTTCCCGGCGCCGGATTCGCCCACCACGCCCAGGATCTCGCCGGGCGAGATGTCGAAGGAGATGTCGTCCAGCGCCAGCAGCGTGCCGCGGCGCGTCGGGAACTCCACCCGCAGGTGGCGCACTTCGAGCAAGGGAGAGGTCATGGAGTCTTCAGCGAAGGCGCGGGTTCAGCGCATCGCGCAGCCAGTCGCCCAGCAGGTTCACGCTCAGTGCGATCAGCACCAGCATCGCGCCGGGAAAGATGGTGATCCACCATTCACCGGAGAAGAGGAAGTCGTTGCCGACGCGGATGAGCGTGCCCAGCGACGGCGAGGTCGGCGGCACGCCCACGCCCAGGAACGACAGCGTGGCCTCGGTGAGGATGGCCGCAGCCACCTGGATGGTGGCCAGCACCAGCACCGGCCCCATCACGTTGGGCAGCACGTGGCGCACCATGATGCGGTAGGGCGACACGCCGATCACGCGAGCCGCCTGCACGTATTCCTTGTTGCGCTCGACCAGCGTGCTGCCACGCACGGTGCGCGCGTACTGAACCCAGCCGGTGAGCGAGATGGCGACGATCAACACACCGAAGGCCAGCGTGTCGTGTGCATTGGGGAACATCGCGCGGCCGACGCCGTCGATCAGCAGCGCCACCAGGATGGAAGGAAAGGACAGCATCACGTCGCACACGCGCATGATGAAGGCGTCGATCTTGCCGCCGGCGAAACCCGACAACAGACCCAGGCCCACGCCGACCACCAGGGACAAGGCCACCGAGGCGAAACCCACGAACAGCGAAATGCGGGCGCCGTACATCAGCGCCGAGAGGATGTCCCGGCCCTGGTCGTCGGTGCCCAGCAGATAGAGCCGGCTGCCCTCGGCCTGCCAGGCCGGCGGCAGCCGGGCGTCCGACAGGTTCAGGGTGGCGAGGTCGAAGGGATTGTGCGGCGCGACCCAGGGTGCGAAGACCGAGCAGAAGACGCACACGGCGGCGATGACGGCCGCCAGGATGGCCATCGGCGACTGGGTGAAGCTGTACCAGACATCGCCATCGAAGAAGCGGGCGATGGCGCCCTGAGGGGCAGCGGGAGTGGTGGTGCTCATGGATTCAGTGTCCGCCCGCGGGCTTCTCGATGCGCAGGCGTGGGTCGACCGCGAAGTACAGCAGGTCGACGATGAGGTTGACGATGACGAAGATGAGTGCGATCAGGCAGAGGTAGGCGGCCATCACGGGAACGTCGGCGAACTGCACCGCCTGGATGAACAGGAAACCCATGCCGGGCCACTGGAACACCGTCTCGGTGATGATGGCGAAGGCGATCAGCGAGCCCAGTTGCAGGCCGGTGATGGTGATCACCGGCACCAGCGTGTTCTTCAGGGCATGTCCGAAGTACACGGCACGGTTCTCCAGACCACGGGCACGTGCGAACTTGACGTAGTCGGTGCGCAGCACCTCCAGCATCTCGGCACGCACCAGGCGCAGGATCAGCGCCAGCTGGAACACCGACAAGGTGATGGCCGGCAGGATGATGTGCTTCCAGCCGTCGACCGTGAGGAACCCGGTGGTCCAGGCACCCAGCGCCACCGTGTCGCCACGACCGAAGCTGGGCAGCCACTTCAGCGTCACCGAGAAGAGCAGGATCAGCAGGATGCCGATCAGGAAGGTCGGCAGCGAGACGCCCAGTAGCGACATCGTCATCACCAGCTGGGAGCCGAAGCTGCCGCGCCGCAGCGCCGCGTAAACGCCCAACGGCAGGCCGACCATCAGCGCGATGAGGGCCGCGATCAGGGACAGTTCGAGGGTCGCCGGGAACCGCTCGATGATCAGTGAGGACACCTTGCGACCCTGTCGCAGGCTGAGCCCGAAGTCGCCCTGCACGGCATTGCCCACGAAGCGAGCGAACTGCACGGGAAAGGGCTGGTCCAGCCCGAGGTCGCTGCGCAGGCTGTCGCGCTGCTCCTGGGTGGCATCCTGGCCCAGCAAGTTGGTGACGGGGTCACCCACGTACTGGAACAGCATGAAGGCCAGGAAGGCCACCGTCAGCATGACCAGCACGGCCTGCGCCAGGCGACGAAGAATGAAGACGAGCATGGGGGCAGGATTCTGCCCGGCGACGGGGCCAGGCGACAGAGCAGCACCGGCCAGGCCGGCGCACCAGACGGGAGCGGACCCGCGGCGACGCGCGAGTGTTCCGCAAAACACAGGCCGAGCGCAGCGGGAAATTCCTGAGAAGCCGGCCAGTCGGGCCGTGCCAGCCCTCCTGAATGCTCAGAGGAGCGTCACCGGACCGTAGAACGCCTCCGCAGTCGAACTCGTGTTGTCGGAGTCGGTCATCAGCGCCACGGCCAGCAGGGGCCCCGGCGCCTCGCCGAAGGCTCGATGGTAGTCGGTCACCAGGTTGCGCCGATGGTCGCGCCAGCGGCGCAACTGCGAGTTGCCGCTGTCGACGACGATCTTTCGAATCCGATCGCTGCGCGGATTGACGATCAGCGACTCCAGCGGCGCCTGGGCCTCCCAGACATACATCAGCGTGGCAAAGGGCGGCGCTTCACCGCTCAGCGCCTCGGCCAGCTCGAACATCACGCGCGTGCGCCGCGGCAAGCGCGATACATCTCCGCCGAACGCAAAGAGCACGCGGGCCGGGGAGTCCTCGCGATCGACGTCCGCCACGCTGGCGTTGCCGATGAGCTCGCGAACCCACCAGGAGAAGCTTACCTCGCCCAGGGCCGAAGGCGGCACGCTCAGCTTCCTGCGCCACATGCTGGCCGACCGTTCCGAGCGCGCTGCGATGGCCCGCCGACCTTCCAGCAGGGTCTGCCGGTAGAGGGTCTGCTCCTTGCCTGGCAAACGCACGTCGTGCCAGCCCTCCGCACTGGGCGGGCCGTCGCGATGCGTCGCGCAGCCCCCCAGGCCCAGGCTGGCGGCGGTCATGGCAAGCAGGTCTCTGCGTGTGGGCATGGGGGGGGTTCCGCTGGGTTCTCGGCGCAGGTTCAGCTGCCGACAAGCGTGCGGCAAGGCGAACCAGGGCACGAGGGGGACTGACCTTCGACGGCACTCGCCATGAAAAAGCCGCCCCGAAGGGCGGCTCGCAAATCGAAACCGGACCGCAGCCCGGCTTCGCGCAGCAGGCCCGAAGGCCCGAGCCATTTAGAACGAGTGGCGGATGCCGATCTCGTAGCCGGTCGAATTGCCACCGGGGGAAGCCGAGCCAGCCGACAGACCGTTGTTGGCGACAGCACGGGTCTGCGCGCCGTCGTTGGCGACGCGGGCGTACGTGCCGTACACCTGGGTGCGCTTCGACAGGTTGTAGCCGTAGCCGATGGCCATCTTGGTCCAGTCGTTCGAGCTGTTCTTGACGTCGTAGTCGCTGTAGGCAGCGCGGATTTCGCCGGCACCGATAGGCGCCTTGAAGCCCAGTTCCCAGCCACCGATCTTGGCGCCCGAACCAGCCTTCTCCGTGCCCCAGAAGAACATCGGCTGGATGAAGCCGAGGTTGTAGGAGGCGCCGATGTTGCTGTAGGTCACGTCGTTGCCGCTCGTGGAACCCTTCACCTTGCCGTAACCGTAGTGGGCCGACAGCGGGCCGGCGGCGTAGCCGACGCGGAACCCGTACATGTCGTTCTGGTCCTTGTTGGCGGCGTTGCTCAGCTGTTCGCCGAAGCCGATCATCACCTGGCCGGTGATGCCACCCATGGCGGGCAGGAAGTAGCCGATGGTGTTGTCGGCGCGCACGGCGGCAGAGCCGTTAGCCGTGGCGCTGGCTGCACCGATCATGCCCAGGGTGTTGGACTGGCCAATACCGTTGGTGCCGAACGGGTCATAGACCGTCGTGTTCCAGAAGTGCGGGGTGTAGTCGCGACCGATACGCAGCTCACCGAAACCGCCCATCAGGCTGAGGGTCGAGCGGCGCAGGAAGTTGAAGCCGGTGGTGGCGTTGGAGCCCTGGCCGACGTCGTTGAACAGCTGACCTTCGAGCCAGAAGCCAGCGCGCAGGCCGCCACCCAGATCTTCGACGCCACGGAAGCCGAGACGGCTGCTGTTGAAGCCGGAGTTCGTGATGCCGGTGGCAGACTTGCCGCCAGCCGACACGCGAGCGTAAGCAGCGTCGACGATGCCGAACAGGGTCACCGACGATTGGGCCGATGCGGCACCCGCGAACGCGGTCAGCGCGGCGAGGGCGAGCAA
>LNFM01007510.1_pt1 | contig 17028 bp, 18 predicted proteins | sample 596031 | NCBI WGS metagenome assembly LNFM01 (sample SAMN04254537, study PRJNA301005) | activated carbon metagenome | isolation source: dual media filters at the Ann Arbor, Michigan drinking water treatment plant | place: USA: Ann Arbor
AGACGGACACCGTGACCACCGCCATCGCCGCGCCACAACCGACGACCATCCTCGGCGTCGACCGCGTGTTCGCATCACGCGGCGCGCGCCTGCTTGCGGCGGCGTTCAACCTCACCGGCGACCGGCACGACGCCGAGGACCTCATGCAGGACGCGTTCTCCCTGGCATGCAGCAAGCCCGAGGTGTTCGAGGGGCGCAACGACAACCAGGCCGAGTACTGGCTCTGGAGGGTGATGCAGCGGGCGTGGAAGGACCGCCTCGCTCGGAAGGGATCCGACACCTTCAGCCTTCCGGACCACGATCTGGACGCGATGGTCGCCGAGGGGTCGACGCCCCTCGCCGAGTGCGAGCGGGACTGGGAGATGGCGGTCGTCTACGAGTCGCTGGAGCGCCTCGGCCCCCGTCACCGCCTGGCGATGGTAATGCTCGCCCGCGGGATGTCGGAGATCGAGTCCGCACAGCTGGCCGGCGTCAGCCGCCGAACGATGCGCGAATGGCGACGTGATGCCCGCCGCTCGATGGGCCTGTTCGGTGAGCGCCTTGCCAGCGGTCAGATCTGCCAGTCCTTCGAGACCAGCCTCTCGGCCTTCGCCGACGGCGAGCACGGCTCCGGAAAGCAGCTGCGCGCACTCGAGGCTCACCTCCAGCACTGCGGTCACTGCCGGGGCGTCGTCGCGCAGATCCGCCGCCACTCGGCCACCGTCGCGGGGGTGCTTCCCGTCGTCGGCATCGCACAGGAGCCAACGCCGGTTGACCTCGGTGACCTGGTCCACATCGGCCAGCACACCGCCGACACCATCACCCACCATCGCGGCCTGGGCGGCCTTGCCCCCGGCCTGCTCGGCTACCTCGAGGAGCATTGGCGACTCGCGGTCGTCGCGGCCGCAGTTCCGGTGCTCGCAAGCGCAATGGTGGTGCAGTGGCTGACGGGTGGCAGCGCGCCAGTCGGCGCGAGGGGGCCGGCGCAGGTTCAGACGACGGCCGCCTCCGCGCCCAAGGCGCCCGTCAGGCTCCCCCGGACCTCGTCCTCGCGAACTGCGGTGAGGTCATCCAGCCCCGTCACCGACGAGGCAAAGCTGCGGCGAGCCTCCACGGTGCGGCGCATCAGCGCCGCCAACAAGCAGACCGCCAAACCCCGCCGGACGACAATCACCGCCCGAGTGCCGGCCAGGCCGGCGGCCAAGCCGGCCACCTCGACGACCGTGCGCAGGTCGGCGCCCACTCCCGTGCGGAGCGCACCGCCGCCCGTGCGCAGGCCCGTCACGCCGAAGCCGCAGTCCGTCACGCCGAAGCCGCAGACAGCCCCGCAACCCTGCCGCACCACCGCGTGCGCATTCGCACCTTGAAAGGCGAACGCCCGTGAAGCCCCGCACCCGCCCTCCGGTCCCCGCACGCCTGCGCGTTGCGCCGATCGGTGCTTGCCTCGCGGCCCTCGCCTTCTTGGTGGGTCCTGGGAGCGCCCAAGAGGAAAGCCCGACGACGGTGACCAGTTCGTCTGGGTACGACCCGGCAGCGCTCTCCGGCGTCCGGTTCCTGGCTGAGGGCGAGGATGGCAGGGAATACCCCCTCGACTCCATGACCTACACGCCCGACTACGGCAAAGACGTGCTGATCAGGGGGCGCATCCAACGCGACAGCGACTGGCAGATCACCCTCCTCGAGCCGAACGGTGGGTCGCGTGCTTCGATCTGGCCGGGCTACTCCGGCAAGTTCTCATTCCGCTTTCGCCCGCGCGTGAGCGGGACCTACCGCCTCAGCACCCTCGGTGGCCGAGGGCCGTCAGCGACCTTCAATCTCAGGGTGCGGCCTATCGTCATCGTCAATCCCGCCCTGCTGGTCACCCAGGGCAGCAGGAACCGCGTCGTCCCGATGCGCGCGGGACGACGAATTGTCGTCTCCGGGTGGGCACGGCCGAAGGCCTCAACACGGTCCGGACGGGTTCAGCTGCAGTACCAGTCGAAGGGACGGTGGGTGGACCTCTCAGCCCCGAGCGGAGTCGGCCCGGGAGGAGAATGGCGCCTCACCTACCGCCTGACGCGCGCAGCGCGCGTCGATGCCTGGCTGCGGGTCGTCTACCGAGCGACGGTCAGCAAGATGGAGGCGCGCAGCCTGCCCTTCGTCGTGCCCATTCGGCTAGCCGAGGGCTTGGGAGGAGTTTGAGCGGGCCCTCTGCTCCGGGCCAGGGAAGCCCTCCGTTCGACTGGCCGCCAGGTGTTGACCGATCGATGTGAGACTACCGGGGCGCTGGCCCATACTCGGCCTGCTCTGCACCCGTCACTCCAACAACTCGACCGGGTACTTCCTCGGTGCTCCCATCGGTGGCTCCCTCCTCCCAGGCCACTCTGCCTGGAATCAGGACCTCCAGAAACCCCGGGCGCTTCAGATCCACGGCGCCGCCGATTCGCGTGGCCCCAACTCTGGTCTGGTCGATCAACGGCGCAGTCGGGTCAGGTACGACCGCAGTCGACCAACGTTCGGCTGTCGGGGCGCTCCCGGCAGCAACGGTCGACCGCCTGTCTCGGCAGCGAGGTAGTCCTGGAGCATTTCGTGATCGCGATGACGACCTTGAGCGATCTCGTCCTCGGTCCAGGTCCGTGCCCATCGCACCTGGTTCTGCTCGATGAGGTAGTGCGATCGGCAGGGTAGCTGCCAGCTGCCAATCGATGGGTGAAGACTGACCGTGACACCGTCGAAGACCAGGCTCCACTGGGCGGGACTGAGCGGAAGCACGACGCGGCTTCCGCATCCGCAGGCGCAAAGGTGAGCAACGGTCGTGTACTCCATCGAGACGTAGAGCACGCCAGCGTCGAGGACATCAGGCAGAAACTCGACGAACGTTGGTTCGAAGACCTCAGTCCTCACTGGCACGGTCATCGTTGATCAGGTTGTTCCCGTCAACCTGGTAGATGCTGTGGTGCTCCTCATCGAGGTCGGCGTAGAACCCCACCATCTTCTTCCAGCGGATCACCGCCAGGCAGGCGTTGAGCATATTCAGATCGGCGATCTGTATGTTTGAGCAGTAGAGGTCCTCGGCTGGGTCCGCGAAGGAGATCCGGCCCTGGTGCACATGACTTCGATGTGCGGGCGTACTGGCAGTTGTACGCACCTGCCCACCCAGGCCCTTCTCGCTGGTGTAGAGCCCCATTCCGCCATCGATGAAGGGCACGTCCCATTGTTCGAGCGCATCGATGATGGGCTGCTTGGCTGAGCCGTCGTCGATGGAGATGAACACGATTGATGCGTCGTTCACCTCATGGAGGTTGGATTCGGTCAGATGGTGGGGATGAGCCACGATCCGGCTATGCATCGGGTCGAAGCGTGTCTGCAGGTACTCAACCTTGCTGGGACGGTGTCGAAGGTCGTCGAGGCTGGCCGCGCCGGCCATCCGGAACGCATTGTGATTCAGAAGCTCGTCGGCGTCGTACAGGTGGATCTCTCGGATTTCGGTCTTGGCGAGCAGGTCGAGGATGTACGAGCCAGTGCCGCCCAGCCCAACGATGACAGCCTTGTCGACAGCCAAGCGCCTGCTGAATACTCCGATCCCCGCGCGGCTGGTCGCGGTGTCGAGGTACCGGAACGGTGTGTCCTCGTCTTCCGTGGCCTCGACAGGATGGTGGGTCTGGGCGGTCGCGGTGGGGTCGATGGCGCGGGCGTGCCCTTGGAGTAGAGCGGCGTAGGTGGTCATCTTGTGGAAGTAGTCCTCGTACCCGGTGGAGGGCTTGGACGAGAACGAGCAACTCGCTTGGAGGCTATCCGTGAGGGGCAGTGGCCCGCGCTGGTTGATGATCGCCGTGAGCTCACGGCCGTGCTGGTCGTGGGGGAGCCCTCCGAGGAACCAGGCCTCGTGGGTGCCGGGTCGGTCCGTGGTGTCTCCAGAGACGGTCAGGGGTGAGACAAGTGTCCCGTACGCGACCGTTCGCTCAGCGGTGACGTACGGGACGTGACTGACGAGCAGATAGCCATCGCGGCAATCCAACTCATACCCCTCGTCCCGGAGACGGGTCAGGTCGGGACTACGACTTATCAGTCTGCGTGACATTGAAGATCGTGCCCTTCCGTCGGACGATGACCGACTGTCCGGCAACGAGCGTGCCCGTGTGCGGCTCCGTCTTGGCACGGCGGTACGAGACCGCGTACGAGAGGGTCTCCGAGGGAGGCTGGCCTGGGAATGCCTGCTCGACGACCTGCTCGAAGGTCACGGTCTCGTCGGGAACGCTCTGGAGCTGAGCGTTGACGACGATCTCGTAGGCTCGGTCCGAGTCAAGACGCTCGGACTCCAGTTCTGCTTGTTTCGGCATGGCGGTGTCCTTTCAATGCTTGGCGTCACGGGGAGGGTTCGGGTCGGGACCGTACGAGTCCCGATCGCGGATGCGTCCATCGGGACGGTGGATCACGACCTCGCTGAGTTGATTGCGCGCGATCTCCCGGGCCCGCTCGATGGCCTGGGCTTGCGTGTCGTGGTGAGAGGTGTCCCGGCTGTTGCCGGCCCCGCGGACGCCCCAGCCCTGTTCGCGCGGCACGACATGCTGATTCCCACCCATTGGTCCTCCTAGATCGGAATACGCAGACGTCGGTCACACAAACGCTGCGCAGTGTCAGCACCACTGTAGCACCTCGCTGACCCTGCACAAACGTTTATGCCATTGACGCGCCAGGGTCTCCGCTGTACGGTCCAAGCGTGGATTCGCTGTACGCGGAGTTCGGCAGCCTCGTCAGAGCAGCTCGCCGCAACGCCGACCTCACCCAGGCGCAGCTGGCCGATGCGATCGGCTTGACTCGCACGTCGGTCGCCAACATCGAAGCCGGCCGGCAACGGGCGTTCCTCGAGACTCTGTACCGGGTCGCCGGAGCGGTTGGCTGCCAGCCGCGCGAGCTGCTGCCCGACGTGAGCACCCTTCCCGCGGAGCGAGGGTTGCCGGAGATCGTCAACACTCAGGAGCCCGCCGTTCAGCAGTGGATCAAAGACATCGCCACCGCAGGCCCATCCCCGGAGGAAAGACCCTACTGATGCAGAAGGCCGATCGAGCAGCGCTTCAAACCCTTGAAGAGCACGATGCCCTTCAGGTGCCCGTTGACGTCGAAGGCCTTGCTCGAGCGCTAGGCGCCGACGTTCGGCGACAGCCGTTTGACGGCGACATCTCCGGAATGCTCCTGCGAGACGGCCGCCATGTCGTCATTGGGCTCAACAACCGCCACTCACCAATGCGCCAGCGATTCAGCATCGCGCATGAGCTGGGACACCTCGTTCTCCATCGTGGCAAGCCCCTCTTCGTCGACCACACCGTCCGCGTAAACCTCCGAGACAGCGTGTCTGCCACCGGCTCCGAACGCGAAGAGATCGAGGCAAACGCGTTCGCCGCGCAGCTCCTAATGCCGGAGCCATTAGTGCTGTCGGCTGTCGCAGAACTGCGGGAGGAAGACAGGGTGACGAGCGACGCCGGCCTCATCGAGACGCTCGCCAACGAATTTCAGGTGAGCTCCCAGGCGATGGGATACCGACTGATCAACATGGGCATCATCGACCCAGCAGGAGGTTGAGCCCACCGGCCCGGGGAGTCGCAGCCCCTGAGCTCTGGGAAACACCTAGGTCAACACAAACGGCTGTCTCCCAGAAGGCTCCTCGTCACCTAGCGATCGCGCGAAGCGCCGTGAGCTGCTTACTCCCTCTCTTCCTCTGGCGGCAGTAGACCCTCAGTTGAGCCGACAGCACGGATAGACGCACGCATAGGCGTGAGCAGGAGGAGAGCCTCGACGCATGTGGGTCTAGGGCGGTGGCAGTAGGGGCTCGGCGAAGCGCCCAAGCGGCCAGGAAGTCGGCGATATCCGGAGAGGTGAAGATAGCCCCACGGGCCTTTGGAGCACTAACGGCCACCTGTCACGCCCCACCTCTGCCATTGCGGCTAGCCCTAGTCCACGCCCCGGACATCTGACGCCATCTTGCGTCTACCGGGGAAGGCCCGAGATGCGAGCCTCCTCGTCTCGCAGTGAATCGGGCGGCACTGCGCCGAGGCGTGTGCGGTCCGGATGGGCGTCCCAAAGGATGGGCCTCGCCTCATGAGATGAAGCGTCAGCCACCACCGCCCCGCCTCGAGGCTCCCAGCCGAGCCCGGCATTGGTGGTCTTGACACCGCTCTCCTGTGCACCGTAGCGTCCGCAGCGTTGCGAAAACGGAGAACCGGATGCTGATGATGCTCAAAGGTCCAAGCGGCGCATGCCGCAGTCGGGTCGCGCGGCATCGCGTGATGCCTCGGCGGCTAACGGCTATCGCAGGAGCGCTGACGCTGGCCGCGTCGGCCAATGCGGTCGGTCAGGCAGTCGATGTCGCGGTACCAGCAGAACCGGCAGGCAGTAGGACCCTGACATCCCTGCAGCACCTTCAGTTCGCGGAAAAGGGCATGACGCCTGACGAGGACCGGTCGTTGGAGGTGGGACGGTACAGTCAAGCGATTGATGCGATCGCGATCACGTACGACCCCGCGACCAAGACGCAGTTCGTGTTGGTTGAACCGGGTACGCGGTTGCCGAACCCGCCCGCCGGTCCAGAGTTCGTCACGGCTCCATACAGCCGCGCGGAGCTCGACGCGACTATTGATACGGTGTTCGCCGAATGGGCTGCCGGCCGTGGTGGGCGAGCCCTCGGTGCGAGCGTCGATGCCTCCAACGGCAAAGTGCACGTCATAACGAGCTCGCCGCAGGTGGCATTCTCCCCAGTCATGGCTCGACTGGGAGATCGTGTGGAAGTGGAGTATGACCCACGTCTTGGCGCTGGAAGCGGATCTAGGTTTGCAGATTCAGCTCCGCACTGGGGAGGCGGGCGAATCAGCAGGGTTGACGGCTCAGGGACTTGCAGCTCCGGCCCGAGCATCCGCGTCGGCGGCGTCGCGTACGGGACGACGGCTGGGCACTGCGGACCCAACGGAAGCCAGTGGACATCTGGCGGTAACGCCCACGGGTACACCAACGCCAGGCCCGACTACGTTCAGGCCACAACCTTCACAGGCCCCTACAGCACAGACATTGAGCGGATAACGAACAGTACATGGGCCGCGCGACTCTTCTTTAGCCCAACTATCATCAACACGAACGCGTCCCTGCCGGTTGTAGGCGCCGGCGATCCGGTCTCGGGCGTCATCTGGAACAGTGGCCAGACCACAGGCAGTAGTTCAGGGAGCGTAACAGACACCACCTACCAGTACTGTGACAGTACAACCCCAATTGACGGCTTGCCCGGCGGAGCGTGCTTCAACAACCTCTTCAAGACCAACAACGCGATCCCCGACAACGGTGATTCGGGCGGCGTCTGCCACACCCGCTCAGGAAGCGACCAAGCAGGGGTGCGCGGAACATTGAGTGGAGTTGGCTCGTCCGGGGCCTCCTGCGTCAGATGGAGCCGGATCGCCACTGTGCTGGGCGCAACTATCATGACGTGAGGGAGCACAATAGCCGTGCCAACCGGGACTGTTCGTCGAGATGTGGCAGGAGTTGTCGGTGCGCTGATCGTGGGCGTGAGCGTGTTTGTTGTAGGCACTCGGGCTGACGCCAGGCCACCCGATTGCACTCTGCAGTCGTCTCGGAGCCTGCCGCCAGGGGTACTGACACCCGACGCGGCGCGCATGAACACCGGGATCCTTGAAGTCGTCGTCACGCCCACGCCCGACACCGCGAGCTACGCACTTAGTTGGTTTCTGGAGCGTCGGAAAGCAGCCGGATGGGAGCCTGCTTGGCAGTTGCTCGCAACACTTGACGGTACGCGGGGCGACATCGTCGCGTTTGAGGACGAGCGCGATGTTGCCGGCTATGCACTCGACGGCAATCGGACCCTCAGCTTCCCGCTTCCTGCGGGACTGCGCTCTGGCTCGTACCGCCTGTCGTCGTCAGTACGCAGACAGGGAGCATTAAGGTTGCAGGTGACCCTACTTTGTAGCGGCGGCTAGCAAGATTGAACCGTCACTGTGTCTTGCTTTGGTTCCGCGGGGGCCCTGTTGGGGCACCGTCTCACCCCGCCGATCGCGGAGCAGGACCAGTGAGCGGTAGTGGGTGAGGTTTCGAGAGCCGAGGCCGAGCCCAGGGCCAGGCCAGCGAGCAGCTCCCGGGAGTCCCCGACCACCATCGAACCGAGGGCGGTGGAGTGGCGATGCGGTTCAGCGGGCTGCCGGAGCGCAAGGGCGCTGGACGCGGGGGGAGAACGGCGACGCACGGCTGTTACAGCGCAAGTCCGAGGTCCCGTAAGGCGACCGGGGAGATCCGCCGGCCGGGGGTCGTGGGGCCAGGAGGATCGCCCCTTGCAGCTCCGGCGGCACCATCCCTTATCTGGCTCTTCGCGTTTGAGCGGGGTGTGGGGGTAGTGGTCGGGGGCGGGTAGGCGTCGAGGACCTCGGTCATCGTTGCGGTTGTCTAGATCGCTGCGATGAAGGTGAGGTCCCCGACGTGTCTGACGCTACCGGCGTTGCTGAGGTGATGCTCGGCCTGCCCGGCTTCCAGGTGCTGCAGGCGGCGGAGGCCGAGGCGGAGTTGGTGCTCACCGTCGAGACGGTCTTGACCGCGGTGGCGTGTCCGGGATGCGGTGGTGCGGCGGTGGCGCATGACCGGGCGCCGGTGGAGTACCGGGACCTGCCGTGCTTCGGCCGGCCCGTGCGGTTGGTGTGGCGCAAGCGTCGGCACCGATGCCCGCACACCGACTGTGATCTGGGGACCTGGACCGAGGTCCGTGATGAGCTGGCCGCGCGGTGTCTGCTCACGCGTCGCGCCGCGATCGAGTGCTGCGTCCAGGTGGGGGTCAACGCCCGCCCGGTCGCCCAGATGGCCCGAGAGCTCGGGGTGAACTGGCACACAGTCATGGATGCGGTGGCGGAGATCGGTGAGCCCCTGGTCGATGACCCCAGAAGGGTCGGGGACGTGGTGATGCTCGGCATCGATGAGACCACCTGGCTGTCTGCGACCCGCCAGCATCCGACGCGGTTCGCGACGGGCCTGGTGGACCTGGACCGGCGCCGGATCATCGATGTGATCCCCGGCAACACCAGCGCCGATGTCCAGGGCTGGTTGGAGCAACGACCCGCTGGCTGGTGCCACAACGTCGCGGTGGTCGCCACCGACCTGGCCGAGTCCTACCGGCATGCCCTCGGAGAACGGCTTGCCCATGCAATCCGCGTCGCGGACCCGTTCCACGTGGTGCGGATCGGCAACCGGTGCCTGGACCAAGTTCGCCGACGCGTCCAGAACCAGACCACAGGCCATCGGGGCCGCAAGGCCGATCCGCTGTACCGCATCCGCAAACTGCTCACCAAAGGAGTCGAGCACCTGGATGAGCGCGGCCTCGACCGCATGCTCCTGCAACTGCGTGTCGGGGACCCGGAGGATGAGGTGATGGGGGCATGGCTCGCAAGGAGTCGGTGCGCGACATCTACCTCACCAGTGATCCGGCAGACGCGGAGACCCTGATCGACAAGGCGATCACCGCCTGCAAGGCAGACCCGGTACTCGAGATCCGGGCGCTCGGGCGGACCCTGGGGCGGTGGCGCACCGAGATCCTGGCGCACCATCTCACCGGGGCATCGAACGGGCCGACCGAGGCCCTGAACCTGCTCATCAAAATGGTGAAGCGTGCCGGCCACGGGTTCCGGAACTTCACCAACTACAGGTTGCGGATCCTGCTGCACGCAGGCGGCGTCAACTGGACCTCCCTCAGACCCCCAACACCATCACTCCGCCCCCCCGACCACGCTAGAACGCGAGGACCCCCTTATCTGCCGCGGTGAGCGCCTCGAGCGCCGTACAAGCTCTCCCCGGCTGCCGGCAGAAGCGCTCGTGCAGCGACGCCGCAAGCTCCGCGATGGCCATCGAGCCGCCGGAACCGATGAATAGCGCCGGGCCGCCGCCGACTACTTGAAGGGCTCGGCGTAGACCCGCGATGTCGGTCTCCCCGGGCGCGCGCGTAGAGCGCTCTCAGCGCCTCGGGGTGTATGGCCTGGTCCGCTTGTGGACGATTCCCAGCGCCGCGCAGGTCTAGCGCCACAGGTGGCTGCGGTACGCGTGGCCGTTGTCGGTGAGCACCCCGGTCACACCGATGTTGTGGGCGGGACGGCCGACCGTGCCGTCGGCACGGTCCGGACGGGGCCTCCCGCACCGTGGGCGCCGGTCCGGAAGCGTCCCGAACCGCGACAAGGGCAGGTCGACTGCGGGCGTCGCCGTCCGCCTACCCCCTCAGACGGGCCGCGTTCCCCATCTCCTGTGTGAACGGTTTCCTCAGGAGGTGGCTCGTGCTGGAGCGAATGCTGGAACCGCTCGCCTTGAAATGGCGAGTGTTGGTTGGGCTCATGGCGATGTTGTGGGTCGTGCCCGACGCAGTGCTGGCGCAGGGGCCCGTGAGCGCTCGGCCGGATGCGTCCGGGCTGCCAGGGACGGACCGGCTTCAGCGGTTGGTGAACGGCGCGTACCTGTGGGTGCTGCTGCTGACGCTGGGCGCACTGGTGGTCGCGGCAGCGATATGGGCGTGGGGCACGCACTCAAACAACGTGCGGGCCGCGGCCGATGGTCGTCGCGGGGTCGGCGTCGCGATGCTGGCCGCCCTCGTCGTCGGAGCGGCCCCGATGCTCGTCAACTGGTTCTACGAGCTGGGGCGGTGATGGCGATGCGTCGAACGATGAGGCTTCGCCGGCGCGGGCTCCTGCAGGCCCTCGCCCTTGCGATGGCGCTGCTCGGACTCGCGGCACTGCTGGTCGCGGGCTTGCTTCGACCGGACAGCGCCACTGACGCCGCTCGCCGGACCGTCGGTGCGGTGGCGGTCGGTGCGGCGGACCAGGCCGCGGACCGCCTGCTCACCCGGACGCGGATCGAGCCGCCGACCGCCGATGCTGCCGGCCGTGCGGCCGCGCGCTTCCTCGCCCGCCTTGCAGTCGCATCGGAGGGTGGCGGTGTCGATGCGGTCCTGCAGGAGCTCACCACTCGGGAGTTCCGGCTGACGCGGGCCGACGCCTACCGTCTCGCCGGGGCCGAGCTGCTCAATCGCGCGGAGACGCTCGGTGGCCGCGCGGCGGTGCGGACGCTTCCCCTGGGGTTCCGGGTGGAGGGGATTGAGCCCGACGTTGCCCGGGTGGCGGTGTGGAACCTGTCGTTGTTCGGGACCTCCCGGAGCAGGGTCACCGGCGGGTTCACCACAACTCGGCTGCGCCTGGCGTACGCGGGGCGGTGGCTCGTCGATGAGATTGCCTCGGAGATGCCGGGGCCGGCTCCGGCGATGACCGGCGAGGCCGCGGGAGTGCCGACTCCGGCGGAGGCCGCGGTGCCGGTGATCGTCGGGTTCGAGTCGGTCGTGCCATGAGAAGGGCCGTACTCGCAGCGGTGCTGGTGACCCTTGGCATCTTCCTGATCGGAACCCCGGCGCAGGCGGATGCCTCGGTGGCCGACGTCGCCAGCGCGGCCTGCTCGGTCCCCGGGGTGTCGACGTTGTGCGACGTGGCCGGCGACGGCCTGGCGAGCGGCGCGAGCGCCGTGGCGGACGGGGTCCTGGGGACGTTCCGGGATGCCCTGGTGGATGCAGCGGTCTGGGCGGTGTCGAAGACGGCGGTCGGCGTCGACGAGTCGACCCGGGTCGACCTGAGCGCCGGATTCCTTGCCGACCAGTACCGCTTCATGACCCAGGTCGGCGCGTTGGTGGTCCTGCCGGCGCTGCTGGTCGTGCTCGGGACGGCGGTGCTCCGAGGCGACGGCGGTCTGGTGGTGCGGGCGGTGTTCGGGTACCTGCCGGCCTCGGTGCTGCTGACCGGGATCGCGGTGGTCGTCATCCAGGGGGCGCTGGCGGTCGTCGATGGTGTGTCGGCCGAGCTCGTCGGGTCGCACCGGGAGTCGGGGGAGCGTCTGGGGTCGGCCGTACCGGCCGCGCTGAGCGCCTCCTCGGTGCCGGTGATGCTCGGGAGCTTCGTGGCGTTCGTGCTGATGGCCTCCGCGCTGGTGGTGTGGCTGGAGCTGCTGGTGCGATCGGCGGGGATCCAGATCGCGGTGATGTTCCTGCCGCTGTTCCTCGCCGGAATGGTCTGGCCCACCACGCAGCGCTACGCCCGCCGCCTGGCGGAGGTGATCGGCGCGCTGGTGATCAGCAAGCTGGTGATCGCCGGGACGCTGAGCCTGGCGGTCGGGGCGGTGGCCAGCGGAGATCTGACCGCAGTGCTCTCGGGGGCCGCGATGTTCCTGCTGGCGGCCTTCGCGCCGTTCGTGGTGCTGTCGCTGATCCCATTGGCGACCGACGCCGGGCATCTCTCACACGCCCGGCGGAGCGCGGGCGTGGGGCGTGTCGTGCCTGGTGGCGGCGGGGCCGTCGCCTGGCAGCTCGTCCGGTCCCGTCTCGGCGGAACCGGAATGGGAGCGGCCGGAGCCGCCGGACGTGGGATGCCCTCGCGCCCCCCGTCGGGGGCGGGGCTGCCCGTCGCGGGCCGGCGTTCGCCAGGGGGTGCGCGGTGACGCGGGTCGATCGGGCGCGGGAGGACCGCCGGCGCTTCCAGTTCGGCCACCTCCCGCCTGGTGGGGCGCTCGGCGGACTGCGCTGGAGCCAGCTCGGGATGCTGGTGGCCGGGGGCATCTGGATCGTGGCGGCGTTGAACCTGATGACCGGCCCGGCCGCCGCCATCGCCGGTCCGCTGGGTGCCCTGATGTGCGCCGCCGCAGCGCTTGTGCCGGTGTGGGGGAGGACCGTGGCGGAGTGGGCGCCGGTCGCCGCGGTCCATGTCGCTCGCCGTGTCGCCGGCAGGACCCGATTCCGAGTGGTGAACCGTGGTTCCCGCCTCGCGAACTCCGCCGAACCACCTGAGCTGCCGTCGCACCTGGCGGGCACCCGGGTCGTCGGGATCCCGGCCGGTGGGGCGGAGGTCGGCGCCGTCGTGGACGGCGACGCCCTGGTGGTCGTGCTGGTCGTGGACTCAGCGCCCTTCGTACTCCTCGACGACGCCGAGAAGGACCGCCGGGTCACCGGATGGGGGCAGGTCCTCGCCGGGCTCGGGCGCGCCGGGTCCCCCGTGGAGCGGGTGCAATGGATCGAGCGCACCGCCGCCCAGTCCGGAGATGCCCTGGGCGAGTACCTGGCAGACGAGATCGCCCTGCCGACCTCGCATCGGTCGGTCGGGAGCTACCTGGCGCTGGTCGACGACGCGGTACCCGTCAACCGTGAGCACGAGGTCCTCATCGCGCTGCGCGTCGGAGGCCGTCGGGCCCGCAGGCTGGCCCGACGAGCCGGCGGTGGCACGACCGGAATGGCGCGGATCGCCGTGCGTGAGGCCGCCGCTTTGGTCCAGCAGCTGTCAGCCGGTGAGGTTGGCGTCGCTGGTGCGCTCACCCCGGGGCTGCTTGCCCGGGCGATCCGCCTCGGGTTCGACCCGCTCGCGCTCGCCGCATCCGATCGCGCCCGCCCCGAGGGCGACACCGGCATCCCAGGCTCACAGCTTGGGCCGACCGCAACCGAGGAGGGCTGGGGCGCCTACCGCGCCGACGGAGCGATTCACGTCACCTACTGGGTGGCCGAGTGGCCGCGCACCGAGGTCGGGGCGGACGTGCTGATGCCCCTGCTGCTCACCGACCGCTCACGGCGATCGGTGAGCGTGGTGATGGAGCCCCTGGACCCCGCCCGCGCGCTACGTGAGGCCGAGAACGCCGGCACCCAGCAGGCCGCCGACGACGACCTGCGCGAACGCGCGGGATTCGCGAACACCGCCAAGCGCCGCCGGCAGCGCCAGTCGATCAGCCGCCGCGAAGCAGAGCTGGCCGACGGGCACGCGGCGTTCCGGTTCGCCGGCTACGTCACGGTCTCGGCGGCGAGCGAGGCGGAACTCGAGGAGGCCTGCGCCTCGGTGGAGCACGCCGCCCAGATGGCCCGCTGCGAGCTGCGCCGCCTGTGGGGTGAGCAGGAGATCGCATTCACCGCGACGCTGCCGCTGTGCCGGGGGCTGCGATGAGCCGCCACGCCCGAGTCCGCGCGCATCGGCTCACCAGCGCTCACTTGCAGGCCGCCTACCCGTTTATGGCCGAACCGGGCCTCGGCGGCAGAGGCGTGCTGATCGGCCGCGATGTCTACGCCGGCGGGTCGTTCTGCTTCGACCCGTGGGTCCTCTACGAGGACGGGGTGATCACCGGCCCATCCGCGGTGATCGCCGGACAGGTCGGCCTCGGAAAGAGCGCCCTGGTCAAGACCTACCTGGCCCGCCAGCTGGTGTTCGGGCGCCGCGCGATCGTCGTCGACCCGAAGGGCGAGTACGAGGGATTGGCGGCCTGGTTCGACACCGCCTCCATCCGGCTGGCCCCGCGTGGGTCGGTGCGCCTGAATCCCCTCGACCCGAAGGTCGGCCGGGAGGGGCAGATCGCCCTGCTGTCGGCGATCCTCGCCGCCGGGCTCGCACGGCCGCTGCTCCCGAGCGAGCACGCGGCGCTCGACCTCGCCCTTGCGGCTGCGGTCGAGCACGGCGAGCCGACGCTCCCCGCGGTCCAGCAGCACCTGCTCGCGCCAGCCACCGAAGCAGCCGAGCGGCTGGCGATCACCCCCCAGCAACTTGCCGACGACGGGCGGGCATGCGCCCTCGAGCTACGCCGGATGTGCGAGGGCGACCTCGCCGGGATGTTCGACGGCCCCACCAGCAAGAGCATCGACCTGGACGCCCCCGTCGTGGTGTTCGACATGCGGGCCGTCCTCGACTCGCCAGCCCTCGGGGTCCTGATGACCTGCGTCGCGGCGTGGCTTGAGGGGCAGCTCCAGGCCGACGACGCGCTCAAGCGTATCGTCGTGCTCGACGAGGCATGGGCGCTGGTCGCCGACCTCCCCACCGCGGCGTTCCTGCAGCGCTCCTGGAAGCTCGCCCGTTCGCACGGGGTCCAGAACATCCTGGTCGTCCACCGCCTCTCGGACCTCACCGCCGCCGGCGACGCGGGATCCCGCCTGACCCGCATCGTCGAAGGGCTCCTCTCCGACTCCGAGACCCGGATCCTGCTCCGCCAGTCACCCGCCGACCTTGGCGGCACCCAGCGGCTCATCGGGCTTACCTCCGCCGAGGTCGACCACTTGGCAACCCTGCCCCGCGGGACGGCCCTCTGGAAGGTCGGCAACCGCTCCTTCGTGGTCGAGCACCTCATCAGCGCAGCCGAGCGCGGGCTGATCGACACCGACGCCGCCATGCGCAGGCCGGAGGCCGCCTGATGTCACCACACGCAGATAACGCGCGGCTCGTCGAGTCGATGGCCATCGGGCTCGTACTGGTGCTGACCGCCCTCTGCGGCGTCCTCTGGGCCGCCGCCCAACTGGCGGGGCGCCTTTTCGGCGCCGGTGCGCCGGACGTCCCTCCCCGCGATCTGCCGAGCGTCCTGTTTCGCTTGCCAGCCCACATGAGCGACCCGGCCGCTGCCTTTCCGATTGCCGCCCAGCAGAGCCTGCCGGGTCCGCTCGGCATCTACGCCTCGCTCCTCGTCGTCGGCTCGGTGCTCGGCGCGATCGCGGTGATCGTCTACCGCCTCACACACCTCACCAGGAGCTCCGGTGGCGCACAGCTCGCCCGGCCGAGCGACCTTGCGGGCCTCTTGACGCGCGATCCGATCCCCGGGCGGCTGACCCTCGGCCGAATGGGTCGCCGGCTGGTCGTCGCGGAGCCGCGTCACTCGCTGCTGGTGATCGGCCCACCCCAGACCGGCAAGACCTCGGCACTTGCGATCCCAGCCATCCTCGAGTGGCCCGGCCCCGTCCTGGTCACGTCATCCAAGTCCGACGTGTACGAAGTCACCAGAGCCGCACGCGCCCGGCAGGGACGGGTGATGCTCTACGACCCCGTCGGCGAGCCGTCCCGCTCGGTGGGGTGGAGCCCCCTCAGCGGCATCGAGGATTGGGCGACCGCCCAGACCGCCGCCCGAGCACTGATGTCCGCAAGCGGCCCGGTGGAGGGGATGAACGAGTCCGGCTTCTGGCAGGCCTCCGCTGAGATGCTTCTCGCGCCCCTGCTGCTCGCCGCTCGAGGAGCCCAGGGCATGTCGTCGGTTGTGGAGTGGCTCGATCAGGGCGCAGAGGCCGACAGCCGCATTCTCGCCGCGCTCGAGGACGTCGGCGATGCGCTGGCGACATCCGCGTGGCGCGGCGTACAGGCGCTGGAGCCCCGCACGCGCTCGATCATCGGCGCGACGGCCCGCACCGTCCTCGCCGCATGGTGGGACCCCGGGGTGCTCGCATCCGCCCGCGACGAGCTCACCCCCGGTCGGCTCCTCGCCGGATCCAACAGCCTGTTCCTGGTCTCACCGGCCCACGACCAGGAACGCCTGCGAAGCGTGTTCGCGGGCATCGTCAGCCAGATGACCCGGGTGGTCTACGAGCGTCGTGCTCGAACCGGGCAACGCCTTGATCCGGGCTTGCTGGTCATCCTCGATGAGGCCGCCCACATAGCCCCGGTCCGGAACCTCGCCGAACTCGCGGCCACCGGACCCGAGCCCGGGATCCAGCTGGTCAGCGTCTTCCACGACACCGCCCAGATCACCGCCGTCTACGGCAACCGCGCGCCCAGCGTCATCGCCAACCACCGGGCCCGGATCTACCTGCCCGGCATCGGTGATCCGGAGACACTCGACCGGCTCTCACGCTCACTTGGAGAGATCCGAGCGCAGAGGGAGCAGTCGACGCACGGCGCGCACGGGGACAGCATCACCACTCAGGAGGTCGAGCGCCCTCTCCTCTCCGCGCACGACCTTCGCCAGATGCCTGAGCATGAAGCGCTACTGGTGTACGGAACACGTCCGCCGGCCCGAATTCACCTGCGGCCCTGGTACCGCGACCGGGCGCTGAAGCACGCCGTCACCGGGCGACGCCGCGCACCGGCCGTCGTCGTGGCGGCCGGCGCTCAGGTTCATCGATCGACGGAGGCCGGATGACGGCCGGCGGTCACCTTGGCGGAACTCGGTCCACGCCGGGCCGGCCGGCGCGGATGGCGCTCACTCCCGCGGAGGCCGCCGTGGCGCTCGGGGTGTCCCGCGACTTCCTTGATGCGCACGTCATGCCCGAGTTGCGCATCGTGCGAA
>LNFM01011773.1_pt1 | contig 17028 bp, 14 predicted proteins | sample 596031 | NCBI WGS metagenome assembly LNFM01 (sample SAMN04254537, study PRJNA301005) | activated carbon metagenome | isolation source: dual media filters at the Ann Arbor, Michigan drinking water treatment plant | place: USA: Ann Arbor
CGGTGGCGCCAAAGTCGGGGTGCGTGAGGCGGATCATCAGGCGGTAGTGCTCGCGCAATTGCGCCGACTCGAAATCCGGGGGCAGGCCCAGCAGCGTGAAGGGGTCCGAGCCGGGGCGCAGCATCACCGTGCGCACAAAAAAGCGCGCGGCGCGGCGCAGCTCATGCGCATTGGCGGTGGCCTCAGGCAGGCTGGCCACCGGGCGCCCGGTGGCGAGCAGCATCACGCCGCCGATGTGCTCGAACAGCGGACGCGGCTCGCGCAGCACCACGCGGTAGAGCCCGGGTGATCGTTCGAAGGCCATCAGCCGGGGCAGCACGCTACGCCAGTCGGGCGGGGTCATGCGGACGACGGATCCAGCGTGGGCTCGATGCGGCTGCCCGCCGGCAGCGGCACGGGTGGGGTGTTCGCGGTGGGCACCGGGTTGGCCCGGGCGGCGCGCGGCGTCTGGCGGTCGTTGTAGCCATCGCCGTAGTAGGCCGCGTAGGCGTAGTCGCTGGTGTGCTCGTTGCGCGCGTGCGTGAGCACCATGCCCATGGGTGCCAGGCCCGCGTTGCGCAGGCGGCGCAGGGCGTCCTTGATGCTGTCCTTGCGCGTGCCGCCCGCCTTCACGGCAAACACGATGTTCTGGATCTGGTTGCCCAGCACGATCGCATCGGCAATGCCCAGCAGCGGCGGCCCGTCGATCACGATCTGGTGGTAGCCCATGGCCTGCGCTTTCTCCAGCAGCATGCCCAGCCGGGGGCCCATCAGCAGTTCCACCGGGTCGGGTGGCACGGGGCCCGCCGTTATCACGGCGAGGTTGGTGACCGCCGTGTCCCGGATCAGCCCGTCGGTGTTGCGGTCCCCGCTCAGCAGGTTCGAGAGGCCGCGCTCGTTGGACATGTTGAGCATCAAGTGCACCCAGCCCTTGCGCATGTCGGCATCGATCAGCAAGACCTTCTGACCCAGCTGGGCGAAGTTGATGGCCAGCGCGAGTGCGGTGGTCGTCTTGCCCTCGCCCTTGCCGCAGCTCGTCACCATGAAGCGCTGCGGGGCACCCTCGGTCGTGCTGAACTGCAGCGCCGTGCGCATGGAGCGGTACGACTCGGCAAAGCCGCTGCGCGGTTCGCGGTGGGCCAGCAGGGCCACGGGTTCATTGCGGCCCTTCTCGGGCTTGGTGAACGGAATCAGGCCCAACAGGGGCAGGCGGTACAGGCCTTCGATCTCGTTGGCGTGTTTCACCGAATCGTCCAGCTGCTCGCGCAGCAAGGCCGCGAGCAAGCCCAGGAACAGACCCAGCATCATGCCCAGGCCGACATTGATCTTCAGGTTGGGACTGGCCGGGAACAGCGGCACCGACGCCTCGTCCACGATGCTCACGTTGTTGGTGGTGATGCCTGCGGTCACGCTCACCTCTTTGAGCCGCTGCAGCAGGCTGTCGTACACCTGCCGGTTGGTGTCGAGCTCACGGCTCAACAGGTTCATGTCCACGCTGCGGTCCTGCACATTGAGCACCTCGCTGCGGCTGCTGGACACCTTGGCCTTGAGCTGTTCTTCGGTTCTTCGGGCCGCGATGTACTGCCCCTGGATGCTGGCCAGGATGGTGTTCACCTCGGTCTTGATGCGCGCTTCCAGATCGGCGATCTGGGCCCGCGCCTGCACCATGGCGGGGTAGTCCGGCTTGTAGATGGCCAGGTTCTTGGCGTACTCGGCTTCCAGTCGCGCGCGCTGTTCCTTGTAGGCCCGAATGGCCTCGTTGACCACCGCCTGCGGCGCGCTCTCGGGGTTGAGCCGCACCTGGTTGTATTGCGTCTCGGCCTTGATGCGGTCCTGCTCCGCCTTGGCCAGCGCAGCGGAGAAGTCCACGAAGGTCTGGGTGGCCGCACTGCCCTTGTCGCCCAGGTTCAGGATCTCGTTCTTCTTCGCGTAGGTGTTGATGACGCGCTCGCTCTCTTCGAGCTTGGTCTTGGTCTGGCGGATCTGCTCTTCCAGAAATTCGCGCGCGTAAATCGACGAGTGCAGCTTGCGCTCGATGTTGGTGGCGATGAAGGCCTTGGCCATGGTGTTGGCAATGTGGGCGGCCAGCTCCGGGTCGGCGTTGAGCACCTGTACCTCGACCAGGCGCGAGTTGCGGATGGGCTCCACCGTGATCGCTTGTTTGAACTGCGCCACGGCCGCGGCCCGGCTGATCGGGCCACTGTCCTCGGGTGGTGGGGCCACCAGCGCGCGCAGCTGGCCCCACCCTTGGACGGCCCAGGCCAATGCCTTGTCGACCGGCTCCGAGCCTGTCGACAAGGCATCGACATCGCCAGCCGGGTCGGGCGCAGCGGGCGGTGCGTCCGGCTTGTATAGGCCGATTTCGTCGATCACCCGCTCGGCCAGGCTGCGGCTCTTGAGCAATTCGATTTGTGTGCGCAACTGCAGTTGATCGGATGCGGGGCCCTCGTCCAGCTCGACCTCGGCGTTGAAGCCCACCACCTTTTGCGCCACGCGGTCGATCTGCAGCAGGGCCGCGCTCTGGTAGAGCGCGGCCGCCACGGTGCACAGGGCAGCGATGCCCACGATGGTCCATTTGTGTTTGACCCCGGCCCGCCAGAGCGACTTGAGGTCGATGCGGTCGTCGGTGATCGATTCGGGTTCGCCCCGGGCCAGCAGGTGGTCGGACAGGGCGCCCTCGCGGCGCAGGGCCAGCGCGCCCCTGGGGCCGGGAACGGCGGGCGATGGGTGTTGGTCGGTGTAAGCCATGGTGTGCAGCCCTGTTACTTGAAGGGGTTGAGCGTGCTCAGGATGTCGCCGAAGAGCGAGTCCCGCAGCGCTGTCCGCCGGGCGTTGCGCTGGACCACGATCACGTCGTCCGAGCGGATGTCCGGGTCCATTTCCTGGCCCGATCGCACCTTGTCGAGGTCGTAGGTGGCCTGTTCGCGCGCACCGCCTGTGCCGCTGCGGTACACCACGATCTGGTTGATGTCGGCGTAGGGTGCGAAGCCGCCCGAGAGGGCCAATGCGCGCAGCAGCGTGAGCTGGCCCGTCATGGGGTAGATGCCCGGGCGGATCACTGCACCTTCAATTGCGACGCGCTGCGTGGTGAACTCCTTGATGAAGAGCGAGACCTGCGGGTCGCGCAGGTATTTCTCCTCGTACTTCGCAGCGATCAGTTGTTCTGCGGCCTGTGCCGTGAGGCCCGCCACCTTCACCTGGCCAATGAGTGGCAGCGTGATCTCGCCCGACGCGTTCACGCGCACATCGCGCTTCATGTCGGGCACGCCGAACACGTCGAACTCCATCAGGTCGTTGGACGACATGCGGTAGTCGGTGCCAGCGGTGGACGGGGCGCTGATGGGCGCGTTCGGCGACTCGATGACGCTCACGGCATCGGTGGCCGTGGGCGTCTGCGCCAGCAGCGGCAGGGCCGCTGCCACGGCGAGCACGCCCATGGCCCAGTGCTTGAACGTGAGGAAGTGGTGATGGCGCATGGTGCGTCTCCTTTCAGGCACATCGGCCTATGTTCATTGCGGAGCGGGGCGGTCATGCAGCGCTCCTTGGGATTGCACGAGCTCGCGCAACTGGGTTTCGAACCGGCGCAGGATCACGTCCTGGCTCATCTCGGCTTCGGCGTGGCGGCGGCCGTTGGCGCCGAGCGTGGCGCGGCGGGTCGGGTCCGAGGCCAGCGCACGCAGCGCGTGGGCCATGGCGACCGGGTTCTCCGGCGGCACCACAACGCCACACACGGCGTCGTGCTCCACCACCCGGCACAACTCGGTGTGGGGCAAGGCGGTGGCCAGCACGGCGCGGCCGCTGGCCAGCATGCCGGTGAGCTTGGAGGGCATCACCAGGTCGGCCGCATCGGCCCGCTGGGGCAGCAGGTGCACATCGGCCAGGCCCAGCCAGTCGTTCAGCCGCTCCAGCGGTTGCAGGTCCAGAAAGCGCACGTTGTTCAGACCCGCGCAGCGCGCCTGCAGGTCGGCCCGCCCCGAGCCGTTGCCGCCCAGCACGAACTGGATGCGCTCGGCGAGGATGTCCAGCCCCTGCTTGTTGCCCATGTTGCCGGAGTACAGGGCCACCACGGCGTCGGGCGCCAGGCCCAGCTCGGCGCGGTAGGTGCTGGGTGCTGCCAGCGGGGTGATGCCACTGATGCCCACCCAGTTCGGGAAATGCACCACCTGCGAGGGCGCCACGCCCTTGGTCCGGGCGCGGTCCACCATGCGGCCGGAGATGGTGGACACGCGGTCGAAGCGGCGCATCAGCCAGCGCTCGGCCCGCTGCACCCAGTGGCGCAGCGCAGGGCCCTTGATCAGGCCCAGGTCGAACGCGGCGTCCACCTCGTAGTCCTGAATGTGCAGCCAACTGCGGGCGCCCCGCAGGGAAGCAAATGCCGCCGCCGCCGGCGCACACATCAGGGCGGGCTCCACCACCCACACCACGTCGGGCTTCCAGCGCCACTGCGCCCACAACACCGGCAGGCTGCTCAGCGCAAAGCTGGCCAGGTGCAGCAGGCGCTTGAGGCCGCCCGGCTGCGCCGGTACCCACAGCGGCGTGCGCATCACCCGAACACCTTGCCACGTCTCGGTGCGGTACGCGCTGGCGCTGTGGCCGGTGCTCACCTTCCAGGCCGGGTAGTAGGGCGGTGCGGTGATGACGCGCACCTCGTGCCCCGCGCGGGCCAGCCACTGCGCCATCTCGCCGGTGTACTTGCCGATGCCGGTGAGCTCGGGGGCGAAGTTGATGCCGTAGAAAAGCAGCTTCACGGCGGCCCCTTGGCTTTGGGTGCTGGCACGGCGTCGCCCACGAAGGCACGCACGCCCAGCAGCTTCATCTGGTAGTGGCTGATGTTCTTGTGGCTTTGCGCCGAGACGATCAGGTAGAAGTTCTGCCGCTGCGCGATCTCGGGCACAAAGGGTTGGGTCGCTTCCAGCACCTGCTGGCCGTTCAGCCACCAGCGCACCGTCAGGGTCTCGGGTGAGTACGACACGCCGAAAACGTTGGGCTGCGTCCGGTCCAGCGGCACTTTCGATGTCGGGTTGGGGTTCTGGATCTTTTTGTAGTTGGGCCAGATGCCGGACCACGAGATGGCGGTGTGGTGGCCGCCCGGTCCGAAGCCGCCTTCGTCGATGTCGAGCTCGAACCAGCGCTCGAAACTCTTGGGGTCGCCTTCGTACACGTCTTCCATGCGGGCGTTGTGTTCGATCGGCATGAGCCACACCGCCGGAAAGTTGTCCCGGTGGTTGGACGACGTCGACACCTGGGCTTCGATGTAGAACGGCCGTGCCCCGCTGAGCAAGGGGAAGTGTCCGGGGTACGAGGTGGTCTTCACGGTGGCCAGCACGCCCCCCCGCTGCATCACCACGCCGTCGTCGGCCTGTTCGTAAAAGCTGCGGTCCTTGGGCGGACCCTTGCGCCCGTCGGCCCGCCCGGTGAAATCGATGTCATTGAGCCGGGGGCAATCGCGGAACAACGGTTGCAAGGCGCCCACCTGTGTGGCGCCCGCTGGTGTGGCGGCGTCTTTGCAGATCAGGTGGTCGCTGGCCTGCGCCCCGGCAGGCGCGGCCAGGCACAGGGCCACCAGCATCAGTGGCGTGAAGGGAAGTCGTGTGGAGGTCGGCATGTGAGTCCTGGGGTCAGAGGCGGGGTGCCAGCCGGTCTTGGTTGACGGCTGGGTTCGCCACGGGCGCGCTCTGCGCCACCAGCTTGTGTCCGGTCAGGCGGCTCAGCTCGGCGCAGATGGCGGCCTTGTCGTCGAGGTGGGCCACGGCCCGCTCCAGCTCCATAAGCTTGGCGCCCACGAGAAAGCGGTACCAGAAACCCTGCAGGAAGTGGTAGACCAGCCCGCTGCGGCCGTCCAGAAAACCCAGCTGGAAGATGTAGCGCCACAAGAAGTACAGGGTGGCGCTGACGGTGAAGGGAATGCGGTTGTAGATGCGTTCCTTGACCCAGCGCTTGGACGAGGCCTGGAACGAAGCGCTGTGGGCGTTGAGCCCTTCGTCGCGGCCGAACAGGCCCAGCCGCTGGTTCAGCACTTCGATGGCTTCGCGCGTCGCGTACTTGTTGTGCTTGTCGACGAAGTAGCTCAGGTCGTTGAGGTTGTGGTCGGCAAAGCCGCCGTCAAAGGTGACCGTGTGCCCGCCCCAGACCACCATGTGTTCGTCCATCCAGCGGTCTTCGATGCGGCCGTGCCCATGGCGCCACAGGCGCAGCATCACCAGCGGGTAGCGCCCACCAAAGCGCACCCAACGGTCCATGAAGATGTGCTTGCGCTTGAGGTTGACGCCCACCACCTCGCCCGACAGCAGCGGCAACTGGTCGGCGATCTCGCGCGCGAGGTCGGGTTCGATGATTTCGTCGGCGTCCAGGCGCAGCACCCAGTCGCCACGGATGACCAGCGTGTCGAGCGCCCACTGGAACTGCTTGGCCTGGTTGACGAACGCGTGCGTGTGCACCTCGGCCCCCAGCCTGCGCGCGATCTCGGTGGTGCCGTCGGTGGAGCCGGAGTCGACCACGCAGATCTGGTCGGTGAATGGCTGGATGGACCGGATGGCGCGCTCGATGTGCAGGGCCTCGTTGTACGTCAGGATGATCGCCGTGATGGTCATGGAAATCTCCTCATGCGTGCAGCGTGGCGATTTCCGCCACCGGCCTTCTCGGCGAGAAAGCGACCCGGGTGTCGGGGGCGATGGGTTCACCGAAGGCGATCATCATGATCAGCCGCTCACCGGCCGGTATGTCGCCCGCGCTGCGGATCGCGGACTCGGTCTTGTGGTTGATGGCGAGGTTGAGCGGGCAGGCGCCCCAGCCCATCGAGCGGCAGGCAAACATGAGGCACATGGCGAACAGCGCACCGTCGACATACGCCTGGTTGCGTTGCCCCGGGCCACCCCAGGCGCAGATGTCCGAGCTCACCACGAACAGGTTGCCGACCGATCCCGCAAAGCCGCGCGAGCCGCCCTGCAGGGCCAGCAGCGTCTGGATGCGCTCGGGGTCCTGGTAGGCATGTACCCGCGATGACTGGCGGTTGCACTGGGAGGGCGCGAGCTGTGCGAGTGCGATCGCTTCGAGTATCCGGTCGGGGTGCAGCGGCGTGGATTGGAGCGTGCGAATGCTGGAGCGGCTGGCCATCAGGTGCTGCAGGCTGCTCGGTGGCTGGCCATTGAACGAGTAGTCACGCGTGCCACCCTTCCAGGGCCGGGGCAGTTTCGCTTCCCAGGTTTTCAGGTAGTTCGCGATCTCGTCGAGCAAGGGGTCGGACGCGCCCACCTTGGCATGGAAGTTCACGTAGGCGTCCAGGGCGCCCAGCGACATGTGGGCGGGCACGGCAGAGTGCTGCAGGTCGTAGCGCGACAGTGCGGCCATGACAAAACGGATCTTGTCCTTGCCGAACAGCAGCTTCGGGTTCGGCAGCGACAGCCCCTTCTCGATCGTGTGGGCTTCGATGATGATTTTGTAGAACGCGCGCCGGGACTTGTCCACCAGCGGCGAGTACGAGTTGAACCGCAGGAACAAGAGAGCGTCGCGCAGGGCCTCGCTGAAGATGCCGACCACCTTGGCCAGTTTGTCAAACATGGCGTTCCTTCACCACACGGTCCTTGATCTTTCGACACGGGTTGCCGGCGCAGACGGACCAAGCGGGCATTTCCTTGAGCACGACCGAACGCGCGCCGATGACGGCACCTTCCCGGATCACCACGTCCGGGTGCACAAAACACTCCGCCGCGATCCACACGTGGTCTTCGATCACGATGGGGCCGGTGATCAAGGGCCTGGAGAGGGAATGGATGTCGTGCGAGCCGGCGCACAGAAAAGTGCGCTGGCTCACCGCGACCTTGGAGCCGAGGGTGATGCGGCCCATGCTGTAGCAGTCCACACCATCGCCGAGCGCCGAGAACTCGCCCATGACGAGGTTCCACGGTGCCCACACGCGGCAGCTGGGTGCGATGCGGCAGCCATCACCGATCTCGGCGCCGAACCAGCGCAGCAGCTGGCGCCGCCACCCGTGCAGCGCCCAGCGCGGCGTGGGCCTGAAGGCCAGCAGCCACACCACTTCCCACGCGAAGCGCCGCAGCTTGGCCGCGGTGCTGAAGTCGCTGCGGTAGCGCAGCGAGCGGAAGTCGCGCGTGACGTCGTTCAGGGATTCGCTCATGGGGCTGCGGCCTCCATTTGCGTGCTCAGAAATGCGTTGCCGGCCCGTCGCAGCTCCGACAGCTGCTGGTCCACGTCGGCCCAGTCGATGTCCCGCGCCATCAGGGCCTGGGTGTTCTGCGCCGAGAACGCCGGCGCAAAACGGCTTTCCAGTCCGACGGCGCGCAGCAGGTGGATCGCGCGGGCATTGGCGGCGGCTTTGTCGCCCGTCAGCCCGGCCACGATGAAGGGCTTTTTGAACAGCAGCGAGAACACCGTGCCGTGGAACGAGTTGGTCACCACAAACCGTGCGTTCTTGATCAAGGCGACCCACTCGCCGGGATCGGGATGGACGGTGTCGCCGATCTCGACCCAGCGCCGGTGCGGGTTGTGCGGCGAACGGATGGGGCAACCCAGTTGTTGTGCAACGAGTTCGGCTGTTTGACGGATGTTGTCGGGCGAGCGCAGCCCGTAGCAAAAGAGGTAGGACTCGTCGTGCGTGGACGGCGCGCTCTCGGTCAGCTCCGTGTAGTCGCTGTGCAGCAGCGTGGGGTCGGGTACGTTGGCCGGCTTGTGCCCGGTGGCGCGTTCGACCAGCGTGACACCGGAGGCTTCACGCACCGAAATGGCATCGAAGTTGCGCAGCAACGGCGGCAGCTGCGCCGCTTCCGACGCGGACACCCGGTCCCGACCGAAGCTGGCGGCGTACGAGATCTTTCGGGCGGGGTAGCGCTTGGCGAAGGCCAGAAAGTAGTTCGCATCAAAACCGAAATGCTGGGACGGGCTCCAGATCTGGTCGCTGCCCGCCACGAGCAGGTCGAACGACCGCGCGGCGGCCAGCGATGCGCTGTTGTCGGTGGGCGCGGCATCGGGCCTGACATCCAGGAAGCGCTCACGGAATTGATCGAACTTCGCCTTCTGGCTCTTGTTGCCGAAGTGCTCGTTGATGAATGACGACACCGCCAGATACACCACCTTCAGGTTGGCCTTGAGTTTGGCCGGTGACGTGGGCAGGCACAGGCTGCCACCGTGTTCGATGTGCGCCGGCCGGTAGTCGATGAAGCTGGCGTGGTGGCCTCGCTCGTTCATCCAGCGGCGCAAGGCATAGGCTTGCAGCGCGGCACCGTAGTTGTCGCTGAAGTGGAAGGTGAGGATGCCGACGTTCATTTTTTGAGAATCTTCTGGGTGGGGGTTGCGCCGCGCGGGCTGTGGGCCGGGCAGGTGGCGAGCAGTCGCCGGACGTTGCGTTGAAAGCGCGCGGCCACCGCCGCTCCGCCCAGGCGCACGGACTCGGCGCTCGCCAGCGCAGCGCGGTCCCACTGGAAGTCCTCGCAAATGCGCTGCAGGCGCTCCCCCAGCGCGCTGGCGTTGCCGGCCTCGAACACATAACCATTGCGCCCGTTCTCGATCACATCGCTGGCGCCGCAGCGGTCGCTGCAGATCACGGGGGAGCCCACCATCAAGGCTTCGTTGACCACCGCGCCCCAGCCGTCGAACCGGCTGGGCAGCACCAGCACGTCGGCCGAGGCCATGGCCGCGACGGTCTCGGCGTTGGGCATGCCCGGCGAGAAGCTCACCCGCCCGGCCACGCCGAGCTGGATGGCGAGCCGCTGAAGGTTCTGCGTTTCTTCACCCTGGCCAATGATGCGCAGGCGGGCCGAGGGAACGTCGAGCTGGCTGAAGGCCTGCAACAACAGATCGACCCGCTTGCGCACGATCAACTGGCCCACAAAGAGGATTTCTTTGTGATCGCGCTGCACCGGCAGGTGTTGCACCGGTGTGCTGTCCACCACGTGGATGAAGGGCACGATGCGATCCACCGGGTAGCCGCAGGCCGAGAAGAACCGCGCACCACCGTAACGGCCCGAATGGCCGATGCAGAACACGCCGCTCAGGTGGCGGCGGTAGCGCAGCGCGTCCCATGTGTAGACCAGCCAGCGGGGCAGCAGCTGTGCGCCCGGCTCGTAGCGGTTCTCCGTCATCAGGAAGCGGTGCACCGGCTCGCCCAGGCTGGCCTTGAAGGCGGCCAGCGGCAGGGCGAAACCCCGCAGGCCAAAGAACACCTGCACCGAGTCGGGCAGCGATGCCAGCTCGGCGATCTGCGCCGGTGTGGGCGCCACGTGCACCTGGACCTGGCCGGTGTGCGGCACCGGATAGCCGCGCTCGCGGTAGCGGCGGGGCAAGGCCTCGTCCACGCACCAGTGCACCGTGTTGCCGGGCATGTTCGCCAGCTCGCGGATGTACGCGGCCTGGTGGAACATGAGGTAGGAATGCCAGAAGACGAAGTTCATGTCAGGTCGACCGGTTTCTGTGGGTTCACCCGGGGCTTGTGGAGCACGCGCGATGCGCCGGCCGTCAGGCGCTGGGACAGCCACTGCGTCAGCACCGAAAACACCAACACGGGCACCAGGGCCATGAGCAGGAGAACGGTGTGGCCGAAGTCGTAGTTCTGCGCTTCCAGCCAGTGGATCCAGGCGGTTTGGGTCAGGTAGATCTCCAGGGTCAGGCCGCCCAGCAGCGCGACGACGGGGAACAGGGGCGTGGCCCGCAGGGGCTTGAGAACCGCCTCGGAGGAGAAGATGTGAAAGCTGAAGAAGACGATGGGGTAGAGCCAGACGTGGAACAGGAACTGCAGGTGGCCCATGTCGTACCGGAACACCGTGAGCTTGGTGACGAGGAACAGCAGCAGTGACATCAGGAGTGCCGCGACGGTGAACAGGCTGAGCTTCGGGGTGAGCTTCAGGCGCGCCACCAGGCAGCCCATCAGCGTGATGCCGAAGTAGTTGATCCACTTGAAATAGTCCGGCCCTTCGACCACAAACTGCGACAAATCCAGCCGGCTGTAGAAGAAGACGTACGGCACAAGCAGTGCCGCCATGGCTGTGGCGATGCCGGCGGGCTGCAGGCGCGCGAGGTAGAAGATCGGCACATAAAACACCACCACCGCCGAGATGAACCAGAACGGCGTGGGCCAGACAAAGGCCGCGACGATGTCGGTGATGCTGACCATCTGGATCTGAAGGGTGGCGAGCATGGCACAGGCGACGATCAGGACGGCGGGGTACAGGCGTGAGAGCCGCTTGCCTAGGTAGGCGAGCAGCGAGGGGCTGGTTGCGTCCGACCCTGCGGCATTCAAGCTCATGGCCAGCCCATAGCCCGAAAGGAAGAAGAACAGCGAGTTGCCGATCGCGCCGCCGGTGGCGATGCGTGGGTCCGGCACGAAGGCGTCGAGGTGCGACAAGGTGATCAACACCGTGGCCAGGCACAGCATGAGGGTGGTGTCTGTGTGTCTGCGTGTCATGTCGGGATCCGATCCAGGCTGTGTGATGGAAGGGTCGATCGCGAGGCGTTTCGCGATCGGTGGGTGGCGGTGGCCATCGGACTCAGGTTCACTTGCAGGAGCAACACGAGGATCCACAGCGAATAGGGATTGCCCACGCCGATCAGGTAGCGGTTGAAGAAGGACTGGGCCAGCATGAAGACCAGCATCAGTCCCACCATGAACAGCTGGTACCTGTGCTGGCCTGGGTTGAGACCCTGTTGAAGCGCGCGGCCGGCCGTGACGACGAACGACAGCGTGATGAGTGAGCCGAAAAAGATGCCGTGTTCCAGCGCGAGGTTGATGTACGAACTCTCGACCGGGAACCCGATGATCTCGGGCAGCGCCGAGCGGATGCCCCGGCCTGCGAACAGCAACGAGGCGTCCGAGAACACCAGCTCGATGCCGGCGCGCCAGATGTCGGTGCGACCGGTGGCGCCGGACTCCACGCCGCGGGTGGGTGAGTCGATGTCCAGGATGAGCGAGAGGTAGTCCTTGATGGCCGCCCAGTTGAAGAGGACAACGCCCACGCCGATGAGCGCCGCGAGCACCAGGCTCATGCGCGAGCGGCGCGAGCCGCGCAAGGCAATCAAGCTGATGCCCGTTGCGCCGGCAACGGCCAGCGCGAGCATGCCGGCGCGGGCCGAGGCGGCCAGCAGCACGCAAAGACACAGCGCCACCATGGCCAGCGCAAAGCCCTTTTGCGACCGGGTGGGCGCAGCCAGCCAGCGCTGAAGGAACAGCAGGGCGCCACCGCCGTACACCAGGCCACTGAGGTTGGGGTGCATGCCCAGCGGTTGGTACCGCACGAGTCCCAGGCCGTATTCCACGCTGCCCACGAGCGAGGCGAACAAGGCCGGGGACTCCAGGGCCAGCACCGTGCCCACCAGCGCCACGTAGGCCCAGCGGAACACGGCGATCAGCTCGGCCGCGCTCCGGTGCCGGATCAGGAACGCAATGGCCACCAGCACCAGCAACAGCATGGCGCCGTACATCGTGGACAGCACGTTGCCCGTCATCCACGCCACCAGCATGGCAAACAGGAAAGCGATGCCGAACAGCCATTCGACCAGGCTGGGGCGAATCTTCAGAGTGTCGCCGGACAGCGCGGAAAAGAAGCCCGCCAGGAGCAGCAGGCTGATGGCGCCCATCTGGGAGGCCTGCAGCGCCGGGCCTTCGGAGTACCACCCGGTGAGGTAGATGGCGCCGCCCAGCAGCCAGCGCGACAGCCGTGTGTTCAGGCCGCGCATGACACACCTGTGTGGTTGAAGGCCGCTTGAAGCGCCTGCATCGTGGACCGCCACCGGGCCGAGCCGGTGATGTGCCGCACCTGTTCCAGCGTGGTGGCCAGGCGTTGCGGCTGGTTGGTCGAGAACAGCAGGCGGTTGTGGCTCCGGTCCAGCGCGTAGGCCAGGGCGAGTGCGCCGGTGGCGGCAGTCGGATCGGTACCGGCGGGCAGCAGGCTGGCCAGTTCGTCTTTGAGCTGGCTGTCGCGTTCCAGCTGCTGTGCGATGGCGGGGGCGATGAAACGGAACGCGCCGTGCAGGATGTCGGTGGTTGCGGGTGGTGCCCCGTCCAGGCCGGGCATCGGGCAGCGGTATTGCTGGACCGTGCCGAAGCGCACGAGCTGGTCGCGTGACTCGCCGGTGGAGCTGCCATAGGCGCCCAGCTGGCCTTGGGCGATGCAGCGCTCGAACAGCGGCTTCAAGGGTTCCACCGTGTCGTGGTCTTGTGCTTCGTGCAGCAGCAGGCCGTCCACCCGCTCGCGTCGGAGCATGCGCAAGCTGGTCTCCAAAGACCGGGCGATGAAGTCTGGGTTGAAGTTGGCGTGGGCAGCGCGTTGGGCCATGCCCTTGAGCACAGCGTTGCGCAGGCCGGGGATGTGCCTGGCCAGGGGCTTGACGATGGCCCGCGCCGTCTGCAGGAGGCCGGGCGATGCCGGGCGGGCCAGCCCGGCCTTGGTGAACACGGTGACGGTCTCTTGCCGACTTCTGAGGGCTTCGCCGAGGACGGATTCGGACATGCCCAGTCCGTAAGGTGGCGCGGTGTCGAAGTGGCGAACACCCAGGTCCAGCGCGGCGTGCACGAGCCGCAGGGCATTGGCCTTCTCATGGCCACCCTTGAGCCTGCCGCAGCCGAAGCCGAGCCGTTGCGAAATGAGGTCGGTGCGGTGGTCCATCGTCATGCGGTGGCCGGTTCGCGCTGCAGCCGCTCGGCCAGGCGGGCCGTCAGTGCCATGGCGGTGAAGGTGGGGTTGGCGTAGCTGGAGGTGCGGAACACGGCGGCACCGGCCACAAAGAGGTTGCGGGTGCCGAACACGCGCAGCTCGCTGTCGACCACGCCGTCGCCGGCGTGGTGGCCCATGCGCGCACCGCCGCACTGGTGGAAGGTGTCGCGAGCCTGGTCGAGCACGCGGGTGTCTTCGGTGTCGAGCAGTGCGTCGATTTCCACACGGGCCAGGCCGGCCGCCAGCAGGCTGTCACCAATCCGGCGCACAAAGGCGGCCATGGCGCACACCTCGGGCTGGCCGCCGATGCGCCAGTCCAGCGACGCCAGTGGCATGCCGAAGCGGTCTTTGCGCTCGGGGTCGAGCGTGATGCGGCTGTCGTCGCGGGGCAGCTGTTCGGCGTGCATGACGAGCCAGACACCGCGGTCGCCCGGGTTGTAGATGCGGTGGTGCCGCAGGTACTGCACGATCATCGGAAACCAGGCGCTGCCCATGCCCTTGATGTGGCGAATCATGTCGCCCAGGCCTTGCTTCGGCAGTCCGCCGCGCATCAGTGACCGGACCAGCACTTTCAAGTGCTGCAGGTGTTCTGCGATGCTGGACTCGAACGCGAAGTAGCCGGTGACGTTGAGCGCCGCATCCGCGCCTGTGTTGACCACGCCGGAGTCCAGCCGCAGCTTGGGCTGGTATTTGTGGCCACCGAGCACGATGTTCTGGAAGGTGAGCAGGAAGCGGGGTTTGTCCAGCAGGTGCACCCGGCCGCCCCGCATCTCCAGGTGGTCCTGAAAGCCCGCGCCCACCCACGTGTTGTCCGCCCAGGGGGCCTGGGGCTGCTCGGCCGCACTGGCGAGCAGCAGGCGGGCAATTTCGATGGTGCCGTTGGCGAGCACGAAGCGCTGGCCACGGATGGAGACCGATGTTCCGTCGGGCTGCGCCACCCGGACCGACGCGATGCGTTCACCATCGGGCGCGAGATCCAGCCCCGTGGCGTGGGCGTGCAGCAAGACGGTGAGGTTCGGCGCGTTTTGCAGGCGTTCGTGGAAGTACCGCGCCATTGCGGGCTCCTTGAGCCAGCGCGTCAGGAACAGGGTGAAGCCGGGAATGTCGGGGTAGTGCTCGCCGAAGAGCTTGTGCGCCTGCGGCGTGGATGCATCCAGCACATCGGCCAGGCGCAGTTCTTTGGCCACGGCTTCGTACCAGGGCAGCAGGTCTTCGTAGGTGATGGGCCAGGGCGCATCGGCCACACCCGGGCGGGCTTCGAAGTCGGACGGCACGAAGCCGGTGAGCTGGCCACCCCAGAGGTTGGAGGTGCCGCCCAAAGCGCGCCCACGCGCCACGGCAATGCCGGTGTGGGCGCGGCCGGTGACGGTGGCTTCGTTGAGTTGCTGGGCTGGCGCCTCGAAACTGCCGCCGCCGGTCTCCAGCACCAGCACGCGCTGGCCCTGGCGCTCCAGCAGCACGGCCAGCAACAGGGCCACCGTGCCACCGCCGACGATGACCACGTCGTGCGACGCCTGTGGTGGCGGGCTGTGTTGGAGGTCGACGATCATGCGGCGGCCCTCGGTGTACGCAAGCGGTGCACGGCGCGCGTGGCGGTGGACCAGACCAGGGCCTCGCCCAGCACCATGGCGGCCACCACCCCCGTCATGCCAGCGCTGCGCCAGATCAGCCAGGCCACGCCGAGCGAGACCACCGCGGCCACGAGGCTCTGCCAGGCCAGTCCGCCATGCCGGTTGATGGCCATGAGCACCACGCGTGGAATCTGGGTGGCCGAACACACGGCCGCGTAGAACAGGAACAGTGCCATGCTGGTGGCGGTGAAGGGAATCTGGCCGTGGGTCCAGAGGTCCAGCAGCCACGGAGCCACCAGGTACACCAGCAGCGCGCCCGCGGCGGCGATCAGCATGCCCAGGCGGTTGGCGCGGCGGTAGAGCCGCCAGAAAGCGCCGTCGTCTTTCTGACCGTTGAGCGCGGTGAGTTCCGGCCAGAGCGGATTGCTCAGGGCGTTGGTGACCTGCACCACGATGCGCGCGACGGTACGGTAGGTGTTGAACACTGCGGTGGCGGCCGGGCCCAGTGTGGCTGCCACCAGCAAGGTGAAACCTTGCAGGCTCAGTGCGTTGGTCAGGGAGAGCGAGAGGAACAGCATGCCCGGCGCGGCGGCCTGCCGGATGTCGGCGAGGCTGGCGCTGTGCACGCCCCAGCGCAGAAAGTCGGTGCGGCGCTGGCTCAGCGCGATGGCCAGCACCGTGTATGCCGCACGTGCGAGCAACGCGCCCGACGCGACGCCGATGAAGCTCCGGGTGAGCACGAGGCCAACCAGGCCGCCCGCCCAGTCGGCCAGGCGGCCGGTGGTGACCAGGTAGGTGCCCGCAGCGTAGCCGCCGGTAGCCTTGTAGACCACTTCGGCCAGGCTGCAGAGGAGGCTGAGCACCACGCTGACCGACAACAGCATGAGCACCGTTTTCCATTGCGGCACGGCCAGCAGGGAGGCGGGCAGCAGCAGCAAGGTGGCCCCCACCACAAGCAAGACCAGCAGCGAGACGGACAACAGAAATGCCACCGCGCTCTGGAACACCTCGGCCGCCCGCGCCTTCTGGCCTTGCGCAATCAGACCGATCATCTGGTTGCTCGACGCGGTGGAGATGCCGGCGTCGGCCAGCGACAGATAGAACGGCAGAGCGGTGAGTGCCAGCCAGTAGCCGTAGGTAGCCATGTCCCAGTAGTGCAGGAACAGCGGCAGCGACACCAACTGCGTGCCGATGCTGACCACTTGCGCATAGCCGTACGCACCGGCACCCGACGCCATGCGCCCGGCGAGCGACGACAGAACGGGTGGGTGTGCGCGCAAGGGGCGTGTGGCTGACATGGGCGTTCGAACAGGTTCAGTGTTCGCCGGTCACGGCCACGGCGTAGCCGTGGTGTTTCAGCAGGGCGTGGCGCCGCGCGTCGGCCAGGTCGCAGACCACCATCTCCGACACCATGGCCTGCAGCGTGATCTGCGGCACCCAGCCCAGCGTGGCTTTGGCCTTGCTGGGGTCGCCCAGCAGGGTCTCCACTTCGGTGGGCCGGAAGTAGCGCGGGTCCACCTTCACCACCACCTGGCCGGGCTGGAGCGCGGGCGCTTTGTCGCCCACGACCGACTGCACGACGGCCTGCTCGTTCACGCCTTCGCCCTCGAAGCGCAGGGTCACACCCAGTTCCTTCGCGGCCATGTCGATGAACTGGCGCACGCTGTATTGCACGCCGGTGGCGATGACGAAGTCTTCGGGCCGCTCCTGCTGCAGCATCAACCACTGCATGTGCACGTAGTCCTTGGCGTGGCCCCAGTCGCGCAGCGAATCCAGGTTGCCCATGTAGAGGCAGTGCTCCAGTCCCTGGCCGATGTTGG
>LNFM01007512.1_pt1 | contig 17025 bp, 18 predicted proteins | sample 596031 | NCBI WGS metagenome assembly LNFM01 (sample SAMN04254537, study PRJNA301005) | activated carbon metagenome | isolation source: dual media filters at the Ann Arbor, Michigan drinking water treatment plant | place: USA: Ann Arbor
TGTTGGATGCGGAGCTTGGCCTTGAGCGCCTCTCGTTGTTCATCGGTGAACGCCATCACTTCGTCCTCACGCTGAGTTGGATTTGGGGTGCCGCGAGTGCCGCGCCGCCGATGACGGTGCCAAGCTTCAGTGCGGCCAAGATCCCCTGCTTGTCGAGCTTGGCGGGCTGCGGTTTCCAGTAGACGGCGGGGATCTGGTCTTCCGCGAGGACGTCGACCGCAGGCGGGCCCTGCTTGAGCGAGGCCGTGAAGTCCGCGACAGCGAGTTTGGGGATCACGGCATCGGACATGACCCGAAGCGCCAGCTGACGTTTGCGCTTGGCGCGGGTTTCGAGCCGCTCCATCCTTGCTTTCAGGTCCGAAAGACGCGTGGAGAGACCGCTCACGAGGGCTTCGTCGTCTAGCGCCGAGCGGATCAGCTCGGCTAACATTTCCCGAAGATCAGTCAGCCCCTCGAGGGTATCAGCCAACGTCTCTTCGTCGAGATCCGGCAGTTCGGACAGCAGCTGGCCCCGGAAGGTCATGTAAGTGGTCGCTTCCGAGCGAATTTCCTGGGGTATGAGAGGTACATTACGCACAACAAGCTCCTTGGGTCATACAATGAGCTATATAGCATCACAACTGCAATGGCGAATCAACGAAAAAGCGCAGTAATGATGCTTTGTGATCTATCCCATCCAGATCCGAGCGGCTCGTGCGCTCTTGAATCTCAGTCAGCATGAGCTGGCCGACCTATCTATGGTCGGTTTGGCAACAATCAAGCGGATCGAAGCTGCGGGTTCGAGGCTGACGGGAACCGCGCAGACTCTCGCGCGCCTTCAAAAGTCACTCCAATCGTCAGGCATCGAATTTATCGAGCAGAATGGCTCGCAGGGTCCGGGTGTCCGCTTGCGAGATCCATTGCCATAGGCAGGGTCATCGTCGAAAGCAGCCCTGTGGGGATGCACATGGGGACGAATTCAAAGATAATTCCTTCTGAGTATTGCAGCAGCGCAGAGGAATGCGGACAAGCTGGACAGCAGCCTAATGCGCACTCGGGCCCTCGTTCGCTCGCGTCCACTGTCCGTTGAGAACTTATCTCGCGCAACGAGACCGCGATTGCCAACTCGCTTTCGAACTGCGCGATGGTAGTCGGCGAAGGCCGGCCTGGTGACCCGAGGCCGAAGGCTTCGGGCGTCTGGCGCCAGCCCACGCGATCGTGCCGAACCTGCATCCTCCGGGGCACGCTCAGGTGGACTTCGGAGAGGCCATCGGCGAGATCGGCGGCAAGGTGAGCGCTTGACGAGATCCTTTCTCGTCATGACCAAGATCAAGGCAGACATCCCGCATTAGGCTCTTTTATTGCCATCCTGGAATACATGAATGCTGCAGGCATTCAGCCAGTGCACCGTCATAAGGAGCCATGCGATGAAGGCCAAAGACATTATGACACGCGATGTCGTGACCGTGGATCTACAGTCCACTGTGCATGAGGTTGCTGCGCTGCTGGTCAAGCATCGGATCAGCGGCATTCCCGTGACCGCGCCTGATGGGCGGCTGCTTGGTCTGTCAGCGAGGGTGACCTTGTGGAGCGGGCGGAGGTTGCCACAGATCCGAAGGGCAAGTGGTGGCTCGACGGCTTCAGCAATACCCTGGCTCTAGCGAACCAGTGTGCCAAAGCTCACGGCATAACAGTCGCGGCCGTCATGACGCGGCGGATCGCCACTGTGGGACCGGAGGCCAGCCTTGCAGATGTGGCGCATATCCCTGGGCATCATCACACGCAGCGATATAGTACGGGCCGTGAGCGATGCCGGACGGCCTGCGGCACCGGCAATGCGCACCGACGGAGACCTACAACGCGCAATTCTTGAACGGCTGCAGGGAGAGCGGTGGCTTGACGCGAGCTACATCAATCTCATCGTCGACAAAGGTCGGGTGACCGTCGCCGGACTGATTGGGTCCAACGAAGAGCGTCGAGCACTCTGTTCGCTTGTGGAAGAGGTTGCCGGTCCGGGCACTGTCATCGATCAGCTGGGGGTCGGTTTGCCTGTGGTGACGGAGTTCTGAGCGCCCGCTGCACAATGAAGGCTGCTCGGCGCCTCGCCCTTCGATGCTGTGTCTCGACGCGAGTCTATTGCTCGGCGGAGGCTGATTTGGAATGTGCCAGGGTCCAGTGGACTGGGGTCGATCGTGCCTGGCTTCAGCCTCGTGCCACTATCGTGCAGCAGATCGTCGCCACTGGCCCATGGCCGAGGCCAGTCACCGCGAGCTTCAGCCGAGCACGCCGAGGCCCTTAAGCTGCGCGATCTCATCGGCCGCGTAGCCAGCCTCCTTCAGCACCTCCTCGTTGTGCTGGCCGACGGCTGGCGCCCGGAGCGGCGCAACCTTGGCCTCGCCCTCTATATGGAAGGGCGCGGCGACTGTCATACCCTGACCGTCAGCAAACGGGATCAGCGCGCCGATCGCCTTGGACTGCGTATCCTCGCTCGCCTCGCTGACCGTGAACACGGCCCCGAACGTGACACCGGCACGTTCCAGGATCCGCCGCCATTCAGCGAGGTCGTTGGTCGCAAACACCTCGTCCAGAATGGCAATGAGCTCGACCGAATTCTTGCGCCGGAGCGACAGCGTCGAAAATCGCGGGTTCTCGGAAAGACGCGGGAGGCCGATGGCGTCGAGGAAGTTCTGCAGCTGCTTTGGCTCATTGTGCAGCGCCATCAAAAACCAGCGCCCATCGCGGCAGCGGTAGTGGTTGGCGAGCGCGTTCGGCGCCACGTCGCGCGGCGGCCGGTGCGCAAGGTGCTCGCCGAAGAGGCGCGTCTGCACGAAGCATCCGTTCGCCCAAAGGCCGTTCTGCAGCAGCGATGACAGCACCAAACCGCCCCTGCCCGTTTTCTCCCTCCGATAGAGGGCGGTGACGATTGCCGCATAAAGGCCCGTCGCCGTTGGATGGTCGCCCATACCGGGCATGGAGCGGGCAGGATCGGTTTCGGCGGTTGCGCGCACCATGTCCATGAGCCCCGTGCGAGCCCAGTAAGCCGTGGCATCGAAGCCTTGGCGCCCGGCTTCCGCGCCGGCTTCGCCGTAGGCCGACATGGAACCGTAAACGAGGCGATGATTGAGTTCGAGAAGGTCTGAGGCGGCGATCTTCAGCCTCTCGCGAACCGGCAGCGGGAAGTTGGTGATAAACACGTCGGCACCTTTCACTAACCTGTAGAGCACGGCGAGGCCCGCCTCGTGCTTCAGGTCGATGGCGAGGCTGCGCTTATTGCGGCCCGTGAGCTGCCAGTAGAAGTCGGTGGTCTTGCCCGGCACCGGCGGCGAGTGCCGCCAGGGATCGCCCGCCCCCGGCGGCTCGATCTTGATCACGTCTGCGCCAAAGTCGGAGAGGATTGTGGCCGCCGCGGGCCCAGCGATCCAGCTCGCGCAGTCGATCACCTTGAGGCCGGAGAAGAGATGGTTTGGCATGGGGCTCCCGCATCACCGCTCACACTGCCCCTACGATCGACCAGCATGGGGGCGGGAGGCAAGGCCGATTTCCCGAAGCTGGCCACTCACAGGCCTTCGATAAGATCCTTCGGCAGACGGAGCGTCGTATCGATGTCGGCATCCCGATTATGTTGGTTGCCATCGACAGCTGGTCCGCGAGCGTGGTTCACATTGTGCCATTGGGTGTACGCACTGCCACCGCTGGCCACGGCCCGCGTGCCGATCAACAGGCCATACACATCAGCGACCTCCGACTTCGGGCATGGAGGACGTGGTCGCTTTCAACGAGGGCTTTGCGCGCGTCATCGACATCGCGCGCCACTTCGACGAACCAGCCTATCGTGCATTGATGGACGAGGTGATGGGAAAAGTTGCACAACGTCCCAATGACATCGGTCCTCTCCACGAGCGGGTCGGACAAGTGTGACGACCGACACGATCTTCACTCAGGCATCATCTGAGAAAACAGCAGAAACCGCGAGCAGGCCTTCATGCCATTCTCCACCTATCAGCAAAGCCGCATCGGCTCTGCCACGATCACCCCGAGTGAGCCAGTTGAAGCAGGCTCACTGCAGGAGGTGGCGATCACTTACACCTCCGGCGCTTTCGGTCTCGACGATACCGGCGGCTTGAAAATCTCCTGGCGCTCGGCATCGGATTCAAGTGCGCCACAGTTTACCGACCCGAAGGCGCCGAACTATACAACCGCTGAAGCCAGCAATGGTGCTGGGCTCACGCTAGGGTTCTCCCGCGCCAACATAAGGCCGTGGGCGCCGTCTCTGCTGGTGCGTGTCTCGAAAGGTTACATCGCGCCCGGCGATACCATCACCGTCCGCCTCGGCGATCGCCGCAAGGGCTCACCTGGCTACCGGCTGCAGACTGCTGCCGAAGCGACGTTCGAGTTCAAGACGTTCGTCGATGCCTTCGCGACCTACGATTTTGTCGAGTTGCCGAACGGGCCGAAAGTGACGCTCGTGCCGGGTCGGGCCGTTCGATTCAAGGCTATATTGCCGACGCTGAGGTGCGTGGGCGAGCCCTTCCGCCTCGCCATCGTCGCCGAGGACCGTTGGGGTAACGTCACCGATAAGGCCAACCGACGCATTGTGCTGAAGTCGACCCAGCCAATTGCCGGATTGCCAGAGAGCATCCATCTGAAACCGGGCGAGGGGCCAGTCACGATCAATGCTCTGACGGTTGCCGCGCCGCACGATATCTGGATCGACCTTGAGGACGAGGACGGCAACCAGATCCGGCGCTCAAACCCGCTGCGGATCGTCTCGGCGGCGACAGAACTCCCCTACTGGGGCGACATCCACGGCCAGAGCGGCGAGACCGTCGGCACCGGTACAGCCGCCGAATACTTCGCCTTCGCGCGCGACAAGGCCTTCCTCGACATCACCGGACATCAGGCCAACGACTTCCAGGTCGACGACGCCTTTTGGGCCGAGATCAACCGGCTCGCCGCCGCTTACGACAAGCCTGGGGAGATGGTAGCGCTGCCGGGATACGAGTGGTCGGGGAACACTGGCGTCGGCGGCGACCGCAATGTTTTCTTTGCAACCGAAGGCCGCACTATTCGCCGCTCGTCCAGCGTGCTGCTGAAAAGCCCCCAGGACACGGACGTGCATCACGTCAAAGATCTGTTCAAGGCGCTCGAAAGGGAAGAAGCCATCGTCATCGCCCACGTCGGCGGGCGGTATGCCAATCTCGAGCAGGGCCATGACGGACGGATCGAACGCGCCGTCGAGATCCACTCCTGCTGGGGCACGTTCGAGTGGCTGCTGCACGATGCGATCGCTCTCGGTCATCGTGTGGGCGTTGTCTGCCACAGCGACGACCATAAGGGCCGGCCCGGTGCCGCCTATCCCGGCGCCTCGCAGTTCGGCGCCATCGGTGGTCTAACGTGCTATACGCTGCCGTCGCTTGACCGCGCCTCGTTGTTCGAAGCCCTGCGGCGGCGACGCACCTACGGCACGACTGGCACACGTTTGCTGCTCGACGTCAAAGCCGCTCTACCCGCGGGGGCGATCAGGTATTCCGACGATCCGAAGCTCGGCCCGGCGCATGAAATCTCTGCGACATCCGCACGCATGGGCGATGTGGTCCGAGTTGAGGCGGGTAAGGTTGCGCTTGCGGCCGAAGTATTGGGCTCGGCACCGATCGAGCGGCTCACCTTCTTCAACGGCGCGACGCCGGTCGCAACCGCCCGAGCCTACTCAAAAAATCAGCTAGGCCGGCGCATTCGGGTGCTGTTCGAGGGCGCCGAGTACCGAGGCCGTGGCCGCGAAACCTTCTGGCGCGGCACCGCACGGCTCATCGCCAACCGTTTCACGCGCGCCGAGGCCATCAACCACTTCAACGCCGACAAGCCGCTGCGGCTCGGGAGCAACGGCGATCTTCTCGAGTTCGATACCGTGACGACCGGCAACTTCTCGGGCTTTGACCTGTGGCTCGAGGAGCGAGATGCAGGCGAGATCGACATCGCCGCAAACCACGTCAGTCGACGGTTCGCTCTCGGTGAGATCGGCGAAGAGGATACGATCGTCGATCTCGGCGGGCTTGGCCGCCGGCTGCGCCTGTTCCGGCTCCCCGAAACGAACGACGCACGGCGCTTTTCTCACATACACGCCTTCGACATCGAGCGCGGCCGAGACAACGCCCTCTATGTCCGCGTCACCCAGGAGGATGGCCATCAGGCTTGGTCGAGCCCGATCTATGTCACTGCGCCGTGAGGCGGGCCGAGTTTGCAGACCCAATGCAATACCGTAGCATCTGTAAGTATCGGCACAATAAAACGAATCGAGGCCGAGCGAGATCAGCTCGCCGGGACAATGCGAACCATGTCCAAAATACAGCGCGCTCTTGAGACCGCAGGAGTAGTGTTCATTGAGCAAGACGGTGTGCAGGGGCCAGGTGTTCGCTTGCGAGCGCCATTTCCGTAGACCACGCATATGGCATGTTACGCAAAAGCGTCCGACGAACATGCCCGGAAGACACGACCCGCCGCGCGCGTTTCAGCAAGATAAAGCAACAGGCAAGCTTTTCTAATTGCACATGTCCGCTTAGCGACAAGCGACATTGCACCAGCGGAAGCCTGCGCCAGATACTTGCATGTGTCGCGGCACAAGACTTGATGTCTCCTATGACACGCGACCCGTAGTGGGCGCTCACGCCTTACAAGCTGCTCGAGTAGTTGGGCAAGTTCGTCGGCAACGAGCTATCCAAAGGCCGCGTCGAAGTTGCTAACCGACCAGCGGCAGCCGAAGAGGCCTGGCAGAGGTCGACCCTTATGCAGGCCAAACTTCTTTCAGCAAACTGATCCAATTTTGCCCAAGTACACGCTCGATGCGACCGGTTGACCAACCACGCTTTTCCATCGCTGCAGTCAGATTAGGAAACTTGCCGAGCCGCTCAAAATCTCTGAGTTCGAGCACATCGCCGAAATCGACGAGTTTGCGTCCGTCACCCTTGTCGTGCGTGATCCAGCGGAAAAACTCGGCATCTTGGCCCTGAGTCGAGTCCGTGCCAACGCCGACCTGCTCCTCCCCAATCAGATTGATGACGTACTCAATAGCTTCAACATAGTCCTCAACACCGGAGCCGGGCCCCCTCGCCAAGAACGCGGGAAACATCGTCACGCCGACAAAACCCCCAGCATCGGCAACAAGCTTCAGTTGCGCGTCGGTCTTGTTGCGCGGATGATTTTTCAGTCCAGCGGGTGCACAATGCGAGATGGCGACCGGCTTCTGGCTGCAGGCGACAACGTCTTGCGTTGACTTCCAACCCACATGGCTGAGATCGATCAGAACGCCAACGGCGTTCATCTCGGCGATGAGCTCGCGGCCAAAGTCTGTGAGCCCGCCATCGTTCGTTTCATAGCAGCCGCAGGCGACCGAGTTGGCCGTATTATAGGCGACCTGGACGATCCGCACGCCGAGATCGGCAAACAGGCGCACGGCCTCGAGGTGATCGCCATACCCGGATGAGTTCTGCCATCCCAAAATAATGCCGACCTTGCCATCACGTTTCGCTTTGTGAATGTCCGCGACGGTGTGGACCTGCGTGATGATGTCTGCGTGGCTGTGGAACAGCTTTTTCCACTTTGCCACGTTGAGCGCCGTCTGCTCGAAATTCTCCCAGACGCAGCAAGTGCAGTTTGCGGCTGTGATGCCGCCTGCCTTCATGTCCTCGAAAACCTCGCGATTGAAGTTCGAGATGATGAGACCGTCGACGACGATCGACTGTTCGTGGATGGACGTCATACGAGTTCCCCCTTAGGCACCCCAGACAGATTTGAAATAGCGATGAAGGTTCGCGCCCATCACACGTTCAATTTGGGACCCGGTTAACTTCTTTCTTTCGAGCGCAGCGATCAGGTTGGGGTAGTCGCCGAAGGTCTGCAGTCCAGTCAATACCGGTGGCCTCCGGAACTTCGAGAGCTCTCGACCGAAGCCCTTATCCCGGCCCACATACTCGTAGAACGATTGCGATTGACCCGGCGTCATGTCGGTGCCAATGGCCACCCCTTCTTGCCCGACAATATTGAGGACATAGGTGATGGACTCTGCGAGATCATCGATATTGGAGTCATCGCCGCGGCCGAGGAACGGGGGCAAAGCGGCAACGGACACCACGCCGCCTTTGTCGACCACAGCCCGCAGGTCCTCATCCGATTTGTTTCGCTTAATGGGGTTCAACGCAGCCGGGTTCGTCTGAGCAAAAAACACCGGCGCCTTGCTCTCTGTCAGGACGTCACGTGCGCTCTGCGTGTGGAGATGAGAAATATCGATCGCAATCGAGTGCGCGTTGAGCTCCGCGATGAGGTCCCGACCAAAATCTGACAAGCCTCGATCGTGCGTCTCGTTGGCACCACATGCCGCCGCATTTGCCGTGAGAAAGGCGATCTGCACGATTCGCAGGCCCAGTTCGGCCGTAAGGCCAACAAACGGTAGATGATCGTTAAACCCGCTCGCGTTCTGCCACCCGACAATAATACCGGTGCGGCCGTGTTCACGACTAATGTCCCTCGCCTCGCGCACGAGGTAAAGGATATCTCTGTTCTCCGCGATGAGCGATTTCAATTGCGCCAATTTTCGCATCGACTGCTCGAAGTCGTCCCATATCGAGCACACCAAATTCACCGCATTCAGCTGGCCCTTGCGCATATCCTCGAACACGGCGCGGTCCCAAGTCGGGATCGCCTTGGCATCAATAATCAGCATCGGCTCTACTTCTTGTTTGCGCGGCTTGAAATACACCCTGATCCAGAAAAGCATGGCAGCAGCCTTGCTTCAACGCAAGCAACCCCACGAGCGCGATGAGGAAGAAGGAGATGCGGGCACAGCCAACGCGCTGGGCGTCGACAAGGAGCGTGCTCGTCGGTTTCCCGATAACGTCAGCGCGCCGGTCACGGATTAGATCTCCGCGACAGTCGCGGCGTACCCGGCCGGATCGCGTATCTTTACCTGGACTCAGTGTGCTTATCTGCAGCGTTCGATGTTACCATCTTACGTCAACCACGCGCGGGACGTTCCCTTGAACTTTGATTTTCCAGATGAGCTGAAGCAATTGCGCGAGACGGCGCGCGCCCTGCTCACGGCGCGCGCGCCGGCGACCGCGGCGCGCAAGGTGCTCCAAGGCGAGCTCGACTTCGACCGCGACCTATGGAAAGAAATCGGTGCTCTTGGATGGCTCGCCGCGACAATTCCTGAGCCGTACGGCGGCATCAATCTTGGGCCGCTTGCTGTCTGCGTGCTCGCCGAGGAGATCGGTCGCTCGCTTGCGTCGGTGCCGTTTTCATCGTCGGTGATGATCGCAACCGAGGCCCTGTTGCACTACGGAAGCTCCGAGCAGCGGCGCGCACACCTGCCCAGGCTCGCCGACGGATCTGCGATCGGCACGCTGGCATTCATCGAGCGTCTGGGGGCCGTCGATCCCCGCTCTTGGTCGACGCACTTCACACGTGGACGCCTTGAAGGCACCAAGATCGTCGTCGCCGACGGGGCCGTTGCCGACATCGCCATTGTTGCCGCGCGCACGCCAGATGGCGCGCCCGGCCTGTATATCGCTGAACTCGCCGGCGCAACCGTCACGCGGACCAGCTGCGAGACCATCGAGCCGTCGCGCGGCCACGCGAATTTATGTTTCGAAGGGCATCCCGCCGAGCCGTTGCCCGGAGCCCACGGTACCGCCTTCTCCTCCCTTCTCGACCGCGCCGCCGTCATGATGGCATTTGAGCAGATCGGCGTCGCTGCCGCCGCGCTCGACATGGCGACGGCCTATGCGAAAGAGCGCTACGCCTTCGGCCGCCCGATCGGTTCGTTCCAAGCAATCAAGCACAAGCTGGTCGACGTCTACGTCGCGCTCGAACTCGCCCGCTCCAACGCCTATTTCGCCGCTTGGGCGCTCGCTCAAGACGCGCGCGAGCTACCAGTGGCGGCTGCCGCGGCTCGCGTCGCGGCCAGTGAGGCTGCTTGGCTCGCGACCAAGGAGAACATTCAAACGCACGGCGGCATGGGCTTCACCTGGGATATCGACTGCCACCTCTTCTACCGCCGCGCAAAATTGCTCGGCTTGGCGCTTGGCAGCGCAACCGAATGGAAGCGTAAGCTGATCACGCGCCTGTCTGCCCAGGAGGATGGGGCCTCGAGCCAAACAACGAGCCGCGGAGCTTAGCCGCATGGACTTCGAAGACTCTCTCGACGAGGCCGCCTGGCGCGCCCGTTGCCGCGAATTTCTCGACAGCGTCGCTAAGCGCCGCCGTCCCGGCCACGTACGTGGTTACCGGCGCGGCGAAGACGCGCCCGGTGTCGTCGAGAAGGCCCGCGCCTTCCAAAGCAAGAAGTGGGAGGCAGGATTTGCTTTGAGGTTGCGTGCTCCTGTATTGAGCCTGTCCATTAAGCAATCCGCCAGAGGCCCAGCGGTGCAACATATGGTCTCTACACTGTCTGGGAACGGCAGGCCGCGGAAGGGTAGCACATCTTTCATCGGCCCCGGGATGGTCTTGCCGGCAAACACCCGCTCTAATGCCACGCAGTAAAGATTTGCCAGGACGAGACCGCGCGATCTTGCGTCGCGGAGCGCCTCGCGCAAGTGCAACCAATCATCGAAAGAGCCCACGACATAACGCTGCTTGCTCATTCTGGCCAACGGAATTCCCCGCAAGCAACGATACGAAATCAACCGTGCAGTTCCCTTCACCAGGGAGCTGACAATTCACTCATTAAAGCTGACATCGAGTTTAATCACAACGTTTCAAAATTGAAGTTCCATTTGCGGCCGGCATCCTTGCCGGCTTTGGTTTTCGGCCCCGTGGTCTTGAGGGCATTGGCACGATTAGAGGCCACCTTCTTCGCAGTCGTCATCGTAATCCTCGGTTGTCTGAATGTTAAAACCACCTCAGCGATGCCCCGCGGGCGCCGCGCTGAGCTGCGCCGCACGACAGTGTCGGCGCGAATGGATGTATAATGCCCGCAACTCAGGCTGAGACCAGGCTGTCGACTACGATCCTATTCTGCGGGACCACCTCTGCCGGCTCGGCTCCGGGCGACAAATTCGGCGAACGACTCGTCTTCGCCCTGATCAATGGCCCATAGTGCCATCATCGGTCGCCCTGAATCGCACACAAAATGAAGTACGTGGCGGCACCTAGAGCACCGCAACGAGCATTGCGGGAGCGGTTTTAATGCAATCCCCGTAGTAGTGAGCGCAAACGCACATTGAATTGCCTCAAAGCGGGCGTTGGCCAAAGGCGCGCCACGGCACCGGATGCCAAACGAGAGGCTTTCTGATCCTAGCCGTAGTGACGGATCCGTCCCGCGCCGTGTCAGCGGACTCTGATAAATTGCACTTAAGTGACGAACCACGCGTCTTTTCATCATCGTAACACCGATTGAGTACGCTGATTGTGAATCGGCGTCCACTTCCGAAGAGCCGCCTGTCGTTCTGCCCAAGCTGGAGGAAGCGTTGTGCGGCGTGAGAGCCCTAGCCCTGCGTAAATAGTACCGCTTCACAACTACTTCGCTGCGAAAACTTCTTCCAGAAATTTCTTCACTTCTTCGTACGACTTTTTGGTCGCTTCTTCATTGTAAGCTACCGTCGTGCCTTTCTTTACGCACGCGTCGCTGAACGCAAACGGCTGGGTGGTGTCCTTATTGATTAGCACGCCGTTTTCTTCGCCGACTCTGCACTCGCCCCATTTCTGAGCTACTGCCACTTTGAGCGGCGTCTTGAATCCCGGAGAGTCGTACGCGTGATGAGCGTCAGGGTATTCCACGTGGCGAACGTTCTTGCCAGCGCTAGCAAGCCGCTTGGAATATTCTTTACAGGAAGCCGGAAGGGCCCAATCATCCGCTGCACCGTGCAGGAACAACATTGGCTTCGTTACCTGGTCATCGCCTCTTAAGGACCAGCCGCAACTGGCGTATATGTTGACGTGCGCTGCAAATTGCCTATCCGGCGAACCATACGACTTCTGGAAGCGCTCCAGGCTTGAGTACGTGCTCGCCTGACCACCTCGAGAAAACCCCATGACGGCGATTTTTGACGCATCGATGTTGCGATGTTTCGCCAAGATGTCGAGGGCGCGATAAGCATCGATAATCGCGTTATAGCGACCGATTTGTGATTGGTCTGCGACCGTGGAAACGATTCCACGGGCGGTAAAGCTGTCAAGAGTAAACACGGCAAATCCGGCACTCGTGAGTTCGCGCTCCCATCCTGGGAGTGTCGCCGCGGAGCCTCCAACACCACCAGAACCGTGGATGAGAATTACCGCTGGTTGCTTTGCATCCGGGGTAGCTTTCGGCAAAAGCAGACGTCCCGCAATCGTCACGGGTTTTGCGTCCGTCTTTCCTTGAAGGAAGTCAGTGTCGGAAATCGTCATCGATTGAATCGTAACGATCTCCTGCCGAGCAAACTGCGCAAGTGCAGAAGATGCCAGTAGCATCACACAGGCGAATAGACCGGGCCCTACGATCGTTTTCATTTCGTCCTCACGCTTGTTTTCGACGCAACAGGAGCGACACGCGGCTGCAATGAAACGCGATAAACCATTGATCTATAGTCGGTTGGCTGCCTGGGCATACTTATAGGCAGACCCTAGGGTACGCGGGTGCGATCACTTCTTTAATGAGGCGATGACTGTCGATTGACAGGATGATTATTGTGCAGTCTTCTCGATGGGTCATACCCCGTTCGGGGGATGAGGCGAGGGCATCGTGGCATGGCGGACACAACTGGCCAACGCGCTCATGTCCATTTATGACGCAGCGCTCTCGCCAGAGCATTTGGTAGCTGCGCTCGATAGTGTGTCGCGAGAGATCGGTGCAGCGGGCTCGCTACTTGTCCGCGAAGTCATCTCTCACAGCCCGTTTGATGAAGAGACGCGCGAGAGGTTGCTCAACGTCTTTGACCAACTTCAGCTCGAATATGGGATAGACGAGGACACCGGCGCTAAGGTTGCCGAACGCTCGCTCTGATCGATGGCGGCGACGTTCTGCCACCGTGCTGATGCAGAAAGCCCCGCCAACGGCATCACGTGGCATCGAGCAAAACACGGAACGTCAGCCCCTTTAGCTGGACGGGGACAAGCAGGCGCTTCAACTCACCGCTTGCCGTCAAGTTCCTTGCGACGCGGGAATAGTGATGTTGGGATGACCGGAGGGACGGTTTCGCAAAGACCCTCTCGTGGCCCCGGGTCTGCCCCCGGGAAGCCCTGAGACAGACCAGCCGAGCCATCGTGAGCCCAGCGGGAAGCCTTCTACAGGGCTGCCGGAATGGCATTGAAGTCACCGTCACGAGCTCTCCGCAGCGAAGAAGTCAGCTCAACGCGAGCCCCACCGCACTCCCTCGCGACGAGTGCTCTCATTTCAAAACTTCTTTCTTGAGGAATGCTAGCACGTCCTCGTGAGCTTTCTTCGTCGCCAATTCGTGGTGGCCAAACGAGACGCCTTTCTTCCGACAAGCGTCTTCCTTGGCGACCGGCTTATCGGATCCACGACCGACAATCTCTCCTGAATCCGCTTCTTCCTGAAGGCAGCCGGCTGCCGTCGCGAAGTCGAGCTTTTTGAGCTCTCCCACAGATACGGAATCAAAGACATGATGCGCGTCAGCGTAGGTGATCAACCGGACGTCCTTTCCTGCTTTTTGAAGTCGCTCCACATATTCAATGCAGGGGGCTGCCGGCACCCAGTCATCCGCTAATCCATGCAATATCAGCATCGGGCTTTTGGTTTCTTCATCTCCACGGTATTTCGTGGCGCAGATACCATAGAGAGAAATGTGAGACGCAAACTTCAAACCGTTCCCGTATTGCTCTTGGAAACGCACCAGATTGGTGTACATGGTCGCTGCCGAGCCGTGTGAGAAGCCCATTACTGAGATCTTGCTGCCATCTACAAATGGGTGTTCCGAAAGCAACTTAAGCGCCGCGAATGCGTCAACCACCCGCACGATCGCGGGCAAAGCCGCATGCTCGCCTATCTGGTACCTTTTGCGACCAGTGAAGCTGTCGATAATGAACGTGGATATGCCGGCGTCGTTGAGGACCCGAGCCCATTCGTTGGGCGCGTGCCTCGCTGCACCGATACCGCCTGCACCCGGTAGTATTACGACTACAGGCTGCTTGTCGCCGGGTTTCGCTAGACGCAATTTCCCTGCCAGCTGAACTGAAGGACCTTTGTTCCCTTGCAGGAAATCTTTTGCCGAAGCCGGTGTCGAAGATTCGACCGGAATGACGTGCTCTTGGACAAATTGGGCAACCGCGGGAGTAGTTACAGTCGCGACTGAGATCGCCGCGAGCGCTATACGTGTGGCATTTACAAGAAACATTGCGACTACCTTTCCTATTGCAAGACGCTATTGGGGAAAACGCATTGCAGTTCTCCATTGCCGGGTCCGCAGTTCTTAATAGCCCATCTATTCATCGCGGATTCGTCTGGACGAAGGGCGGCAACGAACTCTTGGAAGCGCGTAGGGATAAAGCGAATCGAGAGAACTAGGAGGATTTCGCAAAGCCATAAAGGCTCTCCGGATTCTCGACCAAAATACGCCGTCGCGTTGATTCCTGCGGCGCCCATACGGTGAGCAGATCAAATAACAGCGCGTCGTCCGGCAACGCCGGCTTGCCCTGTTCACCGGGGTGGGGCCAATCACTGCCCCACACCAAGCGTTCCGGCGCCGCGCTAACCAATGCCTGAGCGATCGTAGTCGCCTCTGGGTAGTCGGGCGGGCCAATTTTACTGTTACCATACGCTCCTGATAGCTTGATCCACGTGCGACCTCGATCAAGGAGGCTTCGCAGGAATATAAAGGAGGCGTCTTCACTGCCAGCCGGTAGTGTCGGAAGTCCCATGTGATCGAACACGAGCTGAGTTGGGAGCCTCTTCAGAAGGTCGGCGTGTTCGACTATTTGATTGCCGCGAAGCACGAATTGAACATGCCAGCCAAGATCAGCCACACGTTTCGCCAATGGTTCAACCATGTCCCACGTGACGATCGGTGCAGCGCCGCCTGTCAAAGAGAAGCGTATGCCCCGGATGCCGCCATCGTTTAGGGTCTTCAAATCACCGTCGGAAATCGTTGGATGAACAACAGCGATGCCTCTGGCACTTGCACCAAATTGGGTAATCGCATTGAGCGTAACCCGATTATCCGTTGCGTAATTGCGTGGCGTTACGACAACTACGCGCGACGTGCCGATACGCTTCTGCAGCAATCTGTAGTCGCTCACCGTCGCATTCTGCGGGTTTGCGCGTCCAGGGCTGTGCTGTTGAAAGCGCGGGTCGTAGATATGCATATGGCAGTCCACCGCGCCCTCAGGCGCTTTGAGTTTGGGCGGCGCAGTGCCAGAGGTGTTGGGGATTTGCTGCTGGGCATGACTCGGCGTTACTCCAATGACTCCGAGTGCGGATGCCACCGCGGTCGCCCCGGTTGCGGCTAAGAAACCCCGTCGAGTATTGAATATTGAAGCTTCCATTACTGTCTCCACAAGCCTATGCGAACCAACGTCAAGACCGTCGCGACCACTGCTCGTAGTCACTTTTTGATTGGAAGTTTGATCCGCCTACATGGAACGGTGGCTCGCGATAACCTCATTCCCGCTCTCTCATCCATGAATAGGTTTCTACGTAGTCGGCATCCTCATCCTGCACTGAGCACTAGCAGGTTGCCTGGCTTCGCTGGCAAATGCAGGACCTTGCAATTTTGAGAGGCAGCGGGGCGATTCGATTGACAACACCATTGTTGTGCAGTCTTCTCGATGGGTCATACCCCGTTCGGGGGATGCGGCGAGGGCATTTTGCCATGCCGGATTTAAGTGCCAATGCGCTCATGTCCATTTATGACGCAGCGCTCTCACCAGAGCATTGGACGGCTGCGCTCGATAGCGTGTCGCAAGAGATCGGCGCAGCGGGCTCGCTTCTTGTCGCCGCGGATCAAGTAGGGCTACCTTTCCGCATAGAGCACTTCTGCAGCCGATACAGCGCCGACGCTGTCAGGCACTACTTTGCTGTCTACGGGCATCACGACGAGCCCATCATGACCCAACGACTAGCGGCTGCCCCGGCACAACAAATGCTGCGGGATTGTGACGTCTGGGGCAATATGTCGGCGATTGATGATCGACCCGATTACAAATGGTTTCGCGAACAGTACGGCATCCGACGCCGTGCGGGTGTGCGCCTGTCCGGGAACAAGGGGTGGATGGATCTCTTAGCCCTGCAGTTCGACAAAGACTGGCAAAACATCGGTCCGCACGCCGCGAGGAAACTCGAGGTCCTGCTGCCGCATTTGGCAAAGGTTGTCGAAATCAACCGGCGGTTCACTATCCTTCGCGACCGGTATAAAGCGGTTCTGACTGCTCTTGATCACGTGCGCATCGGCACCTGCGTCGTCGCAGCGTCCGGGCACGTCTTGGTCGCCAACCGAGAAGCGCAACGTATTCATGACTTGGACGATGGGTTTTCCATCTCAAAAGCAGGTTTTCTGCGCTTGGCGACAGTCGAGCAAACGTCAATGTTTAGTCGTCACCTCAAGGCAGCAGCCCTAACGGCTGCCGGCGAGGGCACTGAACCGGAGGCTGTCTTGTTCTCGCAGCGGAGAAGCGGTGCTCGCCCCTTTTTGATTGAGATTTTGCCTCTTCGAGACAGCGTGAATGAGTTAGAGAACGGTTTTGTCGGAGCGATTGTCTTTGTAATCGATTGCGATAATCATCGCGCTTTGTCCACTCATCGACTTGCTCGGCTTTTTGGGCTCACTCAAGCTGAGGCAGCTGTGTGTCGGCATATGGTCGAGGGGCTATCGGCGCGGGAAATCGCGGAGTTGCGTACCGTGCACGAAGACACCGTCAAATCTCAATTTAAAGCAATCTATCAAAAGACTGGTACGCGGCGTCGCGCCGATCTCGTTCGGTTGGCTGTCACAGTCGATCCTCCCATAGGTACCTCCGTCGTGTGAACCGATTGTCCGTCGTCAGGTTTTTCGGGACAGTTGAGCGTCTGAACTAAGAGAGTGTTAGGCTCATCTGGTTGAAGCTCATGCTGCTGCGTTGAAGTGC
>LNFM01007513.1_pt1 | contig 17024 bp, 31 predicted proteins | sample 596031 | NCBI WGS metagenome assembly LNFM01 (sample SAMN04254537, study PRJNA301005) | activated carbon metagenome | isolation source: dual media filters at the Ann Arbor, Michigan drinking water treatment plant | place: USA: Ann Arbor
ACCAATAGCGATGGAAGATGGCTTGCGTTTTGCAATACGTGAAGGCGGAAGAACAGTTGGTGCCGGTGTCGTTGCTAAAATCATTGAGTGATTTGGGAAAGTTAGAAAAAGTAAAGATCAATAAAGATTTATATTGAGTTTACAAAATCAGGATCGAATAAATGCAAAACCAAAAAATAAGAATTCGCCTTAAGGCCTTCGACTATCGGTTAATAGATAAATCAGCGCTTGAAATTGTTGAAACAGCAAAAAGAACAGGAGCGGTTGTTAAAGGGCCTGTACCATTGCCGACTAGAATTGAGCGTTTTGATGTGTTGCGATCGCCTCATGTTAATAAGACATCGCGTGATCAATTTGAAATAAGAACACACTTGAGATTAATGGATATTATTGATCCCACAGATAAAACAGTTGATGCGCTTATGAAGTTGGATTTGCCCGCTGGTGTGGATGTGGAAATTAAATTATAAATAATTTGTATCATCGATGATAAGAAAAGGGATTTTTTTATTTTTAAAAATCCTAAATAGACTGAAATAAATAACTCCTTATAAGAGGATAAAAATGAGTTTAGGACTAGTCGGTCGGAAGATCGGTATGACACGAATATTTACAGAAAATGGAGATAGTCTTCCTGTGACTGTAATTGATGTTTCTAATAATCGTGTAACTCAGATAAAGAAAACTGAAAAAGATGGTTATTCTGCTGTTCAGCTTTGTTTCGGGGAAAAAAGAGCAATTAGAGTAAATAAGTCTAGTGCAGGTCATTTCGCTAAGGCAGGTGTTGAAGCTGGTTGTATCTTAAGGGAATTTCGGGTAAATAAAGATGAAGATATTAATCAACTACAAAACGGAATGGTAATTACTTATGATATTTTCACAGTGGGACAAAAAGTTGACATATCGGGAATAACGATAGGGAAAGGATATGCAGGTGTTATTAAACGGCATCATTTTTCTTCCAATAGAGCTAGTCACGGTAATTCAAAAGCACATAATAAACCTGGCTCAATTGGTATGGCGCAAGATCCTGGGCGTATTTTCCCTGGAAAGCGAATGTCTGGCCATCTGGGGAATGTTAAAAGAACCACCCAAAATCTTGAAGTAATAAGAATTGACACTGAAAGAAGTTTATTGCTGGTAAAAGGCGCAATACCGGGACCACGAAATGGAAATGTTGTTGTCCGCCCAAGTATAAAAGAAAAAAAGTAAATTAATCGCTAAAATAAACAGTAATAAGGTGAACAGGTAATGGAACTAAAGCTTATCGGTAAAAAGGATCAGAAAACAGATATCATTGTTGTTTCTGATGAGCTTTTTAATAGAGATTACAATGAGGCACTTGTTCATCAAGTCATAACATCATATTTGTCGAATGCTCGTGGTGCGACAAGAGCGCAAAAAGGACGATCAGATGTGGCTAAATCCACACGTAAGCCATGGAGGCAGAAAGGCACAGGACGTGCGCGTGTCGGGATGGCATCTAGTCCAATTTGGCGTGGTGGCGGTAAGGTATTTCCAAGTAGTCCTGATGAGAATTTTAGAAAAAAATTAAATAGGAAGATGTACAGAGCTGGTGTTAGTGTGATTGTATCTCAGTTAATAAGGGATAATAGATTGTTAGTTACTGATACATTTAATATCGATACATATAAAACAAAAGCTCTATCAGAAAAATTAAAAGCACTAGAACTAGATGAAGTGATGGTGATAACTCACGAGATCGATGATAATTTGTTGTTATCTTCACGCAATATTCCACGGGTTGCTATTGTTGAAGTGAAAAATGTTGATCCTGTTAGTCTATTAAGATTCGAAAAAATTCTTATTACAACTGAAGGATTGAGAAAATTTGAGGAAATTCTCTCATGAATAATCTAAACATAAGTCATGAACGATTACTGAAAATAATATTAGCTCCACATATTTCAGAAAAAACGACATTTCTGGGAGAGCGGAATAATCAATCAGTTTTTCGCGTGTCAACTGATGCGACAAAAAAAGAGATTAAGGCAGCTGTTGAATTACTATGGAAAGAACAAAAAATAGAAGTTATAAATGTCCGAACTATCAACGTAAAAGGAAAACGAAAAAGATTTGGGCGATTTATGGGATCTAGAAGTGATTGGAAGAAAGCTGTTGTTAGTATCAAAAAAGGACAAGAAATAAGTTTTACTAATTTTTCTACTGTAGAGGCTAAGTGATGGCACTAGTCAAATTAAAACCAACATCACCAGGGCGAAGATCTGTAGTTAGACTGATAAATAAGGATCTACATAAAGGTGAGCCGTATAAAAGCCTGATTGAAAAGCAATCTAAAACGGCTGGCCGCAACCATCATGGACGAATTACAACAAGACATCGTGGTGGTGGCCATAAACAGCATTATAGATTGATTGATTTTAAGCGTGACAAAGATGACATCGCTGCTATCGTAGAACGTATTGAATACGATCCAAATCGAACAGCAAATATTGCGCTAGTTTGTTATGCGGATGGTGAAAGACGATACATAATAGCACCCAAAGGGTTAAGTGTTGGCGCAAGAATTAGCAGTGGTAGAAATGCACAGATTAAAGCAGGAGATGCTTTACCATTACGTAATATCCCTATGGGGACGATAATACACTGTGTTGAATTATTACCAGGAAAAGGCGCTCAACTAGCACGATCTGCAGGAACTTCGGTTCAATTGCAAGCACGCGAAGGTAATTATGCACAAATTAAACTTCGTTCAGGTGAGATGCGGAAGGTTCATATCGATTGCCGAGCAACAATTGGTGAGGTGGGTAATTCCGAACATAACTTGAGATCTATTGGTAAAGCGGGTGCTGTACGGTGGCGAGGGATTCGACCAACTGTAAGAGGGGTTGCTATGAATCCAATTGATCACCCTCATGGAGGGGGTGAAGGTAGAACATCTGCAGGACGACATCCAGTAAGTCCATGGGGAACTCCAGCGAAAGGCTATAGAACTCGAAATAACAAAAGAACAGATGTGATGATAGTACGTCATCGTTATTCAAAGAAAGGATGATAGTTAAATGGCACGCTCAGTAAAAAAAGGTCCATTCGTTGATACACATTTATTGAAAAAAATAGAGAAAGCACGAGATACAAATGATAAAAGACCGATAAAAACTTGGTCTAGAAGATCGACGATATTACCTGATTTTATTGGACTGACCGTTGCTGTCCATAATGGTAAACAACATATACCAATTTATGTAACGGAAAATATGGTTGGTCATAAGTTCGGTGAATTTTCGCTAACTCGTACCTTTAAAGGTCACGCTGGCGACAAAAAAGCTGTAGCAAAGCGATAGGAAATAATCATGGAAACAACTGCTATATTACGTGGCGTTCGCTTATCAGCGCAAAAGGGACGTCTTGTGGCTGATCAAATCAGAGGGCTTTCTGTAGATAAAGCGTTAAATATCCTTACGTTTAGCCCAAAAAAAGGAGCTGAAATAATTCGAAAGCTCTTAGAGTCTGCAATTGCAAATGCAGAACATAACGATGGCGCTGATATTGATGAGCTTAAAATATCTACAATTTATATTGATCGTGGCACGTCAATGAAAAGAACAAGTGCGCGCGCGAAAGGGCGTGGTAATAGAATTGTAAAACCTACATGCCATATATTGCTTACAGTAGGCGATAGAGATGGCCAGACTAAATAAAGGCATTAATTGATATGGGTCAGAAAATACATCCAACAGGATTTCGTCTATCTGTTCAAAGAAATTGGCTATCCAGATGGTATGCAAATAGCAATAATTTTGCCACTATGCTAAATGAAGACATTAAAGTGCGGGAATTTCTTCATGATAGATTAAAGAATGCTTCGGTTGGTAGAATTCTAATTGAGAGACCTTCAAAAAATGCAAGAATTACAATTTTTAGCTCACGCCCTGGTGTGGTGATTGGAAAAAAAGGTGAGGACATAGAAGTATTACGAAGTGAACTTCAGAAGAGAATGGGAGTACCTGTTCATGTAAATATTGAAGAGATAAGAAAACCCGAGTTGGATGCTCAACTAATTGCTGATAATATTGCACAGCAATTAGAAAAACGGATAATGTTTCGTAGGGCAATGAAGCGGGCGATGCAGAATGCCATGCGCCTGGGTGCGCAAGGGATAAAAATAATGAGTTCAGGCAGATTAAATGGAATAGAAATTGCACGAACGGAGTGGTATCGCGAAGGAAGGGTACCTTTACATACGCTTAGAGCTGATTTGGATTATGGTACGTCAGAAGCTAAAACTACTTATGGAATTATAGGCATTAAGGTATGGATTTTTAAAGGCGAAGTCCTTGGTAAAAACGAGCAATCTAGCCTTGCTACACCAAACTTAAATTCAGAGAACGAAAAAAAGAAGACTTCTAAGAAATCATCTGCTGCATTAATAAAATCAGCGAGTATTAAAGGTGTAAAAGAAACATTTGGATATTCTGAAGCAGAAGTTCTTATTACTAATTCAGAAAATTCAGCAAATACAGAAGTAAATATGATTTCTGGAGAGAGAAATGCTTCAGCCAGCTAGAACAAAATATAGAAAACAACAGAAAGGTAGAAATACTGGAGTAGCAAGCCGCGGAGCTAAAGTAAGTTTTGGTGAATTTGGGCTTAAAGCGATTGGTAGAGGCCGATTAACAGCACGTCAAATTGAAGCAGCTCGACGAGCTATGACTAGGCACATTAAAAGAGGTGGTCGTATTTGGATACGAATATTTCCAGACAAACCAATTTCACATAAGCCTGCAGAAGTTAGAATGGGTAAAGGAAAAGGAAATCCAGAATACTATGTAGCTGAGATACAGCCAGGCAAAATGTTATATGAAATGGATGGTGTAAATGAGGAAATGGCAAAAGAAGCGTTTCGACTTGCTGCTGCTAAATTACCAATTAAGACAATGTTTACAATAAGACAAATTGGCGGATAGTAATGAAAGCAAATGAATTAAGAGAAAAGCAATTACCTGAATTAAATCGAGAGCTTGTTTCTTTGCTAAAAGCACATTTTGGCTTACGTATGCAATTAGCTACTCAGCAACTATCAAATACTAGGCAATTGAAAATAATTAAAAGAGATATTGCAAGAGTGAAAACTGTTATAACTCAGAAGCAATCATATCATGACTAATGAAAAATTAAATCGTACTTTGAGTGGACGTGTTACAAGTAATAAAATGGATAAGACAGTGACAGTCATTGTAGAACGTAGATTAAAGCACCCTTTATATGGAAAATTTGTTACACGAACAAAGAAATATCATGCCCATGATGATAATAATCAATTTTCCATTGGCGATTTTGTTGAAATTGTTGAATGTAGACCTTTATCAAGAACCAAGAATTGGAAGGTTACCAAATTACTAAACAAAGAATCTAATGCTTGAGATTTGGGTGCAAATATATAATTAAGTTTTCTTATTGCAATTCATTAGGTATAATTTCAACTTTTTATAAGTTTGAAATAAATACATTAAATTGATGTTAATAATTGTTTAAGTGTTTTTTCCTAGCGTAAATAATTTATAAAACACCGACGAAGTAAATTAAATATCAAAAGCGAATAAAAATGATTCAAATGCAATCAATATTAAAAGTAGCGGATAATACTGGTGCTAGATCACTTATGTGCATTAAAGTACTTGGCGGTTCAAAAAGACAATATGCTGGAATTGGTGACATAATTAAAGTTAGCATAAAGGATGCTGCTCCGAGGGGACGTGTTAAAAAAGGAGAGGTATATAATGCGGTCGTAGTTCGTACAGCAAAAGGAGTAAGGCGTGTAGATGGCTCTCTTTTGAAATTTGATGATAATGCAGCAGTTTTGCTGAATAATAAATTTGAACCAATAGGAACACGTATTTTTGGGCCAGTGACGCGGGAATTACGTAATGCGAGATTCATGAAAATAGTTTCACTAGCGCCTGAGGTTTTGTAGTGGTAAAAAGGAACATTTATGCAAAAAATTAGAAAAGGTGATGACGTAATAGTTATTGCAGGAAGAGATAAAGGAAAAAGAGGATCCGTCCTTAGAATTGATGGAATTAATCGTGTTGTAGTACAAGGCATTAATTCTGTAAAAAAACACCAGAAACCTAATCCCGCAATTGGTAATGCAGGTGGAATCATAGATTTAGAAATGTCAATTCATATTTCAAATGTGGCAATATATAATTTTTATTCTAAGAAATCTGATAGAGTGGGATTTAAAATAGATAGTGATAATAATAAAACACGTATATTTAAATCTACTGGCGATTTAATAAAAACTTAATAAGGGAATTGGAATTTATGGCGCGATTGCAAGAATATTATCGCAACACTGTTACTAAACAGTTGATCGATCAATTCAATTACAAATCCCTTATGGAGGTACCTTGCATTAGCAAAATAACTCTTAATATTGGTTTAGGTGAAGCTACTGTAGATAAGAAAATCATTGAACATGCAATTTCTGATTTGAAGAAGATATGTGGTCAACAGCCTGTTGTTACAAAGGCAAAGAAATCAATAGCAACCTTTAAGGTGAGGCAGGATTATCCTATAGGATGCATGGTTACACTTCGTCGAGTAAGAATGTATGAATTTTTAGATAGATTAATTACTGTTGCCATACCTAGAATCCGAGATTTTCGTGGAATTTCTGGAAAATCATTTGATGGGAGGGGTAATTACAACATGGGCATTAAAGAGCAGATTATTTTTCCTGAAATTGATTACGATAAAATTGACGCTTTGCGTGGAATGAATATATCCATTACCACAACAGCAAGGAGCGATAAAGAAGCAAAAGCTTTATTATCTGCATTTAATTTCCCGTTTAAGAATTGAGGTAAGAATGGCAAAGCTATCTATTATTAATAGAAATTTAAAAAGAATAAAGACAGTGCAAAAATTTGCCAACCATCGTCTTTCATTATTTAAGATAATAAATGACACTAAACTCGATGCTGAAGATCGTTTCAAGGCGCGAGAGATTTTGCAAAATCTTCCTAGAGATTCAAGTCCAGTGCGTTTAAGAAATCGATGTTCATTAACTGGCAGACCGCGTGGTGTTTACTCTAAGTTTGGACTAGGAAGAAATAAGTTACGAGAAATAGCTATGAGTGGCAAAATACCAGGAATTATTAAAGCGAGCTGGTAGCGGGCTAAATTAAGAGTGTTAGTAGAATTAACACAATAATTATTATATAAATAGGTACTGACATGAGTATGAGCGATCCAATTGCAGATATGTTAACTCGAATAAGAAATGCTCAATTGGCTAAGAAAAAATCAGTAAGAATGCCATGTTCTAATATTAAACTATCGATAGCGGACGTTCTTAAAGGTGAAGGATATATTAATGACTTTAGTGTTGTGAGTGACAATAATAAAAGTACTTTAGAGATATCCCTTAAATATTATTCTGGTGATCCTGTAATTGAACAAATAAAGCGTATCAGTAAACCTGGACTTAGAATATACAAATCTAGTAAAAATTTACCAGATATTATGAGTGGATTAGGAATAGCAATCGTATCTACATCAAAAGGTGTAATGACCGAACGCAAGGCGCGAGTAGAGGGTATCGGTGGCGAACTGTTGTGTACTGTTGTCTAGTTTAAAGGATTATTTAAATGTCTCGAGTAAGCAAGAACCCGATAACAATACCGGCAAGTGTTGAAATTAGCATATTACCATCTAATGTTTTAGTTAAAGGTCCTCTAGGGACACTTCAGCAAGCATTAACTAATGATGTTATGTTAGAAATTAATCAAAGTACTTTAAAGGTTCAAACAACTAACGACTCTAAGCATGCTAATGCGCTATCAGGGACAATCCGTGCACTTATTGCTAATATGATTCAGGGTGTATCAATTGGGTTTGAAAAAAAATTGCAATTGGTTGGTGTAGGATATAGAGCTCAAGCAGGTTTAAACAGAGTAAACTTAACTTTGGGTTTCTCCCATCCTGTTGATCATGTTGTTCCAGATGGTATAACGATTGAAACACCATCGCAAACTGAAATAATTATTAAAGGTATTGACAAGCAGAAAGTTGGTCAGACTGCTGCAGATATTAGAGCTTATCGGAAACCTGAGCCATATAAAGGTAAAGGTGTTCGATATTCCGATGAAGTTATTGTTCTCAAAGAAACGAAGAAAAAATAATTGAGATAAAAATGTTGAATTTAAAAGAAAAAAGAATTAGACGCTCACTTAAAACGCGAATAAAAATTGCTGAACTGGATATAATACGATTATCGATACATCGCACTAACTCACACATTTATGCTCAGCTCATTGATGATAAAAATAATAAAATCTTAACCTGTGCATCTACTTTAGAGCCAGACGTGCGTAAATCGTTTACTACTGGAGGTAATGTGGCAGCAGCTGCTTTTATAGGTAAAAGAATTGCTGAGAAAGGTAAAGATTGTGGCATAACAAATATTGCCTTTGATAGATCAGGTTATAAATACCATGGACGTGTTAGGGCATTAGCAGAAGCTGCGCGCGAGAATGGATTAAAATTTTAATTTAAGGTTTGATGATGGCAAAAATCGGTAAAACTAATGGTAAAGCAACGGGCATAGAAGAAAGTGGTGATGATTTGCGCGAGAAAATGGTTGCTATTAATAGAGTAACTAAAGTAGTGAAGGGTGGACGTATATTGGGTTTTGCAGCACTTACCGTAGTTGGAGATGGTGACGGGAGTGTTGGCATGGGTAAGGGGAAATCTCGAGAAGTGCCAGTTGCTGTACAAAAAGCAATGGATGAAGCTCGAAGAAGAATGACTAAAATTAAAATAAAGAGTGGTACTATATATCATCCTATCACGGCATCGCATGGTGCTGCAAAAGTTTATATGCAACCCGCACCAGAGGGTACAGGAATTATAGCTGGAGGGCCGATGCGAGCAATATTTGAAGTAATGGGTATGACAAACATTCTGGCTAAATGCATCGGATCAACAAATCCATATAATGTCGTTAGAGCGACACTCAAAGGTCTTAATGCAATGAATACACCAGCAAATATTGCCGCTAAGAGGGGAAAAACAGTAAAAGAAATCCTTGGACAAGATAATGGATAACAATAAGAAGAAATTAAGAACATTGAAAGTAACCCTTGTGAGAAGTCCTATTGGAACAAAACAAACACATCGTGCTACAGTGCGAGGATTAGGTTTACGTAAAGTAAATAGTTTTTCAATGCTGATTGATACCCCTGAGATACGGGGTATGATTCATAAAATTAACTACTTAGTTAAGTGTGAGTAATATATTATGTACTTGAATTCAATTAAATCACCTGTTGGTTCTAAAAAAACTAAGTTAAGAGTTGGAAGAGGCATTGGTTCAGGGATTGGTAAAACTTGTGGTAGAGGGCATAAAGGTCAAAAATCACGTGCAGGTGGCTTCCATAAAGTAGGCTTCGAAGGAGGACAAATGCCAATTCAAAGAAGACTCCCAAAACGTGGTTTTAGCATTATAAATGGAGATAAGCCTTTAGAATTGACCCTTTCCGATTTGAATTCTCTGTCTGAAAAAGATATAAATCTTGCTACATTAAAGAAATTTAAAATAATTTCTAATAGAGTAACAAAAGTAAAGATTTTGAATACTGGAAGTTGTGAGAAGTTGTTGAATATAAGCGGGATACTTGTTACTGGCGGAGCTAAAAAAGCCATAGAAGTAGGTGGTGGCTCTATTACATAGAAGTATAAGGATATAAATTGGCTATAAAAGAAACAACAGTTAAACCAGTTAAAAAATTTGCTGATCTGAAACGACGTTTGTGGTTTCTATTGTTAGCTTTGATTGTTTATCGGATAGGAGCGCATGTACCAGTACCCGGTATAGATCCAATCACTCTTAAAGCGCTATTTGACTCACAGGAAAGTAGTGTTCTTGGCATGTTTAATATGTTTTCTGGAGGAGCGCTATCTAGGTTTTCGATCTTTGCACTTGGTATAATGCCGTACATATCTGCTTCGATCATTATGCAGCTAGGAACTGTTGCTATTCCTTATCTAGAGTCGCTAAAGAAAGAGGGTGAAAGTGGCCGAAGAAAAATTACACAATATACTCGATATGGTACATTAGCATTGGCTTTAGTACAAAGTTATGGGATATCAGTTGCCCTTCAATCACAGCCAGGGTTAGTGATCCATCCTGGTAGTATGTTTGTTCTTACGACCGTCATTACGTTAGTTACGGGAACGATTTTTTTGATGTGGTTAGGAGAGCAAATCACAGAGCGCGGTATAGGAAATGGCATTTCACTTATTATTTTTGCAGGAATAGCTGCAGGATTACCTAGTGCAATTGGTGGAACTTTAGATCTTGTTAGTACAGGTTCTATGCATTTTCTAGTAGCATTGGGTATTTTTCTCGCGGCTGCATTAGTTACTGCATTTGTTGTTTTTGTAGAAAAAGGCCAGAGACGGATTTTAGTTAATTATGCCAAGCGTCAAGTAGGGCAGAAAGTTTATGGTGGACAGAGTTCACATTTGCCGTTGAAACTAAATATGGCAGGTGTTATACCCCCTATTTTCGCTTCAAGTATCATTTTATTTCCCGCAACTTTAGCAGGATGGTTCGCTAGTGGGGAATCTATGACATGGCTTAAGGATATCAGCGGCGCATTATCCCCTGGCCAACCCATATATGTAATTCTTTATGCAGTAATGATTATATTCTTTTGTTTTTTTTATACAGCTCTTGTTTTTAATCCAAAAGAAACAGCTGATAATCTTAAGAAAAGTGGGGCATTTATACCAGGTATTAGACCAGGTGAACAAACTACAAAATATATAGAAAGAATTATGTTACGTTTAACTCTTGCTGGTTCTATATATGTGACGCTTGTTTGTTTATTACCTGAATTCCTAATTCTTAAATGGAATGTCCCATTCTACTTTGGTGGCACATCTTTATTAATAATTGTTATCGTAACTATGGATTTTATGTCTCAAGTTCAATCTCATGTCATGTCTTCACAATATGATAGCTTATTGAAAAAAGCTAATTTTAAAACAGGCAGTGGAAAACTTCCTGCAAGATAATTTAAGTGTGATAGTTAATGGCTAAAGAAGACACAATACAGATGCAAGGTGAGATAATTGAAACACTCCCTAATGCAACATTTAAAGTAAAATTAGAAAATGGCCATGTCGTACTTGGCCATATTTCAGGAAAGATGCGTATGCACTATATTCGGATACTACCAGGTGATAAAGTAACCGTAGACTTAACACCTTATGATTTAACAAGAGCAAGAATCACTTTTAGAGCGAAATAATTTTAAGAATTAGATCGTTTTCATATATTCACTATTGATTTATGGAATTTTTATAATGAAAGTAAATGCATCTGTAAAGAAATTTTGTAGAAACTGCAAAATTATACGCCGTAATCGGGTTGTTCGAGTGATTTGCACTGATCCTAGACATAAACAAAGACAAGGCTAATTATAATAATTTTTGTATATACAGAGACAGGGAAATTAAATGGCGCGTATAGCTGGTGTAAATATACCAAATCATCAACATGTAGGAATTGCTCTTACAGCAATTTATGGTATCGGAAGATCCAGTTCTAATAATATATGTAGCGTTGTTGGCATAGAAATTGATAAAAAATTGAAAGATTTATCTGAAGAGCAGATTGATCAATTGCGAGATCATATTTCAAAGCTTACAATCGAAGGGGATTTACGTCGAGAAATATCGATGAATATTAAAAGATTGATGGATCTTGGCTGTTATAGGGGATTACGGCACAGACGAGGCTTGCCAGTACGTGGGCAACGTACGCGAACTAATGCAAGGACAAGGAAGGGCCCACGCAAAGCAGTACGCGCAAGATAATAATTTCAGTATAATTTTATATATGTAATATTAAAAAGGAATTCATTTTCCATGGTAAAAGTCGCTACAAGAGTTCGCAAAAAAATCAAGAAAAATGTATCGGAAGGAATTGCACATATTCATGCTTCATTTAATAATACTATTATTACTATAACTGATAGGCAAGGTAACGCACTGTCATGGGCCACTTCTGGCGGAGCTGGATTTAAAGGATCGCGAAAAAGCACTCCTTTTGCTGCGCAAGTAGCAGCTGAGAATGCAAGTAAAGTTGCTATAGAGTGCGGTGTGAAAAACCTTGAGGTTAGAGTTAAGGGCCCCGGTCCTGGTCGAGATTCTGCAGTAAGGGCTTTAAATTCAGCAGGATTTAAAATCACAAGTATTTCAGATGTTACACCAGTTCCGCACAATGGTTGTCGTCCACCAAAAAAACGTCGTATTTGAGGAGAGTACGTTGGCTAGAAATCTTGAACCAAAATGTAAACAATGTCGACGCGAAGGCGAGAAGCTATTCTTAAAAGGCGAAAAATGTTTTACAGATAAATGTGCAATTGAAAGGAGAAATTACCCTCCAGGCCAACATGGTCAAAAAAAGGGTAGATTATCTGATTATGGAGGTCAATTACGTGAAAAGCAGAAGATTAGAAAGATCTATGGAATTTTAGAAACACAATTCCGTAATATCTATAAATCAGCAGATCAGCAACGAGGTGTTACTGGTGATAATTTACTCCAATTGTTGGAAAGTCGTCTTGATAACGTAGCATTTCATATGGGATTCGGGTCATCCCGATCAGAAGCGAGACAAATTGTTAGACACAACTGTATTCTTGTGAATGGTCACCGTGTAAATATTCCAGCCTTTTTAGTAAAGGCTGGTGATACCATCGAGATTGCCAATAATGCTAAACAACAACTACGAATAAAATCTTCAATAGAAGCAGCTGATAGACGAAATTTTCCTGCTTGGATTGAGATGAATGTTAAAGAAATGAAGGGGATATTTAAGTCTAAGCCTGAACGATCGGAACTTCCCGCAACTATTAATGAATCCCTAGTTGTAGAATTATATTCTAAGTAAAAATAAATTATTGGTTAGCTTTTAGCTAAAGGACATTACTATGCAAGGTAATGAATTATTAACACCACGTATTATTGATGTTCAAAATATATCGCCACTACATGCTAAAGTCATTATGGAGCCTTTTGAAAGAGGGTATGGCCATACTTTAGGAAATGCTTTAAGGCGAATACTTTTATCCTCTATGACAGGATTTGCACCAACCGAAGTTAAAATTGCTGGTGTAGTTCACGAATACTCAGCACTTGATGGTGTACAGGAGGATATTGTTGATATATTGTTGAATATTAAGGGAATAGTATTAAAGCTTCATAATAATGATGAGGCTATAATTTCATTAAAAAAAACAGGTAAATGCATTGTCACGGCTGGCGATATTGAAGTCGGTCATGATGTGGAAATATTGAACCCTGATCATGTGATTGCACATCTAACGTCTGATGGAAAGATTGATATACAACTCAAAGTAGAGAGGGGGATAGGGTACGTTCCTGCTACAGTAAGAAAAAATAAAAATGTCGAAGCAAGTATTGGAACAATTTTACTAGATGCTTCATTTAGTCCTATTAGACGCGTTAGTTATACGGTAGAAAGTGCACGTGTCGAACAACGAACTGACCTTGATAAATTAGTAATGGATTTGGAAACTAATGGTGTTGTAGAACCAGAAGAAGCTATACGTTTTGCTGCTCGGGTTTTAGTACAACAATTATCTGTATTTGCTGATTTAGAGAGCACCCCCATTCCTAAAGAACAGCCGCAAATACCCCAAATTGACCCGATATTGTTACGTCCTGTCGATGACTTGGAGCTTACTGTAAGATCCGCCAACTGTCTAAAAGTTGAGAATATTTATTATATTGGTGATTTAATTCAGAGAACTGAAGCTGAGCTTTTACGAACCCCTAATTTGGGAAGAAAATCATTAAATGAAATAAAAGAGGTTCTTGCCTCTCGTGAGCTTACTCTAGGAATGAAATTGGACAATTGGCCACCGGCAAATCTTGATAATCTTGCTAAGGATACAAATCATGCGACACAATAACGCATTAAGGAAATTAAATCGCTCTAGTAGTCACAGAGCGGCTATGTTTCGCAATATGAGTAATTCTCTCTTGCGGCATGAAGTTATTAAAACAACTCTTCCTAAAGCTAAAGAGCTTAGAAGATATGTTGAGCCTGTTATAACTTTAGGTAAAAATCCAACTCTCTCTAATCGCCGATTGGCGTTTAATAGACTGCGTGATCGAGAGAATGTAACAAAACTATTTATTGAATTAGGACCTAGGTATATAGCGAGGCCGGGTGGATATATTAGAATTCTAAAATATGGATATAGAAAGGGAGATAATGCACCTATGGCCCTTGTAGAGCTTATTGATAGACCTTTAGAAAAGTTAACAGAAAACTATGAAGAGATTGAGAGTTAATATTTACTACTTTGTTATATTAATAGAAGAATTTTTTATCTTTTAAGCATATAATAAGCCAATTGAATTATAGATATTATAAGATTTTGTGCATTATAGATGAATCAAAGGGCATTATCTATTCTTCGACTTCTAAACGACGGGCAATTCCAGAGCGGAGTATCACTTGCGAGAAAGCTTTCTTGTAAGCGTGCAGACATTTCAAATGCGCTAAAAAATATCGATTCGTATGGAATTGAAATTGTTAAGATTCGTGGACAAGGTTACTGCTGGATTAATCCAATTGTCTATTTAAATAAAGATTCAATACTTCGTAATTCTTCAATTAATCCAAGAAAATTGGATATAGCTCTTTTTGACACTCTAGATTCTACTAATACTTTACTTTTAAATAATTTAGAAAGGGAAGTGGCAGATAACAATTGTGTTCCAGTTGTTGCTACAGAGTATCAGACAAAAGGACGTGGTCGTGCAGGAAGAGCATGGCACAGTGGATTTGGAGACAGTCTTACCTTCTCTTTTGGCTGGTGGTTCGACCAAGGTGTATCTGCACTGTCGGGGCTAAGTTTAATAATTGGTATTGCTGTTATACGTGTTCTGCGTTCCTTATCAATTAATTGTGTTCGTCTAAAATGGCCTAACGATATATTATTCGAAAATAAGAAGCTTGCTGGTATATTAATTGAACTTCGTGGTGAAAATCTTGGACCTTCTCATGCAGTAATTGGTATAGGCATTAATTTTAAGCTTTCTGAAGTTATTAAGTCCTCAATAAATAAAGAAATTATCGATTTATCATCAATCTCAGATGTTCTTTTTGATCGTAATCAGATCTTAAGTGCACTACTCACTGAATTTTTGAATATTCTCCCTATATTTAGAGATTACGGATTTGCATATTTTAAGAACGAATGGATTAGCTATCATGCTTTTGAAGGGCAGGTGGTTAGTTTGATATTGCCAAATGGTAGTGTTGTTGTAGGCACAGTTGACGGTGTGATTGAGGATGGCTCAATTTGTTTATTGACTTCTTCGGGAAGAAACTCGTACAAAGTAGGTGATATTTCTATTTGCCTGAACAACCTTTAATAAATTGATACAGCATATCTTAGCGATTGACTCTGGTAATTCATTCGTAAAATGGGGCTTTTTCAATCATTATCGATGTTTAAAACAGGGTAAAGTACCGTACGATAAGGTACAGAATCTTAAAAATGATTTCAAAGAACTGCAAGCACCAGATTCAATTATTATTTCTCATGTCGCCCGCACGGTAACAAAAAATTTAATTTGTGAGAAAATCTCCATATGGCCGGTAATACCTCAATGGATTCGTTCTTGTGCATTCCAATGTGGTGTTTCGAATAGTTATTCTGACACTGCGCAACTAGGTAGTGATCGCTGGGCCTCCTTAATCGCTGCTTGGGAAATGCAGCAGCAAGCTTGTTTAGTCATTAATGTCGGTACTGCAGTGACAATTGATGCGCTATCTGAGACTGGAGTATTTCTTGGTGGCGTCATTCTACCTGGTTTTCAATTGATGCTTAACAGTCTCCAGCAAAGTACTCAGTTGTTTAATGCTGATATGAGTATTTATGAGGACTTTCCTGTTAGCACGAACAGTGCGATACAAAGCGGTATAATACATTCAGTGATAGGTGCCATAGAACGGATGTATAATTTACTGTCAATACAGATCAATCATTCTGTAGAAACAATTATCATGAGTGGAGGAGGGGCATCTTTATTATTCCCTTTTATCAAAATCCCAACCAAAGTGATTGATAATTTGGTGCTGAAAGGGCTTGTTTTGATTGCTGAAGATTCTTTCTAAAACACTGAGTTGTTATTTAATGAAAACCTTATGTCTCGATTTAACAATGTAACCTTCTACACATCAGTTAATGATGTGCGAGATTTGCCACTGCATACAGGCATTGAGATAGCTTTTGCCGGACGATCTAATGCTGGAAAATCTAGCGCTATCAATACAATTACGAATCGAAGTCGATTGGCTTTTGTTAGTAAAACACCTGGACGAACACAATTAATTAATTATTTTCAACTAAAAACAGATCATTTTTTTGTTGATTTACCTGGCTATGGCTATGCGAAGGTTCCAGATCCCATACGGCTGCATTGGCAAGATTTATTGAGCAGTTATTTGCAAACACGTCAAGCACTAAAAGGCTTAGTGCTAATAATGGATATTCGTCATCCCTTAAAGCCTCTTGATATCAAAATGCTCGATTGGTTTGCCCCTACAGGGAAGGCAATTCATATTTTATTAACAAAGGCTGACAAATTGAGTTCACAACGGGCAAGTACTACCTTAAAGGACGTAGCTTTATATCTAAATGGAGCTTACCCGCAATGCAGTGTTCAGTTATTCTCCAGCTTGGCTGCCACGGGCGTTGAAGAAGCAACTGCTGTCATTAGTAAATGGTTAGCGTAGTAATCGGCCCTGTGCCGCAAATCGCGCCGAAGAAACACGCCGCTCTCCGAATGTGGCAAAGTGGAATGCGGTGTCACGGAAGACCGGAATAGCAATGGTGCATATTTCCCGAGGAATAGCGTGGTCATGGGTGACGTCATCGGCATAATGGGCTTGGCGCTGTTGGAACGCTTGGCCGATATCCCGT
>LNFM01007514.1_pt1 | contig 17024 bp, 15 predicted proteins | sample 596031 | NCBI WGS metagenome assembly LNFM01 (sample SAMN04254537, study PRJNA301005) | activated carbon metagenome | isolation source: dual media filters at the Ann Arbor, Michigan drinking water treatment plant | place: USA: Ann Arbor
TTTCTCTGGGTGGAATTGTGTCGCAAAAATATTATCGCGTGCAATGGCCGCCGTGAAGCGGCCACCGTAGTCGGCCTCCCCGGCGCTGTGGCGCGCATCCGACGGTCGGGCATAAAAACTGTGCACGAAATAGAAGTAACTACCATCCGGCACACCAGCCCACACCGGGTGGCGCCCCTGGCCAGGGTCCATCTGCCGAACCTGGTTCCAGCCCATCTGCGGCACCTTGTAGCGGCTGCCATCGGGCTGCAGGCGGCCGACCAGGTCGAACTTGACAACTTCACCGTGGATCAGCCCCAGGCCCGGCGTATCGCCCTCGGCACTGTGGTCGAGCATCATCTGCATGCCCACGCAGACGCCGAACAGGGGCTTGGTTGCCGCGGCCTCCAGCACGGCATCACGCAGGCCGGACTCCTGTAATTCGCGCATGCAATCGGGCATGGCACCCTGCCCCGGCAGCACCACGCGAGCGGCCGCGCGCACCTCATCTGGGCGCGAGGTGATGAGCACGTGCCAGCCGCTGCCCTGGGCCGCGGCCTGCACGGCCTGCGACACCGAGCGCAGATTGCCCATGCCGTAGTCGACCACGGCGACGGTCTTGGCCGGCAGTCCGGAAGTCATACGACTAGAGCGATCCCTTGGTCGAGGGAATGGTGCCCACCGAGCGCGGATCAATTTCCAGCGCGGCGCGCAGGGCACGGGCAAAGGACTTGAACACCGTCTCGGCCTGGTGGTGGGCATTCTCGCCACGCAGGTTGTCGATGTGCAGCGTGACGAAAGCGTGGTTCACGAAACCCTGGAAAAACTCATAGGCCAGCTGGCTGTCGAAGCTGCCGATCATGCCGCTCTTGAAAGGCACGTGCATCTCCAGGCCGGGGCGGCCGGAGAAATCGATCACCACGCGCGACAGCGCCTCGTCCAGCGGCACGTAGGCGTGGCCGTACCGGCGAATGCCCTTCTTGTCACCCACGGCCCTGGCCACGGCCTGGCCCAGGGTGATGCCGACGTCTTCCACGGTGTGATGGCCGTCGATGTGCAGGTCGCCCTTGGCCTGGATGTCCAGGTCGATCAGGCCGTGGCGCGCGATCTGGTCCAACATGTGGTCGAAGAAACCGATGCCGGTAGACAGGTTCGACTTCCCCGTTCCGTCCAGGTTGACCTTGACCGTGATCTGGGTCTCCGCGGTGTTGCGGGACACTTCAGCGGTACGTGGTGTGCTCATAGTGATTCTTTCAAGGCAGCCAGCATCAGCTGGTTTTCCTGCGGGGTGCCTACCGTCAGGCGCAGGCAATTGGCCAGCAGGGGATGCAACTTCGACACATTCTTCACCAGAACCTTGCGCGCCTTCATGCCTTCGAAGGTCTTGGCCGCATCGGGCACACGCAGCAGGATCATGTTGGCGTCGCTGTTCCAGGCCCGCACCCCGGGCAGGGCCTTCAACGCTTCCAAAATCATAGCACGCTGGGACTTGATCTCCTGTGCCTGGGCCGCGAACACGTCGGCATGCTCAAGCGCAAACAGGGCGCATTCGTAGTTCAGCACGCTGACGTTGTAGGGCGGGCGCACCTTGTCGATCTCGGCGACCAGGGCCGCCGGGCCCATCATGTAACCCAGCCGCACACCGGCCAGGCCGAACTTGGAGAGCGTGCGCATCAGCAGCACGTGGCCATTGGCCTCCGGTTTCGCGCGAATGCGTTCGATCCAGCTGCGCGCGGCAAAGGGCTGGTAGGCCTCGTCCATCACCACCAGACCACCCTGCTCGCCCACGGCGGCGATGATCTTCTCGATCGCTGCGTCGTTCCACAGATTGGCTGTCGGGTTGTTCGGGTAAGCGATGTAGGTGATGGCGGGCTTGTGCTTGGCAATGGCGCCCAGCATGGCGACCACGTCCAGTTCGAACTCGGGCGTAAGCGGCACGCCGTGGAAGGCCAGGCCCTGCAGTTGCGCGCTCATGGCGTACATCACGAAACCCGGCACCGGCGCCAGGATGGAAGCGCCCGGCACGTCGCAGGCCATGGCCAGCAGGGAGATCAGTTCGTCCGAGCCGTTGCCCAGCATCAGCGCATAGCCCTCCGGCATGCCAGCGTAACTTGCGAGTGCGGCCCGCAGGTCGTCGACGCGACCATCGGGATAACGGTTCAGCGCCAGCTGTCCCAGACGCTGGCCCAGATCGGCCTGCAGCGCGGGCGGCAGGCTGTAGGGGTTCTCCATGGCGTCGAGCTTGACCAAACCCGCCGACGCCTGGATGGCATAGGCATGCATGCCCTGCACGTCCTGGCGGATCAGGCGCTGCAGCTTGGGATCGAGGGCTGTCATTTCTTGTGATCTTTCAGGCGCATCTCGGCCGCGCGGGCATGGGCTTGCAGGCCTTCGCCGTGCGCCAACACCGAGGCGATCTGCCCCAGGGTCTGCGCGCCGGCTTCGCTGACCTCGATCAGGCTGCTGCGTTTCTGGAAGTCATAGACGCCCAGCGGCGAGGAAAACCGTGCGGTGCCGCTGGTAGGCAGCACGTGGTTGGGGCCGGCGCAGTAATCGCCCAGTGATTCGCTGGTATAAGCCCCCAGGAAGATGGCACCGGCGTGCTTGAGCAGTGGCTCCCAGCGATGCGGCTCGCTGCTGGAAACTTCCAGGTGCTCGGGCGCGATGCGGTTGCTGATGGCGCAGGCTTCTTCCATGCTGCGCGTCTGGATAAGGGCACCGCGGCCATTGAGCGACTTGGCGATGATCTCGGCGCGCGGCATCTGGGGCAGCAGGCGATCGATCTCGCGCTGCACGGCGTCGATGTAGGCCGCGTCCGGGCACAGCAGGATGCTCTGCGCCAATTCGTCGTGCTCGGCTTGCGAGAACAGGTCCATGGCCACCCAGTCGGCTGGCGTGCTGCCATCGGCCAGCACCAGGATCTCGCTGGGGCCAGCGATCATGTCGATGCCGACCTGGCCAAAGACGCGGCGCTTGGCGCTGGCCACATAGGCATTGCCCGGCCCGGTGATCTTGTCCACACCGGGCACGGTGGCCGTGCCGTAGGCCAGCGCGGCCACGGCCTGGGCGCCGCCGATACTGAAGGCGCGCGTGACGCCGGCCACATAAGCGGCCGCCAACACCAGCGGGTTCTTCTCGCCCCGCGGCGTGGGCACCACCATGATGATCTCGCCCACCCCGGCCACATGGGCAGGGATGGCGTTCATCAGCACAGAAGAGGGATAAGCGGCCTTGCCCCCGGGCACGTAGATGCCCACGCGGTCCAGCGGCGTGACCTTCTGGCCCAGCAGGGTGCCGTCGGCGTCGCGGTAGCTCCAGCTCTCGCCGCTGGCACGCTTTTGGGCCTCATGGTAGCTGCGCACACGCTGGGCAGCAGCGGTCAGGGCCTCGCGCTGCGCGGCAGGCAAGCCATCAAAAGCGGTCTTGAGCTCGGCCTGGGTCAACTCCAGCGCCTGCATCGACGTGGCCGGCAACCCGTCGAAGCGGGCGGTGTACTCGAGCACGGCGGCATCGCCGCGCATACGCACGTCGGACAGGATCTCGGCCACGCGCAACTCGATGGCTGCATCGGTCTCGCCGGACCAGTGCTGGCGCTCCTTGAAGCGCAACTCGAAATCAGCTTGCGCGGTGGACAGGCGCAAGGGGCGGGCCTGGAGGCTCATGGCTGCCCCAGTGCCTGGCCGAAGGCGTCGATGATGCGGCGGATCGGTTCGCGCTTGAGCTTGAGCGCGGCCTGGTTGACCACCAGGCGCGAACTGATGTCCATGATGCGCTCGACCTCGACCAGATGATTGGCCTTGAGCGTGTTGCCGGTGGACACGAGGTCGACGATGGCGTCGGCCAGGCCGGTCAGCGGCGCCAGCTCCATGCTGCCGTAGAGCTTGATCAGGTCCACGTGCACGCCCTTGGCGGCAAAGAATTCGCGCGCGATCGCCACGTACTTGGTCGCCACGCGCAGGCGCGCGCCCTGGCGCACAGCGGCGGCATAGTCATAACCCTCGCGCACGGCCACGCTCACGCGGCACTTCGCGATCTGCAGGTCCAGCGGCTGGTACAGGTCATCGCTGCCATGCTCGATCAACGTGTCCAGGCCGGTGATACCCAGGTCGGCGCCACCGTACTGCACATAGGTGGGCACATCGGTGGCGCGCACCAGCACCACGCGCACCTCGGGCTGGTTGGTGGCCAGGATGAGCTTGCGGGTTTTCTCGGGATCGTCCAGCACCTCGATGCCGGCCGCCTTGAGCAGGGGCAGGGTCTCGTCGAAGATGCGACCTTTGGAGAGGGCGAGCGTGATCATGGGGTCATTTTCTCACTTGATACGCTCGATGTCCGCGCCGATCGCTGCCAGCTTGGCTTCCATGCGGTCATAACCTCTATCGAGGTGATAGATACGATCCACCACGGTCTCGCCCTCGGCCACCAGGCCGGCGATCACCAGACTGGCCGAAGCCCGCAGGTCGGTGGCCATGACGGTGGCGCCCGAGAGATGCGCGACTCCTTCGACCACGGCCACCTTGCCGTCGATCTGGATCCAGGCGCCCAGGCGCACCAGCTCGTTGACGTGCATGAAACGGTTTTCGAAGATGGTCTCGGTCACCTTGGCCGTGCCCTGCGCGATGCAGTTGAGCGCCATGAACTGGGCCTGCATGTCGGTGGGAAAACCCGGGTACTCGGTGGTACGGAAGCTTTGCGCCTGCAAGCGGCCCTGCGACTGAACGCGGATGCCCTCGGGCAAGGCGGTCACGGTGGCGCCCGCGGCCACCAGCTTTTCGATCACCGCGTCCAGGTGGTCGGCACGGCCGTATTTAAGCACCACATCGCCACCCGTGGCCGCCACGGCACACAGGAAGGTGCCAGCCTCGATGCGGTCGGCCACCACTTGGTGCTCACAGCCGTGCAAGGCCTCCACACCCTGGATACGGATGCGGCTGCTGCCGTGCCCCTCGATCTTCGCGCCCATCTTGATGAGCATTTCGGCCAGATCCGGGATCTCCGGCTCCTGTGCTGCGTTTTCCAGGATGGTCTCACCTTCGGCCAGGGTCGCCGCCATCAGCAGGTTCTCGGTGCCCGTGACGGTGACCATGTCGGTCGTGATGCGCGCGCCCTGCAGGCGTTTCCTGCCCTTGGGCAATTTGGCCATCATGTAACCATGCTCGACCTTGATCTCGGCGCCCATGGCCGTCAGACCCTTGATGTGCTGGTCCACCGGACGCGAGCCAATGGCGCAGCCGCCTGGCAGCGAGACCGTGGCCTCGCCGAAACGCGCCAGCAAGGGCCCCAGCGCCAGCACCGACGCGCGCATGGTCTTGACCAGTTCGTAGGGCGCCTCGGGCGAACTCAGCCGGGCCGCGTCGATGCGAACCGTGCCGTCAGCCGACTGCTCGACGCTCACACCCATGTTGCGGATCAGCTTGAGCATGGTGGCCACGTCCTGCAGACGGGGCACGTTGAGCAGGGTCACCGGCTGCGCCGACAGCAGGGCCGCACACAGCTCGGGCAAGGCCGCGTTCTTTGCGCCGGAGATCGGCACCTCGCCGTGCAACGCACGGCCACCGCGTATCAGCAATTTATCCATTGGTGTTCACTTCGCTTGTGCAGCCCATTCGGCCGGCGTATAGGTTTTCATGGACAGGGCATGCACCTCGTCGGTGTGCATCTTCTGGCCCAGCGTGGCGTAGACGCGCTGGTGGCGCTGGATGGCCCGCTTGCCCTCGAACTCGGGCGACACGATGGTGGCATACCAGTGGCGGCCGTCCCCCGCGAGCTCGATGTGCTCACACGTGAGTCCGGCTGCGATGATGGCCTGAAGTTCGTCTGCAGTCATGGTGTTTATCCGCGTATCTTGTAGCCGGTGCGCAGCAGGTGCACTGCCAGCCCCCCCACGACGATGAGGGCAGTGCCGACGATGGCCAGGCTCAGCCAGGGCGACACGTCGCTGACGCCAAAGAAGCCGTGGCGAAAGCCGTCGATCATGTAGAAGAAAGGGTTGAGATGGCTCACGCCCTGCCAGAAGGCCGGCAGGGAATGGATGGAATAGAACACGCCGCTGAGGAAGGTCATGGGCATGATGACGAAATTCTGGAAGGCCGCCAGCTGGTCGAACTTCTCGGCCCACAGGCCGGCGATCAGGCCCAGCGAGCCCAGCAGGGCCGCACCCAACACCGCAAAGACCAGGATCCACAGCGGCGCCTGGATCGTGAGTTCGGTGAACCAGAAGGTCACCAGGAACACCCCTGTGCCCACCACCAGGCCACGCAGCACCGAAGAGCCGACGTAGGCCAGGTACCAGGCCCAGTGAGACAGGGGCGTGAGCAGCAGAAAGACCAGGTTGCCCATGATCTTGCTCTGGATCAGCGAGGAGGAGCTGTTGGCAAAGGCGTTCTGCAGCACACTCATCATCACCAGGCCGGGAATCAGGAAAGCAGTGTAGCCGATGCGGTCGTAGACCTTGACATGGTCTTCCAGTACATGGCCGAAGATCAGCAGGTAGAGCACGGCGGTCAGCACGGGCGCGGCGATGGTCTGGAAGCTGACCTTCCAGAAGCGCAGCACTTCCTTGTACAGCAGGGTCTGCCAACCGGAAGCGAAGCCCCCCCCGAAGCGGCCTGCGGCCGCCTCCCCCCCCAAGGGGGGCGACACCAGCGGCCCAGCCGAGCCGGTTCCGCGGTGTCCCTCGGTTTGCCTGGACTCATTCATGCTTGCTCGGCGGCCACGACGGCGCCCCTCTTGGTTCCGGATTGCATCACCTGGAGAAAGACGTCTTCCAGATCGGCCTTGGTGATCTCGACGTCGTCCACGATCACCCCGGCCTCGCGCACGGCAGCCAGGTAGGTCTCGATCTCGCGCGCGTCATGCGCCGGAAACTGCACGATGCGACCGGTCACCCGCGCCTGCGCAGCCAGGTCGGCCGGCAGCTGGCCTTCGATCTTCATGCGCAGCACATGGCTGGACGCGGTCTTGAGCAACTCACTGGTACGCTCCAGCGCCACCACCCGGCCCGCCTTGAGCATGGCGATGCGGCCGCACAGGGCCTCGGCCTCTTCCAGGTAGTGCGTGGTGAGCAGCACCGTGTGGCCCTGCTTGTTCAGGCGGGAGATGAAAGCCCACAGGGTCTGGCGCAACTCCACGTCGACGCCGGCGGTGGGCTCGTCCAGCACGATGACCGGTGGTTTGTGCACCAGGGCCTGGGCCACCAGCACACGCCGCTTCATGCCGCCGGAGAGCTGGCGCATATTGGCCTGGGCCTTGTCGGCCAGGCCCAGGCTCTCCAGCAGTTCGTCGATCCAGGCGTCGTTGTTCTTGACACCGAAGTAGCCGGACTGGATGCGCAGTGTCTCGCGCACATTGAAGAAAGGGTCGAACACCAGCTCCTGCGGCACCACGCCCAGCAGCCTGCGCGCCTGCGCGTAGTCGGCCTGCACATCGTGGCCGAGCACGCAGACTTTGCCGCTGCTGGCACGCACCAGGCCAGCCAGGATGCTGATCATCGTGGTCTTGCCGGCGCCATTGGGCCCGAGCAGGCCAAAAAATTCGCCCTGCTCGATGTCCAGGCTGACATCGTCCAGAGCGGCGAAGGTGGCGCCCTTGGGACCGCGGGCGAGAGGGTAGTGCCGGGAGACGGACTGGAAGGAGATGGCGGGCATGGGAACCCGCTATTTTAGGCGGTCGGGAGAGACTTTGGGAGGGTCTGCAAAACTCCCGCCATGCGCGTTCGAGTCCAAAACGGGATGATTTGGCCGCCAAGACCACGCGGCGTGTGCTGCAGCACACGCAAGGGGTTTGGTGGGCAAAGGGCCCGTTTTGGTTCGAACCCGAAGGGGCGTGGTTTTGCGGGCGATCCGCTGCGTTGCAAAACCAGGCAAGCCGTCCAGGCTTGCCCTGGGTTTTGCGCCTTGCGACTCATCCCGCAAAATCACGCCGCGCACGGCGCGAGTTTTGCAGACCCTCCCTCAGGCTCAGGCGGCCGGCAACAGCAGTTCGGCCACCCCGTACAGGCTGGCCAGATCGACCAGCCGGGACGAAAGGCTGCGGATTTCGAAGCCCTTGCCCAGGGCCACACTGGCACGCCGGAACTCCAGCAGCACCGCCAGCGCCGAGGAATCGAAGCGTGTGAGCGAAGCGGCATCCACCACCACCGCCGGACCGGTCTGGGACGGCAGGCCTTGCACCAGCATGCGCAGGCAGGCCGAGGCCTGCTTGTGGGTGAGTTCAGAGGGCAGGACCAGCATGCTCAGGCCTTCTTGGCGTTGGCCTTGTTGCGCTCGACCAGCGAGGCGATCAGGCCATCGATGCCCTTGGCATTGACCTCCTGGGCAAACTGGCTGCGGTAAGTCTCGACCAGCCACACGCCCATGACGTTGAGGTTATAGATCTTCCAGCCGCGGCCTTCACCCGGTGTCTTTTCCAGGCGGTAATCGAGCTGGATGGGCTCGGGATTGCCTTTGCCCCTGACTTCTGTGCGAACCACGACTTCCTTGTCGTCGGGAGCCGCACGCATGGGCTTGGCGGTCACGGTCATGTCATTGACCTGGGCCAGGGCGCCCGCGTAGGTGCGCACCAGCAGGATCTTGTATTCCTCCTGCAGGCGTTTGCGCTGCTCGGGCGTGGCCTGCCGCCAGCCTGGGCCGACCGAGGACGCCGTCATGCGCTGGAAATTGACGTTGGGCATGATCTTGCTGTCGACCAGCGCAATGATCCGGCTGACGTCGCCCGCCTTGATGACCGGGTCGGCCTTGATGCTGTCGAGCACCTCGGTCGAAAGCTTGACGATCATGGCATCCGCCGCGTCATCGGCAGCGTGAGCCGGCGCGAACCCTTGCCCCAGGACGATCAGCCCTGTGGTGGTGGCCGCCAGCAGGCGGTGGAACAGACGTCGATGCATGGCGAAATCACTCCTCTAGCAACGCAGCCGCAAGGCTGCTTTTCCTTAACGTGGCCAGAAGGTATCTGGCCGACAGGCCCCACCCTACTTGGCGGGCACGGGTTCAGCCTCGTAATCCTCCTCGATCATCGGCTCTTCCGGCGGGTTCCCGTCATGGACGAGGTTACGACGATGCTGCAGATAGGCATCGCGCAGAAAAGTATATTTATCGAGCGCGGCCTCTTCAAGCAGGCCCTCCTGCTTGAGCAGACTGGCCCGTACGTGCACGACACGCGTCGCCGTCAGGCTGTTGCGCACCGGCACATCTTCGATCTGGGACACCAGATTGCCCTTGAAGTCCACTGGCAAGGCCGCCGTATCCCGCACGGTCGACGGCCCCAACAGGGGCAGCACAACGTAAGGCCCGGCCCCCACCCCCCAGTAACCCAGGGTCTGGCCGAAGTCTTCGTGGTGGCGCGGAATCTGCATCTCGCTGGCCACGTCGAGTACGCCCCCCAGGCCCATGACGGTGTTGACCCAGAAACGCGTGAAACTCTCCCCTGCGACCTGGCCCTTGAGCTGCAGCACACCGTTGACCGTGGTCCAGGCGTCGCCGAGGTTGGCGAAGAAGTTGCCTACGCCCTTGCGTACTATCTCGGGCACGGTGTCCTGGTAGGCCGTGGCCACGGGTTTGAGCACAGCCCGGTCGACGGTGTCATTGAACTTGTAGACGCCGCGGTTCCATGGCTCCAGCGGATCAGCCGGATTGGCCTGCGGGCCCGTGGCGCAACCCGTCAGCAGTGCGCCGAGCGCGAGCGCGCACAGTCGCAGGACGCTGGTGCGCCACGTCCATGAAACGCCGGCCTTCATTTCTTGCTGGCGCCTTCCTCGGACTTGCTGTAGAGGAACTGCCCGATCAGGTTCTCGAGCACGATGGCCGACTGGGTGGAGGTGATCACGTCGCCAGCCACCAGGAGCTTCTCATCGGCACCAGCTTCGACACCGATGTACTGGTCACCCAGCAGGCCACTGGTCAGGATCTTTAGCGAGCTGTCCTTGGGAAACTTGTAGCGGCTCTCCAGCGCCAGGACCACCCGCGCCTGGAAGGTCTTGTCGTCGAAGCTGATGGCCTCGACCCGACCGACGACCACACCGCCACTGCGCACAGCCGACTTGGGCTTGAGGCCACCGATGTTGTCGAAGCGCGCTTCAACCCGGTAGGTGCTCTGGAAACTCAGGCTGAGCAGATTGGCCGCCTGCAGCGCGAGGAACAGGATGCCGGCGGCGCCGATCAGGACAAACAGACCAACCCAGAGATCATTTTTTGAGCGTTGCACCACACCCTCCTCAAATCGTAAACATCATGGCGGTCAGGATGAAATCCAGACCCAGAACTGCCAGCGAGGCCATCACCACCGTCCGCGTGGTGGCACTCGCGACCCCTTCAGGGGTGGCCTGCGCCTCGTAACCCTGCAGCAAGGCGACAAAGGTGACCGTGAAACCGAACACGATGCTCTTGACGACGCCGTTGCCCACGTCCTGCCAGACATCCACGCCGCCCTGCATCTGGCTCCAGAAGGCGCCGGGGTCGATGCCGATCATGACCACGCCGACCAGCCAGCCCCCCATCACACCGACCGCGCTGAAGACCGCAGCCAGCAGGGGCATGGCGATCACACCGCCCCAGAAACGCGGCGCCAGGATGCGGCGGATCGGATCCACCGCCATCATCTCCATGGCACTCAGCTGTTCACCAGCCTTCATGAGGCCGATCTCGGCGGTCAGCGAGGTGCCGGCTCGCCCGGCAAACAGCAGGGCAGCCACCACGGGACCGAGTTCACGCACCAGGCTCAGCGCCACCATCTGGCCCAGGGCCTCGTCCGAGCCGAAGTCCACCAGGATGTAATAACCCTGCAGGCCCAGCACGAAACCGACGAACAGGCCAGACACCACGATGATGGCCAGCGAATGGTTGCCCAGCAGGTGCACCTGATCACGCACCAGGCTGAAACGCTTGAAGGTAGGGCCCGCCAGTTGCAGCAGACGAAGGAACAGCCGGGCGGCGTAACCCATGTCAGCCAGTTTGCGGCGCACGGCATACCCCACGTCCGATGGTCGCCACCAGCTCATGCGGCCTCCCCGCCAAAATCCTGCCCGACCGTGGGGCCCGGATAGTGGAAATGCACCGGCCCCTCTGCACGGGCCTGCACGAACTGCTGCACCAGCGGATCGGTGGAGCGCTTCACCTCATCGGGTGTGCCCTGGGCCGCAATGCCGCCATTGGCCAGGATCACCACCTTGTCGGCGATCTGGAAGGTTTCCTCCAGATCGTGCGAAACGACGATGCTGGTGATGCCCAGGCTGTCGTTGAGCCGGCGGATGAGCTGGGCGGCCGTCCCCAGAGAGATCGGGTCCAGGCCGGCGAAGGGCTCGTCGTACATCACCAGCTCGGGATCCAGCACGATGGCCCGTGCCAGCGCGACGCGACGTGCCATACCGCCGGACACCTCGCTGGGCATCAGGTCACGCGCACCACGCAGGCCGACGGCATTGAGTTTCATCAGCACGACATCACGCAACAGCTCTTCGGTCAGATCGGTGTGTTCACGCAGCGGGAAGGCGACGTTCTCCAGAACGCTGAGATCGGCAAACAAAGCGCCGAACTGGAACAGCATGCCCATGCGACGTCGTGCGACGTAGAGCTGCTGAGGATCCATACGCGTCACGTCTTCACCGTCGAACAGCACCTCGCCCTCCTGGGCGCGGTTCTGTCCACCGATCAGGCGCAGGACGGTGGTCTTGCCGCCTCCGGAGGCGCCCATCAGGGCAGTGACCTTGCCACGCGGCACGCTCAGGCTGACCTTGTCCAGGATGACACGGTCACTGTAGCCAAAGGTGACGTTACGCAGCTCGACCAGGGAGGTTTCTGATGATGCAGCCATAAAAATGCAAAAGCCGGTTTGTTCCGGCTTTTGCATCATACGGCAAAGTGTTTGATCAGCGCGGCAGCGTGCTGGAACCCATCAGAAACTCATCGACGGCCCGGGCAGCCTGGCGACCTTCCCGAATCGCCCACACCACGAGGCTCTGGCCGCGGCGGATGTCACCGGCGGCAAAGACCTTGGGGGCGCTGGTGACGTAACCGCCCTGGAAGTCCGTGCTGGCCTTGGCATTGCCACGGCCGTCCTTGCTCACGCCGAAGGCGTCGAGGATGGTCGCTACCGGGCTCACGAAACCCATGGCGAGCAGCACGAGATCGGCCTTGTATTCCTTCTCGGTGCCGGGAATCTCGACGAACTTGCCGTCCTTGAACTCGACGTGCACGGTCTTCAGGCCCGTGACCTTGCCGTTCTTGCCGATGAATTCCTTGGTGGAGACGGCGAACTCGCGGGCGCAACCCTCTTCGTGGCTGGAGCTGGTGCGCAGCTTGAGCGGCCAGTAAGGCCAGACCAGGGGCTTGTTCTCCTGCTCGGGCGGCTGGGGCATCACTTCGAACTGCGTCACACTGGCCGCGCCGTGGCGGTTGCTGGTACCCACGCAGTCGGAGCCGGTGTCGCCGCCACCGATCACGATGACGTGCTTGCCGGTTGCCATGATCTGGTCCTTGACCTTGCCGCCCGCGTTGACGCGGTTCTGCATCGGCAGGAACTCCATGGCGAAATGGATGCCGTCGAGATCACGCCCGGGCACGGGCAGATCACGCGACTGCTCGGCGCCACCGGCCAGCACCACCGCATCAAACTCCTTCTGCAGTTGCGCGGGGCTGACGGTTTCCTTGGCCCAGTTGGTGACCTTGGAGTCCTTGGGCAGTTCGCCGACCATGACATTGGTCTTGAACTCCACGCCCTCGGCTTCCATCTGCTTCACCCGGCGATCGATGTGGCCTTTGTCGAACTTGAAGTCCGGAATGCCATAACGCAGCAGGCCACCAATGGTGTCGTTCTTCTCGAACACGGTCACGGCGTGACCGGCACGTGCCAGCTGCTGGGCCGCCGCCATGCCGGCCGGGCCGGAACCCACCACGGCAACCTTCTTGCCGGTCTTCACGGCAGCGGGTTGCGGCTTCACCCAACCCTGCGCCCAGGCCTTGTCGATGATGGCGTGCTCGATCGACTTGATGCCCACGGCGTCGTTGTTGATGTTGAGCGTACAGGCCGCCTCGCAAGGCGCCGGGCAGACCCGGCCGGTGAAATCCGGGAAGTTGTTCGTGGAGTGCAGCACCTCGATCGCGTTCTTCCAGTCGCCCTGGTAGACCAGGTCGTTGAAGTCCGGGATGATGTTGTTGACGGGGCAACCACTGTTGCAAAAGGGCGTGCCGCAGTCCATGCAGCGCGCACCCTGCACCTTGGCCTGCTCGTCGCTGAGGCCGATCACGAATTCCTTGTAGGTCTTGACGCGCTTCGCCACGGGCTCGTAGCCCTCCTCGATGCGCTCGTACTCCATGAAGCCGGTGACTTTTCCCATGATTGTTTCCTTCGTCCTTCTTCTTACTTGGCCGCAGCCGCTTCGTTCCTGGCGGCCGCCTTGGCCGGAGCAACGTCGACCTTCCTGGCGTTGATCTCGCCCAGCGCGCGCTTGTACTCGTTGGGGAACACCTTGACGAACTTGGCGCGGGCCTCGCTCCAGTGGTCCAGCAGCTCGCGCGCACGCTTGCTGCCGGTCCAGCGGTGGTGGTCTTCCAGCAGCTTCTTGAGCTGGGCCTCGTCGGTCTGGTCGCGATGCCAGATGGCACGCGGCACGCTCTTCTCCTGCTCGGCTGCGGGCAGCACCTTGTCCAGCGAAACCATGGCGGTGTTGCAACGCGCGGCAAACTGACCGTCTTCGTCGTAGACGTAGGCAAGGCCGCCGCTCATACCGGCGGCGAAGTTGCGGCCGGTCTTGCCCAGCACGGCCACCGTGCCGCCCGTCATGTACTCGCAGCCATGGTCACCCGTACCTTCAACGACGGCATTGGCGCCCGACAGGCGTACGGCGAAACGTTCACCGGCCACGCCGCTGAAGAAGGCTTCACCGCTGGTGGCGCCGTACATCACCGTGTTGCCGACGATGATGTTGCGGGTGGATTCACCGCGGAAGTCGATGCTCGGGCGCACCACGATGCGGCCGCCCGACAGGCCCTTGCCGGTGTAGTCATTGGCGTCACCGATCAGGTAGAGCGTGATGCCGCGCGCCAGGAAAGCACCGAAAGACTGGCCACCCGTGCCTTCGAGCTGGATACGCAGCGTGTCGTCCGCCAGGCCTTCCGGGTGCACCTTGGTCAGTGCGCCCGAGAGCATGGCACCCACGGAACGATTGACGTTACGCACCACCTCCATGAACTGGACCTTCTCGCCCTTGTCGATGGCGGCCCGGGATTTCTCGATCAGCACGCGGTCCAGGCTCTTCTCCAGGCCGTGCTCCTGCTCGGCCACATGGAAAACGGGCACGCCGGCGGGCACGATGGGCATCGCGAACAGACGGCTGAAGTCCAGGCCACGGGCCTTCCAATGCTCCAGGCCCTTGCGCATGTCCAGCAGATCAGCGCGACCGATCATGTCATCGAACTTGCGGATGCCCAGCTGCGCCATGATCTGGCGCACTTCTTCGGCGATGAAGAAGAAGAAGTTCACCACGTGCTCGGGCTTGCCCGAGAACTTCTTGCGCAGCACCGGGTCCTGCGTGGCCACACCGACCGGGCAGGTGTTGAGATGGCACTTGCGCATCATGATGCAGCCCTCGACGACCAGCGGCGCGGTGGCAAAGCCGAACTCGTCGGCGCCCAGCAGCGCGCCGATGGCGACGTCACGGCCGGTTTTCATCTGGCCGTCGGCCTGCACGCGGATGCGACCGCGCAGGCGGTTGAGCACCAGGGTCTGCTGGGTCTCGGCCAGGCCGATCTCCCAAGGGCTGCCGGCGTGCTTGATGGACGACCAGGGCGAAGCGCCGGTGCCGCCGTCATGGCCGGCGATCACGACGTGGTCGCTCTTGCACTTGGCCACACCCGCGGCAATGGTGCCGACACCAATCTCGCTCACCAGCTTGACGCTGATGCTGGCGTGCGGCGCCACATTCTTCAGGTCGTGGATCAGCTGGGCCAGGTCCTCGATCGAATAGATGTCGTGGTGCGGCGGCGGCGAGATCAGGCCCACGCCCGGCACCGAGTAACGCAGCTTGCCAATGTAGTCGGACACCTTGCCGCCCGGCAGCTGGCCGCCTTCGCCCGGCTTGGCGCCCTGGGCCATCTTGATCTGGATCTGGTCCGAGCTGGCCAGGTATTCGGCGGTGACGCCGAACCGGCCCGAGGCCACCTGCTTGATCTTGGAGCGCAGCGAGTCACCATCCTGCAGCGGCAGATCCACCTCGACCTGCTCGGCGCCGATCACGCTCTTGAGCGTCTCGCCCTTCTTGATCGGGATGCCCTTGAGTTCGTTGCGGTAGCGCGCGGGGTCCTCGCCGCCTTCACCGGTGTTGCTCTTGCCGCCGATGCGGTTCATGGCCACGGCCAGCGTGGCATGCGCCTCGGTGGAGATGGAACCCAGGGACATGGCGCCGGTGGCGAAACGCTTGACGATCTCGCTCGCAGGCTCGACCTCCTCGACAGGAATGGCCTTGGCCGGGTCGATCTTGAATTCGAACAGGCCGCGCAGCGTCAGATGGCGACGGCTCTGGTCGTTGATGATCTGCGCGTATTCCTTGTAGGTGTTGAAGCTGTTGGCACGCGTGCTGTGCTGCAGCTTGGCGATGGCGTCGGGCGTCCACATATGCTCCTCGCCGCGCGCGCGCCAGGCGTATTCGCCACCGGCGTCCAGCATGGTGGCCAGCACCGGGTCATTGCCGTAGGCGGCCTTGTGCATGCGGATGGCCTCCTCGGCCATCTCGAACACGCCGATGCCCTGCACGCGGCTGGGGGTGCCGGTGAAATACTTGGCGATGGTCGTGTCGTTGATGCCGATGGCCTCGAACAGCTGGGCGCCGCAGTAGGACATATAGGTCGACACGCCCATCTTGGACATGATCTTGGACAGGCCCTTGCCGATCGCCTTGATGTAGTTGTAGATGGCCTTGTCGGCGCTCAGATCGCCCGGCAAATCCTGGTGCATGGTGGCCAGGGTTTCCATGGCCAGATAAGGGTGGACCGCCTCGGCGCCGTAGCCGGCCAGCACGGCGAAGTGGTGCACTTCACGTGCGGTACCGGTCTCGACGACCAGGCCGGCCGAGGTGCGCAGACCCTCGCGCACCAGGTGCTGGTGGATGGCCGACAGCGCCAGCAGCGCAGGGATGGCCACCTGGGTGGCGCTGATCGCGCGGTCGCTGATGATGAGGATGTTATTGCCGCCCTTGATCGCGTCCACGGCCTCGGCGCACAGCGAGGCCAGCTTGGCTTCCACACCCTCGCGGCCCCAGGCCAGGGGATAGGTGATGTCCAGCGTGGCGCTGCGGAACTTGCCCTGGGTGGTGGCTTCGATATTGCGCAGCTTGGCCATGTCCGCGAAGTCGAGGATGGGCTGGCTCACTTCGAGGCGCATGGGCGGGTTGACCTGGTTGATGTCCAGCAGATTGGGCTTGGGTCCGATGAAGGACACCAGGGACATCACGATGGCTTCGCGGATCGGATCGATCGGCGGGTTGGTCACCTGGGCGAACAGCTGCTTGAAGTAGTTGTACAGCGGCTTGTTCTTGTCGGACAGCACGGCCAGCGGGCTGTCATTGCCCATGGAGCCGATGCCCTCCTCGCCATTGGTGGCCATGGGCGCCATCAGGAATTTGATGTCCTCCTGCGTCATGCCGAAGGCCTGCTGGCGGTCCAGCAGCGAGGGGGCCACGTGTTCCAGGCCCACGGCGGCCGATTCGGTGACCACACCCGTGACGGTGCTTTCGCCTTCACCCGCCACGGGCTGCACCACGTCGTCCAGGCGGATGCGCAGGTTCTCGATCCATTGCTTGTAGGGCTTGCTGTTGGCGAGGTTGGCCTTGAGCTCCTCGTCGTCGATCATGCGGCCCTGCTCCAGATCGATCAGGAACATCTTGCCGGGCTGCAGACGCCACTTGCGCACGATCTTGCTCTCGGGCACGGGCAGCACGCCCGATTCGGAACCCATGATCACCAGGTCGTCGTCGGTGATGCAGTAGCGCGAGGGGCGCAGGCCGTTGCGGTCCAGCGTGGCGCCGATCTGGCGGCCATCGGTGAACACGATGGAGGCCG
>LNFM01019201.1_pt1 | contig 17024 bp, 14 predicted proteins | sample 596031 | NCBI WGS metagenome assembly LNFM01 (sample SAMN04254537, study PRJNA301005) | activated carbon metagenome | isolation source: dual media filters at the Ann Arbor, Michigan drinking water treatment plant | place: USA: Ann Arbor
GTACCATCTCGGCATGCAGTACGAGAGGATGGGACTCGACTATCGGGAAGCCGTCCGATGGTATCGCATGGCTGCCATGCAACGGCACGTGGAGTCATTCTATCGCCTGTGCGTTCTTTCCGATATTGGCCGTGGCATGCTCCAAGATTATCAGGAGGCGTTACGTTGGTGTCGATTAGCAGCTGATTACGGTCATGCACGAGCGATGATGACCATCGGAGTCCATTATGAAAAGGGCCGGAGCTTGACCAAGGATCTGGTACAAGCTCACCTCTGGTACAACCTGGCTGCAGCCTATGGGGAAAGAGACGGCGCGAAATGGCGGGATCGGCTCGTTCTCGACATGACCAGGGATCAAATCGCTCAGGCGCAATTCCTTGCCAGAAACTGGAAGCCAAAAGCTCAAGTTCAGAATCAAGAAGAACAGTCTAAACCATTGACTCTTGAACCATAACCAGACAAGTTAATCATGCACATGTTCCGCAATCTTCCTGACGCTCGTTTCCGACTCACTGTCTCCGTGCCGGGACTGGTCGGCATTAGCTACGTTGTTGCCATGTTCCATCAATCTCTGTGGCAGCCAGGTGCGTGGCTTGTACACCACCAGCCGCTTCTCATTTGAATCCCACCACCATCCCGTCCGGTCCTGCCAGTGGAGCAACCTGCGTTCGCTTGAACCCGGCATCTTTCATCCACTTACGGCAATCTGCGCCGGTAAAGTCGAATCCACCATGGGTTTCGATCAGCATATTGAGACTCATTAACAGCCCAAATGCATTCTTCCTGCGCGCATCGTCGATAAGCGCTTCATGGACAATCAATGCCCCGCCCGGTGTCAACGATTGGTATGACTTGCGGAGCAGCATCATCTTCTCGTCCAAATTCCAGTCGTGGAGAATATGTCCCATCACAATGACGTCACACGTCGGCAGTGGATCTTTGAAGAAATCCCCCGGATGGAATCGGAGCCGCCTCCCAACTCCTCGCTCCTGCGCATAGGATTCAAACACCGGTTGCACAACCGGCAAGTCCATCCCAACACCGTTCAGATGCTTGTGCCCAAGGGCAATCTCGACCGCCACTCCGCCCTGAGCGCAACCAACATCCACAAACGTTTTGTATTTCTTCCAGGGAAACTTTTTGGCAATGACTTGCGCCGAACCAATACTGATGCCGGTCATGGCCTTGAGAAATCCTGTGAGTCTCTCAGGGTCGGCATACAATGTCCTGAAAAAGTCTCCCCCGCTTTTGACTTCGTTCTGAGGCTTGCCGGTGCGAAGCCCTTCCGTCAATGCCCCCCAGAACGGATAAAGCCGCGCGTTGCACATTTCTAGAATGCCGCCGACATAAGAAGGTTTGTTGCGGTCGAGAAACCGGGCGGTTTCCGGGGTATTGCCATAGCGCGTGCCGGTTCTGTTCAACATGCCCAGCGCCACCAGCGCATCGAAGAAATCACGCGCGCTACGAGGATGAAGATGCAGCCGGTCAGCCAGTGTGGCTGCATCAAGCGAACCTTTGGCCAATTCCGTGAACAGACCCAGCTCGACCGCACTCAATAACGTCTTCGAACCCCAAAATGCAGTACCAAGTTGCAGAATCTTCACTGGAGTTACCTTGCTTGTGTTCATGGCCTCCCTGCCCTCACTGGTTGATGCACGATTGCAAGCCATCAGTCCTTGAAGACACGCACCGGGACCTTTCGCCCTTTGATACGGGACCGGCTGAGCGCCTCCAGGATTCCCTTGGCCATCCCGGCCGGAACATCCACGATCGAAAACCGCTCTTCGATTTCAATAGCACCGATCACGCCGGCGTTAACCTTGGCTTCGTTTGCAATGGCACCGACCAGATCACCAGGTCTGATGCCCGACTCTCGCCCAGCCCCCACATACAAACGTGCCATTCCTGGTTCGCCGGCACTCTGGGTTGTTCTCCCTGCTGGTGGCCTCGTCCCTGGCCGCATAATGAGACGTCCTGGACGATCTCCGGGCTGATGGCGTCCCGCCTGATAGGGTGCAGACCGAGGCTGAGGCCGATAGGGCTCAGGAGCGCGGCTGAGCGGACCCGGGATCTCTTGCTCTGATTGTTCGCCACCCTGCGCGCGATGGATCAATTTCATCGCGGCAGCCGCCACCTCAATCGGGCGTCCGGCTCCCGCCAGCGCCTCAGCGACAGCCAGAAACGGTTCTAATTCTCCTGCATCCAGGATCTCCTTCACGGCTGTCTTGGTCCGTTCCAGCCTGGTCGCTCGAAGATCTGCGACGGTCGGAACCTGCGCAACGATCACCTTGGACTTCGTATGAATTTCGATGCTCCGTAAAAGACGTTGTTCGCGCGGATCCAGGATAGTGATGGCGACTCCTTCACGACCGGCCCGGCCGGTTCGGCCGATTCGATGCACATAGACCTCGGCGGAAGAAGGCAAATCGAAGTTAATCACATGTGAAACGTGCGGAATGTCGAGGCCGCGCGCGGCGACATCGGTGGCAACCAACAGTTCTGTTTGGCCTGATCGGAATGCATTCATGACGCGATCCCGCTGCTGCTGGCTCATCCCTCCATGAATGGCTTCGGCGCGGCGGCCTCGCCCATTCAACATCGCGGTGACTTCGTCTACCTCCACACGAGTCCTGCAGAACACCAGCGCAGACTTCGGGCCAGCCACATCCAATATACGAGCCAGGGCCGCGCCGCGATGTTGTCTTGCCACGACATAGGCCGTTTGTTGAACTTTTGGCGCAGTCCCGGCCTTTACCGGTTCCTTTGCAATCGTGATCTCAACGGGATGTTTAAGATGTCGATGGGCAATCGACTTGATGCGCGGAGGCATCGTCGCTGAAAACAAGGCCGTCTGTTTAGTTGCCGGCGTTTGAAGCAGGATCGCATCGAGATCATCGGCAAACCCCATGTCGAGCATCTCATCAGCTTCGTCCAGAACCACGGTTTGCACATGCGCGAGCTTCAACGTCTGGCGGCGAATGTGATCGAGCGCCCGTCCCGGTGTCGCCACAACCACATCAACGCCCCGCTTCAACGCATGGAACTGTGGACTGATCGCTTGACCGCCATACAAGGCCAGCACCGAGATACGCAATTCCTTGCCATACCGCTGGACGGCCTCTCCGACTTGAATCGCCAACTCACGGGTCGGCACCAAGACCAGCGCAGCGGGGCGTTGTTTGACCCCATGCGCGATACGCTGAAGGAGCGGCAGCGCAAACGCCGCGGTCTTGCCCGTTCCGGTTGCGGCCTGGCCCAGTAGGTCTTTGCCGGCCAAGAGCGGAGGGATCGCTTCCCGTTGTATGGGTGTCGGCTCTTCATATCCTAGCGCATCCAAGGTGGCCAGTAAGGACGCTTCCAAGCCCAGCGCCGCAAAGCCCGGAGAAAATCCGGTCGCTGCCGGTGCCGTGGGTTCCTGTGTGCTATCGTGTTTCGTAGACAAGCAGTGCTACCTTTCTGTGTGATTTCTATGCGTCATTGACTTGTGTGTGCAGGCCAGGCAAGAAGGACGACCGGATGGTATTCAGCTATTCTACTGGTTCCTCGATCGGCCCTGCCCACTCCCCTTTGGCCAGTGCGACCTCTTGATATCCGCCGTCCGGCCATTGGAACTGCCCCACGGCATCCACCAACACGATGAACGGATCTGCTTCATGGGCCTGCCCACGAAACCAATACCAGCCTGGATCCGTGGGTTTTGCTTCCGTCCATCGATACAGTGCCATGCCCGAAAAACGCTCCCTTATCCTTTACAGTCTGTACTTCGCAAGGAGTCCTGAACCCTACCATGTCCAGCTTGCCAATAGAAGCCGTGCTACCGGAAATCCTGCGAACTCTTGGGGATAGGCCTAATGCGGTCTTAACCGCGCCTCCTGGGGCCGGCAAGACCACTCGCATCCCACTGGCCCTCCTCGACGCCTCCTGGCTCCACGGCAAGAAACTCCTCATGCTGGAGCCGCGCCGACTGGCCGCCCGTGCAGCAGCCCATCGGATGGCAGTCATACTCAATGAATCAGTCGGTGAAACGGTTGGCTACCGGATGCGGCTGGATACGAAGGTTGGACCAACCACGCGAATCGAGGTGGTCACGGAAGGAATTCTCACGCGCCTGCTCCAGCAGGATCCGTCGCTTGAGGCCTACGCGATGGTCCTGTTTGACGAATTTCACGAGCGGAGTCTGCAGGCAGATACAGGGTTGGCGCTTTGCCTGGAAACACAACGGCTGTTTCGCCCGGATCTCCGCCTGCTTGTCATGTCGGCGACGTTGGACTGCGGACCGGTCGAATTACTGCTCGGCCAGGCACCGACGATCCGATGCGACGGCCGGATGTTTCCGGTCGAAACCCATTATCTGGACAGGCCGATTTCCGGCCGTCTCGACCTCGCCGTGACCCAAGTTATCCGACGGGCGCTTGCGCACGATCAGGGTAGTCTCTTGGTTTTTCTTCCCGGCATGGCGGAGATTCGGCGTATCGAGCGTGCGCTGCTCGACGCAGCACTTGGCCCTAACATACTTGTCGCGCCGCTACATGGCGATTTGCCACAAGCGTTACAAGACGCGGCTATTGAACCTGCCAAGCCGGGCGTCAGAAAAATCGTGCTGGCAACATCGATTGCCGAAACCAGCCTGACGATCGACGGTGTCCGTATCGTGGTTGATGCTGGGCAGTTACGCACACCGAGGTTCGATCCCCGCTCTGGCTTGACCCGATTGGAGACCAGTCGTGTCACGCAGGACTCCGCTGAGCAACGCCGTGGTCGAGCCGGACGCCTGGAACCGGGGATCTGTTACCGCCTCTGGACTGAGCAGGAGCAAGTATCCCTCACTCCTCGCCGACCTCCGGAAATACTGGAAGCCGATCTTACCCCACTCGTCTTAGAACTTGCGCTGTGGGGCGTCCGCGACCCGTCTGAACTATCCTGGCTGACCCCTCCGCCTTCTGGAGCGGTCATGCAGGCAAGAGAATTGTTGACCCGATTGGGCGCCCTGGATTCCAATGGCGGCATTACTCCTCACGGACGAGCGATGGCCGAACTGTCGCTGCATCCGCGCCTTGCACATATGATTCTCAGAGCGCAGTCTCTGCGCATGGCGACTCTCGCCTGCGACGTCGCGGCTCTCCTGAGTGAACGCGATATATTCCGAAACCATCAGGGGCGTCGGAATGCCGATCTCCGGATCAGACTCGATGCCCTGTATGGGCAACAGGATCCTGTCGGCGACGCGACGATCGATCGTGGTGCTGCCCAGCATATCAAACGGACGGCAGACGTCTGGCGCCGGCAGCTCGCCCGCACCACAACGGCAGAACGGTCAAATGTCAAGGATCAACTCGCTCAGGTGGGGCTCCTGCTGGCGCTGGCCTATCCTGACCGGATCGCCCAGCGGCAGGACGGCGGCGAGTCACGATACCTGATGGCCAATGGTCGCGGCGCTTCCTTTGCCGGCCCTGACCCGCTCGGCACGGAAGACTACCTCGTCATTGCTGACTTGGACGACGGCCAACAATGGGCCCGCATCGATCTGGCCGCGCCCGTATCGAGGACTGCCTTGATGGACCTGTATGACAAGCATATCATCGAAACTGAAGCGGTGGCATGGGATGACAAGACCCAAAGTGTGCGGGCGACGAGACTCCACCGCTTAGGATCACTCGTACTCTCACAACAGCCTCTCTCGAAGCCCGATCCTTCCCAGATCGCAGCTGCGCTCGTGCAGGGAGTTCGGCAGTCCGGGCTGGCCGCGCTGAGCTGGACGCCGGAGTTGCAGCAATGGCGCGCCCGCGTCCAGTTGCTCCGCCGAGCCGATGGGAGCGCGTCGCGCTGGCCCGATCTGTCAGATGAGACCTTGTTGCACACCATCGATCAGTGGCTCGGTCCCTATCTCACCGGCATCACCACCCTGGATCGCGTCAGGCGGATGGATCTCGCCACGCCGCTCCATGCGTTGCTGACGTGGGAGCAGGGACAGCAACTGGACCGTCTCGCCCCAACTCATCTCACCGTGCCGAGCGGCTCCCATGTCCGACTCGATTACGAGGGTGCAAGAACTGTTCGGTTGCCAAGATACACCCCGTGTGGCGGGCGGCAAGATTCCCGTCATGCTGCATCTGCTGTCGCCGGCCAAACGGCCGGTTCAAGTCACCCAAGACCTGGCCGGGTTCTGGCGCAACACTTACCACGATGTGCGGAAAGAACTGCGCGGCCGCTACCCCAAGCACTACTGGCCTGACGATCCCCTCACGGCCCCGCCGACGGCAAAGACCAAACGAAGAGTGTCCTAGTCCACGGCACCCTTCCAGGCGGACATCGCGCAGCGCAGAGCGATGAGCGGCGCGAAACGGGCCAGGTCCTCCGAGATCGCCGTCATCATCGCGTCCGCCTGGTGCTGATCCTCGAAACACTCGTACACATCGTCCAGGAATCCTCCGCGCAGCAGAGGATGATGTAGAAAGGCCGGACCGTCCCCGCTCGCCACTTCCAGAGGCTGTTCAGCCACAGAGATCCCGGTCATCTCAAGGGCCGCAAGCCACCGGCGGGCATCTTCTGCTGAAGGCCGTTCGGCCAGATAGACATGGAAGCGTTCCCGTTCTGCGGCATGGCCTCGGCGTAGTAATTCATGATCGACCCGTTGCCACAGCGAGTCGAAAGTACCGAGCGACGGAAAGGTCAGCACCAGCTGGCCGCCGGGCCGAAGGTGGCGGATCAACCCGCGCAGGGTCTCCTCGCGGTTGGGGCGGAAAAACATGACGGAGAGGTTTCCGGTGATGCGATCGAACAGGGGCAATTCATCCGGTAACGTGCGGACATCGTGGCATGCGAACGACAACCAAGGGAGCTGTGTCCCTTGAATGGCCCGGGCACGGGCGACTTGGCCTGCGCTGAGATCGATGCCAAGCACGCGTCCCGTTGGCCCGACCTGCTCGGCGAGATAGAAGGCGGGAATGCCATGCCCCGATGCGACGTCGAGAATGTGCAGGCCAGGCGCCAACGATAATTGAGACAACAACGTCTCAGCGAAGGGGGTAGACCAGGGGTCATGTTTTGGAAGCAACCAGCGAGCCATAGGGATGCCGAGCATACAGGGTGGCCTGACGGAATGCCAGAAGCCCGCGCAGAACAGGTCCGGTTGCGGTCACTTGTGGAGGGCGGTCCGTCGTCCCGCATCCAGCAAGATCGCCACGAGCATGTCGCTCATGACGTTCACGGCAGAGCGAGCGCGAGCGATGATCCAATCCACAGTCATAATGAGTGGAATCGCCGCCAGGATCACCTCGTCCGGCAGACCGGCGGCGGTGAGGACCAGCGGCATGATAATCATTCCTGCTTCGGGAATCCCTGCAACACCGGCTCCTGCGATAATGGAGGCGACAACGATCACGAGCTGTTTGCCAACCGTCAGGTCGAAACCGAGCGCCTGGGCAAGGAATAACGCCGCCATTGCTTCATAGAGGGTAATGCCATCGTTATTGAGATTGGTCCCCACACAGGCGGCAAGCCGCGATGACTGCGCAGACACTTTCATACGTTCAAGGCACCGGAGCGTCACGGGGACGGTGGCGAGGCTGCTGTTACAGGAGAGCGCAGTCATGATCGCGTCGGCTCCCTGCCCGACATAGACCTTAGGCGATTTTTTCCCGATGACGGATAATAGATCAGTGAATGAATGGCGAGTCCGGCCAGCATGGCTACGAGAAAAATCCACAAGACCGAGAAGACGCCGAGACCGGATTTGCCGACAACCTGCGCCACGATACCGAAGACGGCGATGGGGACGATCAGGATGATCCAGCCGAGAATCTTTACCAACCATCCGTAGATTCGCTGGATGGCCTGTACAACCCAGTCGATCGCCCCGCCTGCCTGTGCCGACTTGTGATACAGCGCACGGATGACAACACCAACGACAAGAGCGAGAAGCACCACCCCGATTATATTGTGGCTGGAGAATGGCTCGGCAATGGTGCGGGGAATATAGGCTGCAAGATCCTGTAATGGATGGTCGGATGACGTGTACGTCGGCGCCGTTTTTGCCTCCGGCACGATACGGAGCAGGTCATCCACATGGCCGTACCACAGGAGGCCCGGCTGCCAACTGTTCATAATGCTTAATCCGATCGTCATCGCGATCGTGACATTCACGAAGCAAATTGCAAGCAACTTGCCTCCCTGGCGTAAGGGGATCGTCGTCCTGATCAGCGCGTCGATGATCGCAAAGAAGATAAGTGGAATGGCCAGAGTCTTGAGGATGGAGACGACGATCAGACCGAGCTTTCCCAGTTGTTCATTACGAAGGCCGCCGAGATACGAGTCCTGTCCGAACAACACGCCAAGGAGTCCGCCACAGGCCACAGCGATCAGCACCTGCTGATAGAGCGGCAACCGGATGTTGCCGGTGCGATGGTGTGCCGGGGACTCGTTGACTTCCACAGGGTCGTGCTACTCCAGACACGTGTGACTGTTAATGAAGCTGACTCAATTTAGGGATATGGTGATAACGCAGAGGGAAATAGCACATATCATCGCAATACATTCATGTAGGGATGTCTCTGGTCCCGTCATAGGAGGTGCGGGATTGAAATGAGAATTTCACCACATCGCCGCCGATTCGTTTATTCACCGTGATAAGGGTCTCTCTATCGATAAGAAAACGTCGCAGTCCGCCAAGCCGGTCGAGGTTCGCTTCGACCAGCTTCTTCACTGTCGTCGGCTCCGTCAGGCCGACCTCAATCTCACTCTCTCCGACCGCATCGCGCAATGTAGTACCGAGCACCAGAATGGTCACCATGAATCCTCATTCCTCAAGAACGTACAGCATATGGCTGATGGCAAGAATGAAGAATGGATGGATCGAGTAACCGGATTTCTCTTTGTCCGTGCCATACGCCCGCTTCGCCGACTCAGCGAGGCGAGCCATTCGCCATCAGCTCTTGTCAGCGGCTTCGTAGGCCTCGTGCAATAGCTGTGCGACATGTTTGACTTCCACTCGATCGCGCAAGCCATTCTTGAGCTGAATCATGCAGGCCGGACAACTCGTCGCCACCACGTCTGCGCCTGACTGCTCGACCGCGCGTGCCTTCCGCGTGAAGATGTTCTGTGCTGTCTCATAATCTTTCACAATGAACGTCCCCGCCCCACCGGCGCAGCGATCGGCGTCTGGCATTTCGGCAAAATTGACGCCCGGCAATGACGACAAAATCTTGCGCGGCTCCTTGGTGACTCCGGCAGCCCGCAGATGACAGGATGAATGGTACGTGACGCATTTCGTTCTTCCTGCCGTCTTCCCCATTGGAGGCTGCCGCAGTGAACGCGCGGCAAACTCGCTGATATGCACCACCTTTTTAGCCAGTTGTTCCGCCTGTTGACGCTCGTCCCCTTCCCCCTCGGCAAACAGCGCGGGATAGTCTTTGAGCATCAGCGTGCAGGAGGCGCAACCGGTGACAACCGTCTCGTACGGCGCCAGCGACTGGAGATTGAAGCGGGCTCCCTCTCGCACCAAATCTTGATGCCCGTAGGTTTGAATCGGCGTCCCGGAACAGCGCTGCGGAGGCAGTGCCGGTTCAACACCGTGCTTCCGTAACACGCCGATCACCGCATCGCCGACACCGTCATCGAAATAATTTGCTGCACAGCCATGAAAATAGGCCACTCCGTTCGGTTGTGGCTGATTCGAAACGGTCGGGATCAATCCCGCATAGCGCTCACGCAAGTGCTTTACCGCCAGTTTCGGCAATAACAGCTCGTGCGGCAACCGAGCCGTCGAAGCCAGTACTGCCATAACCGGTCTGGTTACTTTCTCGATGATCCGTCTGATCCATGGGCGATCCCAGATCTGCTGTGTCTTACCGAGCCGTCGCAGCAGCGAATCAAACCCTGCCCCTCTGGCTTGCAATCTGAAGATCAAACCGGCCAGCCGGTTGGGATGCTCGGCTCGCTTCTGCAAGATAAGCTCGGACACGTCCACACCGGCAGGACAGATCGTCCTGCAGGATTTGCAATTGAGGCAGGACTCCACGACCCGCTTGGAATTCAGGTAACTGTAGTCTTTCGCGGTCACGATCTCGAACCAGCCCCGCGCACTCATGTCTTCCGATTGGAACACATCGTAGACCGGGCAGACTGAATTGCACTTGGCACAGGTCGCGCAGGACTTAGAGAGCCTTGTATAGTCGATGTGGTCGGTAAAGGGCCGGTCGCTGAGCTTAATGCCCGGATTGAGGATATTGCCGGGATCGAAAGCCTTTTTGACCCGGACAAAGAGATCGTAGAGTTCATCACCGAACATCTTCCTGACATATTCCGCTCGAACTCGGCCGTCGCCATGTTCGCCGCAAATCGATCCGCCAAAACGATCTAATACCGCCGAGTGGATCTCATGATAACCATGAACCATCTTCTCGAAGTCATTGTGGTCATTCACATTCAAGAGCGGAACAATATGGGCATTTCCGTTTCCGATGTGGCCGAAAATTGCCACGGGGACCTGCTGCTCCTTGAAGAACTCCTCTAGATACTGGATCAATTCGCTGATCCGTTCGGCGCGCACCACCACATCGTCCACAAAATTAATCGGCTTCTTCTGCGGATCGAATCGATAGAGCGTCGGATAGAGCGCTTTTCTGGATTTCCAAAGTTGTTCCCGCTGTTCGGGGTCGAAGGCCAGAGTCAGCTCCGATGCAAGCGTGAAGGAACGACAGATGGCCGCCATCTGTTCGGCCCGTTCATGAAGATCCACCTCGAAGGAATCGGCATCCAGTTCAATCAGTAATGTCGCCGCCGCCTCAGCCGGCACACCATGCTTGGCCCGCCCGATCAGATTGAGCGTGTTGGCATCCATTACTTCCAAGGCGCTCGGCGCCAGCGCGAGCAGGCGTGGCACCACTTCGCCGACCTCCTGGAGATGACGAAGGTGAATAAGTGCGGTCAATGTGGCCTTCGGCTTCTCGACGAGTGACAACCTGGCTTCACTCACGACACCCAAGGTCCCCTCGCTGCCCACCAGCAATTTGGGCAGATCGAAACGCCCGTCCGCCAGCCCATCGGCAAGACCAAAGAGGTTATAGCCGCTGCTGTTCTTGCTCACGCTCGGCTTCCTGGCCTGGATTAGATCCGCATGGGTTTGCACCAAGACAAAGAGTTCGCGCAGCGCCGGAATCGTCGAGAGCAGTCGTTCAAGTGCCGAATCATCCAGTCCGTACGATTGCGCGTCCAGCCATGACCCGGAGGCCAAGCACATCCTCATCCGCTGCACATTGTCCCTTACCGCTCCATACCGCAATGTATGTGGGCCGGACGAATTGTTCGCCAGCATGCCGCCGAGCTTGCACATATCTCCGCTGGAGGGGTCCGGTCCGAACATCAATCCGTCGCGCGCCAACTGTTTGTTCAATTCGGCAAGGACCATCCCCGGTTGGACACGCGCCCATTTCTCCTCGCGGTTCAGCTCAAGAATCCTATTGAGCCGCGAAACATCCAGGATGATTCCCGATCCAATGGCAGAACCCGTCAGATTTGTGCCGGCGGCCCTCGGTGTGAGAGGAATACCCCGCACCGCCGCATATTCAATCGTGCGTGCGATATCCTCTTCGGACTCGACCAGTACTACCGCCTTGGGCATCATGCGATAGATACTCGCATCGACGGCATAGGCCGTAAGGGCCGGCGCGTCATCCTTAACTTTCTCCGAGCCAAGTCGAGCCCTGAGGTCGGTCGCGATAGCGTGGGATCGTTCCGGAAGGATGAGGGTTGGCGCAGTCATGAAAAAGTAGTCTATTCTAGGCGACCGGTTGCGAGAAGCACAAGGGACAGTTGTTGGCGCATGGCAAATCTCCTACAATGCCACTCTGTTTCTGAAGGAGTGCACTCAATGACCTGTCCCGCACTGTATGTCACGCGACTACTTCCCGATCCGATCATGGCCGTGATCCGAGAACGGTACCAACTGATTGCCGAACCCACGGATCAGCCGCCACCCCCTGAGCTTCATACACACTCCTTTGCGCAGGCCGAGGCGGTCATCTGCACGCTTGCCGATCGGATTGATGCGGCGCTGCTCTCCAGCGCACCACATCTGAAAATCGTGGCCAATTACGCGGTGGGCTACAACAATATCGATCTTGCCGCCGCACAGGCGCGTGCCATCGTTGTCACCAACACGCCGGATGTCCTCACTGCCGCCACTGCCGATTTAACCTGGGCCTTGCTGTTCGCGGTCGCCCGGCGAGTGGTGGAAGGGGACCGTTGGCTCCGCACCGGCACGTGGCCGGGCTGGGCGCCGACGCAAATGCTGGGGCACGATGTGTCAGATAAGACGCTCGGCATCATCGGTATGGGACGGATCGGCCAAGCCGTTGCGCAGCGAGCCCAGGGCTTTCGCATGCCGGTGGTGTATGCAAGCCGCCGGCCGGTCACAGCCCCTGCTGGTGTTGCCTGGAACCGTGACTCACTCGATGAGGTACTCAGGCGATCGGATTTCCTGTCGCTCCATGTCCCGCTCACTGAGACGACCTCTCATCTGATCAGTTCCCGTGAGCTGAGCCTGATGAAGCCTACCGCCATTCTGCTCAATACATCTCGTGGTTCTGTGATCGACGAAGCAGCGCTCGTGTCAGCACTTCAACGTGGAACAATTGCGGGAGCGGGCCTGGATGTTTACGAGCATGAGCCTGCGATTCACCCTGAACTGGTAGCGATGCACAATGTCGTGCTCCTGCCACATCTTGGCTCGGCAACGCAGGAGACCCGCATTCGGATGGGGCACGTCTGCCTCGACAATATTGCAGCAGTGTTAGGTGGAAGACCGGCGCCGAATCAGGTTCGATCCGGCTAGCTCGCAAGCCGGAACGAGGCGGTTGGGGACTGGCTCCGACCCTTGATTGCCGCAAGCCGTGTCGGCACATCGTGAAAGGAAGGAATGGACTGAAACGTCACCGTCGCCTTTGTCCACTCCTCCGCGGCCTCATAGAGCAGCCCTAATTCATAACGAAGAGCTTGGCCTTTCGCCCCTTGAGCGCGAGAGTCTGACAGTACTGATTCTAGCTCTTGAATTGCCTGGAGGACATGGCCTTCCTCCTTGTAACACAGCGCCAGCATCAGGTGAGAATCGAGACAGAATGTGTTTCCTGTCCGTGCGATCTCGAATTCTTCCCTCGCCTCCGGGTAGAGCGCCATATTCTTATACGCGACACCCAAAGTGAAATGTGCTTCATAATCGGGCATCGGAGTTGCCGGGACCGTCGATACCACAGCAATAGGTGGTTGACCATCTGCGTTCTTTCCAGCCGTCACGTGCTCCGCCTCGAGCTGTCGCACCTCCGCACCGTGAGTCCCGTCGCCGTCCACCTCGGCATTCATCTGCACTGAAGCAGCATCCGTGGAAGGCGGATGTACAAACACACTCGTCGCATCCGGCTCAGCCCCTTCCAATGAAAAATTCAATGTTTGCTCGGGCTGAGGTTGTGAGTGCACCGGCCTGAAATCATCTGGCTCCGCGCCTTCAATCGAAAATGCGCTCGATCCACTTGATGCAAATTCCTGCGTCGACGATTCGACTGCAGCGATAGACGTTCCATTCATCTTTGCCGCCAGGGAAGCGACCAATTCCGGATCCGGACTGAGCAACCGAACCTTTTCAAAGAGCTCTTCATGCAGACCTTCCATGCCAGGCTCAGGATGCACCAGTAACAGTTCGACGGCTCTGGCATATTGCTGAGCAGCCGCGGCATGGTTATTTTGCCGCTCGCACAACTCTCCGTTCAGCTCCAGCAGCGGCACGGAGTCCGGTTGTGCCGACAGGAATTCTTTGATCAAGGTTTCGGCAAGAGGAAGATCCTGCGCGCGCAGAGCCTCTCCGGCCAAAAATCGATACTCACCCAACGCCACCTGGAGATCACCTCGCTGTAAATGAAGTCGCGCGAGCAATTGACAGACTTGAGGATTACCTGGTTCCCTGGAAAGTATCTGGTTTAAAATCGCCTCTGCCCCGGCATACTGTTTCTCCTCCATCCTCCGTATCGCTTCGTCGAGAGGACCGAGTGGCGGTGATGATGTGGTTTTTGCGGAATCGGCAGTCCCAGGCTTCACGGCCTTGATCGAAATCGTTCCTCCTTTCTTCACGCCCTCGACAAACTGTGCCGCTTCATTGTTCTTCGGATCGATTCTGAGCACGGAAAGATAGGCATCCTTCGCCTCCTCATGACGACCCTGCATCGAACGTTCACGGCCCAGCTGAAGATATACCTCCGTGGCTTCATCCTGCCGGTTGTCCTGGAGGCAGAGTTCGGCAATGCGCTGCTGCGCGCTCAAATTAGAGGGGTCGAGACTGACGATTTTTTGGTAGAGCACCAGCGCATCTTTCGGTTTGCCCTCCTTAATCAACTGCTTAGCCAGCGTAAGATAGTCCTGCACGGCATTGCTGACGAGACCACGCTCTCCGTTGAGATCCCCAAGATGGCGATAGACTTCGTATTTGGTCGGATCGCACTTGAGCACCTTCTTGTAGGTTGCGATAGCCTTGACAGTGGCTCCTTCTGCCTTGAAGAGTTTCGCAGCCTGAAAAAATGCGGCGCTCGCTTCTGATACCGCATTTCGTTTCAAATACAAATCCCCTATGGAATTAGGGATACTGCCGTCAGTGGGAGCTTCCGCTGCGAGCTTTTTCCATTCGGCAATAGCCTCCGTGATCTGGCCTTTTGAAGCCAGCAGCTGAGCCTGCTGAAGTATCTTGCTACGATCCAGAGGCAAGACAAGTCCCTCTTCCCAAGAATAGGCAAACGCTAACAGTATCAAGAGGTTTTGTCGAGAAAATGGAGGAATCAGGCGGCAGATCTACTATGACAACAGAATGGGCCTGTCCGCTCAGAAAAGACAGGCCCATTCGTCAGGAGGCACTCTGGTGCCTGTTTATGAGGCGGCGATGGCTGATTTCAATACATTGGCCGCTTGAGGGCCTTTCGCTCCCTGCACAATTTCAAACTCAACATTTTCGCCTTCTTTTAAAGTCTTAAACCCATCCCCCTGTAAAGCGGAATAGTGGACAAAGACATCTTCGCCGCTATCAAGCCGGATAAACCCAAACCCTTTCCGATCGTTGAACCACTTCACAGTTCCCTTTGTCTTCACAACACTCCTCCTTTCCTAATGGCCATGGGCAACGAGCCCCCTAGCCACGAAACCGCGGTTGAGACACGACTAGGTAATAGAAGTCGAACCTGGCGGGTAGAACCGACGGGCACCTGCACAAGTGTTGCATCGCTCACGGGACCCATCATGTGGAGGAAAACCGCGCTGCATGTACCATAGCGCTCATACACTGTCAAGCGATTCTTTTACAAACAAGATTCATGCGCGAGGTTTACAAGCAGGTAGGACTCCCCTATAGTGTTCGTGTCACCGCCACCTAAGAGCCCTGTGATCCTACGAACTCTGCTTGATCGCTACATTTTCACCGAACTGCTCTCCCCGTTCGGCCTGAGTCTTGGTGCGCTCTGTTTCGTCATGCTGACGAGAGAATTGCTGCGTCTCGTCGAATTACTGGTGTCCAAAGGCGTCGGCTTATGGTCGGTCTTGAAGGTCATCGCCATGCTGCTGCCATCCGGCTTGGTATTGACCCTTCCAATCGCCGGACTCATCGCATCCATTACCGCCTTCGGCCGTTTATCCTACGATAAGGAACTCGTGGCGATGCGGGCTGCAGGGCTAAGTCTCTTCCGCCTGTCTCAACCGGTCTTCCTCTTCGCGCTGACAGTCTTCGGTCTCACACTAGTCCTCTCCCAGTGGGGACAACCTTGGAGTTCATTAAATCTTAAGAAGGTTGCGCTTAATTTGCTGAAGGATCAGCTTGTTCTCGCGCTGGAGCGCGGTACCTTTAACGAGCCGATTCCGCACATGGTGATTTATGTTCCCGATGCCGTCGACGGCCGGTCCACGAAAGGCATTTTTGTATCGGATGAGCGGACCGCCAAGGAACCGCGCATCATTGTGGCGGAGGACTATCAGGTGTTCATGGATCAGGCGAACAACCAGGTTGCCCTGCGCCTTGTCAATGGCGTCATCCATACCCGTCCGGATCAGGTCGATCAATACCGTCTCGTGTCCTTGAGCCAGAGCAGCTACGCAGCCGCCGAAGAGCGCCCGACCTACGACCAGATTATGGCGATGATCCGGCAAGGCGGGGAGAAGGACTCAACCGGCCTGCGTCGCTTGATGGAGTACTACAAAGATCTCGCCTTTCCAACCGCTTCGCTGGTGTTTTGCCTTTTGGGCGTGCCTGTTGGGATTGTCTCCAAACGGTCGGGTCGGGTCGGCGGATTCGCCGTCGGCGTTCTGATCATCATTGTGTTCTATGTCTTGAATGTCGCCTGTGATTTTCTGGTGACGACCATGCTCATTAGCCCCTTCGTCGGAGCCTGGATGCCCAACATCGTCTTCATTGTTGCAACGATCATCCTCTTCATGAAAATGAGCCGCCAATAGCCCTATGACAATTCTCTTCCGCTATATCCTTCGTGAATACGCCAAGATTTTTCTGATGTGTTTTGCCGGCTTGGTCACCATTTATATGGTGATCGATTTTTTCGAAAAAGTCCGACGGCTTCTTCGCTACGATTCTGGCGTGCTTCCGATGCTCGCCTACTTCGCGCTCAAAATTCCTGCCATCTCATTTCAAGTCGTGCCGTTCGCTGTCTTAGTGGCCACGCTCCTGACCCTTGGGTTACTTGCTCGCAGTAATGAAATCACCGCCCTACGTAGCTGTGGCATCAGCCTGCTCTGGGTCACCTCACCGTTTCTCTTATTTGCCGGCGGGCTCGCTGTGGTACTCCTGGCATTCAGCTCGGCGATCATTCCACTTGCATCGGAAAAGGCTGAAGAGATCCGACTCATCCAGATCGAAAAGAAGCCGATTCCATTGACCGTCCAAGCTCCCCAGCCGTGGGCCCGCATCGACGCAGATGCTCTCATGCGCGTCAGCACGATTGACGTCGGGGGAAAAACGCTTCGCGGCGTGCGTCTGTTCTATTTTGACC
>LNFM01008952.1_pt1 | contig 17020 bp, 18 predicted proteins | sample 596031 | NCBI WGS metagenome assembly LNFM01 (sample SAMN04254537, study PRJNA301005) | activated carbon metagenome | isolation source: dual media filters at the Ann Arbor, Michigan drinking water treatment plant | place: USA: Ann Arbor
AACGCTGCTTGGCGGATTCGAACGCCGAGCGCGCGGCGGATTTGGCCTGCCGGTTCAGAGTGCCAGACTCTCCAGTGATGTTCGCAGCCTCCATCGCCGCCGCCAGGTTGTTGTGGATGATGGCAAAGGCCCCGGCATAAGCATCATAGATGCCGCGCTGCTCGGGACTGAGCGCATGAACCAGCATCTCGTACTCGACGCCGTCATAGGAAAGCGACCGGGCCGTGTAGAGACCGAGGGAGCGCAGATCGCGCGCCAGCACCTCCATCGCTGCTACGCCACCGGCTTGGATCGCCTCGACGAATTCCGCGCGCGTCGCGAACGGAAAGTCCTCGCCGCCCCAGAGGCCGAGGCGTTGCGCATAGGCGAGGTTATGGACCGAGGTCGCGCCCGTGGCCGAGACATAAACCACGCGGGCATTGGGCAGTTTGTGCTGCAGGCGCAGACCCGCCCTGCCCTGCTGCGAGGCGGTGACATCGCCGCGCTCGCCTTTCGATCCGGCGGCATTCGCCATGGCATGGCTTTCATCAAACAAGATCACTCCGTCGAAATCCACCCCCAGCCAGTCGACGATCTGATCAACACGGGATTTCCTGGCGCCGCGCTCCTCTGAGCGCAGCGTTGCATAGGTGGTGAACAGAATGCCCTCGGTCAGCGGGATGTCGCGGCCTTGCGCAAAGCGCGACAGCGGCGTCACCAGCAAGCGCTCCTGCCCGAGTGCGGACCAGTCGCGCTGCGCATCCTCCAGAAGCTTGTCGCTTTTGGAAATCCAGAGCGCCTTGCGCCGTCCTTGCGCCCAGTTGTCGAGCACGATCCCGGCCGACTGGCGGCCCTTGCCCGCCCCGGTGCCATCGCCCAGGAAAAACCCGCGCCGGAAACGGATGGCGTCGGGATCATCGTCCTTGGCGGCCGAGACCATATCGCCGGTCTCATCCACGGACCAAGACCCGGCGAGATGCGCGCCGTGCGCCTCGCCGGCGTAGATCACGGTCTCGAGCTGCGCGTCGGACAGCAGGCCATCGCGCAGAATGGTCGCTGGCAGCCTAGGGCGGTAGCTGGGTTTCGGGGGCGCGACCGAGGCCATGGCCGCCGATTGCACCAGCTTGGTCGGGTGCGGTTCCGCCCCGGGGATGTCGATCGCCTGCAACCGGAAGGTCTCATAAATGGCATCCGACAGGCGAGCGCTGGCATCGTCCTCGGTCGCATCGCGCAGGCTATAGGCGAGGTCTGCGGCCTCGATCTGCGCGGCAGTATTGGTGGGAGGTGTTGCTGGCGTGGCGCGCGAAGTGCTGATGGCCGTGTGCGCGGTGCGGGCAGGATTTCCCGGGAAGGGGGAAGAGCGGCCCTGCTTCGCCGTTGGAACCTGATCCAGTTCGAGACGCGGCGGGATCTCGGCAGTGATCCGGGACAAGAGGTGCGCTGCGTCATGGGACAGCGGCTGGTGCAGATCGGCGGTGATGCCGCCCAGTTCGCCACCGCGGCATTTGTCGAATACCGAGATCCGCGTCTCGAAGCTGGTGCCGTGCTTGGCGAAGGCAGAACCCGACACAGCGCCTGTGAACACCAGATGCGCGGTCTCGGTCAGGCGGGCGAAGGTTTCCGCCCAGGCGGGCGCATCGGGCGCGAAACTGGCACCGGTGATGGCGACCAACCGCCCACCGGGCGCAAGCCTTGCGAGCGCCGATCGCAGGTGCCGGGCCGTCGCCGCGGTGGTGCGGGCACCGACATTGGCCACAACCGAGAATGGCGGGTTCATCACGATGACGCTGGGGCGCAGCCGTGCATCGAGATGATCGTCGATCTGCGCCGCGTCAAACCGAGTGACCGGACGCCCCGGAAACAGGCGGCGCAGAAGATCGGCGCGGGTGTCGGCAAGCTCGTTCAGCATCAGGCTGCCGCCTGCGATTTCCGCGAGGATCGCCAGCAGGCCTGTCCCAGCCGATGGCTCCAAGACCAGATCGCGCGCGGTGATCTGTGCTGCCGCCAGTGCCGCCAGCCCCATGGGCAGCGGCGTCGAGAACTGCTGGAAGCGCTCCATCTCCTCCGAGCGCCGCGTATGGGTCGGCAAAAGGCCGGACACCTTGGCAAGGATCGGCAGCAGCGCGGCGGGCGAGCCAGCCCGCGCCAACAGCGCGCGGCCGAACTTCCGCAGGAACAGGACCAGCGCTGCCTCGCCCGCCTCATAGGCCAGCTTCCAATCCCAGGCGCCGGTCGCATCAGAGCCGCCAAAGGCGCGCTCCATCTCAACGCGCAAGCGCAGCGCGTCGATCTGGAAGCCCTGCGCCAGATCAGGCTGCAGCGCCTCGGCCACGCTCAAGATCGCAGCGGCCGTATCGGGGGATGGGATGGGGACAACAGGCGCAAGGGCGCACTCGGTCGCAAAAGGGGCGAGATGGGTCATTGGGAAACTCCGGAATGAGGGACAGGATCAGGCCCGGACACCCTCTTTCGGGCGCCCTCAGGCCTGACCCTCCCCGGCCCTCCTCTTCCTCTCAAACCCCATGAACTGCGCAGGCGGCTTGTTTTTGTTCCTGTTATGTTCTATATTGAGAGCCAAGCTAGGAAGGGAGACCCCCGATGGAAAGCACCACTTATGCCTTGCCCGCGACGCCAAAGCAGATCGCCTATGCGCGGGCGCTGGCCCTGCGCAACCAAACACTTCTGCCTTGGGAGGTTCAGCAAGACCTGCGCGCGCTCAGCGCCTGGATCGACGCGCAGGCCAGGCTGAAGCCGGGCACGCAGGACAGCCGCCCGACATCAAAGCAGGTCGCCTTCGCCGAACGTCTCGCCCGCATCAAACGCCGCGCCGTGCCGGATGAGTGTTTCCGCGACAAAGGGCTGATGTCGAAGTGGATCGACGGGAACAGGTGATCCCGGTACCGGCTGGTGATGCCCCATACCGCTGTCCGGGCCTCTCGCAATCATTCGGAGCTTTTGCCACACTGTAGTTTGGCAAAACGAGCGTAGTTGCCAAGCTATAGTGTTGCGGACTGGGTCTTCAGGACTTCAACCTCGGTCGAACTTCTGTCCGAGCCGCGCCAGTTCCGCGAGCGCCGCTTCCTTCTTCTGCACGTCGTCCTCTTCTGCGATGAGCTTGAGAACAGTGCTGACGGCCATGAACATTCTCAGCGGGTTCGAAGCCAATGATTGGAACCCGTAGCTTTCATAAAGCGCCTTGCGGCGCGCGACGCGATCTGGATCGCCGCAGTCGAGCACATCGAGCATGACGACCGCGACGCCAATCGCGTCAGCGGCAACGGCAATCCGCCGGAGGGCGTCGACAAGCAGATCGCCGCCAAACCCACCGCCGCTGAACTTCTGGTCCCGCCCGATCATGGAGATGTAGGCGGCAGGAATGTTGCCATGCGAAGGCCGGGTCCGCGCAAACTTTGCAGGAAGATCCGTAAACTGAACCGCGTGCGCATTCAGAGCATAGAAACCAATGACCGTGCGGTCTCGGTCAACCATCACATAGAGGCGGACATTATCCGCCTTGGCGAGCTTGTTCGCGGTCTTCTGAAAATAGTTGTCGACTTGCTCGACACCGCAAGAAAAAGCCGCCCGATCATGTTTCTCTGGATCGAACGGCTCGATGATGTAAGAGGCCGGTTCAGATGTCGCCATTTACTGCGACACAACCGTTTTGCCATGCCGACGGAAGGCCAAGCGCAGGGCATCAGTCGGCGCCGCCGGGGTGTCAAGCGCTGCGAAGAACGCCTCATGATCGACCGGCTGCAACACCGTCCGTTCATGCGCTGCGATCGTTGCCAGCGCCGCCTGGTAGGCGGCATTCATCGTGAAGACGGAATCGTCGACGCCAGAAAGCGCCGCCGCCTGCTGGATCGCAGTCTTGATGCGCGGCTTCGTCCGGAAATTCATCCGGGCCTCGTTACGCTCATCGATCGCGCGCGTGGTGTCGTGGAAACCAAGCATGGTCGCCTCCTGTTTTGCTATCCATCATGTACGCCATCTTGACGTACAGTGCAAGCGTTCGGTCGGGAAAGTTCTTCGAAAGTATCGTGCTCACCCGAACCGCCGCCCTCCTTCCGTGAAGTTGTATTCGTTCACGATGATCCCCTCCTCGATGGCCTCGTCTGAGGTGAGGTGATCGTATTCGGCTAGAAGCTGGCAGTAGAGCCAGCGGGCGAGATCGCGGATCGCTTCGATCACAGCCTCCTCTGCATCTTCGGTCGGCGGCTGCCAGGTCGGGCTGTCGCGGGTGACGTCCACCGACATGGTGTATTCGTGGCAGTAGCGACCTCGGTGGCTGATCTCGGCGGCAAGCTGGTAGAAGTTCCGCCGCTGGATGGCCTGAAGCCGGTCGGCGATGCTCTGCAGCGTCGCGTCCTGGGGCGCATAGTCCCGGATACGCGCGGCCGCGCCCTTGGCATGACTGAGATAGCCATCCAGACAAGCCCCATCCCCCTGGCTCCAGAACCCTGAAAACCAGATGCAGGGCTTTTGGCGCGTGCCGCCGCCCATCAGTCGCACAGGGGTGGTTTTGAGCCGGATGCCGAGGATTTCGCAGATGCGCTCAAAATCCTCGTAGACCGCATCCCACCAATCGTCGTGGGGGCCGAGTTCGCGATACCAGCCGCGGGCCTTGTCCTTGGCGACGTCGGAGAGTTCAGGGAACTGGTAGACTGTTGTGCAGATCACCTCAGGCATGTGCGTCCTCTCCGTTCAGCGCGGCGGTCAGCCAATCTTCGGTGCTGGTCCAGCCGATGGATTTGCGCGCGCCCAGATCGATGACATGTGCGCCACCGCCGAAGGCGTCGAGGCGCGGGCGGGAACAGGTCAGACCGTACTGAAACCCCCAGAGGCCGGTGAGGTCGAGGTCCTCCGCAAGGCGCAGCACGAAGCGGATAACCGCCTCGACATCGCCGTGGTCGTCGTCATGGATCCAGAGGGTGCTGCCCTCGGGCGCGTCCTGGCGCGCAAGAGTGAAGCCCGAGACCTCCGGGTCGTCGGCGTCCTGATCCGCAGCGCGCAGGTCATGAAACAGCGCGAGCGCACGGTCAGCCTTGTCGGGCGTGCCGACGTCGATCAGACATGAGAAATGAGTGAAGTAATCCGCCATGGGGACCTCCTGAGATTGCGAAGCCCGGCCAAGGGGCAGGGCGCTGGATTGGGATGAGGGGATGAGGCAGAGCGATCAGCCGGAAGGCGGATCGCCTGCTGCCTGACGCGCCGCGTGCGCGCAGAGCATCTGTCGGTAGAAGCGTTTGCGCGCCGTCCGGAAGCTGCGCACGGCCCGCGTGTCGGGGTGAAGCGCCCGGACCGCAGCGCGCAGGACAGTAAAGGGCGACGCCGTCGGCGACAGGTCGAGGCGCAGGTATGCGGGATCGGTCATGTCAGCTGACCTCGACCACGGGCGAGGCGAGATGTGGATCGACCAATGCCTCGATCCGCTCGGCCCTGCCCATCCATGGCTCGGGCCGGATCGCTTTCACCCAGTCGGCAAAGCTCGGGATAAAGCCGAGGTCCTCCTTCACATGCTGCTCGCCGACCCACCGGGTCGGGATGATGCGCCCGGTCGAGAGCGTGATCGTTGGCCCAAAGATCGTCTCGGCCATTATATAGACAGAGTCGGTCAAAAACGACTTCGGGCGTATCGTGGCAGGCGATTTAGACTCAGTCGGAGATGCGCCATGGTGGATGCAAAGCTTGAAGGCGCCGGCCCTGATCCATCTTCGTTCGCCGCAACCATCGCCGCGTTCGTGACGTACCTGAATGGGTCGGGATGTTCTCCCAACACCGCGCGCGCTTATCAGCACGATCTTTCGCATCTTCTTTCCTTTCTTGATGAACAGGGGTGGGATTGGCGTGCGCTGACACCGGCGCGCGCGGTTGACTTGCTGATCCATCTGCGCAGCAAGCCGAGCCGTCGCCGCGGCACCGGGCCGTACCCGTCGTTGGCCGCGACCGATGGAGAACGATCTGCTCGGCTCAGCACGGCGACGATCAACCGGGTGCTTGCAGCGGTTTCTTCATTCTTCGAATGGGCGCGGTTCACTGATCGTTTTGCTGGCCCAAACCCGATCACCCGAATTCATGATCGCGCTGCCGCACATGTCGCTGAACGCCATCGACCGTTCCTGACTGGCGTCACCTCGCAGTCGGCCTTATGGAGCCCGGTGCGGTTGCGGCAGATCCATCGTTTGCCCCGCCCGATGGCGGATGAGCAGGTCGACGCGCTGATCGCGCAGCTGCGAACGCGCCGCGATCTGGCAATCATTCGCTTGATGCTCGACGGCGGTCTGCGACCAGGTGAGGTGCTTGGCTTGCACCTCGCCGACATCGCATATGGCAGGCGACGGGTGACCGTCAGGGTGCGTTTCGATCACCCGCGCGGCGTTCGGAGCAAGTCACGATCTGAGCGCGTCGTCGATTTGCATGAAACTGCAACGCTGCAGTCAGTCAGCGGATATGTCATGACCGAACGACCACAGGACACAGACAGTCCCTTCCTGTTTCTGGTCGGTGGCAGTGGCCCACGCAGGCATGAGCCACTTTCCTACGCCGCGCTGGCCAAGCTTTTTGCGAGGGCGTGCGATCGTGCGAACATACGTAAACCATGGGTGACCCCACATGCCCTGCGCCATACACATGCAACAAAGATGTGGGAGGCCGGGATGCGCGAGCTGACGCTTCAGCGAAGGCTTGGTCATGCATCGCCAGAAGCAACCCGCGTTTACACCCGGGTTTCCGATCCGATTGTTGTCGCCGAATATCGCCGTGCCCTCGGCCTTCCAGACGAGAAGGTGCAGGACCCTGCGGAAGGCGCAAAGTGATGCGGGGCCCAGTCTCCGCGGCAGCGATGCAGGCACGTTCGATCGATGCCCCATCTCTCTTTCGCAGCAGCCACTGTTCGGCCGATGAATACGACGCTTTTCTACAACGCTGCTATCCGACGAAGCAGTTCGTCCAACAACGCCGAAGTCAGCGCAAGCAATTCGTCGAGGCCTGGCCAGACATTGAAGAATGGCTGGCCGCGCCGCTCGCAGTCCGTGTCGGTCGGATCAACGGGCAAACCAGAGCTACCCTTCAGGATCGACCCTCCTATTTCGCGCGCGCCTATCTCTACTATCTGGCGCTGAAAGGGCATCTCCGATTGGATTATCCGTGGCTGCTCGCCGTCGGCGACCTTTGCGTTCACGACGTGGCACGGCTGTTGGATATCGATCTCGGTGTCGAGAGACTTGCGCGCGAGGCGACAGACCTAGGTCTCGTCTATGCGGGTGCTGATCGAGCAATGCGGTGGACGCTCGGGCGTCTCGCCCTTCACCAGGGACCCCAACTGGTCAGCGCTTTGCGTCAGAACGACATCAATGAGCTCCTCGTCGCCGTTCGGATGTTCGGCGATAGATCAGATCTTGGTGCCTACTGGACCTCGAGCGACCGGTATCGTCTGGTCTCCAAAGCTTGGATTACGATGATCGGCCAGCTGCGCTTGGCACTCTATCACCGCGGGCAAGTCGACGACCCGCCGCGAAAGATCATGCCATCGGCGGATTTGAAGGCGGCACAGCCTGAAATGGGCGCATTGATCGATGAATGGCTTGTACGCCGTGCACCAAGCTTGCGACCGGTCACCGTGTACCACCACGCGCTTACCGCCCGCCGATTTCTGCAGCATTTGGCCAAAACGGCACCAGAAGTGCGCACATTTGGGCAGGTAAAGCATGAGCACATCGTCAGCTGGATGAACGCGATGAAGACCGAGTTGTCGCCAAAGACCGGGCGACCACTCACTGCGAATTCTCAGAGGGGACGCGTTGTCCGGCTGGCACAATTCTTCAAGGATGCCGAGGACTGGGCGTGGACTGAAGTGCCGCGATGGCCGCTCGTGGCAAAACGCGATCTGCCGCGCGTGCCCGACCGAATTCCCCGATACATCCCTCGTGCTGAGCTCGAACGGCTGATGGAGGAAATCCGGGCGCTTTCCGATCCGTTCCAGCGCGCAGCAATGCTCCTCGCTAGGTGGTCAGGTGCGCGCCGCAGCGAAATTCAGCGCCTATCTGTGGACTGCCTCGACCAATACGCCGATGGCACGGCGCGCCTCCGGCTGCCCGTCGGTAAGACCGCCCGCGAGCGCCAAATCCCACTGCATGACGAGGCCGCAGAGGCCCTTCGGGTTGTGCTGGGTCTCCGCGCTAAGGTCGCAGACCGAATGCTGCCCGACGAACGGACAGGCGATCTCGTCCGGTTCGTGTTCGTCTGGCGCGGAAAAATGATGAGCGGACGCCATCTCTTTGGTGCGCCATTGAAGCGGGTGTGTGCCGCCACGGGCTTGGTCGACGCCCGAGGCAGGCCGACCGTGACAATGCACCGATTCCGCCACACGCTCGGAACCGAACTCGCAGAGCGCGGTGCAAAGCTTCACACCATCATGAGCGTCCTCGGCCACGAAAGCCCTCAGATGACTATGGTATATGCGCGGATCAGCGACGCAGAGGTGCTGCGCGACTACCAGTCCGTTCTGGAACCAGGCGCCATGATTGCGGGTGCAGGAGCGGAAGTGATCCGATCCGGAAATCTTGGCGAAAGCGCGGTCGACTGGCTTCGCAGCAACTTCTTCAAGACTGCGCTGGAACTGGGACATTGTCTGAGGTTGCCCTCGGAAGGTCCTTGCGAATGCGACCTTTACCTGAGCTGTTCTCGCTTTGTAACGACGCCGTGCTACGCGCCGCGGCTGCGCGAACGCCGTCGATTGGAACTGTCTCTCGCCGAAGACGCGCGCGCCCGCTCTTGGTCGCGCGAAGTCGAACGTCATTGCGCCGTCGCAAGAAGAGTCGAACAACTCTTGACCGAACTCGGCGAAGAATTGGAATGAAATACGCCCCCGGACACGGAACAGGCCGACCACCGCCAGCTTTTTGGGGAGCGCGGCGGTCGGCCTGTTCCTACCCAATACCCCTGCACCTTTACACTTGCCTGTCCATGTAACGGCCATGAAGATGCCCTCGGCATGGTGCCGCAGGGCCCGATGCCGAAAATCGGCCGTGATCGATTTCGATGCATCAAACCAGGTATGCACCGCCATGTAGCAGTCGACCGTGCCGCCCCATTTCTTCACCGAAGAGAGGGCGTGGTGATACGGATGTGCCATCGCTGTCCCCCCTCAGAAATCATGGGTGAAGAGTTCGGACGAGGTGAAGCGCTCGTTGAACTCAAGATGGATGCAGCGGGCGGAAGCGTCGAAGCAGAACTCGCCGTAGGCGCCGTCGTTGTTCTCCCAGCCACCATGGGCGTCAGAGAGGAAGTCGTAGGCGAGCTGCTCGACGACATCCTCCAGCGACAGGCTGCGCATCTCGACCTCGGGGTCATCCCAGGTCAGCGCGGCATAGGGGATTTCGGTCACGGGGAAGTCGACGGCGGTCTCGCCCGACCAGGCGCCGATGCTTTCGATCTGGCCGCTGTCACCGGCACCGTCAAAGGTCACGGTGACATGGGTGATGCCGGCGGCCATCAGGCCAGCGAACAGGCGATCCTTGTTGCCGGGGCGCAGGGCGAGGGTCCGGGCCTCGCGTTCGGCATGCGCGGCGAGGACCGCTCCGAAATCGATGGTGGAGGGCGGCATCGGCGGTGCGAGCGTGGGTTCAGTATGGTTCATCGGGAAACTCCGGTAAGGGGCAAAGGTTGGAGCCAAGCCGGGCGATCTCTCTCACCCGGCAAAACTCCCGAAACCCCTGCCCTCCTCTGTCTCTCGGGCGTCACGCCGCGACCTGCAGCGCCCGGGCGGCAAAGGCGCGCCAGAGCGGATCGACAAGGCGGGCATCCAGCAGATCGGCACGGTGCCGCAGCCGCTGCGCGAGAGCGGGTTCGTGCCATGCGGCAGCGCGGCCCGACTGCGCGCGAAGCTGGCTCGCCTCGGTCACGACGCCCCGCGCCTCGGTTGCACTGGCCACCGGATGACACCAGGCGACGGCCCCGTCGCTGGCGCCCCCGGCCAGCACTAGCTGTTCATCGCGGTCGAGGATCGCCAGAAGATACGGCGCTGCATCCGGAGCGATATCCTCGGCGTGGTCGATCGCGCCCTGCATGGCCTCGGCCAGCGTCACGAAACGGGCGAGGACCAGCGGGGCGGCCCGGCCCGACATCAGATCCGCAGGCGTCCGGCGCGACAGGGTCAAGGCGAAGGGATGGTTGGGATCAGCGTTGCCAATCGCAAAGACCGGCGCGAACCTCGCCGGGCAAGTGGTCGAGTGGATGGGCAGGGACAGGTCGAACATCGGGAATATCTCCGACGGCACAGGGAGCCGCTCTCCCCGCCTCATCCGTCAAAGACCAAACTGCCGCCCTCTTCCTCGGAGGGGACGGACGGCACCAACCAGTTATCTTGCCGATGGCAAATCACTCCATCGGACACGCAAGTATCGACCCTGCCGTTTTGGCAATGCCTTTCGGTCGATCATTCGACCCGATACTTGAAAATCCGCGTTGATCTTGACCACAAGTAGCTTGCTGAAATTTCCCGCCGTGTCGACCACCACTACCTCTTTGGTCTTGAACGGCGTAATGGTTTTCACCTCGACATGGTCGTTGCCAAGTCTTCCATCTGCGCCTTGGGCGTAGGTCCTGTTCAACCTGATTCCGTAAGTGATCGCGCCGAAAAGTTCGCCGATATCGCCATAGACGGCGAGATGAAGGCCAGTCTCCGCGTGGTAGCTTTCCGCCAGTGATATGAGGTTTTCAAAGTAGGGTATCATTGACCGAATGGCGTTGGGGTACTTTGCCCCCCACTCCTTGTAGCGAAGCTGCTCGTCAATTTCCGACCAGGTAACCCATTCGCCATCATCATAAAACGCGCGATCAGACCAATCAGTATCATCCATGCATGTCCGCCCAACTTGAAATTTTGCAAGTGGGTAGCAATCCATTTTGGCAATAAAGAGGCCGGAGGCACCAGAGCCTCCGGCCCCGTGGTCAGCCGCCCAAGTGTCGGGCGATCGCTGCCTAGGGGCTCCTTCAGCCGACCCGGTCTAGGAGCTTCTTGGCCCGTCCCTCCATGTCGAGGCGGGCATCCTGCTGGGTCTTGTCGCGCGCAAGCCGCGTGATCCCCTGCACGAAGTCGAAGATGCTTTCGGGAGGGCGGCCTTCTTCCAACAGCACTTTCTCGATGATCTTGCCGGACTCGGCTTTGGAAAAGCCGCGCTTCCTCAGGAAGTCATCCCGGTCCTGATCGGTCCGCGCCACGATCTGCTGCCGCGCGGCCTTGATGCCGTTCACGAAGCCCTGCGGCGAGGAATTGGCGAAGCGCGTCAGCGCCGGGGCCGCCTCATGGGCAAAACGGGAAGCGGCATATTTCGAGTGGCGGATGGTGATCTCCTGAAAATCCTCGACGCCCCAGAGGTTGCGGTTTTGGCACACCGCCCGCAGGTAGAAGCTCGCCATGCCGAGGGTCTTCGCACCCACCTCGGAGTTCCAGCAGTAGAAGCCCCGAAAGTAGAGATCGGGGGAGCCATCCGGCAGCCTGCCCGCTGCGATCGGGTTGTGATCGTCGACGAGGAACAGGAAGACGTCGCGGTCCGAGGCATAAAGCGTGGTCGTGTCACGGCTGATCTCGACATCGGGGTTGTAGACCCCGGTCGACCAGTCGAGCACCCCCGGCACCTTCCAGCGCGTGTCGCCGGTGCCGTTCCCCGCGATGCGCTGCACCGCCTCGACCAGCTCATGGTCGTGGATGCGGCCGTAGTCGGGGCCGGTCACCGCGCGGAGTTCGGTGCGGCCATCTTCCGTCTCGAAGGTTTTCACTTGCTCGGCGCGATGATTGGTCAGACCATACTGCAGGTTGATCCCCGCCAGCGGCGCGGGCAGCTGGCGCAGGTAGGAGGCCGGCGCGCCGACGATGCTGGCAAGCTGGCCAAAGGCCCAATGCGTGGGCGCCACCGGTTCTTGCGCTTTCGGAAAGACTAGGTGCAGCCGCTCGGCGCTATCGCGCGTGGCCTCGACGCGAATGTCCGCCGTCTGCACCACACGGCTACGGCTGCGCTCGGACCGGCCCTTCACCGATGCCCAGAGATCGTCGAGCGACAGATACCGCTCATCATCTGGCCGGTTGAACCATTCGGACGACACCCGCCCATTCCGCGCACCCCGGCTCACATCCACTTTCCAGCCACCAGCCCGCGCGGGTGCGACCGGATCCAGAACTTCCACAACGCCCATCGGCTATCTCCCGTGACAGGCGCCGGGAGCCACTCTCCCAACCCTCACCCGTCACTAGAAAACCGGCACGGCTCTCACTCTCGGCAACGTAAGGAGCGGATTCCAGCCATCCGCTGCGGGTGCAAAGCGACCGAGCGATTTCAGCGGGAGCTGACATTGGGACGAGGTTGAACCGTTTCTTCTCGGCACTGCCGCAAGGCGGCTTGGGGCCCAACCTGTGGATTGGATTTTCGTGCTGCACGCGCACACAACGCGAAAAATGCCGCGATAGTGAGAAAACTGGCTCCGTCGCTCAAAGAAAAGCTGCTTATTCGTGGGTGGCGCAATATGGGTCACGTGTTAAACCTACAAGTCGCGGGACAGAACCGCCGTTTACGACGGAGGCTAATGTCGGCCCTTGGGGTGACCGCCCGCATATCAGGGCAAGTCAACATGGGCGCCTTGTGCGTGACTGGGTGACAACGATTGTCCTGGAACCCAGTGGATACGGGACACACTCGATTCGCCGAACCAAAGCTGCGGAGATTTACAGAAGAACGGGCAGCTATTGAAACTATGCACGCGTTCTATTGGAAAAGACTGAGGCCTTTCCCTAGTCTAGTGGAGACCGCCCGGCAGACCGGATGTGGCCACTTTCGACACCCCCGGAGGGCGTTGTTGCGTAACTCACGTCTGAGGCATGATGGCCCCTTTCCCCGTCAGCATCAGGCCACGCGAACGATCTCGGCCGTTCCGAGGGCCGAGAAGCGGTTCATCAGTGCGACGCGGATCTGGATTTCAGCGGTCTGGCGGTCATGGTCTCTTGCTGCGATGCGTTCACCGAAGGCCTTCAGGCACCGCATCTTCGCCTCGATGCGGCTGCGGACATGGTATCCCGTCCAGCGCTTCCAGAATGTCCGGCCATAGTGCCGGGTGGCACGCAGGGTTTCGTTTCTTGCGATTGCGGCCGGGCAGTCCGCTTTCCAGGGTCGACCGTTCTTGCGGATCGGTATGATCGCGGTGGCCCGGCGATCGATGATGGCTGTGTGACAGCGGCGGGTGTCATAGGCACCATCGGCGGTCACGGTGCCGATGTCTTCGCCCTCGGGGATCTGGTTGAGCAGTTCTGGCAGGACCGGACTGTCGCCATCGCTGCTTGAGGTGAACTCCACCGCGCGGATGTCTGAGGTGGCGGTGTCCATGGCCAGATGCACCTTGCGCCACTGGCGTCGGCCCTGAACACCATGCTTTCGGGCCTGCCACTCGCCATCACCGAGGAACTTGATGCCGGTGCTGTCGACGAGCAGGTTCAGGGGGCCATCGGCGCGCCGATAGGGGATCTGGACGGCCAAGGTCTTCTGCCTCCGGCACAGGGTCGTATAGTCTGGCACGGCCCAGTCCAGGTCAGCCATCTTCAGCAGGCTGGCCACCATCCCGGTCGTCTGCCTGAGCGGAAGCTTGAACAAGACCTTTATCGTCAGGCAAAACTGGATCGCCGCGTCCGCAAACACCGCAGGCCGACCGGGGCTGCCGTCATGCGGCGCAAGCCAGGACATGTCCTTGTCCAGCCAGATCAGCAGGGATCCGCGTTTGCGTAGAGACGCCGTGTAACTGGACCAGTTCGTCGTGCGGTAGCGGGCGGGTGATGGCTTGCTCATGCGCCCCGTCTAACCGCATGGATTCGCAATGTGAATCCTTGGTAGACAGGGTTTTGCAACAACGCCCCCCCGGAGCCACCTTTTTGAAGTAGGCCTTGATGAGACCCTTCTGCGAAATCCTGTCGATGGCTGTGAAGAGACACGGCAGCCTTGAGGCCGTTGAGGCGCGCATTGAACACCCGGCCCCCGTCGACGACCTGCTTGCACGCAGTGACGATCGATGGCTCGCAGATATGACATGGCACGTCTTCAACGCGGGCTTCAGCCGTAAGGTGATCCGCGACAAATGGCCGGGATTTGAAGCAGCTTTCAAGGGGTTTGACCCAAGCGTTTGCGCAATGATGGATGCCGACTGGTTCGATATGCTGCTCAAGGATCCGCGCATCGTGCGCAACGGGGCGCGGATCCAATCCGTGCAGCGCAACGCGATGTTCATTCTGGACGAGACAGAAAGACATGCCAGCTTTGGCGCTTTCATCGCCGCGTGGCAGCACAAGGATTTCGCCGACTTTCTTGATTATCTGCGCAAGCATGGTGATCGACTGGGCGACAAGACCGCCCAGTATTTCCTGCGCGAAGCCGGTGTAGATTCCTATGTCTTGTCGTTTGATGTCTTGAAACGCCTGTCACTCGAAGGGGTTGCTGACACTCTGCCAGCGTCGTCGAAACAGCGGCGCGCCATACAGAACGCCTTTGACGGATGGAAAGAAGAGTCGGGCAAGTCGCTGACATACATCAGCCGCGTGCTCGCCATGAGTGTCGAAAGCGACCGCCAGCCAAGATTTACCTAAACATTCCCAGAAAGGATCAATGAATGGAACAACGCCAACCTATCCCGCCCTTTACGCGTGAGACAGCAATTCAGAAGGTCCGCCTTGCCGAAGATGGCTGGAACGGTCGCAATCCAGAGGCTGTATCCAAAGCCTATACCGTAAACACTAAATGGCGCAATCGCGAGACCTTTGTGAAGGGCCGCGATGAGGTGGTGGCGTTCCTGGCAGACAAATGGACCAGGGAATTGGACTAGACCCAGCGTGATGAAGCCTTCGAGGCCGAAGTCGATACTCTGGCCGCCAAAGGCGGTGCCGCGCTGAAGGCCCTGGGGAGCTGGATCAGCAACGTCCGCAAAGGCTTCTCGAGCGAATGACCGCTGATCCCAGAGCCACAGCCAGAAGACTCTCGCCATGACAGATGCCCCCCGTCGACTGTCGCGACAGGAACAGCAACAGCGCACACGCGAGTGCCTTCTGGATGCGGTTGAAATGCTGTTCGCCGAAGGCGGGGTCAATGCGACCTCGCTTCGAAACGTATGCGAGCGGGCCGGGTTCTCCCAGGGGGCTTTCTATTCCAACTTCGCGAGCAAACAGGACCTTTTGCTTTCGGTTCTCGAACGTCATATCGAACGCGAAGCGGCCCTGCTGCAGTCTCTGGTGAAATCGGTGTCAAGCGATACGCTTGATCACGCTCTGGAAGGGTTTTCAGAGCACCTCACGGCCATCGCGGAGCAAACACAATGGTCCCTGTTGGCGATCGAACTGCAATTGCAGGCGCAGCGTGACGCCGATTTCGCCGCTCAGTGCGCTCACGCGCGCAACGCTAGCTATGACGCCCTAGCCTCGGTTCTGGAAACGCTGAAAACGCGCTTCGAGCTGAGCTATCAGCTTCCAACACGCCAGCTTGCGATCAGCCTTTACGCCCTGTGGTCCGGACTCGTGCTGTCTCGGGCCGGGGGTGAGACCATATCTCGCGCCGACTTACTTCTGACCCATTTCAGAGGATTGGTGGCCTCACCCAAATCTTTGAAGGGTTGAGACAGTATTGGTGCCGAGAGCTAGCCTTCCGCCTCCGCCGGGGTTCGCAAGCGCAGCGAATGGCGGCTTCGACGGGCAGCGCTGCAGCATCCTGAGCCGAGACTGAAGGTCGGCTCCGGGCCGGGAGCGACGGCCAAAGTCCAACCCGAACGAGCGTTCCCGCCGCGCTGCCGCAGGTCCGTTTCGAGCCCAGACTCACCGATGCTGCGGGGCGCGCGAATGTCGGCTTTCGTCCGGCGCGTCGCACCATGATGGAGTTAGTCAGCTTCCACCAAGTCACTCCGGGCATCGCGGATGATCATCCACGACGAATGCAGGAAAAGCCCCGCGATCGCGAACGCGACGATCAGGTCGGGCCATGCACTGCCAAGCCACGCGACCAGCCCGGCGGCGATGACCACGGCGAGGTTGCCGATGGCGTCGTTGCGAGAGAACAGCCAGACGGCTCGCATATTGGCATCACCCTTGCGGTGCTTTAGCAGCGGCAGCACCGCGAGGATGTTTACGATCAGCGCACCTACCGCGAAGGCTCCCATCAACCCGGCTTCTGGCGTGGTCTGGTTGAGGACACGCCAGAGCGTGCTGCCGACAACGCCAAGGCCCAGAAGGCCCAGAAACACGCCTTGGATCATCGCCGACCGCGCCCGCCATGTCAGGCTCCAGCCGATGGCGAGCAGGCCCAGAAACGTGATCGCACCATCGCCCAGAAAATCGAGCGCGTCTGCCTTCAGCGCCTGCGAACCGGACAGGAACCCGCCGAACATTTCGACCACGCCGTATCCGAGATTGAGCGCGACCACGATCCAGAGCGCGCGGCGATAGCTCGGGTCCTTGTAGGCCGGATCGGACGATGTATCGCCGTCCTCGATCTTCTCGAAACCGTAGCCGGTCGCGTCGAGCGCGGGCCGCACTTTCGGCAGATCGCCGTCCGCGATCCGCAATGTCATGATGTGGGTGGCGGCGGACACTTTCACGTCGCCTTCGGCCACGCCCGCAGACCGGGCCGCGCGCTCGATCTCGGCGGCATCTTTCGCGCAGTCCATGCCTTGCACCCGCATTCGGATCGGGGAGGAGGCTGTCGCCAACTTGCTGTTATCGGGCTGGCTCATGTGCGATCCTTTTTGTGGTGGCGGGCGAAAAGGTACGCTGCTAACGTATCAGTGGATAATGATATGACAGCGCAAAACATTCAAGACGATCTTTCGGCACCCGATACACTGGAACTGCGGGCAAAGCTCTTCCGGGGCCTAAGCGATCCCAGCCGTCTGACGATCCTCGATGCGCTGGTGTCGGACGAACGCAACGTGCAGGAAATCGTCGGGCATACGGGTTTGGGTCAGCCCAACGTCTCGAACCATCTGCGCTGTCTGCTGGAATGCGGGCTGGTCAGTCGCCGCAGCA
>LNFM01007516.1_pt1 | contig 17019 bp, 14 predicted proteins | sample 596031 | NCBI WGS metagenome assembly LNFM01 (sample SAMN04254537, study PRJNA301005) | activated carbon metagenome | isolation source: dual media filters at the Ann Arbor, Michigan drinking water treatment plant | place: USA: Ann Arbor
TCCCTCCCCCGCAAGGGGGGAGGGAACGGATACGGCAACGTTCATGATTCCGATTACGGTATTCTCAGGCAAAACGGTGGCGCTGTTCGGCCTCGGCGGCTCCGGCATGGTGACGGCGCGCGCGCTGATCGCCGGCGGCGCCGATGTCATCGCTTTCGACGACGCGCCGCTCAAGGTCGAGCAGGCCAACGCCGCCGGCATCAGGACGGCGAACCTCAGCGACATCGACTGGTCGAACGTTTCCGCTTTGCTGCTGGCGCCCGGCGTGCCGCTGACGCATCCGACGCCGCACTGGACGGTGGCGCGCGCGCATCGCGAAGGCGTCGAGGTCATCGGCGACATCGAGCTGTTCTGCCGCGAGCGCGCCGCCTCCGGCTTCAACTGTCCGCTGGTCGCCATCACCGGCACCAATGGCAAATCGACCACCACGGCGCTGACCGCGCATCTCATCAATGCCGCCGGCGGCGACGCGCAAATGGGCGGAAATATCGGCACCGCGGCGCTGGCGCTAGAGCCGTTCGCCGACGGCCGCACCTATGTGCTGGAAGTCTCGAGCTACCAGATCGATCTGGCGCCGTCGCTGCGCGCGACCGTCGGCATTCTGCTCAACGTCTCGGCCGATCATCTCGACCGTCATGGCACCATCGAGAATTACGCCGCGCTCAAGACCTTGCTGGTCGCGCAAGTGGAGGAGGGAGGCACGGCGGTCATCGGTGTCGACGACAGCTACACCCGCGCCGCCGCCGAACGGCTCGAACGCGCCGGCCGCAATGTGGTGCGCGTCTCGGTCGAAGGGCCGTTGCGCGACGGCTTCTATGCCGAGGGCAGCCGCATCGTGCAGAGCAAGGCCGGCAAGGCCTATCCGGTGGCGCAGCTTGCCGGTATTGGCGCACTCCGCGGCGCGCATAATGCCCAGAATGCCGCCTGCGCCATCGCCGCCTGCGTCGCGCTAGGCCTCGACTTCCCCGACATCCAGAAAGGCCTGGTGACGTTCCCGGGCCTGGCGCACCGCATGCAGCCGATCGGAACCAGGAAAACCGCCGCGGGCAGCGTGCTCTTCGTCAACGATTCAAAAGCCACCAATGCCGACTCGACCGAAAAGGCGCTGGCGAGCTTCCCGGACATTTTCTGGATCGCCGGCGGCAAGCCGAAAGCCGGCGGCATCGACAGCCTGTCGGACTACTGGCCGCGCATCCGCAAGGCTTACCTGATCGGCGAGGCGGCCGACGCCTTCGCCAAAACGCTCGACGGCAAGGTCGAGTACGAAATCACGGGGCTGCTGTCGCGGGCGGTCGATGCCGCCGCGCGCGACGCCGAAGCCTCCGGTCTCAAGGAACCGGTGGTGCTGTTGTCGCCGGCCTGCGCCTCATTTGACCAGTATCCGAACTTCGAAGTGCGCGGCCGCGCATTCCACGACCTGGTTCTGGCATTACCCGGCGTGACAAAAATTTAGCGCGCGCCGCGCCTATGTGCGCCGGCGTACAGGAACCATCGGCACCGGTGTGTGTTGGGACGGCGTAATCACCATCCCGAACAGGAGCCCGCCAATGGCCAAGCAACCCAAGATGCTCGAAGACCTCTTCCACGATACGTTAAAAGACATCTATTTCGCCGAGAAGAAAATTCTCGCCACGCTGCCCAAGATGCAGAAGGCCGCGCAGGCCGAGGAACTTCAAGCGGCCTTCGAGAAGCATCACGGCGAGACCGAAGTGCAGATCGAACGGCTGGAAAAGATTTTCGCCATCATCGACAAGAAGCCGGTCGGCAAAACCTGCGATGCCATCGTCGGCATCACCGACGAGGGCGCCGAGATCATGAAAGAGTACAAGGGCTCGCCCGCGCTCGACGCCGGCCTGCTCGCCGCCGCGCAGGCGGTCGAGCACTACGAGATCTCGCGCTACGGCACGATGCGCACCTGGGCCAACGAACTGGGCCTCAAGGACGCCGTCAAGCTGCTCGACGAAACTTTGGCCGAGGAAAAGGCCACCGACAAAACGCTGACGCAGATCGCGGAAAGCGTCGTCAACCAGGAAGCCGAAGCGGCCTGATCGCATCCCCCCGCGATCGAGCCGCCAAAGCCCTCCGCGTACCCCGCGGAGGGCTTTTTCGTCTTCGTTAAGCCTTCGTAAACCGTAAAGCGTCAGCTTGGGCCCCGAAGGTTTGGGACATGATTTCGCGCGCACAACGCACACCGCTCGGCGAATGGTGGTGGACGGTCGACCGGTTGACCTTGGCCGCCATCGGCGCGCTGATGCTGGCCGGCGTCGTGCTGTCGCTCGCCGCCTCGCCGCCGGTTGCCGGGCGCCTCGGCCTCGATCCATTTTACTTCGTCAACCGGCATATCGTTTTCCTGTTTCCCACGATCGCTATCCTGTTGTCGGTATCGTTCCTGACACCGCATCAGATCCGCCGGCTGTCGCTGGCCGTCTTTATTGTCGCCATCGCCATGGTGGCGGCGACGCCGATGTTCGGCCAGGAGATCAAGGGCGCCAAGCGCTGGCTGGTGATCTTCGGCATCAACATCCAGCCGTCCGAGTTCCTGAAACCGGCCTTCGTCATTCTGGTCGCCTGGCTGTTCGGCGAATCGGCCAGGCGTCCGGAAATGCCGGCCAACGCCATGGCGCTGGTGCTGCTGCTGGCGGTCGTCGCGTTGCTGGTCATCCAGCCGGATTTCGGCCAGAGCATGCTGATCGTCATGGTGTGGAGCGCGCTGTTCTTCATGGCCGGCATGCGCGTCATCTGGATGTTCGGCCTGGCCGGTGTCGCCGGCGTCGGCCTCTTGGTCGCCTATTCGACGGTGCCGCATGTCGCTTCGCGCATTCACCGCTTTCTCAATCCGGGTTCCGGCGACACCTTCAATATCGACATCGCCACCGAGAGCTTCATGCGCGGCGGCTGGTTCGGCCGCGGGCCGGGCGAGGGCACGGTCAAGCGCCTGCTGCCGGAGAGCCACACCGATTTCGTTTTCTCCGTCGCGGCGGAGGAATTCGGCGTTGCGCTGTGCCTCGCACTGGTCGCGTTGTTTTCCTTCATCGTCATTCGCGCGCTCATCCGCGCCATGCGCAACGAGGACCCGTTCACGCGCTTCGCCGCCGCCGGCCTCACCATGCTGTTTGCCGCGCAGTCGGCGATCAATATGGCGGTCAATCTGCATTTGATTCCGGCCAAGGGCATGACGCTGCCGTTCATTTCCTATGGAGGCTCGTCGATGCTGTCCTTGGCCTATGGCATGGGCATGCTGCTGGCGTTGACGCGCGAGCGCCCGCGCGGCGCCGTCTTGACCGCGCCGGGCCTGTCGCCGAGCGCGGCGTGATGCCGCTCATCCTCCTCTGCGCCGGCGGCACTGGCGGCCATCTGTTTCCGGCCGAAGCGCTTGCCGTCGCGCTGCAGAAGCGCGGCGCCATTGTCGATCTCGCCACCGATGTCCGCGCCGCGCATTTCAAATTTCCCGCCCGCGACGTCCATCTCATTCCGAGCGCGACCGTGCGCGGCCGCGATCCATTGTCATTGGCGCGCACCGCGCTGATGCTGGCGCGCGGCACGCTGAAAGCCTGGTCGGTGATCGGCCGCATCAAGCCCTCGGCCGTGGTCGGCTTTGGCGGCTATCCGACCGTGCCGCCGCTGTGGGCGGCGAGCTTGCGCGGCGTGCCGACCATCCTGCACGAACAGAACAGCGTCATGGGCCGCGCCAACCGGCTGCTGGCGTCGCGCGTCACGGCGATCGCCACCGGCTTTCGCGTGCTCTCTCATGTCGATGCAAGCGTGCAATCGAAGATGACCTTCACCGGCAATCCGGTGCGGCCATTGGTGCTGCAAGCCGAGCATGTGCCTTACACCGCGCCGGAGGGCGATAGCACCATCCGCCTTCTTGTGTTCGGCGGCAGCCAGGGCGCCCGTGTCATGTCGGACATCGTGCCGCCGGCGGTGGCGCTGCTCGGCGAAGACATCCGCGCGCGGCTGCATATCGTGCAACAGGCGAGGCCTGAGGATATCGACGCGGTGTCGGCGCAGTACGAAAAACTCGGCGTCGCCGCCAGTTGCGCGGCGTTCTTTTCCGATCTGCCGGTGCGCATGGCGGCGGCGCATCTAATCGTGTCGCGCTCCGGCGCCTCGACCATCGCGGAACTCTCGGCCATCGGTCGCCCTGCTATTCTGGTGCCGTTGCCGGGCGCGCTCGATCAGGACCAGTTCGCCAATGCCGGCGTCTTGCAGGAGGCCGGCGGCGCCATCCGCATCGTGCAAAGTGATTTCACGCCCGAGCGCCTCGCCGCCGAGATCGCCGCATTGGCCGCCGATCCGAAGCGCCTGGCTCACATGGCGCAAGCCGCCAAGTCGGCTGGTACCCTCGACGCCGCTGAACGGCTGGCGGATCTGGTGTTGCGGACCGCTCGCCCGTAACCGGCCCCATCCATCAACCTGTTGAACCAATTTCGTTTTCGCGCATTGACGGACACTGCCTAGGATCGCGCCAATAAAAAGCGACAGGCCGGGGGATTACGGGACGATGGAATCAACGGGCCGCTTGGCTGCATCCCTGAGCGAAGACGGACGCTATCGCCTTCTTATCGAGGCGGTCACCGACTACGCGATCTACATGCTCGATCCGGCCGGAATCGTCAGCAGCTGGAATCCGGGCGCGCAGCGCTTCAAGGGCTATGAAGCCGTCGAGATCATCGGCCAGCATTTCTCGCGGTTCTACACCGACGAGGATCGCGCCACCGGATTGCCGGCGCGGGCGCTTGCCATGGCGGAGCAGGAAGGCAAGTTCGAGGCCGAAGGCTGGCGTCTGCGCAAGGACGGCACCCGCTTCTGGGCCTATGTCGTCATCGACCCGATCCGCGCGCCGTCAGGCGAACTTCTTGGCTTCGCCAAGATCACGCGCGACCTGACCGAGCGCAAGGCCGCTGAGGAAACCTTGCGGCAAAGCCAGGAGCAATTCCAGCTTTTAGTGCAGGGCGTCACCGATTACGCGATCTACCTGCTCGATCCGTCGGGCAATGTCAGCAACTGGAATCTCGGCGCCCAGCGCATCAAGGGTTATCTGCCGGAAGAAATCATCGGCAAGCATTTCTCGCAGTTCTACACCGATGAAGACCGCGCCACCGGCCTGCCAAAACTGGCGCTCGACACCGTGTTGCGCGAAGGCCGCTTCGAGCGCGAGGGCTGGCGTGTCCGCAAGGACGGCAGCAGGTTCTGGGCGCATGTCGTGATCGATGCGATCCGGCGCGACAATGGCGAGCTCATCGGTTTTGCCAAGATTACCCGCGACATCACCGAACGGCGCGACGCGCAGCAGCAGTTGGAGCGTACGCGCGAGGCCTTCCTGCAGTCGCAGAAGATGGACGCCATCGGCCAGCTCACCGGCGGCGTCGCGCACGACTTCAACAATCTGCTGATGGCGGTGCTCGGCAGCCTCGAATTGATGCGCAAGCGTCTGCCGGACGATCCCAAATTGTTGTCGCTTCTAGACAACGCCACCAAGGCTGCGGAACGCGGCGCCGCGCTGACCAAGCGCATGCTCGCTTTCGCCCGCCGCCAGGAGTTGAAACAGGAAGCCGTCGACATTCCCGATCTGGTTCGCGGCATGACCGAATTGCTGCAAGGCTCGCTCGGCCCGGCGGTGTCGCTCGAGCTGCGCTTTCCGCTGGCGCTGCCGCCGGTGCTTGGCGACGCCAATCAGCTTGAACTGGCCTTGCTCAATCTCGCCGTCAATGCGCGCGACGCCATGCCGGGCGGCGGCGAGATCGTCATTTCGGCGCGCGAACAGGCGGTGCCCGCCGGCGAGTCTGGCTTGAGGCCCGGCCGCTATGTGCATTTGCGGATGACCGACAGCGGCATGGGCATGGATGAGACCACCTTGCGCCGCGCCACCGAGCCGTTCTTCACCACCAAGGGGCCGGGCAAGGGCACCGGGCTCGGGCTGTCGATGGTGCATGGACTGGCCCAACAATTCGGCGGCCGCTTCAGCCTGCAAAGCAAAAAGGGCGAGGGCACCGTCGCCGAACTCTGGCTGCCGGTTGCCGAAGCGGGTGTGAAATTCTCGACTGCGCCGCAACCTGCTGCGCTGCCCCCCGATCATCCGCAGCCGCTTCTGATATTGGCGGTCGATGACGATCCGCTGGTTCTGACCAACACGGTCGCTATGCTCGAAGACCTCGGCCACACCTGCTACGCCGCGTCGTCGGCCCAGGAGGCGCTGGAGATATTCGCCGCCGATGACAAGATCGACTTGGTGATTACCGACCAGGTGATGCCGAAAATGACCGGGCTGCAACTGGCCGGCCTCATTCGGCGCGACCGGCCGGATTTTCCGGTCATTCTCGCGACCGGCTATGCCGAAATCGGCGACGACACGGTGGTCAAGGTGCCAAAGCTGTCTAAGCCGTTCACGCAGGCCGATTTGGCCGCGCAGATTAGCCGCTTGGGCCTGCGCTCGCGCCATGGCGGGCAGATCATCAAATTCCGCGGCAATGGGTCGGAATAGACTTTTCCTGAACGGCCTGTCATCACGCCGCCGGGCTGCGACGCCTGTTTTCATGTGTCGTCGATTTGTTGACATATGTCCTCTGATTGACTACATTTCCGGCGTGATCAGGACCTTCAAGCATAAAGCCTTGGCCGAGCTTTGGAGCGAAGGTAGAGCGCGTCGGATTGATCGACGCCTGGAAAGCCGCATCCTGCGTTTGCTGGATCGTCTCGACCAGGCTGGGAGTGCGCAGGACATGGACTATGCTGGAACGCAATTCCATGCGCTGAGGGGTTTTAAACCGACCCGCTATACGGTCCATGTGAATGGACCTTGGTGTATCACATTCGAGTTTGCTGACGGCCATGCTTACGAAATTGACCTGGAACAGTATCATTAAAGGAGACTGGCATGGCTTATGCTGCCAAGCGTAATCCGAACCGTTGCCCCACGCACCCGGGTGCCTTGCTTCGTGAAGACATCATCCCCGCCGTCGGCCGTTCGGTGCGTGAAATCGCCGGCTTGCTCGGCATTTCTCGCCAGCATCTTCATGCGGTCATGGCAGAGAAGAAGCCTGTGACGCCGGAGGTCGCCGTGTTGCTGGGCCGATTGTTCGGCGACGATCCGGGGATTTGGGTGAGGATGCAGGCCGCTTATGACACCTGGCAGGCGCAACGCAAGGTGGATGTGCGCCACATCAAGCCGTTGAAAAAGGTTGCCTGACGAGATTTTGTTTTTTGTCTTGGCCGGCCTTGTTTCCGCCGCCCACCTCTTGCAGTAAGCACCCCAGAAGACACCGAAGGGCGACTTTCATGAAACTGCCACGCGACATTGGACCGGTGCATTTCGTCGGCATCGGCGGCATCGGCATGAGCGGCATCGCCGAGGTGCTGGTGACGCTCGGCTACAATGTCCAGGGCTCGGACGTCGCCGACAATGCCAACGTCAAGCGCCTGCGCGACATGGGCGTCTCCGTCGCCATCGGCCACAAGGCCGACAATGTCGATGGCGCCGACGTCGTCGTCGTCTCCTCCGCCATCAAGGCCGACAATCCTGAACTGATCGCCGCGCGCGCCCGCCGCCTGCCGGTGGTGCGGCGCGCCGAGATGCTGGCCGAACTGATGCGGCTGAAGTCCTGCGTCGCCATTGCCGGCACCCATGGCAAGACGACCACCACCTCGATGGTGGCGACCTTGCTCGATTCCGGCGGCTTCGATCCGACCGTCATCAATGGCGGCATCATTAACGCCTATGGCACCAATGCGCGTCTCGGCGCCGGCGACTGGATGGTGGTCGAGGCCGACGAATCCGACGGCACTTTCTTGAAGCTGCCGGCCGATGTCGCCATCGTCACCAATGTCGATGCCGAGCATCTCGATCACTTCGGCACCTTCGCCGCCGTGCAGGATGCTTTCATTCATTTTGTCGAGAACGTGCCGTTCTATGGTTTCGCCGTGATGTGCACCGATCATCCGATCGTGCAGCGCCTGGTCGGCCGCATCGCCGACCGCCGCATCGTCACTTACGGCGAAAATCCGCAGGCCGACGTGCGGCTGGTCGATCTCAAGAACGACGACGGCACGCAGCGCTTCGGCGTTCTGTTCCGCGACAGCGCCGGCAAGGAGATCCACGCCATCCGCGATCTGGCCTTGCCGATGCCGGGCCGCCACAACGCGCTCAATGCCACCTCGGCGATCGCGGTGGCGCATACGCTCGGCATACCCGACGACAAGATCCGCGCCGCGCTCGGCAAATTCGGCGGCGTCAAGCGCCGCTTCACCAAGGTCGGCGAATGGAACGGTGCGACGATCATCGACGACTACGGCCACCATCCGGTCGAGATCGCCGCGGTGCTGAAAGCCGCGCGCGAGTCGACCAAGAACCAGGTCATCGCCGTGGTGCAGCCGCATCGCTACACGCGGTTGAAGTCGTTGTTCGAGGCATTTTCGACCTGCTTCAACGATGCCGACGCGGTGATCGTCGCCAATGTCTATACCGCCGGCGAGGCGCCGATCGAAGGCGCCAACCGCGATCATCTGGTGCAGGCGTTGCGCGCGCGCGGCCATCGTCAGGTGATGGCGCTCGACGGTCCCGAGCATCTCGCCGGTCTCGTCAAGGGATTGGCCAGGCCCGGCGACTATGTCGTGCTGCTGGGCGCCGGCTCGATCACGCAATGGGCCTATGCGCTGCCGGGCGAGTTGAAGGCGCTCGGATGAAGAGTTTGTCATGGCCGGGCTTGACCCGGCCATCCCGATCAGGGACGCATTGCCATCCTAAGCGGGATCACCGGGACAAGCCCGGTGATGACAACTCATGACCTTCCCCGACATCGCGCCCGAACTGAAGTCCCGCATGCCAGACCTGCGCGGGCGCATGACCGCGAACCAGCCGATCGGACCGTTCACTTGGTTCCGCGTCGGCGGGCCGGCGCAGGTGTATTTCGCGCCCGAAGACGAAGCCGACCTCGCGTATTTTCTGCAACATTTGCCCGCCGACATTGCCGTGACGGTGATCGGCGTCGGCTCCAATCTCATCGTGCGCGACGGCGGCATCGAGGGCGTCGTCATCCGGCTTGGCCGCGGCTTCAACGACATCGCCACCGACGAAGACACGGTCAAGGCCGGCACCGCCGCGCTCGACAAGCGCGTCGCCGAAGCCGCCGCCGCCGCCGGCATTGGCGGCCTCGAATTCTACTTCGGCATTCCCGGCACCATCGGCGGCGCCATCCGCATGAATGCCGGCGCCAATGGCGGCGAGACCAAGGACGTTCTGGTCGAAGCCACCGGCGTGACCCGCGCCGGCGCCATTGTCACACTCAATAGCGCGGCAATGGCGTTCCGCTATCGCGGCAACGGCGCCGACCCATCGATCATTTTCACCTCGGCGCTTTATCGCGGCGCCATCACCGATGCCGAATCCATTCGCGCCCGCATGGCCGAGGTGCGGCAGCATCGCGAAACGGCGCAGCCGATCCGCGAAAAAACCGGCGGCTCGACCTTCAAGAATCCGCCCGGCCATAGCGCGTGGAAACTGGTGGACGCCGCCGGCATGCGCGGCCACAAACTCGGCAGCGCGCAGGTGTCGGAGATGCATTGCAATTTCCTCATCAATACCGGTAATGCGACCGCCGCCGATATCGAGGCGCTCGGCGAACTGGTTCGCACGCGCGTCAAAGAGCATTCCGGCATCGAACTGGAGTGGGAGATCAAGCGCATCGGCGTCGCCGCCCGGGCCGGACCCGGTCAATGAAACGGCGATGGATTTTTTCGTGAGGGAAGCAGCGACATGACGGCACCCATCCTGATCATCGGCGGCGGCCTCGGCGGATTGACCGCGGCGCTCGCGCTCGGCCGCCAGGGCCGGGCCGTGCGCGTCCTGGAGGCGACGCCGGAGCTCGGCGCCATCGGCTACGGCATTCAACTCGGTCCCAATGTGTTTCCGATGTTCGCGCGGCTCGGCCTCACCGATGCGCTGCTGGCGCAATCGATATTGCCGCGCGCCTGCGTGATGTTCGATGCGCTGACCGGCGCCGAGGTCACGCATATTCCGAACGAGCCGGCATTGCGCGCGCGCTTCGGCGCGCCTTACGTCGTCATCCACCGCGTCGATCTGCACAAGATCTTGCTCGACGCCTGCCGCGCCACCGACACGATCGCGCTGGAGCCGTCGACCTCCGTTACCGGCTATACGCAACACGGCGATGGCGTCACCGTCACCGCCGCCGACGGCCGCGCGATCTCCGGCTGCGCCCTGATCGGCGCCGACGGCCTGCGCTCGCTGGTGCGCGCGCGCATCGCCAATGACGGCGAGCCGAAGCCCTGCGGCTACGTCGCGCATCGCACCATCGTGCCGATCAGCGAAGTGCCGGACGGGGTGCAGCGCGACGTTTCGGCGCTGTGGATCGGGCCGCGCTATCACATGGTGCATTACCCGCTGCGCAACAACACTTTGTTCAACATCGTCGCCGTCTTCCGCACCGATACGTTCGGCGACAAGGGCGATAGCGCGTTCAACGCATCGGAAGTCGCGCACACTTACGCCACCGCGCATCCGGTGATGAAATCGCTATTGGAGAGGATGGATCTTACCCGCCGCTGGGTGATCGCCGACCGCGATCCGGTGCGCAAATGGAGCGAGGGCAATGTCACCATGCTGGGTGACGCCGCGCATCCGGCGCTGCAGACCTTTGCGCAAGGCGCCTGCATGGCGATCGAGGACGGCGTCACGCTCGCCGCCATGGTCGACCAAACCGATGGCGACTTCGCCCTGGCGTTCAAGCGCTACGAAGCATTGCGCGCCGTGCGCACGGCGCGCGTCGTGCTCGAGGGCCGCCGTCTGTGGGAGGGTTATCACGCCGAAGGGCTGGACCGCGACGCCTGGCTGCAATCCTTCTCCGAACGCCGCGAAGAAGACACCTTGGCCTGTTTGTCCTGGCTCTATAACGGGATTAAATTGCCGATCCAGAATAAGGTAAGCACATGAAACACGTCGCGGTCCTGATGGGCGGCTGGTCGGCCGAGCGCGAAGTCTCGCTCAATTCCGGCAACGCATGCGCCGATGCGGCCGAACAAGCCGGCTACCGCGTCACCCGCGTCGATGTCACCCGCGACATCGCCCGCGTTCTGGCCGATCTCAAGCCCGACGTCGCGCTCAATGTGCTGCACGGCCCGCCCGGCGAGGACGGCGCCTTGCAGGGCCTGCTCGAAGTCATGGGCATTCCCTACACTCATTCCGGCATCATGGCCTCGGCGGTGGCGATGCAGAAGGAAATCGCTAAGACCGTGCTCAAGGCCGCCGGCGTGCCGGTGCCGGGCGGCCTGGTGGCGAACCGCATGGACGTCGCCAAGGCGCACATGCTGCCGCCGCCTTATGTCATCAAGCCTTTGTCGGAAGGCTCCAGCATCGGCGTCTATATCGTGCGCGCCGATCAGGCCCATCCGCCGCAGGAGCTGATGCGGCCTGACTGGAAATACGGCGACCGCGTCATGGTCGAGCCGTTCATTCCCGGTAAGGAATTGACCTGCGCGGTGATCGCCGACAAGCCGACCGATGTCATCGAGATCATCGCCCACACCGCGTTCTACGATTACGAAGCCAAGTATGCGCCCGGCGGCTCGACGCATATTCTTCCGGCGAAGGTCCCCGCCGATGTTTATGCGGAATGCCAGCGCCTCGCTGTGCTGGCGCACAACGCGCTCGGCTGCCGCGGCGTCACCCGCGCCGATTTCCGCTGGGACGACACCAAGGGCGTCGCCGGCATTTCGTGCCTCGAGGTCAACACGCAGCCCGGCATGACCGGCACATCGCTGGTGCCCGAACTGGCCGCTTACGTCGGCATGTCGTTTCCCGAACTGGCGCGCTGGATGATCGAGGATGCGTCGCTGGGGCGGTAGGCAAGAGTGGAATGAACCCGTCTGATCGGACATGTCAGGAATTACGGAACCTGATGCAAAGGCCGACGTTCTCTTGAGCAACATGAGGGGCTCACGATGGCGGCGGTACCGGTGAATTGGCTGGCTCTTGGATTGGCATTCGTCCGCCTTCGCCCCAAAACCAGCGCTGCTATCGCGTTCGAACTGGGCCTGCTCGCCGCTCAGGCGCTGCGAGCGTCGCGCCAGCGAAAAATTCCCGAAAAGCTTATCGAGCTTGCGCCGTCGATCGGCGATTTGGGCGGGTTTCTCGACCGCAGACGGCGGGCCAAGACGAGCCCGCCAAAGCGGACGAGAAAGCCTACGGCGAAGCGGGCGCCCCGCGTGAAGAAAGCGTCTCCGGCGGCGCCTCCGCGTCCTGCGCAAAATCCGTGAAGCAAAGCGGCGGCATCAGGCGACCGCGAGCACTTCCAGCTCGGAATCGTTGAGCGGCACAATGTCGCCGACGCGCTTGCCGAGCAGCGCCTTGGCGATGGGAGAAATGTGCGAAATCATCCCTTGCGCAGCGTCGGCTTCGTCCTCGCCGACAATGCGGAACGTCTGTGTTCTGCCGTCTTCGCGCCGGAAGGTCACCTGCCTGCCGAAAAGCACGGTGTCAGCCTCGCCGGTCGGTTGAAACAGCTGGGCGCTGGCCCGTCGCGCCGTGAAATATCGAACATCGCGGGACGCCCGCGCCATCGCCGTACGATCGATTTTCAGGTCTGCGTTCGCTTGCGCCATGGCGACGGCTTCTTTTGCCTGCGTCAGAGCAGCCTCCAGCAAGGCCAAACCGTTCTCGGTCACCAGATTTGCATGCGGTGAGACGGGCCGTTCCGGCAGGAACGCCGCCGCGGCTTCATTGTCTTCCTCTTTGGTGAAGGCGACGCTCATCGGTATATTTCTGCTGCGCGGGAGAAACGGGGCTCGCCAGACTCAAATGGCATCGGCGGCACGGCGGCACAAGCGCGCGCGACGCGGCGGCCGTGGCCCGCTGGGGGAATAGGCCGGAACCCGTGCCCTGCCGGCCACGCCGGGCATAAGTTACCGAACTCCCACCTCAATCTTTAAAACTTTACCAATCGTTTACCAAATAGCCCGAAGGATAGGCATTGGCGGCGTTTGCGCGCACCGCGTCAGGAATCCGTGCGCAAAGCTCCGCTTCAACGGCCTTCGGACGTACCCCGGGGCCGCCTTCATCAGGGCATCGGGCCAAATTCCGTTGCCAGACTTTGCTGCCCATCCAGGGCTAACGTTTGAAGAACCGGTTGCGATGGATCGCCGAGCCTATCTCGATCAATCGTACGATCACTCGGTCCGGCCCGTCTCGGCGGGTTCGCGCTCGTATCCGCTGGCGCGCTTCGGCTTTGTCCGCAGCCTGCGCCGCGCCTTCAACAATCTCATCGAACTCGACATTCCGCGCGGGCTGGGCTCGTCCTCGGTGGCGCTGCTGCTGCTGTCCAGCGTCTGCTACGGCGTCGTCAAGGGCGGCCACGGCGCCGACATCGCCGCCAACCTGCAAAGCCTGTGCGATGACGCCGCCAATGCCGCCGGTTTCGGCATTGCCGAAGTGGCGCTCGCCGGCGAGCAGGAACTCGGCCGCGACGACATTCTCAAAACCGCCGGCATCACCGAACACACCTCGCTCTTGTTCCTCGACGCCGCGCAAACCCGCGCCCGGCTGCTGACCAATCCGTGGATCGCGGAAGCTGCCGTGCTCAAGCTCTATCCGAGCCGTCTGCGCATCGAGATCAAGGAGCGCAAGGCCTTCGCGCTCTGGCAGAAGGACGCCCGCAATTCGTTGATCGCCACCGATGGCACCGTGCTGTCGCCCACGATCGCTCCAAGATTTGCCGAGTTGCCGCGCGTCGTCGGCGCCGGCGCCGAAACCCAGGCAAGCGATTATCTGGCGCTGCTCGCCCGCTATCCCGCCATCGCCACCCAGACCGAAGCCTCGGTGCTGGTCGCCGAACGGCGCTGGAATCTCCGCCTCAAGAACGGCGTCGAGGTGCAGTTGCCGGAAGCCGAGCCGGAGCGCGCGCTCCAGACATTGGCCAATCTCGACCGCGACAAGAAACTGCTATCGCGCGACATCGTCCTGGTCGATCTGCGCCAGGCCGATCGCGTCAGCGTGCGCCTGTCCGACGCCGCCTTCGCCGCGCGCGACGAGGCGCTCAAGGCCGCCGCCAAGAAGGCGAAGCAGAAGAAAGGCACGGAAGCATGACCGTGCTGCGCTTCGGCCTGACCCCCAAGATGAAGCCGGTATCGCCGCGCCGCGCCGCCGTGGTCGCGGCGCTCGATATCGGCACCAGCAAGGTCGTCTGCATGATCGCCCGGCTCGAGCCGCAGGCGCCGCAGGACGTCTTGCGCCGCCGCAGCCATGGCGTCCGCATTCTCGGTTTCGCCCATACCGCGGCGAGCGGGATGAAGGCCGGCTCAGTGGTCGATCTGGTCGAGGCCGAGGAGGCCGTGCGCCAGGCCATCGACACCGCCGAGAGCATGGCCGGCGTCCAGCTTGAGTCCGTCGTGGTGTCGCTGTCCGGCGGCCGCCTCGGCTCGGAACGCTTCATCGCCGACATCGAATTGAACGGCGGCACCGTCGCCGACAGCGACATTGCCCGCGTTCTTGCCGCCGCCTCCCGCCATTCGGTGCGCGACGGCCGCGCCGTGCTGCATTCGCTGCCGATCGGCTACTCGCTCGATGCCGCCACCGGCATCCGCGAGCCCCGCGGCATGCTCGGCCACCGTTTCGGCGTCGATATGCACATGGTCACCGCCGACGTGGCCACCGTGCGCAACCTGATGCTGACCGTCGAGCGCAGCCACCTCTCGGTCGAAGCCATGGTGGCGTCGCCTTATGTCGCAGGTTTAGCCTGTCTGGCCGACGATGAGGCCGATCTGGGAGCCGCCTGCATCGATCTCGGCTCCGGCACCACCTCGCTGGCCGTCTTCTCCAGCGGCCGTTTCGTCCATGCCGACGGCTTCGCGCTGGGCGGCCACCACGTCACCATGGATATCGCCCGCGGCCTGAACACCCGGATCTCCGGCGCAGAGCGAATCAAAGCGATTTATGGCAGTGTCTTGACCGGTGGTTCGGACGAACGGGACATGATCACGGTGCCATCGGTGGGGGATGACGAGCGGGAGCCGCCGCAGTTCATTTCGCGCGCCACCTTGGTGCGGATCGTCAAGCCGCGCGTCGAGGAAATCCTGGAATTGGCCCGAGACCGTCTCGCCACATCGCCCTTCGCCGCCGAGCCGCGTGCCCGCGTCGTGCTGACCGGCGGCGGCAGTCAGTTGCCGGGCATCGCCGATCTGGCCGCGCGCATCCTGCGCCGGCCGGTGCGCATCGGCCGTCCGCTTGGTGTCGCAGGTCTGCCCGAAGCGGCCAAGGGGCCGGCCTTCGCGGTGGCGGCGGGCCTGCTGGTCTATCCGCAGGCGGCGCATCTTGAACATTTCGAACCGCGCAGAACGCGCCGGCTGATGACGGGAACCGGCGGGTACATGAACCGCGTCGGACAATGGCTACGCGAAAGTTTCTAGCAAACCAGATGAGCGGCGAACGCGCCGGTGCAATCGAGAGGCAAACATGACGATCAACCTGAAGATTCCGGATATCCGCGAAATGAAGCCGCGCATTACCGTGTTTGGCGTCGGCGGCGCCGGCGGCAACGCGGTCAACAACATGATTTCGGCCGGCCTCCAGGGCGTCGATTTCGTCGTTGCCAACACCGACGCCCAGGCGCTCACGCTCTCCAAGGCCGAGCGCATCGTGCAAATGGGCACGCAGGTCACCGAGGGCTTAGGCGCCGGTTCGCAGCCTGAGGTCGGCCGCGCCGCGGCGGAGGAAGTGATCGACGAGTTGCGCGATCATCTTTCCGGCGCGCACATGGTGTTCGTCACCGCCGGCATGGGCGGCGGCACCGGCACCGGCGCTGCCCCCGTCATCGCCAAGGCGGCCCGCGAAATGGGCATCCTCACGGTCGGCGTCGTCACCAAGCCGTTCCACTTCGAAGGCCAGCGCCGCATGCGCTTCGCCGAAGCCGGCATCGCCGAATTGCAGAAGGTGGTCGACACCCTTCTCATCATTCCGAACCAGAACTTGTTCCGGGTCGCCAACGAGAAAACCACCTTCGCCGACGCCTTTGCGATGGCCGATCAGGTGCTCTACTCGGGCGTCGCCTGCATCACCGACCTGATGGTCAAGGAAGGCCTGATCAATCTCGACTTCGCCGACGTCCGCTCGGTGATGCGCGAGATGGGCAAGGCGATGATGGGCACCGGCGAAGCCTCCGGCGACCGTCGCGCCATCCAGGCGGCGGAGGCGGCGATCGCCAACCCGCTCCTCGACGAGACGTCGATGAAGGGCGCCAAGGGCCTGCTCATCTCGATCACCGGGGGCAAGGACCTCACGCTCTTCGAGGTTGACGAAGCGGCCACCCGCATCCGCGAGGAGGTCGATCCCGACGCCAACATCATCCTCGGCGCCACCTTCGAGGAATCGCTCGAGGGCGTGATCCGCGTCTCGGTGGTGGCGACGGGCATCGACAACGAGGCTCGCGAGGATTCGACGCCCGCCGAGATGCGCATGGCCGAACTCAGCCAGCGCCTCCGCACCGCCACGCGGCCCGAGGACAAGCCCGTCGCGGCGAAGCCGGCGGCCGTCACACCGGTACGCGCCGTCGCCGCTGCGCTCGCGCCGAAGCCGGCGCAGGCGGCCCCCGTCGATCCGCAGCCCGAACTCGAATTCGTCCGCGCCGAAGCCCCTCCGGCCCAGAGGCCGGTTGCACCGGCCAGGCCGGCGCCGGTCGAGCAGGCCCACGATTCGGAGGTCACCATCGCGCCCTACAAGCCGGTGGCGGCCGCCTATGACGACGACTTCGACGTCGAGATGGAGCTCCGGGCCGCCTTCGAGCAGGACCAGGCGGTGCATGACGAAGCGCCGTTCATCCCGCCGCAGGCCGAAGCGCCGTCGGTTCGGATGCCGAAGGTCGAGGACTTCCCGCCGATCGCCCAGCGCCAGATGGAGGCTCATCAGGGCGGCCACCAGCCCGAGGAGGATCGCGGGCCGATGAGCCTCCTCCGCCGTCTCGCCCATGTCGGCCTCGGCCGCCGCGAGGATGAGGCTCCGCCCCGGCCGCAGGCCAA